>Ga0302189_10001210_pt1 | contig 22027 bp, 21 predicted proteins | sample II_Bog_E2_2_FD_194551 | JGI IMG/M metagenome (GOLD analysis project Ga0302189, IMG submission 194551) | Peat permafrost microbial communities from Stordalen Mire near Abisko, Sweden - II_Bog_E2_2 | ecosystem: Environmental > Terrestrial > Soil > Wetlands > Peat | place: Sweden: Abisko...
ACAAAACACGGAACCACTGGAGCGCCACCGATTGGTCTGAGAACCGGAAGGGCTGGATCTTTCTTACCTCGAAACCCAGCGAGCGCGAGGCATTGCGCCCGCTGCACAGCCTGTGGATTGATCTGCTCGTTTTACGTTTGCTCAACGAACCGAAAGAGGGCCAGCATCCGGTCTGGTTCGTGCTGGACGAACTGGCCAGTTTGCAACGCTTGCCGCAACTCCATACGGCTATCACCGAGAACCGAAAATCGAAAAATCCGATTGTACTGGGCTTCCAGGGCAAGGCTCAGCTTGAGTACATCTACGGCCACATGGCCGAAGTCATGCTCTCGCAGCCAGCGACAAAAATCTTCCTCAAAACCACCGAGCCGAAGGCCGCCGAATGGGTATCGAGCGCCATCGGCAAAGTTGAGATTGAACGGCTGCGTCAGACGCATTTCGATGGCAGCCGCACGGGGAAGAACTTCACGCTGGAGCGCCAGGTCGAGCCACTGGTGATGGACTCGGAAATCTCCGGCCTGCCCGACCGGCACGCCTACCTGAAGCTCGGCAACTACGTCGCCTGCTTCTCATTTGCCTATCACGACATTCCTGCAACGCAACCGGCCTTCGTGCCGCGCCCACTCGACGACGATGAACTTGGCTTCGACCCAAAAACGCTGGCGAAGAAATCGGCAGAGGACGAGGTCATCGAAGAAAGCGCCGAGTCCATTCAAAGCGGATTCTCATTGGGAGACTGAGCCATGCTGAAAATCTCGAAAGCCCTTTCTGCGGGCAAACTCGAAAACTACCACAAGCAGGAATTCACTTCGCCGGACCAAAGCTATTGGAGCCAGGGGCAGACCGTGCAGGGCGAATGGCAAGGTCAGCTTGCCGAAAAATACGGCCTCGCTGGTGCGGTCAACGCCGATGAGTTCCACCGTCTCTCGGAAGGTGAACATCCGCAGACCGGCGAACAACTTGTTCAGCATCGGCAGTCCTTCGAGTATCAGGATGCCAATGGCAAGACAATAAAATCCGTCGAGCATCGTGCCGGATGGGATGCGACCTTCAGTGCGCCGAAGTCGGTTTCGCTGACCGCGCTTGTTGGCGGCGACAGCCGGGTCCGCGAGGCTCACAGCATGGCGGTCACGACCGCTCTCGGCGAGTTGGAGCGGTACACGCAGGCGCGGCTCGGCGGGAACCGGCCCGCCGAGTCCACGGGGCAATTCATCGTCGCAAAATTCGAGCACGACACATCGCGGCCCGTCGATGGCTACGCCGCTCCACAGCTTCACACGCACGCCGTCATCTTCAATGTCACTGAGCGCGCCGATGGAACTACACGTGCGCTCCAGCCGCAGAGCCTCTTCGAGTCGCAGCAGTTCGCCACTGCCGTCTATCAGTCGGAGTTGACCTTCCGGTTGCGCGAGTTGGGCTACGAGATCGCCCCCGGTAGAAGCGGCGCACCGGAAATCAAAGGATATTCGCAGGAGTATCTTGACGCTTCGAGCCAGCGCCAGAATCAGATTCTCGCGCACATGCAGCAGAACGGTCTCTCTGGCTACGAGGCGGCGGAAATCGCCGCCCATGCCACGCGCGACAAGAAGCAGATTCAGTCGCCCGCCGAAGTATTGGCGGCGCATCGCAAGCTGGCCGCAGAATTCGGAAATCAGCCGAATCAAGTTGTGGCCGCAGCGGACGAGCGAAGCCAGAAGAAGTCAGTCGAGCGCGCTCCCGAGAAGGCGCAGAAGGCTGCCCAAGAAGCCGTGACCTTTGCCCGCGAACGTAGCTTCGAGCGCGAGGCTGTCACCGATGAGCGCGCCCTCTTCCGCGATGCCTTGCGGCGCGGTATGGGTGAAACCACCTACGCTCAGGTTCGCGCGAGCGTAGAACAGCGTCTGGCCTCCGGCGAATTTCAACCTGTCGCCGCGACGAAACACGGTTCGGCGCGGCAATTCACCACGGCGGAAACCATCCATGCTGAGAAGGAAATTCTGCGGAAGATGCGCCAGGGGCAAGGCCGCGTTGAACAGATCATGCCCGTTCAGCAAGCCGTGGCGCATACCGCCCAATATCCGATTCTCAATTCCTCGCAACGCTCGGCGGCGGAAGAGATTCTGACCTCGCGCGACAGGATACAAGGATTGCAGGGCAGCGCCGGCGTGGGAAAGACCACGGCGCTCAAAACCGTGCGCGAGGCCGCCGAACAGCGCGGGATAATTGTCGAGGGCTTCGCCCCGACCTCGCGCGCCGCGCATCAGCTCCGCGATGCCGGCATCAATGCCGATACGTTGCAAGGCTTCCTCGCCCAGCATAAGCAGCCGACACCGGAGCGCCACCTATATATGGTGGATGAATCGAGTTTGGCCAGCACCAAGCAGGTGCGCGATTTCCTCGCCAAACTCGACCCCGGCGACCGAGTTCTCTTCATTGGCGATACGCGCCAGCATCAGGGCGTCGAAGCCGGGAAACCCTTCGAGCAGTTGGTCGATGCCGGGATGAAGACGGCGCGACTTGATCAGATTGTTCGCCAGAAAGACCCGGAGTTGCTGCGCGCCGTCGAGCATCTTTCGCACGGCGAAGTTGCCGAAGGCGTCGCACTTCTCGAACAACAGGGCCGCGTCACGGAGATCGCCGACCCGGAGAAGCGCATCGCTTCGATTGCCCGCAACTATGCCGACAATCCGAACAATACCATCATTGTTTCTCCAGATAACGCATCGCGGCGCGAGATCAATCAAGCTGTGCGTACAGAATTGCAGGAGCGCGGCATCGTCGAATCCGAAAATCACGCCGTGCGCGTGCTGGCATCGCGTTCCGATATGACCGGCGCTGACCGCGCCTGGGCCGCGCGCTATGAGATTGGCGACGTGCTTCACTACCAGCGTGGCAGCAAGACTCTCGGCATCGAGCAGCGCAGCTACGCGCGAGTAGTATCGACCGATCCAAAATCAAATCTGCTGACCGTCGAGAAGCCCGATGGCCAGCAGGTCACCTACGATCCTGCCCGGCTGCACGGTATATCCGCCTACCGCGAGATAGAGCGCGAATTTGCCGTGGGCGACCGCCTGCAATTCACCGCGCCAAATCGTGAACTAGGAGTCGCCAACCGTGACCTTGGAACCGTGCAGAAGATCGACGAGAACGGCAAAATGACCGCCCGCATGGACGGCGGCAAAGACCGAACGGTCACCTTTGATCCGGCCCAGATGCGCCACTTCGATCACGGCTACGCTGTTACCTCGCACAGTTCGCAGGGTCTCACCTCGGAGCGCGTTCTGATCAATATGGACACCAACGTTCACCCGGAACTTATCAACACGCGCTTTGCCTACGTCTCCGTTTCGCGCGCATCGCAGGACGCGCAAATCTTCACTAACAATCTCGCCCAACTCGCCCCGCAGCTTAGCACGGATATTTCCAAAACCTCCGCGCTCAAGATCGGTCAGAGCGCGCTATTGGCTCCTGGAATTGCCTTGACCTGATTTTGCAGGCAACGTCTGCAAAATCTGATTCGGGTGACATGATTTGGCAATTGTCCAGACGGTGTCTGGACAATCTAAATTCGCCAGACGCGTCTGGTGAATTCAGAGTCCCTTAACCATCATCTATTGAGCAGTATAGGGAGTCTCACCCGACACCACTCAATAGTCATACTTGACATATATGTCATGCTGGGCTATTTTGCCTAGAGAAGGGCTTTTTGTATGCCAATCATTCCTCCCTTCGACAGCGACGGCCTTTTGCCGCCAGGAGACTACGAGCTTTCCTTCGATGAACTGCGCCAATCGGGTCTCGTACGCGACGGCGGAAAGCAGAACACCGACTCGACTTGGGATGCCACCTGGCGCGAACAACTTGTCGGCGGATTGGAGATTCTCGCCCGCCAGCTTTGGCAGGTTGGCATCCGCGAAATCTTCGCCGACGGCTCGTTCGTGGAAGACAAAGATCATCCCAACGACATCGACGGATACTTCGTGTGCGACCTGAAATCGCTCGCGTCTGGCGTGCTGACGCAGCAGCTCAATCGCCTCGACCCGTACAAGGTTTGGACCTGGGACCCGGCCTCGCGCAGACCCTACCGTGGCTATCCCAAACGCCAGCTTCCCATGTGGCATCGCTATCGGGTCGAACTATATCCGCATGTGTCCGGACTTGGCCTCGGCAGCGGCATCCGCGACAAGTTCGGCCACGAACTTGAGTTTCCTTCCGCCTTCCGCCAGTCGCGCCGGGACGGCAAGCCGCGAGGCATCGTAAAGATCAAATATGGGGGACCGTCATGATTCGCAACGAAGCTGAATACCAACTCGCATCCACTCGTCTTGAGGAAGAACGCGTCCGGCTCGCCGAGCATCGAGAGCGGCTCAAGACCACGGGCCTGTCCGATGACGAGATCAAGCGTGTCATCGATCCAATCGAGTCCTTTCACCTGCAATTGAAAGAAGAGGTGGAGAGCTACGAGCGGTTGAAGCGGGGCGAATTCGACGAGTTGGAAAATCTGCGCGGACTCGGCCAGATGCTGATTTCGCTGCGCATTGCCCAGGGAATCTCGCAGCGTGATTTGGCCAAACGGCTCGGCGTTCACGAGTCGCAGGTTTCACGGGACGAGCGCAACGAATACTTCGGCATCACTCTTGAACGCACGATCCGTATACTGGACGCGCTCAATGTGAGGCTGCGCACGAAGGTGGAAATTGAGCCTGACAAACAGGAGATGGCTGTTGCCTAATTCGCATGAAGGAATGCTGTAGTTACTCCGCACCCAACGAAGCCGATGAGAGCAAGGCGGCCAAGCCCGCCAAGAAGAAGGTCAAGTAGCACTCGCGCAACCTGGAGGCGGCTCTTCGGAGCCGCCTTTGCGCATATCCTCAATGATGCCTCGTGGAGTCTGGTCTTGAGATATGAGGAACCTCGCTCCAATCTCAACGGGAGCTTCTTCTATAATCGATGTGACCCCAGAATTGCAAATGACAAGTTGGGAAAGACGGTCAAGTCCGATGAACATGTGCATATGCGGCAATCCAGCCGACGGCAACGGCACAACGTGCAAAAGGTGTGCTGCGCTGCATGAACTTGGGCTAAAGGCGGGCGCGACCGACGCTGAGGTCAGAACTGCTTACCGTCTGTATGTGAAGGCTTGGCATCCGGACCGTTTTCCCGGTGACGAAAAGTCAAAAAGTGCGGCGCAAGAAAAACTGAAGACCATCAATTCCGCCTACGCTTTTCTTACCTCGTCGTCATCGAAAGATCAGACCTACCGGCCAAAAGCCGCTGCCCCGCCAGCACAGCCTCAAGAGCCGACCCAGCAGAACCAGAACTCAGCAAAGCCGTCTCCGCCAGCCGGAGGACGAAGCGAAGAGTCGCATCCGAAGGCAAACAATGGTGGTCAGACTCCGCCACCGCCTCCCCCCTATGGGACGCCACGGCCATACCAACCACAGAACTGGCCAAGCCCAGGGCCTACGGTTACACCGAGGCGTTCAGATTGGACCTCATCCCAAGGATTCAAGACTTTCCTCCGCTATGCAGCCATTATTTGCGCCGTGAGTTTTGGAAAGTTTTTTTGGCACAACTTCGATGCAAAGCCTACCGAAAATGCCTATACACACGATCAGCAACGGGCTAAGGCTATGCGAGACCTTGATAGCCCCAAATATCTTTCCGTCCCCGTGACGCCAACCTCTCCCATGAAGGCTAAGCCTATGGGAGAAGCTGATGGTAAAAAGCCTAACTCTGGCGCGAATACCAATCCGCAAGGTGGAAGCACCTTCGATTTGGGTAGAGACAGCTACAAGAACAAGGATTACGCTGGCGCTAGGGTCCTCTTTACCGCAGCCTGCGATGACGGAGAGATGAAGGCCTGCAACTACCTCGGCTATCTCTACGCACGCGGTCTTGGCGGCGATCAAGATCGGGACAAGGCGCGCGATGTTTACCAGAGGGCTTGCGAACAGGGAACTCTGTCTGGTTGCGCCAGCCTCGGCTCCCTCTACCAGGACGCCGGGAATATCGATGAGGCTCGTAATTACTTTCAGAAAGCCTGCGACGGCGGGGTGGCTCAATCATGCAAGCTACTGCGCGGTGTGCAGTAGTTAAAGGAGCGGTGCAACGGCCCAAGCTGGGACCAGCAGATGCCCCTTCGGCAGAGAACGCATACGGAGAAAGAACATGCGAGAGAGAAGAATAGCTACTTGTGCAATGGCTATGGTGATAGCATTCGCAGTCTCGCCAGCTTCAGCACAACAGGACGAGGGACCGATCTTGATGCCGAAGAGCGCCGCGACCAAGCCGACGGCCAGTGACGTCAAGGCACTGTTGGCGAAAGCGAAAGAAGGAGACGGCGATGCGCAGATCAAGTTGTCAGTCTTGTATTACACAGGGAATGGCGTCCAAAAGAGCTACGAAGAATCTGCGCGATGGTGTCGCGAAGCTGCCGAGAAGGGCATAGCAGAGGCAGAGCTTCATCTAGGCACTTTGTACCTCCAAGGCCAGGGTGTGCCAAAGGATTCTGAGAAAGCATTGGCCTGGATTCGTAAGTCAGCAGATCAGGAAGATGTAAGAGCCGAGTATGATCTCGGACTGCTCTACGACAATGGCTACGCTGTGCAAAAGGATGAGGAGGAAGCAGCCAAGTGGTATCGAAAGGCAGCAGAGCAGGGTGATTCTGCTGCGCAATTCAACCTTGGACTCGACTATGTCAAAGGCGAAGGAGTGCCGAAGGACGCCGCTGTGGCAGCGGCTTGGCTTCGCAAAGCGGCTGAACAAGGCGATGCTGCTGCGCAGTCTCGCCTCGGCGACATGTATGACGACGGTGATGGAGTGGAGAAAGACGCTTCGCAAGCGGCGAACTGGTACAAAAAGGCAGCAGCGCAAGGCAATAAAAGTGCTCAAAATAATCTGGGCCAGTTTTATCTTTTGGGACACGGTGTACAGAAAGACCCTCGGGAGGCTGCTATGTGGTTTCGCAAAGCAGCTGAACAAGGAGAGGTCCAAGCCCAAACTAGCCTCGGCACGATGTATGGCAAAGGCGTCGGAGTCCAGAAAAATACTGCGGAAGCGGTGCGTTGGTACCGCCGAGCTGCGGAGCAGGGAGATTCGATAGCACAGTACAATTTGGCATTTGTCTACATCGAGGGCGATGGTATACCGCAAGACTTTACGACTGCATATATGTGGGCAAATCTGTCGGCAATGACAGGTGATAAGGCCAAACCTCTTCTCGGTAGAATGGACGCATTACTTTCACCGCAGCAGGTATCCGAAGGAAAACGCCTCACACAGGAATGGTTGGCTAGACATCGGTAGAAGGCCACTAGAGGTACAAGTTCTCGTATGAAAGACAAGCTTAAATCCATTGGAGCCACGGTTGGTGGCTTGCTGATCTGGGTGGTTATCTGTGTGGTTGCCCTCTTTGTTATCGGTCTGCTCATCGGTGGAGCTGGATGGGTGAGTGACCGACTATTTCCGTGGTTTGCAAAGGCGTCGTTCATAGCGTTTTTGGTTCTCATAGTTGTTCTTCTTCCCCTCTCAGCAATTCGGGCGACCCGAGGCTTTGCGGCAGTGGTCATCCTATGCCTTTCCTACCTTTTCGGGGCCACTGTGTGGATGGAGGGGCTTCTAACGACCCTGGATATATGGGGCGTCGGTGCGGTTGTCCTCGGCCTTTGTTTTTTGGGAGTCGGCGTTGTCCCGATTGCGATGTTGGCCACGCTATTTCATGGTCAGTGGTCACATCTTGGCGAGCTGATTCTGCTTGTGATTCTCACCCTTGGCTCGCGTTTTTTTGCACTATGGCTCGAAGAGAAAGCCAAGGCCACAGCCAGCACGGTACCGCTAACTACAATCGTTTCATGAAAGACGCGAAATTCAGTGACCGTCATCGAGCCGAATACCAACATTCGCGGTGCCTGCGTTCTCAGAGCAAATGGCCTCAACAAGCGCTTTTGGTCCGGTAAGCACGATGATCTGCGAACCGAAGCTCTCCGGGGTGGCGGGGTCTTCGCAGGCTGCCAGCCCACCATAGATTGAAAAGCGCCAAGCGGTTAAATCTGAGTTGTCTGTAGCCAGCACGCCCTCATATTCGAATGCGCCCTGTCCCAGACTCACTTGGACGCGGTCCCTAGCGTTGCGCCTGAATATCAGTTCATCGAAATACTGCTCGCCGAAGCGGGTGACAGTCTGTGCTCTCACCACGCAATCGTTGCCCAGATAGACCTTCCAGTGATGCCAAACTAATCCCTTCGCAATCATGGCAAAAAGTTGCTCCACGCGTTCTCCGTCTATAGGGACCGTCATGACCTCGACCGATTGGCCGCGCGTGGTGGAAATCTCAGCTCTCTGCTGCCCAGATGCGAGTTCGCGATGGAGTTTTGCATTCTTGCTAAGGCGCTTCGGCACCATCGATTTGAGATTCTGTGCCGCTGCAGAATGCCGCCCGCCAAAAGGCAACACAGCAGTCAGGTAGTGTTCCAGCTTCGACTTGTCGTTGTTGCATTCGACGCAGGCAGGAACCTGGGGAAGATCATCTCGCTCTGCGAGGAGGAAGAATTCTCTGGCGAAGACGTGGTCCCCGGTTATCGCGTCACGTTTGGCGCAATATGCACAGCACTCTCCTTTGAATTTCTTGCTCATTCTGAGTCCTCAGGCTCCGGAAGTAACAAAGAGCCCCATCTCTGATTCTTCTCCGCCGCACGGCTTGTATCTGGCTATATTATTGCAGGCTCGTACAGAGATCGCCATCCCGAACCTCCGGAACGGGTCCTCCAAATAACTTGCAACAATATTGCCGCTCCAGTGAGGGCTCCTGCCCTACGCTCCAGGCGCGCCGCAGTAAAAAAAGGCGCGCCTTGCGCTACCCCTCTAGCGGGCCTGTATCCTGCCCGCAACGCCGACCCTGAAAACAATGCGGCGCAGCCTTCGGCTGGACGACCGGTTCGACATTCATTTCCCGGCGAACTCTAGGCTCCGTTCGGCTCCTTCTGTCAACTCCGCTTGTGCAGCTCCGCGCGGCATAAAAACCGCCGTGCTCGCTTCCGCGCCCCTTGCGGGCTTTGGGAGTTGACAGCGCCTCTCTGCGCCCAATTCGCCAGTCATGAAATGAATGTCTTTTTTAAGCCCTCCCAGGGCTGAAAAACGGCAAATCTCACTCCGAAGGAGCCAAAAATCATGACCCACGCAGCTACCAGCACCAACAACAACGCCACCACCCCGCCGCACAGTAAAAATGCGGCGCACCGCAGCGAATCCCCCTACCAGCAGCGCACCACGCAGCGTGACAACCCCACACAGCAACTCATCAAGCAGGCCGTGGATTACCTGCTCCAGCAGCTTGAGGCGGGCAAGAGCGAAACTCTGACCGCATATCTCGCGGCGATGGCCCGTTTCCATAGTTACTCTTTTGGCAACATTATGAGCATTGCGAGACAGCGTCCAACAGCGACCAGAGTCGCCGGATTCCACACATGGAAGGAGTTGGGCCGGTTTGTGAAGCGCGGCGAAAAAGGAATCCAGATTCTCGCCCCGATGGTTGGACACCGCCGCAAGAAGGACGACGCCGACCGCAACCGCACGCAGGACGACAGCGGCAAGCCCGCGCCCGTGTTGATAGGCTTCCGCGCGGTCTACGTCTTCGATGTGGCGCAGACCGAAGGTGCGGACCTGCCCGAGTTCGAGCACAACATCACCGGCGAAGTGGGCGAGCACCGCGACCGGCTGATTGCTTTTCTCGATTCGCAGAATATCGCCCTCGAATACACCGAGAACATTGCGCCCGCTCTTGGCGTCAGCTACGGCGGAAAAATCGCAATACTTCCCGGCCAATCGCCCGCTGAAACTCTGGTTTGTTTGGTCCATGAAACGGCGCATGAACTTTTGCATAAAAGTGACCGCCGCACCATGACCACCGCCACCGTGCGCGAAACCGAAGCCGAGGCCGTGGCCTTCATCGTGGGCCAAGCTATCGGCCTTGAGATGGGAAAAACCTCTTCGGACTACATCCAGATGTACGCAGGAAACGCGGCGCTTCTGGCCGAAAGCCTCGAAGTCATCCAGCGCACATCGGCGGTCATCCTCGACGCCATCACCGGCGAACCGTCCGGCAAACTGACCGCCTCTTCTGACACAACACCAGAGACACGGGACGAAATGGCGGAGGTGGCATAGTGAAAACCATCCTTCGCATTTTAGAGCGGGCCGGAGGCTACCGGCCCACTCTGTACCTCAAGATCGAGAGTCCGCCCTTCATGGCGCTTGTCATCGAAGCCACGCCGGAGCCAGGGCCAACCGGACTGCAAGCAATCTCCATCGCGCACTACGGCGAACAGAACGGCGACCTGATGCGCGACCCGGAGATGTGTTTCGAGTTGTCGAAGCCTCCGCTCTGCGGATTGTCATTATCGAGTTTCTATTTTCGGAATGACTATCTCGGCGTCGAGCAGTATTCGCGCTACCAGGACGGCGAGAACTATGTGTTTGTGCCCGACCTCCACCGGCAGCATGAAACCTTTGCGCGGCAGTGGGACCGCAATCTTCGCAGTCAGGGTTTTCTCGAAGCCTTTACGGACAAGTCGATTCGAGGCTAGTCCGCTCTCTGCGGAGCGGACCCACGCCCGACGTGTCCCCGCTCCGCGCGCCTTCACTAATCAACCGCTCGAAAGGAGCAATGAACATGGAAACGACCGTTATCAATGCCACTGAATACCGCGAGCTTCCGCTCGCTCTGCTCAACGAATCGAAGACCAATCCCCGCCGCGTCTTTGACGATGTTAGTCTTCGAGAACTCGCCGCCAGCATTCGCAGCCAGGGCGTACTGTCGCCCTTGCTTGTCCGGCCACTCACCGAAAACGGCTTCGAGATCGTGGCCGGTGCGCGGCGGTATCGCGCCGCGCAGATGGCCGATGCCGTCACCGTGCCGGTGCGTATCAAGCAGATGAACGACGCCGAAGTGTTGGAGGCGCAACTTGTCGAGAACCTGATTCGCGCTGAGATTCACCCGATGGAAGAGGCCGAAGGCTTCGCACGGCTTTTGGCTCTGGATGAGCCAAAGTACAGCATCGAGCAGATTGCGGCGAAGGTTGGCAAGCACCCTTCGTTTGTGGCTTCAAGGTTGAAATTGGTTGACCTTGTGCCCGCCGCCGTCGATGCTTTCTATGCCAATGAAATCGGCGTGGGCCATGCGCTGCTATTGGCGAAGCTGCCCGCCGACCAGCAACAACAGGCTCTCGCTGCTTGCTTCAAGGAAGCATACAACAGCGGGGGAGCAACACCTACGCGCATTCTGCTGCCGGTGCGCAATTTGCAATTCTGGATTGAAACAAATGTTTTGCTCATCCTGAAAGACGCACCCTTTGACAAGCGCGACGCGCAGCTTATATCCACGGCGGGCAGTTGTGCCGACTGCCCCAAGCGTACCGGCCACAACAAGCTGCTCTTCGGCGACGACCTCGGCAAGCAGGGTGACCAATGCACCGATCCCCGCTGCTACAACGCAAAAATCGCGGCGCACGTGGCGAAGGCTGTTGCCGCCAAGCCGAACCTTGTACAGATCAGCACGGCCTACGGCGGGCAGAAGGAGGGAAGCGCCGTTTTACCGCGCAACAAGTACACCGCGATCCGCGACGGCAAGCCCCAAAAGAAGGAAGATGCCCAGCGCCCCGAGTTCAAGGTGTGCCGGTTTGCTACCGATGCCATCATTACCGAAGGCAGCGACATCGGCACCATTCACAAGGTGTGCGCGAATCCTGAATGCCCCATCCACCACGCCAGCAAGCAACGGCCCGCTACCGACGCGGCATTCAAGGCCGAGGAGGAGAAGCGCCGCCGCGAGGAAGCCATCGCCCAGGCGACCGGCCTTCGCGTCCTGAAAGCAACCAGCGATGCGGTCCCCGTCCGCCTGATGAAGCGAGACCTGCTTTTTGTCACCGACCGCCTTGCCGCCGTCTTGGACGAGCGCCGTCTGGCAATCATCTTTCGGCTTCACGGCATCGGCAAGGCCAACGGAGCCGGAGACGCCCCAGCAAAATTGCTCGCGTCCTTTCTTCGCAAGGCCGACGAGAGCACCCTTGGCCGGGTATTGGTGGCGATCACCATCCTGCAAACGGCGCACAGTTCCAACGAATCCGCGAAAGCCCTGCGCGAAGCCGCCGAGTTCTACAAGGTGGATGTGGCCGCAATCACGGCCAAGGTCAAAGAGGAGTTCGCCGCCAAGGAGAAAACGCAAACCGATCGGAAGGCAGCGGGGAAGGCAAAGCCGAGCCAGCCGCGCACCGTGACCTCGAAGAAGGCCAAGGCCGCGTAGCGTCAATCAGAAACACTGAAACAGATGCGGGGTCCGGCGATGCCGGACCCCATTTTCATCGCCGACGCCCGTCCTCCCGCCCTGTGATGTGCTGCCGCTTTGCGTCAGGCTCATTTGGCCCGCCCGACGGGCTTGAGAATCTTGCAGCAGACTCTTTCCAAAAAGGTTGAGGGGACACATACCCGGTGCCTTAGGATAATAGCAACACCGGGGAACGGAAAAATGTCTCGTGAGATTGTCAAGAAACTGACTCCAGAGGAAGAGGAGCTTCTCCGCAAACGTGAGGAGTTGGCTGGCGTTCGTGGCGCCTTGGCCGAGCGCGAGTTGGAACTGGCCGACCTGCGCGCCCAGTTGAAGAGCTTCGAGGGCCGCTATCTGCGGCAGGTTGGCATCCTGTATGCCGAGCTTGACGACTGGGGAGCAAAAATTGCAGAGATAGAAGCTTCGCTCAAACCTTCGGCGACAGCAAGCCAGCGAGCCCAGGAGACCCGTAAGCGGGCGGAAGAAACCCACGAGGCCACTCATGGGGAAGCATCCAAGGCGCAGGACTTCCAGCCGTCGGCGGACCTAAAGAGCCTCTTCCGCGAAACCGCCAAGCGCCTTCATCCCGATTTTGCGAAGGATGAAGCCGACCGGCTGCTCCGCACCCGTCTAATGGCTCAGGCAAACGTGGCGTACAGCCAAGGCGACGCCGAAGCTCTCCAGCGCATTCTCGATGAGTTTGGGAACTCGCCTGAATCAGTGCAGGGCGAAGGCATCGGGGCTGAACTTGTTCGCATCATTCGCCAGATTCATCAGGCAAAGAAGAACATCGCGGCAATCGAGAATGAACTGAGCAGCCTACGCGCCAGTGAAATCGCGCAATTGAAACAGGACGCTGAGGCGGCTCAACAAGAGGGCCGAGACCTTCTCGCCGAACTTGCGGCAGATGTCCACGAGAGGATTGCAGATGCAAAGAAGAAGCACGAGAACCTTGCCGTGGAGCTAAAGAAGCATGTCAGAGAAACATGACCTCTTGATCCTGCCGAATCAACGGGACTCTTCGATGGTCCTATCGGAGACCCGTTCCAGCCTTGCCGCGCGTGGCCGCAAAGACGCAGCCGATTTGAAGGTGGCATACAAGGAATCGTTTTGTCTTGCCGCAGTTAAACTCGATGGCAAATGGGGTTTCATTCAAAAGGACAGCTCATTTGCAGTGGAGCCTGCATATGCTTGGGTCTCGCCATATTCAAACGGGCTTGCGTGGTACAGCTTTTCAGGCCAGACGGAGAGATATGGGCACTTCATTTCTTACGTGCCAGGTTTGGACGGGGAGCGCTTTGAGTTCGCATATGGATTGAGGTATTTCAGCCCTGCCCCACACAACGAAGCCCTTGGACTCATGGACCGAAGGGGGAAGGTTTTCATGAAGCCGACATTCCATTGCGCAGGCCCGTTCAGGCAAGGACTAGCGCGAGTGGCAACAAAGGAGGGGGCAGGGACGGGTTTCATTGACCGAGACGGCAGATTCAAAATAGAACCGCAATTCGATGAAGCAACGGACTTTGACGAGAATAAATCCATTGTTGCGCTCGGTGACAGATATGGTTTGGTTGGTCCTGACGGTCGATTTATCGTTCAACCTACTCTGGACTATTTATGGAATTTTTCCGAAGGTCTCGCACGTGCTAAGGCTGGGGGTAAGTACGGGTTTGTTGATAATGCGGGACACTTTGTGGCCGGTCCGGCCTTTGACGATGCCCTTGACTTTAGTGAAGGATTGGCCGCGGTCAAGGTTGAGCAGAACTGGGGTTACATTGACAGGTCAGGTAAATTCACAATAGAGCCGATTTTCTATACGGCGGATTGTTTTTCGGGAGGAATAGCAGAAGTGGAGGATTGGGATTCGAATGATCCTTTCTTCATCACCAAAAGCGGCAATAAATCGTCAACTGACGCTGGTGCGGCTAGATTGGACGGCCAGTCAGAGCTTCATGAAGGATTGACAAAAATCCAGAAACAGGGCTTGTGGGGATTCACAGATTCAGACGGAAAGCTCGTGATCGAGCCCCGCTTTAGTTCGGTTGGGGACTTTTCCAATGGATTTGCACGAGCCAGCGACCTAAAGGACCTGTGGGGTTATATCGACCGGGCTGGGAACGAAGTCATTCCTATGCGGTTCGAAGATGCAGAGGATTTCAACTTAGTTGATTAGCCGCGCGGACATTCTGGGCTGTCGCTACTGCTTCTCAGAGGTCGCCCCTGGTACATCTCGTGGACTGGCTCTAGAATTCACGTATTGCCGGTCCAAGAAGTGCCCGGTCATCGCGTCGCGATCCCAAGACACCATTCTCAAAGCTTAGCAATTCCACGAGTCCACGTCTGTCCATCAGCGTAAAATACACACAGCCCTCCGATGTGAGCATCGAAGTATTTGCAAACCAGATTTCATCTATCTTTGCGAGATCGGGGAAATTCTTTGCCAATCGCACTATTTCCCGGTAAATCTCGCTTTCGTCAACCTGGTCGCGCTCCAAAAGCAATATGCGCCTATCCGCCACCGTCTTGATCAGCTTAGGAATTTTTGTCTTCAGTGCCTTTTCAACCACAATTCCCAGGTCGTTTGGAATGTCACTTCGAGATATATGGCAGTCGCCTCCTATGCCCGACACAGTTATGGCACGCAAAGTTATCTGCAATTGCATAGGTCCATTCGTCGAACTCCGCCCAACTGGAACCGTGAACGCACACTTGCAATCTTTCCGCATTCCAGCATGGTTCGCAACCAGCCAGTCCATCAGATCCTTTCCGACTTCATCCCAGTTGTAGCCTTTTGGAATCGCATGAACCGGAATGATGACATCAAGATGCCGCCCCGATAACGCGAGAGTTGGGTTTCTTTCTATGCGCCCGAAAGCACTTTTGAAAACCTCAGAGTCAAATTTCTCTCCGACAAATGGTTGTATCAACGTGTGTTCGAGCGCAAGACTTTTTCCACCTGCATTTGTCGCGACTACCTCAACTGCGCCGTCCTGTCTTTCCTCCACCCAATCGAGGGACGCGCCTACCCAAGCGCCGTTCTCATAGGCCGAAAACAGCATTTCGATTATTGGGCGTTCTTTTGGCTGTGACTTGACCGGCATACGGTCATTATCCCATCAAACAAAGCGTTGCCTCAAGAATTGAAATCCAACATACATTATCCAAAGTGAAAGCAGGCACGCAAAATGGTTAGCCGAGCATCCGCCAATGTGACGCTGTATCTGGTGATTGGCTTTCCGACGCAGGCTTGATGCCAAACTTTTGGCTGATGAAGCTTGTCCGGCCTGTGCATTTGCCAAATGCCGCGCAGGCGTTCAATCATGGATAATTCAGCCACGGGGATGCCGCAATATGCCTGGAGAGTTCGCCGGGGATCTGGCACGGGAGGAAGCGGAGCTTCACCGCAAGCATGAAGAGCTTGCCGGTGGACAGGGCGCTTTGCCCTACCGCGAGCGCGAGATGGAACTGGCCTACCTACGTGCCCTATTGGACAGCTTCGAGGGCAAGGACGCTGAGAGCTACCCCCTCATGGCGCGCAAGTCCGTGCCTCGGCTACGCACAGGCTGCGGACTGGTATCGCAAAGCAGCCGATCAGGCAGGCTCATGCCAGGCAAGAATCAACCACGGCGCGCTTTATTCCCATGGGCTCCTGAAGGAAGGAAAGCATGAGTGAAAAACATGACATCCAGCGTTTGCCAACTCAGGGGGAGTTGTCGATCACCCCGTCGGAACCGCGTTCCAGTCTCATTGCCCGTGGCCGAAATGATGCTTCCAGCATCCTGGCCCGCAAGCCGGAACCAAAGTTGCCCGCAGAGGGTGGGCCAGCTAACAAATCGGACTTGGCTAGTCATGGCGACGGCAGTATGGAATACAGCCGTGGTTATTCGTACTACCGTGGCCTAGGCGTCCCACAAGACTACTCTGCGGCGGTAGATTGGTTCCGCAAGGCAGCCGAACAGGGGCACGCCGGTGCTCAAAACAGTCTCGGTTATTCATACTATTACGGCGAAGGCGTCTCACGGGATTACGTCGAGGCGGCTACCTGGTTCCGCAGAGCAGCCGAACAGGGTCATGCCGGCGCACAAATCAATCTCGGCCATGCGTACTACCATGGCGAGGGAGTCTCCACGGATTACACCAAGGCGGCAGTTTGGTATCGAAAGTCAGCCGATCAGGGTGAAGCAGATGCAGAGCACAGCATGGGTTTTCTCTTTGAACACGGACTGGGTGTCCCTGAAGACCCCGAAATGTCCAGGACTTGGTATCGCAAAGCGGCTGGTCAAGGCAGAGTCAGCTCGCAATTCAGCCTCGGTATGCTCTTTAATGTCGGCGAAGCGGCTTCATACGATTACGTGGAGGCGGTAGCAAGAACACGTACGGCAGCAGAGCAGGGGGAGATCAAGGCGCAGAAAGACCTCGGACTCGCATACGCGATAGGTCAGGACGTGCCTCAGGACTACGCTCAAGCAGCGATCTGGTATAGAAAGGCAGCGAATCAAGGGGATGCGAAAGCACAATTTTATCTCGGACTATTCCATTTAGATGAATCGATATTTCACGCAGGCACTACAGAAGGCATTTCCTGGATGACGAAGGCTGCCGAACAAGGCTTTGACGAAGCGCAATTTGAACTCGGCTTGCTCTACAGCAGGGGAGGAAATGGCGTTGAGCAGGACAACGCAGAAGCTTTCTTCTGGTTCGAACTCGCTGCTACCGGTATGACGCGATCCACCGGAGAAAAGTTTGTTGAAGCTCGGGATGTGACTGCAGAAAAACTGTCCCTTGCCCAGCAATTTGAACAGAGGCAGCGGGTCCACAAGTGGCTTGAAAGGCATTCACTTCCGCAAAGATGAACCGCAGCAGTCACACCTTGAGCGCCTTGCGCAGGAGTGGAAACATGGCCGATAAATCGGAGCTTCTGTATTTACCGCAACCCGCCAGTTCCTTGATAATCCGTTCGGGGGCGCAATCCAGTCTCATTGCCCGCGGTCGCAGAGAGGCCGCTGCGCTTGTAATATCCATACATCAGGGTCCAACATTTATCACTGCGCGAGTCTTGAATGAACTCATCACAAGAACCATATTCGCAGTTTCTGACGACGAGAGACGCCAGAATCCCAACCTTGCTCTTTTGCTCTTGAGGCCGACGTCGCTGACCATGGTTGCGACAGACGGGCACCGGCTTTCTTTTGTGGAAAAGACCAACGAGCGGATTTCAGGAGTAAGAGACGAAAGGCAGGTTCTCATACCCCGCCTGCTTCTACAAGAGTTGCATCAGCTTCTTCTGGACCCTAGCGCGGATAGTGTGTTGTTTGTTGAGGACGACGACACACTCTGCTTTCACATCGGTCAACGTATAATCAGCTGGGTCAAGCCTACCGAGAAGTTTCCAGACTATGAGTCCGTTATGACAAAAGAGACGCAGACCCTCGACAAGTTCGTTGTCGTGCGTGCGGACGAACTGTCAGCGGCTATTCAGAATGTGGCTGAGCCCGTCTTCAGCAGGAACGCTATTCGCTTGCAATTTGAGCAAAACATACTGCGAATAACAGGGGTAACTGATTTTGTTGGTGAGTACGAGGAGACCATCCGCACTGCATACACAGATGACGCCGTTGAATCGATTTTCTACGACCGCTATCTTCACGATTTTCTCATTGCTCTAGATAATCAGGGTGATGTAAGGCTCAAGCTTAAGGACGCTAAGTCGGTTTTGGAAATAAGCCCGAAGAGCCAAGACGATGGATACAGCTGGCGCTACTTGCTCATGCCCATGCAGCGGATAGGCCCTGCCCGTTGGACACTCCCCACGGACTTCGCCACCTCGGTGTCGCCCCGTGTGTTCCTGTCACTTATTACGGGATATAACTTCGACAAACTAAGCAGTTATGAGTCTTCTCTGCTTGTGATTAGGGCAGGTTCACTTGCAGTTGTGATACGCGATGGTCAACGACTGTACCTTCGTGAAGCTGAGCTGGAATGCGAAGATGGTAAAAGTAACGAGCAGAGAATACTTATCCCGCACGAGATCATGAGTGAGATACAGCGACTTCTTCTTGAATCTGATGCGGAGAATTTAGAATTTGCCGAGAATGGCGACGGGGTGAGGTTCCGCATTGGCAATCGCTCCCACGCGTGGCAAAAGCGCTCGGAAGATGATCGGGAGAATGATGCTGCAATGCCTCCGTTTGAATTTGCGATTGCCCTGTCGTCCCAATCGTTAAAAGCCCTCGTCGACCGTACCATCTTCGCCACATCCAAAGAGGAATCAAGATACGCGCCCAGTGGAGCCCTACTGGTACTCAAGAGCGAAACGCTGGCCATGGTGGCAACTGATGGTCACCGGCTCTCATTCGCGGAGAAAGCTAACGATCTTGCAGACGGAGTCGTTGAAGAGAAGCGAATCCTCATCGTGCGTGAAGTATTGCTTGAAATTATAAAGTTGCTTTCTGTTTCTCAAACGCACAAGGTCGAACTTGCAGAAAATGAAGGGGCTTTCAGTTGCCGCATTGGTGATCGAATTCTCAGTTGGCAAAGACCATCTTCCAAACACAAGTTCCCGGACTATGAGGCAGTTCTGCTTGACGAGAAGGCGAAGATGGCGGTCGTTCAAGCCGATGAGCTTCGCGACGCTATCTTGTACGTTTGCGGGCCTGTCGGTTGGAACCAGGTACAGAATTTCGCAATGATAGTTAGGCAAGGTGAATTGAAGATCAGCTTTGAATCGGACAAGGGGGGAAAACGTGAAAAGTCAATTGGGGCGCTATACGCCGGAGAGCAGTTGGCGATAGGCTTGTCCACACCCTACATACTTGACTTTCTCGATGCGCTGGGCGGCGCGCAGTCGGTTAGGCTCGCGTTCAAGGATGGTCAGTCTGCAATGGAGATGCGACCAGATTGCTTCGACCTCAACTACCGATGGCGCTACTTGGTAATGCCCCCAAAAAGCAGTTAGCGCGACGATCAGAATAGTCATTACTATGTTTTGCCGAATGTTTCGTGCATTTCTCGCAGAATCTTTCTGACTGTTACCGCATCCTGTTGTTGATGTGACGGGTCCAGATCGCTTTGCCGCACTTCGCGCGTCGGGGATTCAAGCCGGAGCTGCCAAAGATCATTGCTTGCGCCGCCGGTCTTAAGAGACAGCCGCCAGTCTCCCGCGAATTCCGCTTCGAGGCCAAGCTGCTCAATCCCTTGGTAAATGCAATCGGGAATACCGATAGTTCTAACGTTGATATGGATTGTCATTGACCCTCCCCTTCGATCTCCGCAAGTAGATCGTCGTACTCGTCGGCAATATCCCTCGCGCGTTGTGCTGCTTCTCCATGATCAGGGTCCGAAGTTGAGCCTCCAACTTGCCGGTCCCAGAACTCGTCCCGCCTTCTTTTGATGATCGCGATTATCTGTTTAGCGTCCATATGATCCACCGTCTCACATCTTCTTCATTTTCGCAGTACGAATCGTATTTGCCGCTAGAAAACTCGAATAAATTGTCCATCCTGCGAGGAAAACGGCAACAAGTATATTGGACACCCGCCAGTCAGCCCGAGTCATGCGGACGGGAAAAACAGGATTGAACAACAGCGCAATAGCACCGAATGTCCATACCCACGGTGTCCGGCGTTCCTGATACCTTTTGGTGCTGAGGTAGACGGCAGTGGTGCAAATCAATACCCGCAGCAGAACGTAGAAAAAATATGGCATGCGCGTAAAAGCTGCGATCACAAGTGCGACAACACATGCCCCAAGTAGAATGCCCTCGTTTTTGACGCTTCTGTTCATAAAATCCGTTTGCTTCAGAGATTTGACCCACGAACACTTCATAACGACATCTTCATAAGAACACAAGCTCATAGCTACTGAATGGATGTAACATGCAGTAGTTCAACTCGGCATAAATCCGTGGTGCGCACGAATTTCCTGGCGCAGTTCTTCTCTCAGCGTCTTGCTTTTCTTGAGACGTTTGAAAAACTCGTCAAGGACGCTGACGACAATGGCGTTGACACTGACGCCTTCGGCTTCGGCCCAATCTCTGAGTTTGGCACGGGCGTCGGCACCGACGTGAAAGAGCTGGGGATTGGTTAGTTCCATGCCGGCCTTGCGGGTCTGCTGAATCTCGACCGCGTCATTGTCCACGTGGTCCAAAGCGTAGAGGACGATCCTGGCCAGATCGCCCTTTACGCGGGACTCCTCGGTGATGGCCTCGCGAAGATCATGCGGAAGGCGCAACGTCAATCCGGCGCGCTCTTCCGTCCACCGCTGACCCTCACGGTTCACCTTGCGAGTTGCCGCCTTTTTGGCTGTTTTCTTGCTTGCCACTGGCATCTATTTCACCCCCGCCGCGATGTTGGCTCATCTGGCCATCAGAGTCCGTCCACGCCGAGAAGCTCTTTTGAACGGATAGACATTCTCAGGTGTAATGGAAAATCCTTGACACTCCACCATCTTAAACAGCGTTGCCGAGCCGGCAATGCCGGTTCAACAATTCTTGTCTTCTCCTGCCCGTCCTCATTCGCGCTCCCACTCTTTGCCGTACACCTACGCGCTCCCGCCCGGCAGCCCGACCGTCATCATTTTGATTCCGCTGTATTGATTTCTCCCGGCACCTTCAGTAGCTATCCTCATCCCCATGCGTCAAACACTATACCGCTAGCCGTTGAAGCGGGACACTGGAAAGGAACGAGGGAAAGATGGCAAGCAACTCGAATGGTTCCCAGCGTGAATTGTCGCACTTTCATTCGTGCGTTCATTGTGGCAATGTCTCTCGTCGAGACGAATTCGACGGTACGGCCGTCGCCACCGGTATTTATCCCTGCTCGAAATGCGGCCAAGATGGACCGCTCAATATCGTCATTCGAGACGTGAATACCGCCGCGACTGGCACAAACGACCCCGCTCCCGAAAGTTCAGCAGGCTAACGTGGTGCTTCGCTGTGGTGGAGATTGCGCCTTGACCAGCTTGCGCCCAGCGGCGCGAACGAACTCGCTCGTCAATCGCTTTTTATCGTTGGCACGCATCGCCAATCTGGTTACGAGTTTCGGATGTTCTTCGCTAAGAGGGCGAACAGCAATTTCATTGCTGGAGATTCGCCACGCCGCCTCGCGCGTCAGGAATGCCGCGCCCTTGTGCGCCAAGACGAGCGCCGACGCCTCTTCAGCCGTTGTGAAGGTGTGCGTGTCGGGCGCGACGATGTGATTTGCGGAGGCCTCCGCCTGAATCAACTCGGTAATGTACGGGTTGATGTGCGGCGCGGGCAGAATCCATTCGTGCGCGCGCAAATCATTGAGACTGAGTTCAGCGTTCCCGGCGATGGCGTCGCTTTTCGGCAGCGCAATATATCCAGGCGACTCAGTAACCGATAAAAAACTGAGTAACGGCGAATCCGGGATGGCCAGCACCAGCGCCAGATCAAGATTCCCGGTAGCCACCATGCGCGCGAGTTCGTGCGAGAAGTTGCTCCAGAGCTTGACCTTCAGGCCGGGAAAGAGGGGAAGCTGAATCGACTGAATCGCCGTGACCAGGTACGGATCGGCATAGACGGACCTGCCAATATGAAGCACTTCGTCGGCACCGTTCTGTGCTGCTCTTGCACCATGGACAGCGCCTTCGACGTGCAGAATGGCGCTACGTGCATCTTCCACAAAATGCCGCCCGGCTTCGGTCAGTTCCACGGTTTGATGATTGCGCACGAAAAGGCGCAAGTCGATCTGAGATTCAAGCTCGACAATC
>Ga0302189_10001222_pt1 | contig 21951 bp, 23 predicted proteins | sample II_Bog_E2_2_FD_194551 | JGI IMG/M metagenome (GOLD analysis project Ga0302189, IMG submission 194551) | Peat permafrost microbial communities from Stordalen Mire near Abisko, Sweden - II_Bog_E2_2 | ecosystem: Environmental > Terrestrial > Soil > Wetlands > Peat | place: Sweden: Abisko...
CGACACGGCCCGAGGCGATCTGCTGACGGTGGAAGACTTGGGTTTCGATGCGAATCGCGCTCCGCTGCCGGTCTCGGTGCCTGAACAGGTGTTGACGAAGGCTGAGAATTCACCGGTGCTGGTTAAATACTTTGCCCTGCTGATTGGCCTTCTGGTGGTGCTGGCCTTCGGTGTGCGCCCCGCGCTTCGCCGCGTCCGGCCTGCCTCAAGGGAAGCTGCCAAAGGGGCAGCCAAAGAGTTGCCTGCCGGGGCTGCGCCACCTGCATTGAGACCCCCGGAGCCGGTTGAGCTTGACCCCGAGCGGATTAGGACGCAGGAGATCTTCGAGCAGGTCACAGGGCATCTGAAACGTGAGCCGACGCAGAGTTCGCGCCTGTTGCAGAGCTGGATTCATTCCGACTAGCCGCAGTTGGGCTGGGGGATGGGAATTGTTGATGGTATTGGGTGCAGCGGACGGACATCTGTCCCTAGAGTACGAGCAGGATTGAGAGGAACGGACCTTGGCCGAACCGGGAAGCGAGAACGGAGCAGGAAAGCGCCGCCAGTCCGCGAATCTTTCCGGCCTGCGCAAGGCCGCCGTGCTGCTGGTGGCCGTGGGTGAAGACCTGGCCAAGGAGATTCTGCGGGCACTGCCCGAGGTGGATGTACAGCGGCTTACCGAGGAGCTGGCCGACCTGCGCGGGATCACGCCCGAGCTCTCCGCCGAGATTCTGGAAGAGTTCTGGGAGCTTCTGGAGACGCAGAACTTCATGATTCATGGCGGCCTGGACTATGCCAGCCGTCTGCTGATGGAGACCTTTGGTAAAGAGCGCGCCGACGACCTGCTGATGCTGGTGCGCCGTTCACAGGAGGCCGCGCAGGGCAATCTTGCCAAGCTGCAACGCACCGATCCTCAGCAACTGGGCAAGCTGCTCGATCAGGAGCATCCGCAGACCATCGCGCTGGTGCTGGCCCATCTCGATCCGCGGCGGGCCTCGCTGGTGCTGGACAACCTCAGCGAGGATCACAAGGTGGTCTCCATCCAGCGGCTGGCCGAGATGCGCCAGTTCTCGCCGGAGATGGCGCAGAAGGTGGCCCACATTCTGCATCGCCGCCTGGAGAACGTGGGCGATACTGCCCGCAAGAGCTATTCGGGCTTCAAGGCGGTGGCCGATCTGCTGAACCGGCTCAACGCCGAGGAGTCGAAACATATTCTGGAAACCATCGAGGACGCCCAGCCGGAGCTGGCGCTGAGCATTCGCAACCTGATGTTCACCTTTGAAGATTTGGTGACGGTGCCCCCAGCCACCATTCGCGAGATTGTGTCGGGGGTAGACAAGCGGCAGTTGGCGCTGGCCTTGCGCGGCGCCAACGACGAGCTGCGCGCACAGATTTTCAAGGCGATGAGCTCGCGCGCCGTGGAGATGCTGAAGGAAGACATGGAAGTGCTCGGCCCGGTGCGTTCGCGCGAGGTAGCGCAGGCCCAACAGGAGATTCTTAATCTGGCCCGACGGCTGGAGACCGAGGGTAAGGTGGTTCTCAAGCTGGAGACGGGCGACGAGATGCTGGCTTGAACAGGGATCAGAGAACAGGGGTCAGAGATCAGAGGAGCGACCTATCGCTGGCTGCTGACCTCTTACCGCTGAGGAGAGGCAATCCGTGCGGCAGACGGGATCGGAAATCGACAGCGGCGCATCGGGGCGGATTGAAGCCTTTGTATATCCTGCCGACCCCGGCGCGCCCACGATGCCGGCGTGGAATGTCTGGGCGATTGAGCCCGAGGGCGGCGTGCCTGGGGAGACCCGGCAGAATCACACCCAGGAAGCACAAGAGGCGGGAGCGCGCGCCGAGTTTGAGCAACGGCTGGGCGCCGAAACCCGCCGTTCCTTCGAGGCAGGCCGCGAGCAGGGCCGGATCGAAGGCCGCCAGGCGGAACATGGGGCGCAGGCGGCGGCGCAGGCGACAGCCGAAAAGCAGCGCGCACGCCAAGCCGCCGAACTGATTGAGAGCTTTGCCGTGGAGCGCGACCGGTATCTGCAGGCGGTGGAGCATGAGGTGGTGGAGCTGGCTCTGGCGGTGGCGGCCCGCATCCTGCGGCGCGAGGCGCAGATGGACCCGTTGCTTCTAACCGGAGCGGTGCGAGTAGCTCTGGGGCAGCTCTCCGGCTCGACCCAGGTGCGCCTGCGCGTTCCCGCCGCGGAGCTAGACCTATGGAGCGAAACCGCGGCTCTTTTTCCCAGGCTGCGGGTCAAGCCGGTGGTTCTTGCAGGAGAGGGAATGCGGCTGGGCGATTGCACGATTGAAACGGAGCTTGGCTCGGTGGATCTGGGGATACGGGCGCAGTTGGGAGAGATCGAGCGCGGCTTCTTCGACCGCGCGGGCAGTCGCAGGACAGGCGCGGCGGTGGACGAGGCGCCGGTCGTAGAACAGGAGGCACGCGCATGACAACTTTTCCGGCGGCCCAGGCAGCGCCGCTTCTGCATCGTTACTTCCAACGCCTGGAGCGCGGCCAGCCCTGGCGCTGGCGCGGGCAGGTTCTCGAGTCGGTTGGGCAGACCATCGAATCGGCAGGACCGCTGGCCTCTGTGGGAGAGTGCTGCGAGATTACGGACCAGTACGGCCGTCCCCATCTGGCGGAGGTGATTGGGTTCCGAGGCTCCAATGTGCTGTCGATGCCGGTGGAGACGACCGAGGGCATTCGCTTTGGCGATTCGGTGGCGGCTCTGGGCGTGCGCCCGGAGATTGAGGTGGGTCCGGCGCTGATGGGGAGAGTGCTGAACGCGCTGGGCATGCCGATCGACGAGGGCCGGCCTCCGGCAGCTTCCGCGACCCTGCCGTTGGGTGGCGCGGTGCGTTCGCCGCTTGACCGCGCGCCGATTCGCACGCCGCTGGGCACGGGCATCCGCGTTCTCGACGGGCTGCTGACTGTGGGCCGCGGCCAGCGGGTGGGCATCTTCGGCGGATCGGGCGTGGGCAAAAGCACGCTGATCGGCATAATGACCCGCAACACGGAAGCTGATGTAACCGTGGTCGGCCTGGTGGGCGAACGGGGCCGCGAGGTGGGGGAGTTTCTTGAGGATTCGCTTGGCGTGGAGGGCCGGGCCCGTTCGGTAGTGGTGGTTTCAACCTCCGACCAGTCGCCGCTGATGCGCATGAGAGCGGCGCTGGCGGCTACAACGGTGGCGGAGTTCTTTGCCGCGCAAGGCAAGCATGTGCTGCTGGTGCTGGATTCACTGACTCGCTTCGCCATGGCTGCGCGGGAGATTGGCCTGGCGGCAGGGGAGCCACCCACAGCCAAGGGATATACGCCCTCGGTGTTTACCCAGCTGGCGCGGCTGGTGGAGCGGACGGGGCAGTTTTGCGTGGGTTCGATCACGGCTTTTTATACCGTGCTAATGGAGGGGGACGATCAGCAGGATCCCTTGGTGGATGCGGTGCGTTCGCTGCTGGATGGACACGTGGTGCTCTCGCGCACGCTGGCGGCCGAGGGCTGGTATCCGCCGGTCGAGGTGTTGGACTCGATCAGCCGATTGATGCCGTCGGTGACCCAGCCCGCTCATCGCGAACACGCGGCGCTGCTGCGCAAGCTGATGGCGGTTTATGCCCGCTCTGAGGACCTGGTGCGCATTGGCGCCTACAAGCCCGGCGCGGACCCGGAGCTGGATCGCGCCCTGCGCGCGCGGGACGCGATGCGGACATTTATGACCCAGGATGCGCGCGAACAGGTTCGCTTTGCCGATTGCGTGCGCCGTCTTTCGGCGCTGTCAGGGGAGGTGTAGGCGATGGCTGTTTCAAACGCACTGCGCCGTTTACTGAAAATTCGGGCTATCGAGGAAGAACAAAGCCGCCTGGCGCTTGAGTCGGCGCTGGGCGAGCTCAACCGTCTGGAAGTCGCGCTGGCGGCAACCGCCGAGCGGGACCGCCTGGGGCGGAGGCTGGTGGAGAGCAGCGCACGCAATGGGGAGTTGCCGGACCGGTTGGCTGGCCTGGAGGAGACGCGCGCGGCCCGTTGCTCCGCCACGGTGCTGGGGCCGAGAATCGCGGAGGCGGAGCTCGATGTTCTCGGCCTGCGCGAGGAGTTTCTATCGAGGAGGGTCGAGCGCCGTCAGGCTGAGACTCTGATCGAAGAGACCGAGGCACTGGACGCCCTCGATGCCGGCCGGCGCGGCCAACAGTCGCTGGACGACTGGTATGGCAACCGGATGCATCGAACGGAGGCCGAAGAGGGGCCGGCGAAGTTGGCAGCTGGCGCATTGACGGCACGCGGACCCTTGACCGAGGAAAGCTCCGGCACGGCGTAGGGAACTTGAGTGAAAATCTTCGCGGAAGGCCGCGGAGTTCCTGAAACGGAATCGACGATTCCATTCCTACAAAGCTTTAACCTTCACCCGTCGTCTTTTGGCACAGTATCTGCATTCCTTCTGGTCATGAGCGTTGCTGCAGGAATCGAGATAAGTGCAGGCGGGCGTCCAGCGCAGGGGCTGAGTCCGGCCTCAGGACATGTCCTCAGTACCGGGTTGGACGGCGCGTCGGCCACGGGCTCTTCTTTAGCGACGGTATCTGTTGCGAAGAGCTTCCGCACCAGTTGGCAGTCTGTGCTGGCTTCTCTGGGCGCGGGGCTGGACGGAACCGAAAAGGAATGGGCTGGAGAAGAGGGAATCGAGCCCTCGGTTGAAGCCGCTCTTGCCAAGCCTGATCAAACACTATCGTCGACAGCCCTAAGACAGGGCGGAGGCGCGGTGCGGTTTTTGCCACAGAGCCGTGTCCCGCAAGGTCACACGGCGGAGAGCCAGAGGGAGCTGTCCCTACCTGCGGCGCGGGCTGGAATCCAAGGTGGGCAAACAGTGTCGCTCGTCTCCAGGCGGGCGGCATCCGATGCGCTGGAATCCACGCTTGGCGCACACGCTGCCGAACCCGGCAAAAAAGCCGGGCTGAATGCCACCGTAGCACTCAGTGTGGCGGATATAGCTTCCGCAATGGCCGGCAATGTTGCATTCGTCATGCCAGCACAAGGAGAGGCAAGTCAAGCAGCGATCAAGTTGCAGATGCAGCCCTCTGCGGCAGATATCTCGACAGGATTGCCAGGCAGTTCCACGCGGAGCTCCGGCCAACCGCATCTGACGGGTGCGGAGGGCGCCGCTGTGGGCGCCGGCAGGGCGAGTTCAGCCGGGAATCATTCAAAGGACACGGATGGAACACAGACCCTGTCCGAAAAAGCCCCGGACGCAGCGGTATCGCCTGCTGGGCGCGACTCGACGTTTTTGGAGGGATCTAGCGGAACAAAGCCTGAGAGTTCCGGCGTAGAGGCTGCGCCGGGGCGGAGTCGAGGGCAGATCGAAGCGCCGAGTGAGACGCCCGCGCAGAGCCAGAACCAGACACAGCCCGGAAGCCAGGGATTTGAAGCTGTCCCGGCCCCGATCGGCAGCGCGGACACGGATCGGGGGTTGGCTGGCAGCGAAGACGCTACCAAGCAACTCGCTGAGGTAGGCCAAGCCACGGCGGTGCTCCCCATGGCAGGAAAACCCGGCCTGGCCGGTAGCGGGCGGACCACGAAACAGGATGCACAGCGGCTTGCGCACGCATCCGGCGCGGGAGACCCGACTGGGAAGGGAACTGGCCTTCCGAATGGCCAACCGGCCAGTGCGGACCCAAATGCGTATGCAGTGGCGCACGACCCGGCGGGCGCGCATGGGACAACGATTGACGCAAGCAGCGTGATCGGAAGTTCGTCCGGTCACTCGTCTGGGCCGGACTCCGCGGAGACCTTTGCCGCGCTCGATGCCGGGGCCGTTCCTGGGAAGCCGGCGTGGGTTCATGCCGGAGCGCAGCGGGCCGAGGCGGGGTTTCAAGATCCTGATCTGGGCTGGGTTGGCGTGCGCGCGGATTTGAGCGGAGGCGGCGTTCACGCCGCTCTTGTACCCGGTTCTGCGGACGCGGCTGTGACCCTGGGCGGCCACCTTGCCGGATTGAACTCGTATCTCGCTGAGCAGCACACGCCGGTCGAAACTCTGACACTGGCGGCGCCGGAGAACCGGGAGGCGGGGCTGGGTGCGGGGCAAGACATGAACCAAGGTATGAGCCAGGGTTTCAATCAGGGAGAGAGCCCACATGCTGGCCAGGGCGCCGGGGCAGAATCGCCAACGAATCGTGGGCCAGGTGTTTCGAGCACGAGTGTCGCGGATTCGCAGGAGGTTTCGGCGGGGATCGGCAGGACTGATGGAATGGGTTTCGGCCAAGGGTCGGGAGGCATTCACATATCGGTGATGGGATGAGCTTGCCTAAGCGGTCGGAGGCAGGCAAGCCGGGCTGCGGCAAGACTGGGCAGAGTTCTTGAGAGCTGGAATCTGGGAAGCAGGAACGCCGGATTGAAGAGAAACCGGCAGAAGGAAGGCGGAGAACTATGGGGGCAATGGCAGGAATCTTGAATCAGCCATACACGGCGGGGCAAGCCTTGACGGGAGCGGGCAGAAGCCCCATGGCCAGCACAGCTACGGACAACGGAAGCACAGACAGTTCGAGCAGTTCCTCAGCCGGCATCTCGGCCAACGACTTTCTCACGCTGCTGGTGACTGAGATGCAGAACCAGGACCCAACCGCAAACACCGATCCCAACGAGTACATCAACCAGCTTGTTTCGGTAAACAGTCTGGAGCAACTGATCGATATCAACCAGAATCTCTCGACCGCGGAGGGAATCTCGACCACCGGTTCCGGCAGCAGTTCTCCCTCGCCAGGGGTTGTCTCATCCGCTTCAAGCCTTACCGGCAAGAGCGCCAGCGGGCAAGTTCCGGCTGCTGCGCACACATCCGTCACGCCCGCATCTGTCTCAGCATTGGATCGGCAGCCAGCAACTCAGCGTCTCCAGCTACCAGCGTGAAGCGCGCGCCCGGCAACCTCAGCATTCCCGAGGCCGGGGCCGCAGCCAATCGGGTGGGCCATGCCCTGAACGGTCAGTCCCACGCAGAGTCGATCGCAAACAGGCTCTCCGGATCCCAATAAGTTTTGTTCGCCAAGCGGCCCAGCGGGCGCACGCACCTATCAATTCGGACCCAAAGGAGAAGCACCATGGCAAGTTTCTACATTCCGCTTACCGGCCTCAACGCCGATTCAACGGCGCTGAACACCATTGCGAACGATTTATCGAACATGAGTACCACGGCCTTCAAGACGCAGACGACCAACTTTTCCAACCTCTTTTCTCAGCAACTGGGCTCGACCGGCTCCGGCGATGCGATTCAGCTGGGCGAGGGTGTGCAGGTCGCTTCGAATGAGACAAGTTTTACGCAGGGATCGAGCGACACGACCGGCAATTCGACCGACATGCAGTTGAATGGCAATGGTTTTTTTGTGTTGAGCAACGGGGGCAGCAACGTGCTTACCCGTGCTGGAGATTTTTCGCTGGCCTCAAACGGCAACCTCATCTCGTCAGACGGTTTGAACGTGATGGGCTATCCCGCGGTCAAAGGGGTGGTGAACACCAATGCCGCACTGACGCCCATCAACATTCCGGTAGGGCAGATTGAAGCGCCTCTTGCAACCACGACCTTTGGGATGACGGCGACGCTCGACTCGGCGGCAGCGGTGGGCACCATCGTTCCCGGTCAGGTGCAGGTCTACGATTCGATGGGCAAGAGCTACGAGGCCACCGTGACTTACACGAAGACGGCGAACAACGTGTGGGACTACAACGTCAGCATGCCGGACACGCTGACGGCCAATTCGAGTATCGCCGCGGGCGTGACCACATTGGATTACAGCTTCGGCGCGAGCGGAGGCGTGCCGGCAACGGTTGACCCGGGCACCAATCTGGCGATCACGGGACCGACCGCGGGCGGCAGCACAGCGACCATTGCCCCGCCGCCTGTGACTGCCGGAGAAGCGCTGGGGGCGGTTGGCACAGCTGGCACTTACGCGGACGACCTTCAGACTGCGATCAACAACGCTGGGATTACAGGCGTTACTGTTTCCACGACCGCCGGCGGCCAGTTGAAGATCGTCGGCACCGGGATTACAACCTCCGGCAGCGTGATACAGGATCCGATTGCCTCGGTCAATGCAGCCGGGACGTTAACCTTCAACGCGAACGGCGACCTAGTCAGTCCGGCAGCCGATGTGAGCGGCATCTCCTTTGCCGGACTATCCGATGGGGCACAGACGTTGAACATGACGTGGAATATCCTGGGCTCCAGCGGAACCCCAACCATCAGCCAGGTGGACACGACTTCTGCCATTGCCTCGACCACGCAGAACGGCTACGGCAGCGGTACGTATCAGAGCTTCACTGTCGGCTCCAACGGCACCGTCACGGCCACCTACTCGAATGGTCAGCAGCAAAACGTGGGACAACTGGCGCTGGCCAATGTCTCGAATCTTCAGGGTTTGGAAGACCTGGGCAGCAGCGAATATGCGACCACGCTGGCTAGCGGCACCGCTGCGGTCGGCGCCTCGGGCACGGCCGGCCTGGGAACGGTGACGGATGGCGCGCTCGAAGAGTCCAACGTCAACATCTCCGCCGAGTTTTCCGATCTGATCATCGCCCAGCGTGCGTTCGAGGCCAGCTCCAAGGCGGTCACAACGTTCGACACCATCACCCAGGAAACCATCAACATGATCCACTAAGCTGCTTTGGGGCGGTTTTCGGGCCGCCCCAAAGCTCAGGCGCCATGCGCTGCTAGCGGACGCGCATGGCGATGAACAATCCCTTGCTCTCGGCAAGCACAATGCCTTTGGAGTTCAAAAGTCTCGCTTCGGTCCAGTGCTTGCGGCCTTCACTGCTGACAATACGGCCTTCCAGCCGAAGAGGCGCGCCCGAGGGAGCCGGGCGCAGGTAGTCGATCTCCATCCGGCCGGTCATTGACGTCAAGCCGCGGGCGCGGACGGCTTTGTGCATGGCCTCATCGAGCAGCGTGGCGATGATGCCGCCGTGCAAGTGGCCGGGATGGCCTTCGAAGGTGTCCGGCACGGTCACAAAGCACACAACCGAGTCATCCTCGGCAACCAGAAATTCCAGGCGTAGGCCGATTGGGTTGGCCGGGCCGCAGCCGAAGCATTTGTTCTGGGCCGCGAGGGCCATCGGGGTAAGATTCTCTGTTTTGTCCGTCATTTGTTCTTCCTAAAGCGTATCAGCAAGCACATTTCTGTAGGTCTCCGAATCCACGTTGCCGCCGGTGAGAATAAGTCCAATACGTTTGCCCGCCAGATTCTGCCGGTCCTTGAGTGCTCCGGCCAGCGCAGCCGCGCCTGCGCCTTCGGCCAGGTTGTGCGTGTCCTGGTAATAGGCTCGCATAGCGTGGGCGATTTCGGCGTCGGTCACTTCAATGATGCGGGCCACGTTCTTACCGATGATCTCCGTAGCCAGAGGGTTGGGGGTGCGGCAGGCCAGGCCGTCGGCAATCACGGTGCGCGACGGCGACTCGACCACCCGGTGCTGCTGGAAGCTGAGGGCATAGGAAGGAGACTCCGCGGCGACAACGCCAACGATTTCAATTGTCAGGCCGAGCGCATTGCGCGCCGCCGAGACACCGCAGATGGACGAGCCCAGACCGATGGGCACGTAGACCGTGGTGAGCGGTGGAGCAGCCTGGAAGAATTCAAGCGCGTAGGTGGCTGTGCCTTTGATCAGCTGTTCGTGGAATGAGTCAACCATCGCAAAGCCACGCTCAGCCGCGAGGGCGTGGGCAAACTCCAGCGACTCCTGAAAGTCTTGGCCGTGTTCAACGAGTTCAACGTCTTGAGCTAGCATAGCTCGATTCTTTTCCTTGCTGTTGCCGAAGGGAACAATGATGATGGCCTTCAGCCCGTGCAGCCGCGCAGCCATGCCAACACCCTGGCCGTGATTGCCACGCGTGGCCGCCACCACGCCTTTAATTTCAGGCTGTGTCTGCTTGAGCCAGTCCAGATAGACCAGCGCTCCGCGCAGTTTGAAGGCGCCTACCGGCGTATGGTTTTCGTGCTTGATCCAGGCATCGGTCCCAAGACGTTCGTTAAGCAGCGGCCACGTATATTGCGGCGTCGGCGGCATGTGGCGATAAACGATGGTTTGAGCGTCGCGGATTTCGGCTAACGAGGGAAGAGCCATAGAACCAGCATATCCAAGTCGAAGCATTTCACCACAATTTGACGGTTTTTGACCTCTCCCGCAGACTTTCTTTGCATCGACGCATCCAACCAAACGGAGGTTTTCCCCAACATGATGGACCGGCGAACTGCAATCAAGCATCTTGGCGGCGCGGCAAGCGCGCTGCTTTTGACCGAAACCCTGCTTGCCGAGGGATTTCCCAACGGCCAAACCGCCCCAGCAACCCCACCACCGCCGCCAGCCGGGCCGTTTACCCTGCCACCTTTGCCCTATGCCTACGACGCGTTGGAGCCCAGCTTCGACGCTGAGACCATGCATCTGCACCACGACAAGCACCATCAGGCTTATGTGAACAATCTCAACATCGCCGTGGCCGCGCATCCCGAGCTGGCTGGGAAAACCGTCGAGGAGCTGGTGGCCAATCTGAACACCTGGCCGGAGTCGGCCCGCACTGCCGTCCGCAACCAGGGCGGAGGGCATGCCAACCACTCGTTCTGGTGGCCAACGCTGGGCAAGGGCGGTGCGGCTCCGGTTGGCGAACTGGCCAAAGCCATCGACGCCAAGTTCGGATCGCTTGCCACCTTCCAGGACAAGCTGACCGCGGCGGCCATGGGTGTCTTTGGCAGCGGGTGGGCCTGGCTGGTGAAACTGCCGGACGCGACGGTGGCAATCGAGACCACGCCCAACCAGGACAGCCCGCTGACCCTGGGACACAAGCCGGTGCTGGCGGTGGACGTGTGGGAGCACGCCTACTATCTGAAGTACCAGAACAAGCGCGCCGACTATGTGAAGGCGTTCTTCCAGGTGCTCAACTGGGATTACGTGAGTGGACAGTTCGCTCAGAAAGCGTAAGGAGAACACTCAGAAGGCTAAACGACGAGCACGCGCAAGACGTACAATCTTGGCGGAATGTGATCTATGTTATGTGGAAACTGCTGATCGGTGCAGAAGGGGTGATCCTTTTAGGTGCGGTTGGAAATGTGGGAGTCCCATTTCATTCAGTTCAGCAGTTTCTGGTCTACGAATCCGTGTATCTTGTCCTCGCGATTGTTTGCGGGGCGCTGTCTATCTACATGCGAATGCTGAAAGGTTGGGCAGAAGCAGGTCTTTCATTCAAAGGCTGTATTGCATGTGTGCAGGCTAAGGTTTTTTACGTTGGAATCGCGGCCATCCTCGCGATGATCACTCTCTATACAATCTGATGATGCTTTCTGCGAGACTTTTGTCATCGGCGGTTGTTTCTCTCGTCGGGATGTCCTTCATTCTTTGTGGCTGCCGCTCCGCGCCCACGCTTACGCCGCAGGAAGCAGAAGGGAAGCACCTCTATGAAGTCAGGTGCGCCCATTGCCACGAGGACAACGACCTCGCCCTGAAGAAAGTCCCGCCCAACCTGCACGGGGTATTCAACCGCACAACGCTGCCCAGTGGCGCGCCCGCCACGGACGAGGCTGTGCGGCAGAACGTATTAACCGGGAAGGGAATGATGCCCGCCTTCACGGGCCGTTTCACCGAGGAGCAGATGGCTGATCTGCTGGCTTACCTGCATACCGGGCTGCGCTGATATTGCCGATCTGCGGGTTCGATCAGAACGTTTTCCACAAGAAATCCACAGCTTATTGCGCAAAGGTAACTACTTTTTAATACTTTTAGAACGAGATTTCGTTTCTATTTAGTATTACACTCGTAACCACATAAGAGTAACTGATTGGGGATGCCTCTAGCTCGAAAGTTGTAGAGAGAGAAGCGAATCGGCACCCCCAATACCCGCAATAGGGCGGCAGGCTTTGCGCTCGTGCAAGAAGCGCGCAGGAAACCGAATCAATCTTCAGACGCGGAAAGGGAGCAAATATGACTGTCCGATGGGGAAGATGCTTCAATTTCAAGAAGTGTGAGAGTGCCGACCAGCGCGAACCAATCCCGGTTGAGCAAGGCTCCGCATTCGTTTGTCCTCAGTGCGGGGAGGCGATGTTTGATGAAGACGCCACGCCCCCTGACGACGGTCCTGCTAGACGCGCCATGGCCGACGAGGTTCCAGTGGCTCGCAGTGGGGGCAATGTGGCTCCGGTCCTGAGCGCCATGACTAACGAGGCCCCAGCATCCCGCCAGACGGCCGATGTGGCTCCTGTCTATCGCCGCGCCAAGATGGTAGAGGCTCGCGATCGAGCTTTACACGCCAATACCGTCGAGGCTCCTGCCCCCCGACCCGCCGAGAAGCGGTCATGGGCTCCCATGGCCGCTGTAGCGGCTTTGATTCTTCTTCTTGCGGGGGTTGGAGGGCTCCTGACGTGGGGCAAATTGCACGGCGCCAAGGCCGGTTCGCTCGACCCGCATCACACGATTCTTCGACTGTCAGGCTCGAACACCATCGGAGATAGTATGGCGCCTGCGTTGGCCGAGGCTTTCCTCAAAGCGCAGGGAGCCACCAATGTTCAGGTTCTGCCCGGAGCAAGTCCGCAGGAAAAGATCGTTCAGGGTATCCTGCCCGGCGAGAGTGTCGCCTCCTCGATCAAGATTGCGGCTCACGGATCGGCAACGGCGTTTACCGCGCTGGCCGACGGCAGCTGCGATATCGGCATGGCTTCACGCAGGATCAAGCCTGATGAAGTAGCCAAGCTTGCCCAGTTGGGCGATATGACTTCGGCCGGAGACGAGCATGTGCTTGGGCTCGATGGCATTGCCGTTGTCATCAACGCTTCCAATCCGCTCAGTACCCTGCGTAAAGACCAGATCAAGCGCATCTTTACTGGGGAGGTAACCGATTGGTCTCAGATAGGCCCAACCCACGGGCCCATTAACCTCTATGCCAGAGACGACAAGTCAGGAACCTTCGACACATTTAAGAGCCTTGTGCTGGCTGGTGCGCCGCTGGCTTCCTCGGCTCAGAGGTTTGAGGACAGCAATGCACTTTCGGAGGCAGTTTCGGCCGATCCGAAAAGTATTGGTTTCATCGGGCTTCCGTTCGTTCACACGGCAAAAGCCATCGCCGTATCGGAGAAGGGAACCAGCGCCCTGAGGCCAACACGGCTGACCGTTGCGACTGAGGACTACTCGCTCTCCAGGCGGCTCTATCTCTATACCCCTGCGGTCGCGCCAAACAAGTTCACGCAAAAATTTGTTGAGTTTGCTCTCTCGAAACAGGGGCAGGACGTGGTGGCCGCCAACGGTTTTATCGCGCAGAACGTCGAGCGCGAGCAGCAGGCGGTATCTGCCGAGGCACCGGATGAATACAAGGAGCTGACACGGAAGGCCGAGCGCCTATCGCTCGACTTTCGCTTCCAACCCGGCAAAGCGGCTCAGGACAACAAAGCGGAGGCCGACCTGGATCGCATTGTTTCTCTGATCGCGGATCGAGGCGTGGCGGGCGGCAAGATTCTGCTCTTCGGTTTTGCCGACAGCACGGGCGAGCCGGAGATCAACGTGGCTCTATCGTTGGACCGGGCCAAGGTGATCGAAGACCAGCTCGTTCAACGGGGCGTCAAGCCCGCGGCGGTGAAAGGATTTGGTTCTGCTCTGCCTGTGGCTTCAAACGACACAGACGATGGGCGCGAGAAGAATCGGCGAGTGGAGATCTGGATTAAGGATTAGCGCACTGAGAGACCGCGATCGGCCAATCGGGTCCGCGCATGGGACGAGACTCAATTTGCCAATCGCGGTATACTCGGGATTGCTATGGCTACCGAAAAAACCTTCTACCTTGAGACCTTCGGCTGCCAGATGAATGCCCATGACTCCGAAAAGGTGATTGGCACATTACAGCATGAAGGCTACAGGCAGGTTGAAAACGAAGAAGACGCCGGCCTGATCCTCTACAACACCTGCTCCATCCGCGACAAAGCGGAGCAAAAGGTCTTTAACCGCCTCAACGACTACAAGAAACTGCACAAGGCGGGCAAGCGCTTCGCCGTGATCGGATGCGTGGCCCAGCAAGAGGGCGAGAAGATCTTCGAGCGGGCGCCGTATGTCTCGCTGGTCTCGGGATCAGCCTCGTACCGCAAACTGCCAGAGATGCTGGCCCGCCTTGAAGCTGGCGAAAATCGCATCACTGGCCTGGACGACCGCCAGACCGACCTGACCTTCGAGACCGAGTTCACCGCCCGCCAGAACCCGTACCGCGGCTACATCACCATCATTGAAGGCTGCGATAAGTTCTGCTCCTACTGTGTGGTGCCCTATACGCGTGGCAAGGAGCGCAGCAGGCGATCGGACTCTGTGCTGGCCGAGGCCCGGCGGATTGCCGACCTGGGCTACACCGAGATTCAACTGCTGGGCCAGAATGTCAACAGCTACCGCGACCCGGAAGGGAAGCGCAGCTTCGCCGAGTTGCTGGATGCCGTAGGCCGGGTGACCGGAATCCGCCGCGTGCGCTTCACCACCAGCCACCCGCGCGACTTTACCCGCGACATCGTCGAGGCCATCGACGCCAACCCGACGCTCTGCGACCATGTGCATCTGCCCGTGCAGTCGGGTTCGACGCGGGTGCTGAAGCTCATGGCGCGGGAATACACGCCTGACTGGTACCTGGAGCGGATCTCCTGGATCAAGGCGGCGCGGCGGCCGATCTCGATTTCGACCGACATCATTGTGGGTTTTCCCGGCGAGACTGCGGACGATTTTATCCAGACCATGGACCTACTGGCGCAGGTCGAGTACGATTGCGTCTTCGGTTTCAAGTACTCCTCGCGGCCGAATACGCCGGCGCTGGTTATGATCGATTCCATTCCTGAGGCGGAGAAGGCGACCCGTCTTCAAGCGCTGCTTGATCGCCAACGTGAAATTCAAAGAATCAATTATGCCAAGCACTTGGGGCAGATTATGGAAGTAATGACTGAAGGGCAGAATCCGGCGCGTGGACAAGTTATCGGACGTAGCAGCCAGAACAAGCCGGTGAACTTTACCTGCGCACAACCCATTGCGCCGGCCCCAGGCAGTTACCTGCAAGTGAAGATCGTCGGTTCTCATCCAAACAGTTTGGTAGGCGAAGCCGTCTAAAGTGTAAGGTGTCGGGAAAGAAGGCAAGCATGGATGTTGAGGTGAGAATTCGCGGGCTGATGATGGACCCGGCCACCAACATGCCGATCGTGGTGCTCAAGGATGTGGCGTCGGATACGGTGATGCCGATCTGGGTTGGGATCTTCGAGGCCAATGCCATCGCCATTGAAATTGAGAAGGTTGCGGCTCCGCGCCCGATGACGCACGACCTTACACGAAACTTGATCCGCCACTTGAATGCCAGGCTCGAACGTGTTGTAATTACGGAACTTAAAGACGATACATTCATGGCTGTTCTATTTCTCAGGCAAGGGGAGGAACCCATGACGATTGACGCGCGGCCTTCCGACGCCATCGCCCTGGCGCTGCGCGCGGATTGTCCGATCTTCGTGGCCGAGCAAGTGCTGCAGACCGCCAAGCTGAATACATCCGGTCCGCCGGAAGGCCCCACGGCCGAGCAACTGCGCGGCTGGCTGGAAGGGCTGAATGACGAGGATCTTGGCCGCTATAAGATGTAGATAAAAAGAGATTTAGCATCGGTGCAATGGCATCAGGAGTTAGAATATCTACTGAACCTCAGAGAGCACAATCCAGCGCCCGATGAAGGCGAAGACGAGGAATATCAGAGAGGTTAGCCAACCTCCGAAGCTCAGCGGGGTAGGCATATAGAGCCCGATCATTAATCCTGATCCGATCAGCAGTGCCGCCAGAACGCCGAAGAGCCTCATTCCATACAAGAACATAAACGGTAGGTAGTGGCATCCGACGACAATCATAAATGCCGGGTAGAACCAGCTATGCCGGTGCAGAGCAGCCGCGAGAACCAGCGGAATGCTCAGCGGCACGGTAAATGCGATCTGCATCGCCAGCCAATTCATGGGGTGCCCCTTGGGAAGGCTGGATGGCCGGCTCATGAGTCGCAGAAGCATTTGGGTCAGCAGGAAGATGAACACGCCGCCAAAAACCAGGACTGCCACGCCGGCACGAAAGGAATACCACGTGAGAGTGGCGGCGGATGCGCACCAGACAACGCTTGAGACAAGCTGTCCTGGGAATCCGCCTATGAATACTGTGCGTACATCTTTCTGAGCGTCGGGTATCTGCATAGCACTCCCATAGTGTTTGAAGGGACAGGGGACTCGTAGATATTGCTATAGCCGGTACGTTAGGAAGATGCGCGAGGTTCAGCATACAGAATATCCGTTATCAGACATTGCATATGCGCGGCCACAATTGCTTATGCTTATATCTGACAACGATTTAGATAAAGTGTCGATTCTTATCTCAATCCAGACGAGCGGATCGGAAGCCCGCTACCATACCCAATGCGCCAGCTCCCAGCAAGATCAAAGCGCCGCGGTCGTGGTGATTCATCACCAGATAAATGAATCCGCCAACCAATTCGAATGCAAGCAATCCACCGGTAATGAGCGAAACCAATGCATATTGGAAAGCCCGCTCGTGGCGTCGGCGCCACTCTGCCATGACCATAGCTGGCATCTCGGGAGAGATGTAAGAATACTGATCGAGCAGTTCAGGACTTGGAACGTTACCCGGCGGAAGGGTCTTAACGAATCGTGCTGACACTGGTTACTTTCGCTGCCTCGGCTTCTCTGTCGGCAACTTTCGCTGCCTCGGCTTCTCTGTTTTGTTGTCTGGCTTCATCTCTTGCCGCGCCATATCTGTGCTCGGCGAAGATCCAGCAGTTCCGATCCACCTCGCCGGCGGCAATTAACTGAGCGAGTGATCGTGGATCAACAAAATGAGCCGGAGCGCCTGGATAGTTCAAGCGGCGGAACAAACCTGCACCAGTGAACCCCTGCAGGAACGCGCGCACAATATTGACAGATTGCACTGTCATCGCTCCCTCCAAGTATCGTTGATTCTACCTCGTTATTGTGAGACGCGCACCACTTTCTTTTGGCTCCAGCATTATTCCCTTCCCGGTACCTTCAGGCCGATTCCTGTTAGCTGGCGCTTTCCTCCTTCTGTCAGATAAAAGCACAACTGAGCGGCGGCCGCGGCATAGCTGAGGCCCTCTATCCTGATGTTGGAGATGCAGTTGCGCTCTGCGTCGGTGCGGCCGGGCCGGGGCTGCCAGGTGATGTAGGCGCCCAGCGAGTCGGGCGAGCTGAGCCCAGGCCGCTCGCCGATGAACACCACAGACATGCGCGCGCCAAGCGCGTCGCCGATCTCGTCCGCCACGGCTACCCTGCCCAATTCGACCACTACGAGCGGAGCCAGCCGCCAGCCCTCCAGCTGCGGCAACAGTTCTTTGAGAAGCGGGCAAACGTGCCGTTCGACGGCAATTGCAGACAGGCCGTCGGCAACCACCAACGCCAGATCGTAATCGCCGGCCGGTAAGCTGGCGCGGCTCGCCTGATTGAGCCGCCTGCCGAGGTCAGGACGCTGCAGATAGGTTGAGCGGTCGCCCGCGGCCGAATGCACACGCAGCACCGGCAGGCTTGTGCTAGCCGCCAACTCGACCGCAAAGGCCGCGGCATTCAACCGAGCATGAACGGCGTCGCGCGCTCGGGCGTGCGCAAGCTGGAAATCCAACAGATCGCGGGTCTGCTGGCTCACACCTGTGCGGCCCAGCCCAACGCGGGCAGGAGTGAACGACCGCAGCTTAACGGCAAGCTCTCGATGCGACAGATCGCTCATGCGGGCAGCAGCCTTTCCGGATGGCCGGCCTCCAGCGCAAGGCGGTGGAAACCGTCGCCCGCCTGCCACTGCTCAAACTCGGGGGCGGGTCTAAGTCCAAGCAGACGGCGTAGATAGAGCGCATCGTGAAAGCTCGTACTCTGGTAATTAAGCATTACGTCGTCGGCGCCGGGAACGCCCATGATGTAATTCACCCCCGCCGCGCCTAGCAGCGTGAGCAGCGCATCCATGTCGTCCTGGTCAGCCTCGGCGTGGTTTGTATAACAGACGTCGCAGCCCATGGGCAGTCCCAGCAGCTTGCCGCAGAAGTGGTCTTCGAGGCCCGCGCGGGCAATCTGCTTGCCGTCGTAAAGATACTCTGGACCGATAAAGCCCACTACGGTGTTCACCAGCATGGGCCGGTACCAGCGGGCCACCGCATAGGCGCGGGCTTCAAGAGTCTGCTGGTCGACGCCGTGGTGAGCATTGGCCGAGAGCGCCGAGCCCTGGCCGGTCTCGAAGTACATGATGTTGCCGCCGGTGCTTCCCTCGGCGCAGACCGCGCCCCGCCGGAGGGACTTCCCTGCCTCGTTCGCCTCGTCGAGCAATGCAAGGTTGACGCCAAAACTCCGGTTGGCAGCCTCGGTGCCGGCGATGGACTGAAAGATCAGATCGACCGGCGCGCCCTGTTCCAGCGCTGCCAGTTGTGTGGTGATATGCGCCAGGACGCAGCTCTGCACGGGAATCTGGAAGCGCTGGCGGAGGCCGTCGATCAAGCGCAGCAGTTGCGTTGTGGTAGCCACGCTGTCACCGGCTGGGTTGATGCCAATGACGGCGTCACCGGAACCGAGCAGCAGTCCGTCCAGAATGGAAGCTGCGATCCCGGCAAGGTCGTCGGTGGGGTGGTTGGGCTGGAGGCGTGCGCTCAGGCGTCCAGCCAATCCCACGGTGGTGCGAAAGCGCGTTACGACCCTGATCCTGGCGGCAACGGTAATCATATCTTGCACGCGCATCAGCTTGCTCACGGCGGCAGCCATCTCGGGCGTAAGCCCTGGGGCAAGCTGTGCCAGCCGGTCGCCGGTGGCGTCGTCGGAGAGCAGCCAGTCACGGAACTCGCCCACGGTGAGCGAACGAATGGGTGCAAAGGCTGCCGCGTCATGGGTGTCCACGATGAGCCGTGTCACCTCGTCGTTTTCGTACGGAACCACCTGCTCAGACAGGAAATGCGCCAGGGGGAGATCGGCAAGGGCAAACTGGGCCGCAACACGCTCCTCTGCCGAACCAGCAGCCAGGCCGGCAAGCGCGTCGCCGCTGCGAAAAGGAGTTGCCTTGGCCAGCAGTTCGCGCAAATCGGCAAAGCAGTAACGCCTGTTGCCGAAGCTGTGGGCAAAAGCCATATCGGGTGGATATAGAGTAACGCGATCGGTTATCGGTGAATACAAACAGCTGTTAGGGAATCTATACGCAAGCCTTCGCGGTAAAGCTGACATTCCCTAAGGGGCTAAAACCCCGTTAATTATGCTGCGTATGCGGCACGGCGATTCAACTCCACGGAGCTTTCCACTCGGGGCTCTTCCACTCCTTGCCTTTGATCTTCGGCTTCTCGCCTTTCTTTGCGGCCTTCTTGCTTGCCTTCGCCCATTGCAGGGTGCTATACACATCCCCGCGCATCTTGTCCAACTTGTATGCGGAATTGAGATTTGCGATGGCCAAATCCCATTGGCCCAGCATTCCGTAGGAGATTCCTATGCCCCAATAGGCAGTTAGTAAGCGTGGTTCCATTGAGAGGGCATTCCGCGCCTGGGTTATGCTCTCCTGATACTGACCAGCCTCGTACGCCAACCGGGCCTTATTCAGCGGCACATAGGCCTTGAGCATCTGGAGGTCCGGAACGGGGACGTCTACCAGAGCATCCTTCGCAATTGGGAGAAGGGCGGGGTCCATGGGACGAACACAGAGCGCCGCCAAATAGTAACGGTCGTAGTCAGCCCAGTTTGTCGGAATCGTGCCGACTCTCAGTTCTGGCCCGACAATCCACACCATTGGCTGCGCAATCAATGGCGCCGGTTTCTGCGCATCCGGCGTTGGGGTCGAGGTCCAGACAAATGTGGAGAATGGGAAATCATCGGCGCTCCATTCGGGGATTTTAATGGTTACCCAATCCTGCGGATCTGAAGTCGTGACTATGGGGCCGCATGGATGAGTGACAGGATTGTCGTGGATGCAACTCATATTGGGTCTCCCAGACGTGAACACGACCCCATGACGGGTGTATCCGATACCCTTAACCTCATCGAGCGTAGGAAGCCGCCAGCCTGTGAAGCCGCCGAGCTTTAGCGCCGCGCAGTAGTCGACGGATTCCTGCCATGTTCGCCCGCGTACATGTAGGATGCTGCGCACACGACCGGTGTATCCGTGCTCGGCCCACATGAGGCCCGTGGATGGATCAGGCCACCATTTTGCAGGATCTTTTGAAAAGAGCTGAGCCGAGCAGATTTGTGCATCGAAAGCTGCAAGGCACAGAACAACAAGTGAGATTTTGTACAAGAAATTCAAGAAAGCCATGCTACTTACCCGCTTTCGAGCCTTATCGCATCTTGAAGTGTCACCTATTGATTGCCTGTTATGACACCTGCTGCTGTTCCTTAGTTGCGTATTCCGGCGAGCAAGCTCTCAATTTCGGCTCTCTCGGCTGCCGAGACGGGCAGCAGTGGAGCGCGGGCGCGGCCTCCGTAGTAGCCGTTGAAGTCACAGGCGTATTTGATGCCGCTGATGCCCAACTCGCCAACAATACGCCCGGTTGCTCCGGTAATGCGCTGTTGCTTTTCTTTCGCGAGCGCGAGGTCGTGGTCTTTCCAGGCGAAGTAGACCTCCTGGCAGGCCTGGGGCGCACAGGCGGCAAAACCAAGGATCGCGCCCGCGGCTCCAGCCTCAAGAGATTCGAGCAAGATGGCGGTTGAGCCTGTAAGCACCTGGAAGCCGACATCCCTGGTCCGTGTCTTGATGGGTGCGGCCGGAGCAGCCGTTGCCACAGCGACGCCAGCGCCCAGATCGTCCGAGGCGATAAAACTTCCGGTGCCTTCGGCCTTGGGCGTCAACATGCGCCCTGTGACAGCCTCAAAGATCGGCGTCACGGTGACGGTGCGCCGAGGCGCGGTGCGCGTGGATGCGATGGCGCCACGAATCCGGTCCATGCTGCCGCTGGAGTCTTTGATACCGATGATGTTGGGGTGCTGCGCCAGCTCTGCAACCACTGCGATGGGAATGTCATAGGGCACGCACCGGGGGATGTTGTAGAGCAGCACCGGCAAGGGCGAACGGTCGGCCACGCTGCGGAAGTAATGCAAAACGGCCGCATCTGACATCTGGCTGGCGTAGTAGGTGGGGGTGCGCACCAGAACCGCATCGTAGCGGAAGCGCGCGGCAGCCTCAGCCAGCTCGACTGTGCCCTTCACGCTTTCGCGCCCAACGCCGGCAATCAGCACTTTATCGGGCGCGGCAGCATCGGCGGCAACGCGCAGAACCTCTCTGGATTCAGCATCATCCAGCATCGACGCTTCGCCGGTTGAGCCCAGCAGCAGCATGCCTGCCAGCAGGCTGCGCGAGTAGTGGGCCATGTTGGCCTCAAGTTTGCGAAAATAAATCTTCTCGTCCGGATAAAACGGCGTGGGAACCGCGGCAAAAATGCCCTCAATCAGCATGGCTTTATTGTAGTGCCAGGACGCAAAGACAGGCCGGGCAGTCTATCTTTCCTTCGTTGACTCTTCGATCCCCGACTTCATCTCTTCACTCAGGTGCTCCATCACCTGAAACCCCATCTGAAGAGTCCGCAGCTTTTGTTCGCCCTCGGCTTCTTCCGCAGGCGTGTAGGAGTGATGGCTGGGGAAATAAGTCTCGACAGCGATGTATTCCGGGAACATACTGCGGGAATACTCCTGATAATTCTTGACGCCCACATACGCATCGACATAGCGGTCTAGCTCTTCCCTTCTCATGTGCGTCAGCGCGCCGCTCGACATCGCAGACTCCCACGCAGTAGTACTAAAAAAATAAAAGCCGGGCTGCAACTCGCTGACCCGCTTGTTCAGCTCAACCGGCGATTTCACCAAATCCGGCATGTCAGAGATGATCTTATCCAGTGTGAGCGTACCCCCGGCAGAGCCGGGGGCTTCCTTGTGTGAGCCGCTCGAAGCGGCTTGAGCGGGGTCGCTTACGCGGCCCCGGTTGATTGGAGCCACCTTATCGGTGGCTGGTCACTTCCA
>Ga0302189_10001232_pt1 | contig 21829 bp, 20 predicted proteins | sample II_Bog_E2_2_FD_194551 | JGI IMG/M metagenome (GOLD analysis project Ga0302189, IMG submission 194551) | Peat permafrost microbial communities from Stordalen Mire near Abisko, Sweden - II_Bog_E2_2 | ecosystem: Environmental > Terrestrial > Soil > Wetlands > Peat | place: Sweden: Abisko...
CGGCGTGGACGCATTCGCCTTGAACCAGCAAAACTCGCTGCTATTGCCGCCGACGCGCAAGACTCCGTGGGGGCTGAGAAGACGGAAATATGCGACGAGATCGCGATTGGAGGCCGAGAAAAACTGCGGATCGGTTAGTTGCGCCAGTTCATAGCTCAAGCCGGTATAGGTTAACGGAACCTGCGGGGCTCCGGGCTCTTCGCTTAGCGTCAACTGGGCCGGGAGCGCCGAGGGGGTCTGTGCCAACACGCTTTGGGAACAGGCAGCCGCGGCTATGGAGGCGCTGGCCTGGAACAAGAATCGTCTACGATCCATGGAAGGGATTCCTCCGCTCCATCTTAAAGCCTTCCTGCTGGGGGCTGGGCCAAATATGGAGGAGGCGGAATCGCCGACGGCATAAACGAAAGCCCGCGGCTGAAGCCGGTGTTGCTGCGGGGCTGGATTCAGGGGCCTGAAGGCCCCTGCTCCCTCCGGCGTTGAGATCTGAGGGGCGCGTGCGGGCTTTTATCGTCTCCCACCCATGCGAAAAAACGTCGCATGGATGGGGCAACCGGCCTCTCAGATATGGCCCGCAAACAACCCGATCACAGCAATCTTCGCCTTCTTGCCCAATCGCACCACTACACGCACCGGCAGTTCCCCAAGCTGAACCACCACATCTGTTCTCACTTCTCCATTAAGCTTGACGGCTTTTTCCATAATCTTGCGACTGGCTTCCGCGTTGCTACCGGCTAGTCCCAGCAATACGAGAAGCTTCGGAAGCCTAATCAATCCTGCGCTATGCGCGTCAATGTCGGTAAACTCCACATTGACTTCTTCCAAATTTTCTGCCGTTTCTTTCTGCTGGAACATGCGGGCCCAGTTTTCGCCGGCGGCCTGGGCGGCCTGCTCGCCGTGGAAGCCTGCGGTGATGGTACGGGCGAGGCGCTTTTTGGCTTCCATGGGATGCAATTGGCTCGCTGATACCTCAGCCTTGAGCGATTCAACCTCGGAGAGGCGCAGGTCGGTGAGGAAGACATAGTACTTCCACATCAGCTCATCGGAGATGCTCATCAGCTTGCCATACATCTCGGCGGGCGGCTCGTTGATGCCGATGGCGTTGTTGAGCGACTTGGACATTTTCTGCACACCGTCGAGGCCTTCGATGATCGGCGTCATCAGGATGATCTGCGGCTTCTGACCGTAGTGGCGCTGCAACTCGCGTCCAGCGCCGAGGTTGAAGCGCTGGTCGGTGCCGCCCAGTTCCACATCGGCTTCCAAAGCCACCGAGTCGTAGCCCTGCATGAGGGGATAGAGCAGTTCATGAAGGCTAATGGGCTGCTCGGCCTGGAAGCGCTTATGGAACTCGTCGCGCTCCAGCATCTGCGAGACGGTGAAATGGGACGCGAGACGGATGGTCTGCTCATAGCCCAGTTTGCCGAGCCACTCGGAGTTATAGCGAACCTCGGTTTTGGACTCGTCGAGGACCTTGAAAACCTGCTGCTGATAGGTCCTGGCGAATTCATCGATCTGTTCACGGGTGAGAGGTTTGCGAGTGACGTTTTTGCCTGTCGGGTCACCGATCAGCGAGGTGAAATCACCGACCAGGAAGATGACCGTGTGGCCGAGTTGCTGAAAATGACGCAGCTTGCGCAGGAGCACGGTGTGGCCCAGGTGCAGGTCGGGAGCGGTGGGGTCGAAGCCCGCCTTGACGCGCAGGGGGCGTCCGGTTTTGCGGCTGTCTTCGAGGCGCTCGCGCAGGTCGCTGACGCGGATGATCTCCGCCGCGCCCTTCTGGAGCAGGTCCATCTGTTCGTCTACGGGCAGGAATTCTTGCATGTCAGAACAAGTATAAAGTCGCGGGGGTGGAATGAGGGGTGAGGCTGAATTGGGGCCGTCATGATCTGTTGTTACGCATGCGGCCAGGGTAAACGCATTTGGATTTCGAGTCGCCGATAGAAGCAGTTTTGAAAGGGCACGGCTTGAGCCGTGCCGAAACATGGCGCGAAAAACGGAACGGCTTTAGCCGCTGGGGGATGTTTTTTGGACGAAAGCCCATCCCTCAGGGCCTAAAGGCCAGGGAACATCGTCAGGAACGCAATTGGCACGGCTGAAGCCCAGCCCTTTCAAGACAGAATCATCCCGCAATCTGAAATGCGTTTGCCCTGCACATGTGGCAACCTGGATCGCCGGCTCACAACCGCTCAGGCTATAATCTCACCATGCAGTCAGTGACCCGGCGAAACGTTCTCTCCGCCATCCGAACTCTCGGCGCAGCCGCGGCGCGCGCAGCGGCGGCTCCGGCCGCCTAGATACCCGCTTTTCTCATCCCAAATCCCAGCATGCAGTTCTCAATCAGGTCCATTCGCGCCTGATTCCTGCCCCCTGTTCACTTTGCACTGCCCGCGCGCAGTTGATAATGGAGTCATCATGGAAGAGTTTTCGAGGATTCAGCGTCTCCCACCTTACGTTTTTAACATCACCGACGGTATGAAGCGCTCGGCGCGGCATCGCGGCGAAGACATCATCGACTTTGGCATGGGCAATCCCGACGGGGCTACGCCCAAGCACATTGTGGACAAGCTGGTGGAGGCGGCGCTGAAGCCCGCGACCCACCGCTATTCGGTATCGCGTGGCATTCCGCGCCTGCGCAAGGCCATCTGCAACTGGTACAAGACCCGCTACGACGTGGATCTGGACCCGGAGACCGAGGCCATTGTCACCATTGGCTCCAAGGAGGGCATTGCCCACCTCTGCCTGGCCATTCTGGACTCGAACGACACGGTGCTGGTGCCCAATCCCAGCTATCCTATCCACATTTACGGGCCAGTCATCGCGGGCGCGCATGTGGTGAGCGTGCCGGTACATGACCGGGAGCAGTTCCTGGCGCAGCTTGAGGATCTGATTCCGCGCATGGTGCCGCGGCCCAAGGCGCTGATTGTGAATTTTCCATCGAATCCGACGACGGAGTGCGTGGAGCTGCCGTTTCTGGCGCGGCTGGTGGAGCTGGCCAAGCAGTATGGCTTCCACCTGATCCAGGACCTGGCTTATGCCGACATCGCCTTCGACGGCTACAAGCCGCCCAGCGTGCTGGAGGTTCCAGGCGCCAAAGAGGTTGCGGTGGAGTTCTTTACGCTTTCGAAGAGCTACAACATGCCGGGCTGGCGGGTGGGCTTCATGGTGGGCAATCCGGTGCTGGTGTCGGCGCTGGCGCGGTTGAAGAGCTACTTCGACTATGGAACCTTCACGCCGATCCAGGTGGCCTCGATTCAGGCGCTTGAGGGTCCCCAGGAGTGCGTTCACGAGATCTGCGAGAACTATCGCCTGCGGCGGAATGTGCTGGTGGAGGGGTTGAACAAGCTGGGCTGGCCGGTGGCATTGCCCAAGGCAACCATGTTTGTGTGGGCGCAGATTCCCGAGCGATACCGGAAGCTGGGGTCGCTGGAGTTCTCGAAGATTTTGTTGAGCGAGGCCAAGACGGCCGTCTCACCGGGAATTGGGTTTGGGGATTACGGCGATGGACACGTGCGGTTTTCGCTGATTGAGAACGAGGAGCGGACGCGGCAGGCGCTGCGGGGAATCAAGCAGATGTTCGCGAAGGGCTAGGTGCTGCGTTCCCAGGTCTCAAGGCGAGACCTGGGGCGCCCGGCACCTTGACCACGGCTACGCCGTGACGAGTCATTCCAGCCAGGGGCAGACCGCCGACCGGGTGCTGATTCACGTCGATACCGAGCTGGGAGCCAAAGACCTGCTCAACAACCGCATGGCCTACGTTGCCGTTTCGCGCGGCGCATACGACGCGCAAATCTTCACCAACGACCGCGAGAAGCTGGGAGCGGCGCTGGGGCATGACGTATCGCACAGCAGCGCCCTCACGCCGGAGCTGACGCCCGAGCAGTCCATCGCGCCACAACACGAGATCACGCCGGAGATCGAGCACGGCTACGACTTCGGAATCAGTATGTAACGCCTGCCTGCCCCTCAGATCACGGGAAAAATATGCTGGTTAGAGCACCGGCTTAGAAGGCCGGGGGTTGCTAAGCTCTCAACTGGAACCATTTTGAAATATATGCACCATAAAAATAGTTATGAACTTTACTGGAAAACGGTACATAATAGTTTCATGAGAACACGGACCAATCTTCACATCGATAATGACGCCCTGACCTTCGCCTCGTCGTATGCGAATGCCAAGGGGGTCTCGCTGGGCATTGCCGTCAGTGAACTGATTCGCCGCGCCGAGCGGGCGACAGGGCAGGAAATCCCTTCGCCCCGGCTGGTCATGAACCGGCATGGCTATCTGGAGATCGCTGACACGGGCGACCGCATCACGCCTGAGATGGTAAAGGAAGCCTCGGAGGATGCCCTTGTCTGAGAACGGCTATTTGCTGGACGTGAATGTTCTGTACGCGCTGATGGCCAGGAATCATATTCACCATCCGATTGTTGAGGCGTGGTTCTATGCCGCTGCCGATCTCCGCTGGGCTATTTGCCCCTTCACGGAAGCCGGATTTCTGCGCAATGCGACCGCGCCGCGCGCCGGACAAATCGAGATGGCCGAGGCCACGGCCATTCTGAAAAAGCTCGCGCAGCATCCGGGCTATCGTTATCTGCCCATCGCCGAGGACTGGCACACGCTGTGCGGCCCGTTCTTCAAGCGGCTGTTTGGCACCAAACAGGTCACGGATGCCTACTTGCTGGGTCTGGCCGTGCGGAATGGAATGGTTCTGGTCACGATGGACAAAGGCATCGTGTATCTGGCCGGAGGTGAGTTCAGCAAGCACGTCCTGCTTTTGGAGGCTTCATAGAAGGAGAAGATTTTGGTTTGGGTCTCTAAGGGAGCAAGTCGCCGCCCCCTGCGGCCCCGGCATCCCGCCCACGCTTCCGCTGGGTCTAATTGCCAGCGGGAGCAGGAGGCGAGGCGGTTAGGCTATGCTGCCATAGGTTCAAGATCGTAGCTGTACTCGTGTGTTGAATTGGCTATATCAATCCGTACTTTCGTCGCTTCCGGCGTGATGTCCTCCAACTGTTTCAGCACGCTCTCCGTTCGGCCCAAACGCGCCATTTTTTCCAGCAATTCTGGTTTGTGAATAAGCGCAAGTGCCCGCACAAGACGGTCAGTTTGTCGGCTTATTCCTAACGATTCATTTTCGACACGGGATAGGTGAGAACGATCAATGCCGAGCTTGCGGGCAAAGTGCTCAATCGTCTCATCCATAAATTTCCGCAGAAAACGAACCTCTGGGCCTGTCAATTCAGATGGTTTTGCAACCATTGCAACTGCGATGGTTCTCATCAGATCATTAAGGCGCGGAATGCGTGGAACCACGCTCCCACATTGGTTGCATACCAGCACCTCAATCTCTTTGAGAATCACGTTGTCCAGCCCGGACTCTTTGAATTGGTAGTCCTTGCGGACCAACTGCATCTCCCCAGCACACGCGCGGCAGGTACGCTGTGTTTTTGGCATCCTCTCCTCGTCTCTCCCGGTATTGCGCCATTGCATCTTCCCCTCTGCTCTACGAGCTCTTCAGAGCAGCAGGGCAGTGATCGCCAGGGTTTCGTCCTCCTCTGGGAACGCAATGATGAGTGCAATGGCTTGGCCTTCGGGTGTTGCCCATTCAACCCGGTATCTCCACTCCTGAAACCGTACATCCAGCTCTGGTTCCCGGTAGATCATCCCTTTCTGCAGGGCGCGTTGTGCATCCTGTAAATCAATGCCGCGCTCTCGACAGCGTTTCTCGAAGTGATCGTGATATTCCACAATGCCATTTTCGAGACAGTTCCTCAGCCGTTTGAGTGCATCCGTTTTGCCGAGGCGGTCACTGGCCATATGTGATAATATATCACGATGCGACATTTTGTCACATCGGTGGTTCGGATAATTCCTTTACGAGGAACCGCCCGTAGTCGCGGCCTAAGAGAGACCGTGCGAGGTGCCACTATGCCCTTCTGCAAAGGAATCTTCTCTCCGGAGACGGTTCGTAAGCTCCGTGAAGATCCGCACGGCATAACGTTCTTGTCCCAGCCATGCGCGGTCTGCGGCAGGCATGTAGCAGCAAGATGCATTGGTGGGGAGTGGGTTCCAGAGTCTCACCAAAAGCCAGTCGCATATCGATCTGGAAAGTATGCGGGGCGGAAAAGGTAGGAGCTTTATGTACGAAGATGGCCTTTACATTAGCCACGGTCCTAAAAACAGTGCCCTGGTAGTCATTCGAGAGGACGGCGGCAATACGCTGTGGATTAGGAATTTTGCGACGGTGGATTACGCCTTGAACATAATGGAAGAAAACATGGCTATTTTTGCCCAACCCCTCGAAACTGCTTAATTGGCCTTAACCTAGCGAAGGCCGTTTAGGGGTTGCGCGTGGTGCTTGCGCTCTCTGTCCCCGCTTCACCTGTGCGGCGGGCTGTCCCACAAAGGGTAAGTTTCGACCCACGACCGCCGCCCCTTGTTTTCAAGGGCTTGCATGGGTCAAATGTCAAGGCCATAATTAAACCATGAAATACGGCTATGCCCGCGTATCGACTGACGACCAGAGTACAGCCTTGCAGCTCGCGGCCTTGAAGCGGGCCGGATGCAAGACGTTTTTCAAGGACCAGGGCTTGTCAGGAGCCACGACCAAGCGCCCTGCCCTGCTCCGTTGCCTCAAGGCGTTGCAGGACGGCGACACGCTCATCGTCTGGAAACTTGACCGCCTGGGCCGCAGCTTGCGCGACCTGATCGACCAGGGCCCTGACCGGCAGAAAGTTGCCATCATTTTCCGAACCGCAGATCCCCTTCGATAAGCTCAGGGCAGGCTTTCGACTCCCTCCGCTACGCTACGGTCGCTCAGCATGACAGCGTTTATGAAATGAACTTTAGACTCGGGACACTGGGCAGGTGCAACATTGCCCCTTCGCGCTCCTCCACCTTTTGACCGATACTGGGCAACGCTACGGCCCGTATACTGACTGCCATGTTTCTAGCACTGCGCACGACCACTGTCTTGGGACTGCTGGCGGCAGGAATTCCCGCACTCCTTTCTGCCCAGGCCACAGTTCCCAGCGCTCTTCCCCAAGGGCAGCAAACCGAGAAACCTTCCGGCGAATCGTCTTCCCCGGTCTCAAACACGAGACCGGGGGCACCCGCACCCGCGCCGATGGGCAGCTCTACGGCCGATTCCGCACACCCGGCTCAGCTTGACGCGCAGCACCGGCCCATTACCGCAGGCGGGTTTGTGAAGGGCGGGCCGGTCATCTTCATCGACGACTCGGAGAAGGCCGGGCTGACCCACTGGACCCACAAGATGGGTACGCCGCAGAAGAATTACATCGTCGAGACCAAAGGCTCAGGGGTGGGGCTGATCGACTATGACAACGACGGCTGGCTGGACATCTATGTGGTGAACGGCTCGACCGTGGACGCGCTGACCGGCAAGGAGACGCCGCCGCATGCCGCTCTGTTCCACAATAACCACGACGGGACGTTCACCGATGTGGCGGCCAAGGCGGGCGTGACCAACGACCGCTGGGGCACGGGCGTGGCCATTGCCGACTACGACAACGACGGCTGGCCGGATATTTTCGTGTCGAATGTCGGCGAGAACCGGCTCTATCACAATAACCACGACGGCACCTTTACCGACGTGGCGGAGAAGGCGGGAGTCACGCTTGGCAACTGGTCGAGCGGCGCGACCTGGGGCGACTATGACGGCGACGGGCGGCTGGACCTGTTTGTCGCCGGCTACCTGCATTGGGACTGGAACAGCCTGCCCAACGGCAAGGCAGACGGGGCCAACAACGCGTTTTGCACCTTTCGCGGTGAGTCGGTGGCGTGCGGGCCGAGAGGCCTGAAGGGCGAGCCGGATCATCTCTTTCACAACAACGGCGACGGCACTTTTACGGATGTGAGCGAGAAGGCCGGCGTGGCCGACAAGGCGGGCTACTACGGGCTGGGCGCTCTGTTTGTAGACATCAACAACGACGGCAAGATGGATCTGCTGGTGGGCAACGACTCGACGCCCAACTATATGTACTTGAACAAAGGGGACGGGACTTTTGAGGACGTGAGCTATGCCTCCGGCTTCGCGCTCAACGAGGCGGGGCGCGAGACCGCGTCCATGGGCATTGCCGTGGGCGACTACGAGAACAACGGGCAACTGGCGATCTTCGACACAACATTCTCAGACGACTACAAGCCTTTCTATCGCAACGAGGGCGATGGCAACCTGACCGATATCAGCTATCAACTGGGTATTGCCGAGGTTTCAGTGCCGTTCCTGAGCTGGGGCGACGCGTTTATGGACTACGACAACGACGGCTGGAAGGATCTGCTGATGTCTGATGGGCACGTCTACCCGGAGGCCGACAAATTCAACTGGGGCACAAGCTGGGCGCAGCGGCCGATGCTCTTTCACAACATCGATGGCAAGAAGTTCGAGGTCGTGCCCGCAGTGGAGGGCTCGGGGCTGGCGGCGGTGATTGCCGGGCGCGGCATGGCCGTTGGCGACCTGTTCAACGACGGCAAGCTCGATGCGGTGATCAACGTCGAAGACGGCCACCCGGTGCTGCTCAGGAACGTTTCGCCGGACAAGAACCACTGGCTGGAACTCAAGCTGGTGGGCAGGCCGAAAAGCCCGCGGGATGCGGTGGGAGCCACGGTGTATGTGACTGCCAATGGCATGAAGCAGCGCGGCGACGTGCTGAGCGGGGGAAGTTACTTGTCGAGCAACGACCAGAGGCCTCACTTTGGGCTGGGACAGGCGACGACCGTGGATGCGATCGATGTCCATTGGCCCGACGGCAAGGTGGAGAAGTTCACGGTGCCGGGCGTGGACCGGATTGTGACGATCACCGAAGGGACGGGGAAGTAGGCCGTCGCGCCGTTTGTCCGTCGCAACCCGAAGCCCCAGGTTTCAGCTCCGGTTTCGACATCCGGTTTAGCGCAATTCTCACTGCGCGAATAGCTTCTCTCCGGCCTCAAGCGCCACTGGAAGCCGGTTTTGCTCGGGTGGCAGGGGGCATGTGGCATAAGGCGAATAGGCGCAGGGCGGGTTCTCAAGCAGGTTGAAATCCAGCGTGAGCAGGCCAGGATGGTCAAGCCCGTGGTCTGGCAACCCGGTGTGAAGATACCGCGCCGTTCCATAGGTGGCAATATCGCTGGTCACGTCCCTGAGAATGAAGAACAACGTCTTCTTATCGGGGTCTTCAAGCACCGGTTGCAGGCGCAGTGGCTTGCCGTTCAGTACGAACTCCGCATATCCCGGCGTGGGCAGGTCAAGCGTGGTGCCGAGGGCGGTGGGGATCTTTTCAATCTGCGGCGACAGGAACGGAGTCCAGACTGCCCTGACCCGGAAGTGCGGGTCTGGAGCGTACCAGTTGAGACCTTTGAACGCAGCGCGCGCGGGCGAGCCTGCGTCTTTAATGCGAACGGCGTACCGGCCTCCGCGGCTTAGCACCACCACGGTCACACCGTGCCAGGAGATCGTTGAGGGCGCAGGGCCTTCCACCGTCAACGGGCCCTCCCGCGCCGGCTTGCCGTCGATCGTCAGATCCGGCGGAAAGCCGCCGCTCGGCGCCAGCAGTTGGACAACCTGGCTGTCTTGTGGCTGGCTGTCCGGGATCTTGCCCTGATGGAACCTGGCGTTCAACGAAGTGCCGCTCACCGTGAGCAGGCCGATATGATCGGGAGCCTGGGCGTGGATGAGGATATTGTTGTCCTTGGCCGCGCCAATGGAGTTGACGCCGGACTTGAGCCACTCCATTCCGACCAGGGTAAGCCAGCCATCCGGGGCGCCGATCTCCTGCTCTCGCGCGGTTCGCCATGCGGCCAGATCGTCGCTCCACTTTGCGTAACCTGGGGAAACCGCTGGGGCCGCTGAAACTGCGGGAGACGCGTCCTGCGCGTCCTGAGCCTCCGCCTTATTGACCTGCATCGTACCGCAGACCGCCGGCAAAACCGCAAAAATCAACGCGAACAGCCCTGTAAGTCTTCTTCTCGCTGCCGATCGCCGCACCATGACTCGACGCTCCTCTTGCCGGTTCTCAACTGTAAACTTCCGTCTCGCTCTCATCTGGTCGCTGGCAGTCAAGCCAGACGAACCCGCATCTCGAGCGGTCCAGTGGACGATTCATCAAGCTGCGGAACTTATCGCAGGTCCGGGCTAGCTCCTATTATGACTCGCTCCGAGTCGCGGGTTGAGTCGCAGTGGAGAATTCAATTGTAGTTTCAAAATACTCGGGTTCGGATCAAAGCGGACGCACCCTCATCGCACAGACGAAACAAGGGGCGGTGCGCTATTGCCGCCTGTCGTGGAATATCTGGCTCAGATCGGATCTCCCAAAACCCGAGGCATACCAGGCCGCCCAATAGTAGGGGTGACGGTAGCGGGGATCGCGGATGAGAGACTGGCGGGCGATGGTGAGAGCTTGCGGGACGCTGAGTCCCTTTGCCAAACCGCCATAGAAAGCGTCCATCATGGGAACGGCGGAAGCCGAGTCGATCTGCCAGCGGGTGGCCACTACATCGGGAACCCCGAGCGAAGCCAGTGTGCCGACAATATCCCCCATCCCGTGATTCCAGCCCTCTTCCTTTTTTCCGGTGGAGCAGGCCGAGAAGACAGCAAGGCGGACAGCCTTGGGGGGATGCTTGCGCAGCAGATCGGAGTCCAAATATGGGTGATCCAGAGCGAGCTTTCCTGGATTTGCAGCAGCTAAACCGATTCCCATGGGCGTAGCTTTCTTGGGGGCGAGCAGCAAGCGAGTAGAGCCGGCCTGTTGGGCGGCGTGGCCGGCGAAATGAATCGCCGAGGCTTTAGCGAGACGCGCGGCCACCTGGCCCTGGGTGGCTTGATCGCCCAAAAGAAGATTGGGAGCGTCGTCAAAGCGGGCCACAGCCCTGGCCTCGACAAGAACTTCCGGCAGGAGTTGGCCCTCAGTCGATGAGGACGATCCCGAAGAGGCCACGGAAGCTCCCACAACGAGCGGTTGGCCAGTCGGTTTTGCTGAAGTTGAGCCAGTAACCTGGGCGCCACGGGTGACGGGGCCGCGATCGAGAGCCAAGGACGGTGACTCCTCAAGATCGAAGCGCAAGCCGATGGGACCGGCGGTGGTTTCAACCGAGGGCCAGGGCAGATTGCCGAGTACAGGATCGGCTTCGAGCAGCAGTTGCCCGCCTGAGCCGAGCGATGGCTTGATCGAATCAACTTGGCCGACTTGTTCAAGCTGGCCAATCTGCACAAGCGGGTCCACCATGAGCGCGCCCACTCGCAGCGCTGCCTTGTCGATCGAATCCATGGGCGTGGCCGGCGAACTTACAGCGCGCTCCAGCGATGCCGCTGCCGCCAGCAGTTCCTCTCTGCGAACGGGAACGGAAGTCCAGGCGACGCCCGCCGCGCTGGCCCGATAAAGAAGCAGGCGATCCAAGAGAACTACCTGCCCTAACACCTGATCCGGTCCTAGCCGGTTCAACGCGCTGGTCAGTCTAGGCTGAAGGCAGGCAAGGCCTTTGTCCGGGCAGACAGGCGCTGGAATGCCCAGAATCCGCAGCCGGTATCTCTCCCAAAGAGCAAGTACGTCAACGCCCGAGCGGCCCTGCGCCACCCAAACGCCGGCCAAAATCGCGTAGAGATCCCGATCCTGCTGGGCAAGAACGATGCTCGCCGCGCCGGCTTTGCCCGCCAGACGCTCCTCCTCGATAAGCGCATCCCGAAGCAGCGGTTCAGCCGTCTCCGGCTTTGCCTCCGCCAGTTCCAACTGCCCAAGAGCCACGGCATAGTCCCGGCGATGATACGAGTTGTCTTCACCTGCCATGTGGCCGTCTGCCGCTTCCAGCATTCTGGCCGCCGCTGCCAGGTCGCGGCGTTCAAGGTAGAGGTCCGCCATCGCGATTTCATTCTCTGCCAGGAGTCCATGAACGGATTTTCCGCCGCCATTGGCCGCCAGTTCGCTCTGCGCCACGCGCATTTGCTGCTGCGCCTCATCGATGGCGCCGGCGCGAATGGCGGCCGCCGCCAGGTTGAAGCGCTCGGTTGCGATCAATTGCCGGCTTTCAGTCAGTTCAAGAACATGAACCACCTCCCGCTGCATCGATAGGGCAAGACGCACACGCGGCGTGCTCTGCTCCACCTGCTGCAAGCCCGACAATGCGCCGTAAAGCCGCATGGGGGGAAAGTCGCCGGAGTAAAACCCGCGGATCGTGGGGAGATAAATCCGCCATGAGGCCTCCGAATCTCCCGCATCGACAGCCGCAGACCCCAACTGGTTGCGGGCCCGGATTTCAAGCATCGAATAGTGGAGATCGTGGGCCAGACCGACGGCGCGAAGAAAAGACGGGTTGTCTTCCGTCGCGGTTCCCGGAGATGGATCGCAGAGGGTGTCCTGCAAAAGATCGTAGATCTGAATCCAGGCAAACTGCGGGTCGCGGCCGAGTACTGGGTGCGCAGCTAGATAGCAGCCGGGAAGATCGGACGTCCGCAATAGCGCGAAGGACCGTTCGATTTCAGCCCGGTCTTCTCCTGCCGCGTTGCCCAGGCTGCGAAAGAGGCTGCTGGCTTGTGCGGCCGACTGCCGGCCTGCGATGTAATCGCCCAGAACGTCCGCGTCCATGGCCTGAGCCAGCGCGTTTGCAGCCTGAACGAACTGCGGATCGGGAGCGGAGGAATCGGCGGGAAGAAGCTGGGTGAGCCAGGGATCTCGATGATTGCGTTGCAGCGAGTCGGCTATGGCATGAAGCAGGGTGCGGGCAGCAAGGCACCTTTCTTCACACGGCGAACCACGGGAACGGTCCACAGGCATGGGAAAGGCAGTGTCGAGCAGGCGAGGCAGAATGTAGCTGGAGAGTTCCTCGTCGAACGCGGCCAGCGAGGCTGGATCGGCCGCCAGGGCGCGCATGGCCTGGGGAGTGGCCAGGCGCTGGTCCATGCGGCTTTGATGGCCCTTCAACTGGTTCAGCTTGAGTTCAAGTGCCTGTAGACGGCGGCGGCCATCGCCCAGCCAGCGCGAGTCGCGCTCGAAGTGCAGGTAGCGGTTCCAGGTCTCCACGGCGTTCATCAACTGGCCGCGATCCTCCATGACGACGGCCTCGTTGAAGAGCACCACTGGATCGTCCGGGGCCAGCTCGTCTGCGTGGCGGAGGTATTCGAGAGCCGTGGCGCGATCATTTTCGCTGCCCGTGGCGGCGCCGCGCTGGAAGTACGCAGACGCAGCATCGACCAGAAGACCCGAAGTAACCGGCCCGTCGGCTAGCAGCCGGTCGAGAATGTCAATGGCCGGATCGAACTTCTCTTCAAGCAGATCGGCGCGGCCTTCAAGCTGGAGCCAGTGGGGATCGTTGGGCGCACTTTCCAGATGGCGCTCAATGCGGGCGCGTGCATCCAGCAGGCTAGCCTGCTCGCGGCCTGTTGCGCTGCCGCGAAGATGCGCTTCCGCGGTGACTTCGGCAAAGCCGGCCCCCGTCATGCGCAGATCGAAGACCCTGGAATGCGTATAGGCCTCGGCCAGCAACTGCTCCGGAGTATTGGCCAGGCGCCACCAGGCAGTGAGTCCAACAGCAAGAAGCAGCGATGCGGCCAGGCCGGCCGCGGCCCAAACGTACCTGCGCTGAGTCAGCTTGCGCGCCGGGCGATTGCTCACTAGGCGAATGCCCTGCCCAATATGCGGTGTTCGGTGAGAAGTGAGTGCAAGCTGCGCGGCCAGCTCATGTTGCCAATCGCTATGCGCAGACTCCAGTTCGCCAACCTGAACGGCCTCTTCCGGCGAGGCTTCCGCAAAGACCGTGCGCAAGCGCTCAGCACATCGGGAGCACTCAGCCGCGTGAGCCAGCAATGCGTCGAGATTCGCGGCATCGGCCAGATCTGCCTCGCCGCCGAACGACAGGAGACAAGCGCCAGAATGGGAACTAGGCTCCGGCCTGCCGGCCGGTGTCCCGGCTGGAGCGTCCTCGCGCGGAGTCGCCGCGTGGGACGATCGCCCTTCGATCAACTCCTCGAACGCCTGGAACAAGGCATCTTCCGGGAGGTTTCTGGGGCGGCTCGAGTTTAAGTCGTCGTTCATCTCAGCACCCTATCTAACGAAATTGTCCGCAACATTCCTTTCACAATCTATCTTCCGGCTCTAGTCGGACTCAGGCTTTTCCGCCGGCTCCTGGCGTTCGACCTGTGCGCGAAGCCATATTGTCACCCGCCGCAGCGCGCTTTCCACCCCCTTGGCAGTCAATCCGGAACCTGCCAGGCTGGCAATCTCCTCGGCTGTGAAGCCCTGGCGGTAATAGAGCCAGAACAAGGTGCGGTCGCGTTCTCCAATCATTTCCGGCGCTGAGCGCAGCTTGCCGTCCAGTTGGGCCAGCAGCGCGGATTGCCGCATCTGCGCCGCTGGGTTAACGCTGGCCGCGGGCAATTGCGCCCCCTCTTCCATGAGTGGCATGGTTACCACCTTGCCACCCCTTTTCGCCGAGTATAGCCGCCGGAAATAGTCGGTGGCTACCGAGGCGGAAACCAGGCGCAGTAGGCCCAGGAATGAATCCTCGCCGCGCGGCTCGAAATTCCTCAGGATGCGCCGCTCCTGTTCGCACAGTTTCAAAAAGATCTCCTGCACAATATCGTCCACCGTTGCCGGCGATGGGCTGCCTAACCACTGCCGGACTATGCGCAGCGCAACCAGAGAGGCCAGGGGCGCGCATCGGCGCACCAACTCTCCCCATTCCGCCGCATCGGCGGAATGGGCGCAGGCCTTGGCGAGATCGTTCATCGATGTGCTGGAGCCGTTCATCGCGCGGGACACCAGTTTATCGCAGTGAACCGGCAGTAGTTACTTGTTTGTATATTCCCGCTATTTCCTAGGATATTTTGTGCGCGGCGCGATGTTTTCACTCTGTGCTAGTATCCCCGCAAGCGTTCACAATCGATTTCCGGGGAGCCAAGCATGGAAACCAACCTCCGCCCCCTCTCGCTCGGCGAGATTCTCGACCGCACGGCGCAGCTTTACCGCACCAACTTTATTCCTTTCGCGGGAATCTCGGCGGTCTATGCCGGGGTCCTGCTGGTGCTGAACCTGATCCAGATCGGCGTGGCGGAACTCCTCCGCGCTCATCACCTGACCCAACAGGCGCAATTGGTCCCGCTATACTCCGTGGTCCTCATTCTGCCCATGACGTTCATCTTTGGGGGCGCGGCCATGGCGGCCAACAACCGGGCCGTGGCCTGGGTTAACATGGGCCAGCCGGCCACCATTCGAGGCGCCTATCTGAGCATCCTGCCACGCCTGGGCCGCTACTTGTGGCTGATGACCATCGCCACGGCCGTCTGTTACTTTCCGTTTGTTGTTATCTACGGCGCATTGTTCCTGATGATCCTTTTGACCAAAGGGGTGTTCGCACACCCCGGCGCCGGAGCCGACCCCTATGCCGGAGTTCTAGTTGGAATCGCCGCAATCGGGCTTCTCTTGCTTTCCTTTCCAGCCGCCATCTACGCCATCATCATGGCTTTACGCTATTCGCTGGCCGTTCCCGCCGCAGTGGTGGAAGACCTGAAGGCCCGCCCGGCCCTGCGGCGCAGCATTGAGCTGAGCCGAGGATCGCGTGGGCGCATCTTCGTCCTGGGCCTCCTGATTGTCGTGATTCAACTCGGACTGGTGCTTTTCTCCCAAGCCATCTTTTTCGTCATGGCGTTCAAGCAGCACGGTCAATTGCCCCCGTGGGTACAAGTGGTGCAGCAAATTGTGGGGTTCTTCACCAACAGCTTCATCGGTCCAATGTATGCCACCGGCCTCACCCTCTTCTATTACGACCAGCGCATCCGCAAGGAGGGTTTCGACATCGAGTGGATGATGCAGGCCGCCGGCCTGACTGTGCCGCCGCCGGAGCAGGTTCAGGAACAGTCCGCGGCGCCGGAGAGTGGGGGATTCACTCCAGACCCGGACAGGCAAGAATTGAGAATGGTTTTGGCTCCCAAAGAGAGCGCTCCGGAGGATTCGATTCCGCCAGAGTCGCCCACAGAACCGGGCCAGCCTTTTGCCCCGCCTGCCGCAGGAACCCAGCATGAATGAGCCGTTGCAGCCGTCGAGCCTGCACCCGTCGAGTCTTGGCGAAATACTGGATCGGACAGCCCAGCTCTACCGTTCGCGCTTCTTCGTGTTCCTGGGTATCTCGGTGGTTCCAACGGTGGTGGTGCTGGTACCGTTTTGCGGTTTCTTCCTGCTTCTTGCCTGGCTGGGCTCGAACAGCACCAGTCCTCCTGCCGAGGATTGGGCAAAGACTTTTGCCGTCGTGTTTCTTGTCATCGTCAGCCTGATCGCGCTGGCCATCTACGCGGCGATTGCAGCCCTCGCCATGGCCGCCATGAATCACGCGGTTTCCCGCGCCTATCTAGGCGAACGGATCACCATCCGCGACGCCTACAAGGCAGTTTGGCGGCGGGGCTGGCATTATGTCTGGCTGCTGCTTCTTGAGGGCCTCATTATCTGGGTGGCTCCTATTGCAGTATGGGTTGCGCTCGCGGTCATCAACGCGAGCGCCATCATACTGACGCACAGCGCGGGGTTGAACGGCGCACCCCTGGGATTGCTGGTTCTTCTTGCCATAGTGGCTCTTGTTGGCTACGTCTTCTGGATGCTCCTCCGCCTCTCGCTAGCCTTCCCCGCCAGCGTGATCGAACAGATTGGCGCGTGGTCCGCGCTCAAGCGCAGCTCCGCCCTCACCAAAGGGACCAAAGGCCGCATCTTCCTGCTCTATCTGCTGGGAGCGGCGCTCACTTGGCTGCTCTCTCTTGGAATCACAATCCCGCTGGCCATCGTCATGGCGCTGGTCTCCGCTTCGGTCGGTCCGCAGCGCGCGCAAGCGCTCAACCTTGTGATGGCGTTTGTCATCTATGGCGCCTCGTTTGCGATCCAGGCGCTCACCCGGCCCATCTATGGCATCGCCCTCACACTCTTCTACTACGACCAGCGAATCCGTCAAGAAGGCTTCGATATCGAGTGGCTTATGCAGCGTGCGGGCCTGACTGCTCCACCGCCGCCCCAGCACCAGGCCGCGCCCTGGCTGCCTCCAATTCCGCTTCAACCCTCGCCCGATCCCGAACCGCCGCATCCCGTGGAAATTCAACAGTCCACCCAGCAACCACCACCAATATTCGGAGAATCCCAATGAGCGAATCCTACGTCCCTCCGCCGTTTGCGCCAGCCCCTGGCCGATATCTTCCCGCCGCCGCTGGACCGTCGCCTTATCCCGCCTTTGCCCCCAAAACCATCGGCCAGATTCTCGACCGCACTTACCGGCTCATGCGCAGTCACTTCTGGCTGCTGGTGGGCATAGCGGCGATTCCGTCGCTGCTGCTCATGATGGTGGTCGCGGCCATGGAGGCTTTCGTTTGGATCCCGATGCTCAAGCAATGGCCCAAACCGCCCGATCCCCAGGCGATGCTCCACCTGTTCAATCCGGCAATCATGATCCCTGTGATGGTCGTGGTCACCCTTTTGAGCGTAGCGATTGCCTCCATATATCTTGCCGCGGGCTGTTACGCCTCCATCAGCGCCGACGCCGGAGTCAGGGTCACCATAACCCAGGCCTATGGGATTGCCTGGAGCCAAGCCGGCCGGTTTATGTGGCTCATGGTACTGGTGTATCTCTGCGCCGGCCTCCCAATCCTGCTCGTCGAGGGAGTGGTCCTATCGGGGGCCAGCATGTTTGCCAGCGGCCACATCACCGCCAGCCCGGCGCTCTTCCTGCTGGTGCCACTGGTCGTCCTGCTGTACATCGCAGCCATTGTCTACGGGTTGCTGATGGGGCTGCGTCTCTCCCTGGCCTTTCCGGCTTGCATGGCAGAGAATCTGAATGCCTTCGCCGCCATCAAGCGCAGCTTCCAGCTCACCCCCGGCGCAAAGGGACGCATCTTTCTGGTCATTTTGGTCGTTTATGCCGCACTTTATGCCGGCATTCTGATTCTCGAAGTTCTGGTCGCGTTGCTTGCCATCGTTGGCGTCCTGGTCGCGGTGGTGCTCCACGTCCATATCGCGGCCCCATGGAATTATGTCGGTCTGGGCGGGTTAGGGGTTTGCGTCTTTGCCGTCATAATTCTCTTCATTTCGCTGACCTACGCTGCCATGACAACAGCGCTTGCGGTTCTCTACCACGACCAGCGCCTGCGCAAGGACGGCCGGCCGCCTCAGCCTCTGCAAGCCGGAGAAGCCGTGTGACGGCTGCTTTGCGCCCCCATGAACTCTGAACCTGAGTCAGCGCATCAGGTTCAGAGTTCGGAGCATAACGTACATCAGCAGCACCAGAGAGATTGTGAAAGCGCCGGCATAGTACAGCGCACGCGCCAAGCGCAAGCGGGGAGCGATCATCCCTCGCTGCAGAGCCATCTCGTAAACCACTTCCGCAATGCCGCCCAGCAAGAAAAGCGTCATCGCAAAGGCGCGAGACAGGAACCACCCTGTCACCAGATAGCCTGTGAACGACAAAACCACCAAACGCCCAAGGTGGTTGATATCTGCTTTGTCGATCGCCTCAATCTTCTGGGTCGTCTGCGGAAAGCGTCCTTCCTCCGCCACCATCGGCTCACCTTCGCTCACTTTGGCCGGTGAAGCGACTTCCAGAGCCGCCCGCAGTGTGGGAAACAGAAACAGAGACCAGAAGTACAATCCGAACAAGCCAAGCTCTGCCGCGCAGACTGCCACCGAGTTGTGCGCGGTATGTCCAATATAGTCCGGCAAACTTCCATTGCCTATTCCGAAGAGCGGATTAGCTTTCAGGAGTTCCATGCTTTCACTCCAAAGATCCGTGCGGTCTGCGCCCGAGGCAGTAGAGATATCTCGCCCGCCCGTAAAGTTCAGAGCCATTGCACCCGCAAAGAGCCCACCTGCCAGCAGTACGGAAGGAATCGTTCCAATCCGGCGCCGCCCCGCCACAACCGCCATTGCCATGAGAGCCAGCAACGCGCCGCGCGAATGCGTCAGGTATACCCCGTAAAGCAGCGCGCAAACTGGCAGCAAGACAAAGGCAATGTTCCAGAAGATCTTCTTGGGCCGCCAGAAGAAAAACGTCAAAGGAATCACGCAGACGATCAACTGTGCAAAGTCGTTGGGGTCGTCGATCTCCCCCAGTCCCTTGATTCGATAAAACCACTCGTGCGCGTCGTTCTTCATCGCTAGCGTGTAGTGTGATGACATGGCCACAGCTTGAGGGGAGGCGCTTGCCGGCTCATTGTTCAACAGCTCGATGTACCCATTCGCAATCACAAACAGGCAGACAAACAGCAGCATCAGGACGAGAAACTGAAGCTTTCTTTTCGAGTTGCAATGCAGGCATACAAGGTAGTACGCGAAGGCACTCGGAATGAATTGCAGGAGCGTCTGTACGGCTCCGCCAGGCCAGCGTATTGCCACAAGCACCGACATGAACATGGCCAATGACAACCCGATCAAGGCCAGAGACTGCGGGGTTTTCAGGATGATCGATTTCGACAGCGCAGGCAGGGAGACGAGGGTGACCAGAACGGCAAGAATGATCTCCACATGAACAGCCGCGAGCGGCCCGAACACTGTGGCCGGCGTGAGGTAAGACGTAACGAGATAGAGAATGCTGAGAACGAAGCCCATTGTGAATGGCCTGAGCGAATGCGGCTGGCTTAAGCAGAACAACCCAAACAATGCGGGGACCATTCATTTGGGCAGGCCCGAGGTGAAGAAGCCTGAAACCTACGTGCGCTTTTCCACGTTTGATTGTAGCAAAGGCGCAACTGCCGGGTGACGCGGTCAGCTCACGGCCTGATACCATCAGATGCAGGTGAAGAGGCTCAGGCTGCATACCAGAGGCGCCCAAATGGACCGTGAGATCGCCTTCTCAAGAAGAAACAGGTCGGGTGCCGTTCATCGCGCTGGAGCTTCCCGATGAGTCCAGATTCCCGGCCAGCCAGCGGCGATATCCTGGCGCCCAAGGTGCCGAGCCGCATCCCCTCGCTCGATGGGCTTCGCGCCGTCTCCATCTTGCTGGTGATCCTCGGCCACTCATCCGACTCCCTGAATGCCCCGGGATTCCTGAATCTCTTCAGTCACCTCGGCAACTTCGGCGTTCGCTGCTTTTTCATCATCTCCGGGTTCCTGATTACAACTCTCCTGCTCAAGGAACGCGAAAAGACCGGCGCCATCTCGATGCGCGGATTCTACATCCGCCGCGCGTTGCGGATCTTCCCACCCTCGTTGGCCTACATTGGCATCGTCGCTGCTTGTTCCGCGCTGGGCTGGCTCACTCTCAAGCCGGGCGATTTGGCCCACGCCCTCACTTACACGATGAATTATCGCTACAACCCCGCCCATTGGTTTCGCCACCTTTGGTCGCTCTCGGTTGAGGAGCAGTTTTACCTCCTCTGGCCCGGCCTGCTTTGGCTGGCGGGTACGCGGCGCGGAATGAAGGCCGCGTGGGTTGTTGTCATTCTCGATCCTGCCATTCGCGCCATCATGTGGTTTCATTTCCAAGCCAGCGATAGCGCCATGACCAAGCACTTCGAGGCCGTCGCCGACACGCTTGCCACGGGTTGCCTGCTCAGCATGAACTTCAATCGGATCGGCGCCATTCAGTGGTATCGCCGATTCCAGTCCTCTTGGCTATTCTGGATTGTCTCCCTGGGACTCCTCTTCGGAGGCAACGGTCTCTATGTTATCAACCAGGCCAGCTTCTACATTCTTGGCCAATCGCTCGCCAACCTGGGAACTGTGCTCTGCATCGATTGGTCCATACGCAACTTCGGCAGCGGCGTTGGCCGCCTCCTGAATTGGAGCCCGATCATGTACATTGGGGTGCTGAGCTATTCGCTTTACCTATGGCAGAATGCCTTTCTGAACCCAGACTGGTACGCGTGGCCGGCCCGCCTCCCAACGAATCTCTTGCTCGCATTTGCCCTGGCAATCACATCCTACTATCTCGTCGAAAAGCCCTTTCTGCGGCTCAAGAGGTTCGCCCTGCCTTCAACGAAGCCTGGTTCCATGCCAACCGTGGCCAGGTGATAGGTTTCCAGCGTGTTCGCCTGTCGTGAATGCGTTCAACCGTTCTAACTGTCGGAATCCGATCAGGAACGGCAGACTTGCTCAAGGCGAGGGCGCATTTTCCTTGACCATCGCAGAACACGGTGCATTCCAGTCGGGGAAGAGAAAATAGGCGGTAACCGTGTGCAGATCGGTGAAAACGCCTTTGCGGGTTCCGAGCTCGGCACGGGCCTCCTGCCAGAGCTTTTCCACGCTATCGCAAACTGCATGAAAGGCAAACGCCAGAAGATTCAACAGGACAAACACTTGCGCCAGATGCTGTTGGCAATACCCGAAGTTGTGCTCCAGATGATAGCCATGATTCTTCAACACGTTGAAGCTCTCGTTTTCGATCTTCCTACGGGCGCGCGCAGGCCACCATCTCGGCCACATTCTCCGGGGTGATCGCCAGCCTGGTCACGAAAGGTCCGAGATAGGTCGCCTTCCACCCCACGGACAAAGACCTGTCCGAGGGGACCCCGGTCTTGCCGGCCTCATCCACCATTTCAACACTGAGCCAGTACGCATTGAGCGCGTCTTTGCCATCGCGAAGCGGCGCGTTCTCGACTCAGCTAGAGCGATAGCTTCGTGAACGGCCACCCATGCGCCCGCCATGGCCAGCGGCTGGCTGGGATCGACATGGGCGTTTGCTGCCGCTGGACTATTAGTCATTGTGTGGGCCGCCGCCGGGCCCTGGCTTCATTTCTCGCAAACATGGGCGCAAGTCATAGGCACAGGAACGGGTATTGCCACGTTTCTCATGGTCTTGCTGATCCAGAGTACCCAGAATCGCAATTCGCGCGCCATCAATCTGAAGCTCAACGAGTTGTTTCGCGCCATGGATAATGCCCGGAAT
>Ga0302189_10001238_pt1 | contig 21761 bp, 22 predicted proteins | sample II_Bog_E2_2_FD_194551 | JGI IMG/M metagenome (GOLD analysis project Ga0302189, IMG submission 194551) | Peat permafrost microbial communities from Stordalen Mire near Abisko, Sweden - II_Bog_E2_2 | ecosystem: Environmental > Terrestrial > Soil > Wetlands > Peat | place: Sweden: Abisko...
TGGAGCCCGATTGCGCGCGCGCGCTGGATCGCGGACTCTGGCGTGGTGCGGCCAAGCGATACCTGAAAACTTTCTTTCTTCCCCTGCTTCAGAGCAACCACGAGCGCGGCATTGGCTTCGAGCTCGCCAAGCGTCTGGCCCATGACCTTTTGCGCGTCTGTGACAGCACGGCGACGGCGCTGATTGAGTTCCTGGCCGGCCATGAGGTCGGATCCGCTTGCCATTTCACCCAACTCGATCTCGCGCGCGGTCTCCATGAGATCGCGCGCGTCCGAGAGCGCTGACTCACTGGCCGCCATGTAGTGGTCGATGTGGAATTCCTGCATGCCGGCTTGGATGCGCTCCACCTGATCCGGCAAGTCATTGTGGATCCGCCGCGCCAGGACTTGAGCGGCGCCAGCAATACCGAGTACGTCCACGACAGACCTGTCCACCAGCGCGTCGCCACCGACGGCCAGCGCCAGCGAGTTGATGCTGTTGTAGGCACCGACACCGATGTACTTGCCCAGTGTCTCTATCGGCTCATCGCCGGCAAGCCGCTGGAATTCTGACAGGAACGCTTTCGTCTTGACGGTGCGCAGGTCGGACTCGATATCGTGCTCAATCTTTTCGTCGGCATCGGGATCGGCGGTGTACTCGATCACGTACGCTTTTGGTTCGGCCGCTGTCTTTGCAATTTCCTTGTTGGCTGCTTGCGCCTTTTGCTGTACCTGCTTGAGCGCTTTCTGCTCTTTGACGAGTTCCATGGCGGCGCGGGCGTCGACGAGTTGCACATGCGCGTCGGCGCTGACAAGCGGCTCCCTGATAGTCGCCAGTTCGATCGCCACCATCTTGGCGGTCTCGCCCTTGGCGACTGCGGCGTTGCGCTGCGCCGGCGTCATCGCATCTTGCTTGGCCTGTTTGCTTGCCTGAACCTCTTTGGCGAGGTCGGCTTCGGTGAGCCCAGCCTTTTCAGCGCGGTCGGCGTATTTCGGCGCGAAGCCAAGGCCACCGGTTTCCGCCTTGACTGGGTTCAGGTCCGCCACGGACAGCACGTCAGGGTCTTTCGATTCCAGCGGGATCTCGCCAATATCGGCTTCCATGCGCGCCGCCGCGTTGTCGACCAACATCTTTTTCTGGAGGTTGACTGCCTCGTTGGCGCGCGCCACCAACTCGTTGTGGAATTTTGCGCGGACCTTGGCCGCCGCCGCCGGCGACATGTCGGCGACCTTGGCCTCTGGGAATTGCAGCGTCTCCGGCGCCCACTTCATCTTGGCCGCCACCTTTTGCACGAATTCCTGTTCCTTTCCAGCTACCTGGCGCTTGACGTCTGCATGCGCTTTTTTCTTCGACTCCACCAGGCCAGCCTCTTTATCGGCTTTGCGCTGAGCCTTGTCGGCTTCGACCTTGTTCTTTTTCTTTTCTTCGGCTTCGCGCTTGTAGTCGGATTCACTGCGAACGCCACGGATCTTGAGGTAGTTGAGTTTGCCACCGGCGCCACCGATCACATGAGCACTGCCATCGGCATTGGGTTGGATCAACACCGGCTGACCTTTTGTGCCTGGGCCATTCGGATGGACTGAGATCCAGCGCGCACCGGCCGGAATAGATTTGAAAAACAGAATAGGCATCATGTCCACCATATTCAGGTCACGACGACGCCAATTCACTGTGTTTTGTTGCCGGTAACGCAACAACAGCAGTTGTTACGCGTTGTTACGTTTCTGTTACCGTTCCAAGTCTTTGATTTCATTACATTTTTTTCATACTTATAGTATACAGTTACAAAGTAACATAGATATATATAGATAGATACTATGTGAGCAATCTATATTGCATATAGGAAACATATTGTGTGTGTGCGCGCATGATGCGCATATATATGTCTATCCGCATTTGTTACTGTTACTTTGTAACCGCTTTAAAATCAATGACTTAGCGATATTTTGGCGTAACAGCGTAACAATTTGCGTAACCGGCGCAAAAAACTTGCTCAAATTTGCGCGGTTCTGGTATTATTTCTCATCGGTCGCAACGACCGGTTATCTAAGCACCATCGTAAATCTTGGCGGATCTCGATGGAATTATGTGAACCTTAATGCTTAAAATAGTGAGGGCGGTCGAAAGACCATCCCTGAATTCTGGCAGGGACTGCCAAGGCCCTCACTATTAGGCGATAAAGAAAGTCAAAAATGAATCAAATAATCACAATAGCAACCGCCAAAATCGGCGATAACTCGGTGCAGACCGTTAATGCTCGGGATTTGCATACGTTTTTGGAAGTCGGCAAGGATTATTCAACATGGTTGAAAGATCGCATCAGCCAATATGGGTTTGTGGAAAATACCGATTATCTTTGCTCCCCGATTTTGGGGAGCGAAGGTCGAGGTGGTCAAAACCGGGTTGACCACCACATCACCACCGACATGGCGAAGGAACTGTCCATGGTCGAGCGGAACGCCAAGGGCAAGGAAGCGCGACAGTATTTCATCGAGTGCGAGCGCGTCGCGCAGGCCGTGCCGATCGCCGCGCCGGCGGTCACCATGCATCCAGCCGTGCAATCAGGCTACATCACCGGCGACATGTATAAGCACTTCAAGGAAAGCGGGTTAGACGACACCAAAGCGCTCAGTATGGCATCCGTGGCAGCATATCGTGCCACTGGTATAGCTTTGGTGGAATTCATGCAGATTGCCACCGCCAAGGTGAAGGTGGTGGAGTCGTCGGCATCGACACAGCAAGAGCAATTGCCGCTTCCATTGACATCGGTTCAGTCAAATAAAAAACTCTACTACGTGTATGAGTTGGCAAACATGTTTGGTCGCTCAATTGCCGGGACGAACTGTCTGCTGACGCGCCGGAAATATCAAGAGCGTCGTCACAACGGCCGCTACTATTTGCTTAAAGCTGGCGAGAAGTTTGGGGCAATCGACGCCAATGGTGAATTGATGTGGAAAAATGATGTACTGGAAGCGCGATAGTCAGGTACTTCAAGCTGTGAGCCTGAACATGTCTCGCGCATTGATATAATAGCATATGATAGCATATGATAGCAGTCGCTAGGCGTCGGCATCAATGAGGATAAACTTCTCGCCAGCGTCATCAGTCAACTCGACCGCGCCCATGCCAAAGCATGCATTCTCCTGATATTCCTCGACCGCGCCAGAGAGCGCACTCTGCAAGTCATCAGGCGGCTCCATGCGCGCCGTCACAGAGGGATCGTCAAAATCACCAAGCAGGTACAGGTTATCGGCGGTATAAAACCGCTTCATCAGCGCCTTGACGAAATACCAGTGTGTGCCGAAGTTGCGATAATTGCGCGGGTTGGCCTGCAGCAGTTCGAGCGTGCTAGCGGCGAATTGTTTTGGGTTGATCATGCTGCCACCTCTTCGAATTTCGGCAGCATCTCGTCCAATGTGCGGGCCAGGTCATTGGCGTTGAGATGCGAGTTTTGGCGGTACGTCTGCATGCCTAAATCCTTCAAGGTGGTCTTGCCGATATCTGGGTGCTTGGCGGCGAGGTAGCGCAATGCATCCACCGAGTGACGCGCCAGCGGCATGTTGAGCAAACGCCCAGCATCTTTGGCCGCAGTTTCAGGCTTGGTACTAGATACCGTCATGGCAGATGCTAGGTCAGCGTATCCATTGTGTTGCGCAAGGGTTGTCAAGGCGTCGCGCACGGTGGTGCCACCGCCATATATCCCGCTCATCAACGCGTTTCCACTTTCCCCATACTTCCATATGTCCTTGTGAACCTCGTTATCACCACGAGACGACTTCGGCTGCACTTCTTGGAATGGTTTGTCCAGAACACCATCGTGCTTGGCCTTTGCGTACAGCACGGCCAGCGCCTTGCGCGGCCACTTCGGTGTGGTTCCGTACCCAATATCAGCCATCGGAACCGCTGCGCGGATGGCATCATGGAAGGTTGGCGCATGGCGTATGGTATCGCCCTGAACACTATGGAATGCCGATTTAGCATCCTTCTCGAATTCATGCCCGAACAATTCATTGCCGATCGACTTCCACCGGTTGTAGCTTTGATCGTGCTTACCAGGCATGCGCTGTACGAATACGGTCTGTCCTGGTCGGCTACGGTTGCGACCGGTCACATACTCAGTAGTGAACCGCTTAGCCTTCTCATCGTCGATATATGCCTGGATTGCCTTTTCCCGATGCTCGTCAGTGGGGAGCATGATATCGTGCTGGTCCGAAGCCGCCAACTTATGCGCCTCATACGATTCAGCGGCAACAGGCGTACCAGACGCATCAAGGAACCCCATACCGCCATACGGAGAAGACCACTTGTAATCACGAAGACCTTCTTTCAAGCGGCTTTGCAGGGCCTTGTAATTGGAATGGATCACAGCAGACGGCATACCCTTCAGCGACTTCAGATCAACCACCGAGCCGACTGAATCTTCCGCAGCCGCCGATAACTTGGTAGCGATCACTGCCTGTTCATCGGCTTCGACATAGTTGAAAGTAGTGACGCCGGTTTCCATTTCCTTCAACGGAACCGATATAGCGCGAGCGTTTCCGAGTTCTCCGTAGCGGCGCATGGACACGTTTCCGCTGATCGGATTAACGGAACTGATCACCCATTTACCAATGGTACCGTTCTTTTCGGCGACATCGAGTCCTACTCCAGCGCTCAATGCAGCGCCGGTCTCGGGATGGATCACAACCGGGACTTTGCTGGTTAGCGCTTCCTTGGCGATGAAATACTTGTTTTTCACCAATTTATTGGTGGCTTGATCGATCTGTGACCGCAACCGCGCTGCGCTGGCGTTATCCTTGTTCTTGAGTTCGCCATAGGATTGCTTCTTCAACTGCAGACGCTTGAACTCATAGGCGGCATCGCGCGTTTGGTCGGCGCCGTAGCGCTGGGCCGCTGCAGCTTTATCGGCTTCGAACTTGGCACGCTCTGCGTCAGGATCGGCAGACATCATGATCAGCAGGTCGGACCGATCAAGTTTCCCCTCGCGCGCCAGATTCTCGACGGTATCGCCACCAGTCCACAAAATATCCTGCCAATCCTTTTTCGCCATCATGGATTGGTATCGGTAACCGTCAAACGAACCCTTGCTCATGTAGGAGTGAATGCGCACAGCCTCATTGATATTACCCTGGCGCAGTCCACGGCCATTGCGCTGTTGCATGCTGGCCGGGTCCCAAGGAAAATCGAAGTGATGGATATCGGTTGTCTTTTTCTGCAGGTTGACGCCTTCACCCATGGTCGCGGTGTTGCCAACCACGGCATCGAGTTTGCCGGCATTGAAGGCGTCGGCGATGTTCTGGCGCTTGGAGGATGATTCCGCTTCTGAGGCATTGATGATGGCGATTCGCTTGCGGTCCATGCCGGCGCGCACGAGTGCTTCGACAATCTTTTGGTGCGCTTGCACGCTGTCACAGAAAACTACCTGACCCCCGTCTTTGGCACCGGCCGCGATCACCTTGGCCGCATCTTCATATTTTGGACTGACTTCGCCAACATATTTTTCAGGGTCAAGTAGTTCCAAATCAAGAGCCGCTTTCCCCATCTTGCTCATGATCGAGAAAATGTGTGCGTCTCCGGTAGCGTCTTTTTCCTTGGCCGAGTCAATCAGGTCCTGGCGCAATCCCGCGTAGACGGCTTGTTGCTCTGCGTTCATGTCTACCAAGTGCATCTGGTCATCGCGCTGAGGCAGCACGAGCCCGACATCGGCAGCGGTTTTGCGGTCGATGTACTTGCGCATGATCTCGCGCAACTCACCCAAGTTCTTGAAGCCAGCGGTCACCATGGCGTCTTCGATGGTACCGGTGGTGGTGAGTACCTTGTCCTCGACAAACAAGCAGAACCGGTCCAGGAACTCTTCACTGTTGCGGATGCCGATCTGTTCAAACGCTTCCGGCGCGATATGCGACAACATCGAATAAATTTCCAGCGGCGAGTTCTTTGTCGGTGTCGCGGACAGCAGATAAATGCCTTTGCCATCATTGTGCTCGCGCAGGTACCGCGTTTTCATGTTCAGGTCAAAGGCGCGCATGCTCTCGCCTTGGCCGCCAAGGAACTTAGGCGTCGAGCCGAATCTTGCCTTGGCAGAAAACAAATTTTTGAAATTTTGCCCTTCATCCACTAACAGCATGTCGACGCCAAGGTCATTCCAATAGATCGCGTCTGTTCGCTTCCCGAACTCACGATTGGCAATCGCCTGATCGTACGCCTCACGGATTTTCTTCAACTTCTTGTCGCCGGCGTTGCCCTTCTTGTCGCCACGCTGCACCCAGAAGTCGGAACTGACGTATTCGCCCTTGGTAATCGGGTCAATGTCGATTTCTGAGAATGTCGGTTGCGAGATGAAAATGAAGTCGTAATCGTTTTGCACCATGTCGTGTAGCTTGCGCGCACGAGTGGCGGCGTCATCGGGTTTGCTCTTGAGCATGCCATCGGCATCGCGCGTGTAGGTTTCACCTATCACCAGACAGCGGCTGCCAGGAAACCAGCGCTCGGCTTCGGCGACCCAGTTGGCCAGAACTGACTTCGGCACCACGAACGTGGGGCGCTGCGCGGTGCCATTGATTTTCGCCATGCGCGCTAGCATGAGACCACGTACGGTCTTGCCGAGCCCGACGTCAGCCGCGACAATTCCTTTACCAGCGGACATCGCCCAGCGCAACCCCGCGTACTGGTATTGCTTCAGGCCCTCAGTATTCATGCCCGGGATATCAATTGTTGCGTCCGAAAACTCCTTCTGGACAAAGCCACGGAAGCGCCGGTTATACAAGTCTTCAACCTCGTCACGGTATCGACTCGTCAGCAACCACGCCTTGAAGTCTTCATTGAGTGCCTGAATGTCAGGTAAGTCTTTCTTGCCGACGCCATCACGGTTTAGGTAATTGGTGAGCAACTTCTGTGCGCTCGAATACTCGCTGCCACCTGTGACCGTGTACCACGCATCTGCAAACTTGATCGATATGTCTGGGTGCTTGCGCTCCCAGTCGTTACCGGAATTGTTCTTTTTGTCGTTCAGGTAGGCTTCGAGTATGGTTGTAGGCAGGAACGCGGTGTTGACCTGGATGTCGACGTCTTCGAGCGACTTCGGGTCGATGGCGTCTTCTAGGCGTTTTGCCTGCAGCGCATATTTTTCTGCTAGTCCTTCACGGAGTTCGCCTTGTGCTGTCGCTGCGCGGACCCCATCCAGCTTCGGCCAGAGGTCTCCGGTAAGGTAAATGTCCATGGTCGTCCAGCGGTCGCCACCTGCATAGGCGTAGTCGGACGAGGCAAAGAGATGGTCCTCGACGTCGGCAACTGGTTTGTCCATGCGCGCCGCCAGATCGGCAACTGTGAATAGGCCATTGTCATGCTCGATCGCAAGCGACTGCGCAGCGGTCTCGAACGACCCCTCGACGCGCTGCACAGTAGCCCCAGACACCACATCAGACAGCGTGCCGTCGGGTTTGACGGCGCCAATGAGACGATACAAAACGCGATCTTGCGATGCCGCCAACAACAAATTCTTGTTCTTTCCCGGGTTCCCATGCGCATCGACGTAAGCCTGAACGCGCTCGGCCAGGCCGACCCGGTCGCCACCGGCGATAGCTGACTCAATATCGCGCGCGAGCTGCTGGGCATCGGTCACATCGGCAGACTGCATGAACTCGTCGACACGGTGCCAGCGCGGCGGCCGCCCCTGCAGAATATAGTCAATGCCATCAACCGTCTTGGTATCGCCGACCTTGCCGACAACGTAATTGCGTTTCACGGCGGCGCCGAGCACCCGCTTGCGGTCGCCATCATCATCGAGTGCGTCAACGACTTCCTGCACGGTAGGCGTCGGCGTCTTGAATTCGTCTGGTTGCCATGTACTGATGCTATCTGGGACGCCGATCATACTCCCGGCTACCGTGATGTCATTGCCGATTCCGGCCTTCGCCCGCCAGCCCGCTTCCATTGTACCGAAGACTGAATCAGCACCACGCCCTTCAAAATAGTTTCCTGACAAGTAATCCTCGTCCCAGACGCCGAGTTTCTTCATGGCCGCGCGCCCAGCAGACTTCAGCGCCGCCGCTACATCATCAGGACGTTTGCGGAAGAACACAATATCTGTCGTCACTTCGGTATGGCTGTGCTCGAATGCCGTGTTTGGCATGCGAATGGCGCCGAGAAATTCGCCTTTGCAGAGTAGGCGCTGGCGGACCTTTCTGCCGCTGCTGCTGTCGAGCACGCCAGTGGGCACGATCATCGCCACCACGCCGCCGGGTTTGCACTTATCCAGCGACGTATCGAGGAAGTAACCTTCTGCGGTGGACAGTTCCGGCTTATCGTCTTTGATGAGACTGCCGCGGAGTCCGAATGGCGCGTTCCCGATGACTGCATCGAACTGGCGGTCACCATCGGATGTAGCGAAACGCTCCAGGCTGGAATTGACGATTTCATGGCGGTCACCATGCAGGACATCGGCGATCGCTGCGCTGGTCGGGTCGAGTTCGACGCCGGTAAGGCGCACGCCGACCGGCGCAGTATGCGCAAAAACGCCGGTCGCGCAGGATGGTTCCAGCACAGTGCCATGCGTTACGCCGAGCCGCCCCAGGACTGTCCACATGGACTTCGCCACTTCCTGGTCGGTATAGAACTCGTTCAAGCTGTCGCCGCAGCCACCGTTACCGCTGTATTGGCGCAAGACAGCGCGATCGCTGTCGGTGATGTCTTTGCCGGAATTGACGATATCGAATGCTTTTTGGTTGATTTCGCGGCGCCTGGCTTTGGTGATGCCGGCGGGGACGCCGAATGGGCCTTGCTCGACTGCTGACGCTGGCGCAGCGGCTTCGATAGGATGTGGTTCGACAGGCGCCACATGCATTGAATACTCTACTGCTTTCGCACGCGAAATCGCTGGTGTGGTGCCAAGATGCTTCTCGCGAATGAACCAGCCACCGTCCTTTTTGAACGTGTATTCGTCAATGGCCTTGGCCTGGTCAGCGCTCAGATCATGCCGAACCACGCCGCGCAGCGTCTTACCGCGCCCGGTGACGTGTTCGGTTATTTCATGTTTTGTTGCAGGTTCAGCCGATTCCGTTGCAATTTCAGGCTCTATTGGCGCGGAAAACAGGTCCGGCGTTTCGCCGACTGTAGCTGTAGGTACGGTGATAACGAACTTCGCCGCCACTTGTTCAGGTGTGATTCCATCCAATTTCGCCATTTCGGCGATCAGACGCTGGCGCTGCGGTTCCGTCATGCCTGACAATGTATTGGAAAGCCGCTCGGTGCCGCCATGTGCGGCAATGAACGAATCAAGCTTCTTGTGCCGAGGCGCAGTATCGTGCTTCAGTTTGATTTTTTGGATGCGCGTATGCGGTGCCACTACGGTACCATCGGCACGCACGCTCGCTCCGACATGGACAGGCGCACTAAACAAGCCAAATTGCTCGGATTTGAAGAATATCAGCATCGCAGTGGCCGTCAGATTGGGATTCTGACAGCCTACCATCACGATGACTTGGTGGTTTCCTTGAAGAACAGCACAGCCTTAATCATCGCAGGCTTGTCATACGTAGCACGCACCTTGGCGACGAACTCGTCAACCGGCATGGCGGTGATCGGCCCCAGAAAGCGCGGGTCATCGTAATTGCGCAAAAATGCCGCGCGCGCCGCAGTCTCATTGGGGAAGTTGACCATCACTTTGTCCTCGTCGTAGCGCTCCCAGTCGCCGACTTTGCGCTGGCGCACCACATAGACCTGCGTGGCGTCTTCATCCGGCCCGACAAATACGTCGACCTCATCGCCATCGGTGCCTTCACTCCGGCAGAAATAGCCGTATGGGCGCACCATGGTGGTCGACCACTTGTCGCCATTCGGCTTGGTGCCGCTGCGCGTCGATCCCGCCTCGTTCTCGACGGCGATCTCAAGTCCATGCCAGGCGATGCGCCGCTTTTTGTAGTTGCCAGCGGCGATCTGGGCTTCGGTCGGTTGGGCCTTGACGAATAGCACGGACTTCACCATCGGCACCCCAGCCATATCAGCCTGTTCGCACTTGCAGATGGGGCACATACCAGGACCGCCGCAGCGCGCTTTGATCATATCGGGGCGTGGATTGACGTGGCCGTGCGACTTCCCGGCATTATGGTAGGCGGCGGCGACTGCCTGCGCGCGCGGATGTCCGGCACGAATCATTTCGGCTATGTTGGAACTGATCACGGATTGGCTGTCGCCTGATGCGAGTGGCATTATTTCTTCCTCAAAATTTCACGAATGCGAGCGCCGAACTCGGCATCCTCACCCGGTAGATCATCAACCTCTTCAAGCCAGGAACCACGGCAATTATGAACTACTACGCCACGGCCAATAATGTACGATTCATCTTCTTCAACGCCAAAGTTATAAAGCAATTTATTTGTCACATGACGCCTAGAAATAGACGATACATCCGCACTTCCAAAAGTATATTCACCAGAATGGTTAAGCGCCAAACGAGCAATCGATTCAGCCACCTTATGCGGTGATTCTTTTGCATTCAAAGAATCAAAACGCATTACATTCCAACCTGATAATTTTAGATCATCATCGCGCTTGCTATCACCGCCGCCAGATAATCTACCATGCCATGGTTCACCATCTATTTCGACAGCAATTTTCTGTTCCGGCAATGCAATATCAATCCACCAATAACGCTTACGACCAGCAGCATCTGGATAATTTCTATCAACTCGATGCTGAAGATCAACCGATATTCCTAGACACTCAATCATCTCGGCAATATCTTCCTCAATTGGGGATGGTGTGTAATTATGCTTTGATGCAGTCAGCCCACCTTTACGTTTTGATTCTGGAGTTTTCAACCAAGAATAACCAAGGGCACTTGAAGCAATACGTGCGCTTGCAGTTATTTCACGCCTCTGTTCGACCGTCATGCCACGCATACGAATACGATTAGAATCAGCAGTTTGTTTTATGGCAGCGGCATATGCTATTGGATCACCAGTTGAAAATTGGTTTATTCCAAGATGAACAGCACATTGGCTTGAGCATGATTTTATATGCGGGTGATGTGCATTAACAAACGGTTTTCTGCAAGTTTCACAAATTTTAGCTAATGCAGACACTTTATCGCCAATAACTATATCGCCAGCATTAACCCAACCCCTTTCGGTTAGAACAGGATGTTCTGGCGTCATTTCAGAAATCTTAATGCGATTTCTACCATCTTGTGAAATTTCAATCTGAATTACATCACCAGTATGACGAGCACCAGATAGAATCCATGTTACTTTCCGAAATCTACCTTTGTGTGTGAGAACTAGATCACCAATAGAAATATCGCCAATCTTTTTCCAACCATCGACAGTATAAATATTAACATTTCTGCTGATGAAACAATTGGGATGCTGCGCGCCAGCGGCCACATGGTACATCTCTTCCGGTTGCCTCTCGACCAATATCCCGCCTTGGCGCCGGCGCGGCGCGGCCGAGCGCCCGAGATTGGTCTTGCCGACCCATACCTGGGTATCGCCATTCTTATCGACAGCACCCGGCGCGACAACCTCCAGCACCATGCCATCGATGCGCCTGCACCATGGGCAAGCGCCATGGTATTGCTCAAGGCGTCGCAACTTCTTGCCTTCCGGCATTGATGCCACGTAGCCCTGGTTGGAGTTCTCGACCGCTTCCGTCAACGCTATCCGCCGCCAATCCCGATTCAACTCCCCGAACGCATCAAACAAAGCCGTCTGCAAGTTGTTCATCGGAGCCGGATTACCCAAGGCATCGGCAGCCATCTTGAGTTGGATGATGGCGCGCATGGTCTTGCGGGTCGACGCCGCGAGTTCAACCACGTTTTCGCAGCCGCGCACGCGCGCGTAGTCGATGACGGCGCGCTGGACGGGAGTGAACGGGAATTCTGCGGCGGCAGCGGCGACGGTGGCAGGGAGTTTTTCGAGTAACACATCAACCTGCTTGGCCGATACCGTCGCCATGCTCGCCTGGACACGGCCCATGAGCACGGACCTGGTAGCCAGCCACTCGGCTTCGGTGCGCAGCGCATCCGGCGCCAGGTACTTGTTGCACAGCATGTCCACGCACAGCATGTAGTCATCGAGCGTGAACGTACCCGGTGCCAGCGACTCCAGGTAGAGCTTGACCAACTTCATTTCGCTATCGGTCCAGCGCTCGTGCATGCCAGCCGGCACGACAGTGCGGTGCTGGCCGACATGGCGCTCGCCGGCGAGCCATTGCATGAGTTCGTTTTTGAAGCCGTCGAGCCGCATCAAGCCGCGCTCGGTAAAGAGTTCGATCATGCGCGCCAGGAACGGAGAATGGTGAACCGCCCATATCAGATCGGGATCGCCCTCACCAATGGCCTTGTGCAAGTGCTCCAGCGCGGAATTGGTATGGTCTTCGCAGCAGGCGCCGACATCGATGAGAAGTGGTTTTTCCATTGGACTATCCTACAATCACGCACGCGCCCCTGCCGGGGGAGACTTTCGCACACCACTATGCACCCGGCATGGCGCAACCTCGCTGCGGTGGTTTAAGCCCACTACCCGCTGACGGCGACCTTTCGGATTGCTTCAGCGTACTGTAACGACGCCGGGCACCGCGAAGGGTGCCCGGATGTGGACTATGTGTACCCGTCTCAGGCTTACCGGCCAGGTCTCTGGACCGCCGACACTCACGTTTTGAGGAAGCCATACCGTGCCAGGCTTCTGATTCTCCAACGTCAAGCCACGTTGAAACGGCCTCAAATCCGTCAAGCAGCCGGCAATGGGCTATATTCTTGCTGGTTACGTCTCCAGCGCGGACTTCCACCGCCGTCTTGTTTTTTGTGGCCGTAGGCTCCACTGCTCTCATCCGCCCTTGGCTTACGTGGATACGTCGCTTTCGCTCACGCCACTTATTGCCAACTTAGGATTCTGGTGCCACTAAGAGGAATCGAACCTCTCTGATGCCGGTCCTTGGTTCCCGGCCCCAATCCAATCAAGGGCAAATCTGGTGGATGCGGCTGGATTCGAACCAACGCGCTGTTAAGACCTGCTCTACAGGCAGGTGCCATCAACCACTCGGCCACGCATCCTGAAACTGGTGGAGGACTTTCACCTCCTGCCAACCGCAATTGTAATCGTACCAATGCGTTGGTCTGAATTGACTGCTTGGCACCATCGCATGCATTCTCCGATGCGGCATCAATTCTCTTCTAATCGTGGCCGAGCATCAGTGAATGCAGTCAACGACTCGGCTATTCCCCTGTACAGGGTTACCACTTTGCGCTCTCACGGTGTTTCTGGTTGCGGGAGATGGAATCGAACCACCGACCTTCAGTTTATGAGACTGACGAGCTACCGCTGCTCTATCCCGACACACGAATTGGAACTTCAGTAATTGGTGCCAATTCGTGTGCTGTCTCGAAAGAGACAGCGTGCCAAGTCTTTACATCCTTGGCTGGGTAACGATTACGCTGCCGGAGCGGTTGGTGCCGGGGCCGCAGCAGGCGCAGCAACCGGTGCTTCTTCCAACGCCAGCGATACGGCTTCGCCGGCGACAGTGGTAACGGTAGCGATATCGCTGGCGTTGTCGGCGGAATCGGTTGCTGTGATCGTCGCAGTGCCGACCTTGCCGGTGCCGGTAACGACAGCGGAAACGCCATCGCCGCCTTCGACGACAGTCGCAATGGTGTCATCGGACGAAGTGAAAACGACAGCGCCGTGCGCGGAAGTGACATTGCCAGCAGCATCTTTGAAAACGGCAAGAACGGTTTCGGTGAGCACGCCACCGACTTGGAAATTGATTTGCATGACTTTTTCAACCTTTATGATAGTTAACCGCCGGGCCTCATGCCTATGGCGATGGAAGAGATCGAACATAAATTTTACCTTCACGACGAACAGGCGTATTACATCAAATTTGAACAATGCTTGTCAAGCATTTATTCAACTTTTTTTGCAGCAGCCTGTTCCTTGGCGAATTCGGCGGCGCGCGCTTGGACGGCGGCAGGAGCGCCCTTCAGCAACTCAGCCATGAATTCGGCAGGCGGCTCGGTGCCGCCGTCATAGCCATCAAAGTGGCTATGTGGTATTCCTTGGATTTTCTTTTCTTCAGCCATGATATTCACCTCCTACAAGAACAGTATAGGCCGAATCATAGCCTTTGTCATGATCTTTTTTGGTACAAGTGCGGGCGTTCCCTTGCCGCTAATCAGTTTTGGCCCTTCTTCCTTGCTGCGGTTGTTATCATGGAATGACCACGCGTCGACATTGTTCTTGATCTTGTCGAAATTGGCTTCGTTCTCGGTGTTGCCAAGCACCACCTCTGGCGGCACGTACCGGCCGGTTTCGCCACCGCCAGCGAACCGCGACATGGCGCGCTTGGCCGCCTCTTGCCGTGGCAGATGCATGTAATGCGCTTCCGTGCGGAATCCGGCGTCTTTGAACGAGTTGATCTTGTCTTCCAGCGTCTTGCCGGTTTTCATCGTGGCATCAAGTACCACGTTGACACCCAGGATCTTGGCCATCGCCAGCACGGTATCAAGAATATGCCCAGACTCTTCATGGACTTGGTGCGCGTTCCAACCCGCATATTCCGGCAACATGCCCTTGATGTGATCGGCATCGAGTACGATCGCGTTTTCTTCCTGATAGACCTTGCCGTTCAGCGTGGACTTTCCGGATCCGCCACGGCCACCGAGCGCGATGAAGGTTGGCTTCTGACCAGGCGCCGGCGTGGCCGCCTTGACGCGTTCATTCGAAAGCAGACCAGGCACCTTCTTGCCCTTCACCTCGACGCCATCGAATATGATCTTGCGGTGCATGGCCGCACGTTCCGGGTTCCAGACGCCATCCTGCGAGTGCTCTTGATCGGTCGGCTTGACAGTCCCAAGCTTTTCTACCGTCTTGGCGGCGCGTTCGCGTACTTCTGGCGGATGCGCGGCCATGATGCTTTCCGCCGAGGCGTTCGGGTCATCGTGCTGTTTGGCGAAGTCGGCCGCACTGAACTTGTCGGGATGAATGGTTTCGTCATCGTCATGCGGCGACGCGTCCGGTTTGTCGTCGCCATACCATTGGTGCGTCACGCTGGCATGCGGTATCCTATGCGTGGCGCCGGCACCATCCTGGACGGTGTGGCCATCGGCACCACTGGCGATTACCTTACCGTGACCCTTGAATTCACCGTGATTGAACCCGACATGCGACGGCGCGGAATCGGCATGCGCACGCTCGCGCGGTTTGGCCTGATCGGGATTGGTCCGCACCCATTTGTTGACCTGGACCCCGTTTTTGTCTGTTATCTGTTTGCGCGACAGACCAGGGCCAGGTGGCGCGCCATTGGCCTTGGCGAACAGTATCATGCGGTTACCTCGAAGCGACTTGTCCAAAACCATATCTCCTAACCTGGCGCTGGGATCGATGCGAAGGAATTTCTTCTTGCCGGCGGCATTGCCAACGATGGCACCGTCCTCGCCCTCGTCGATGACAGTGTATTTCACCGGCGCGCGCTTCTTATGCCCGAGCACATGCTCCCACTTGACCTGGTGCGGCTTGTTTTCGTGGTGCACAGTCACGCCATGGCACCCGATCGAGCGCACTTGACCGCACGCTGGTCCGCTTGCGTGTTGGAAATAGATTTCGTCGCCGATCTCGGTGCCGGCGGCGAAATCGGTGGCATTACCTTTGACAGCAACTCGGCCCATTAGTACAGCGCTAGAATCAGCGTGGCCGTCGTACCAGTTGAAAGAACCTGAGACGGCGAGATTTTCAATAGCGTACCGGCTGGGACTGCTGAGAATACAACGCTAGACCCTGCATAAAATGTCACCGCTACCGCGCCGGCACCGCCGACCCATAAGCCCTGACATCCTACAGGGAGCGTAGTGGCGTTGCTGGGGGTAACTGCGATAGCCGACATCGCGCACTCGGTTACGCGGACACTGCCGGCTATACCTTGTACTTGAATAGATGCTTTGGTTTGAATGTCTTGAACTGTCTCTTGCATATCAAGCCTCGATCGTAAAAATTGGGAGTCCGAACGACTTGGTCATCGGGTTTGGTTCGTATTCGTCACCAGACGCAGCTGGGAGCGGCTTGTCCGTGCCATGTGCCGGTGCGCCGAAGTCGCCACTGTCCTTGTCGCCACCGAAGTCATTGCCGGCCGGCGCCGGTGCAGCACTACCGGAAGCGGCACCCAGTGGTTGCCCGTCATCGTCAGCATTTTCATCGGCTGGCTCCGCCATCTCCCCCTGCGGTTGCCCGAAATCCTGCTGGCCCTGTTGTTGCTCAGCCTGCCAGGGTCCGATAAGCGACGGGTTCAATGGCGCATCGCCCCAAGCAGCTTCTATTTTTTCATATCCGCGTTTGGCGCGCATCTCGTTGACGGTCAAGACAAGCTTTTCTTCCTCGAACCCCTGCTTTTCGTCCTCGTCGTCGAGGCCAGTGAAGCGGAAGCAATACTTGTCGCTGAACTCGGCAACGATGAAATCGCTGTAGACATTCTCGAAATAGTGCAGCAACGGCAACAAGCCCTTGTCCTTCGACGAGATGATCTTGTCTTCGGTGTCGTTGTTGCCGCCGAGACTTGATGTCTTCGAGCTGAAGCTCTCGAAGTTGATCTCTTCCGGCGAGATCCCGTAGACAGCGCAAATGATCGACGTCAAGAAGACCATCCACTTGCTGAACATCATCTCGTTGACTTCTTGGCCGAAGTTCTCGAATGCGGCCTTGCTCTCTTGGTCCTTGGATACCAGGACCGGCATCGTCCAGGCGTTGGCGATACCCTTTGTCATTGCCGACCACATGCGCTTGAAGGCGGCGAGGTCATTGGCATCGTAGTCGCCGGTGAGGTGCAGCAGCCCCTTCGGGATGGCGTTGCTGTCGAAGAACTTGCCATTGTACGTCATGGCGTTCAGCAGGTTCGTGACCGTCTTGACAAGCAATTCCGTCTCGGATTGGCCGTATCCGCCCACGATTACGTCTGCGCGGGGATTGCGCGGAACGTAGATGAGGTCATCGAATGTGTAAGCGGATCGGATTTGCCCCTGCACCACCTGCAGGGCCCGGATCTCGTCGTCGCCTTGGTAACCAACCTCGGTGCAGAGCCGGATCGTGGCGCCATCGACGGCATAGATGCCATCCATGCCCTGCGAGCGATTGCGCTTGAATTCAGTCTCGATCGGTGCCGAGTCCATAGTCAAGCTGTCGCGCACTTGCTTGGTCAGAAAGCTAGTGAAGTCGTCGCGCTTGAGCCGTGCCCGCGCGCGCGGGTTTGTTTCCCATCCGCAGTTGGTGAAAAACGTCTGGAGCGCGGTGATGCTCTCCTTTTCTGGTTTGCCGACAAAGGCATCGCGATCACGCATTCGGATTTCGAAGCCTGGGCCCTTACCGTTTTCCTGCGCCCGCGCAAAGCGCTGAACTTGGCGAATCCGCGTCCAGATGACTGCCGACAAGACTGGCGTTTGCTCGACCATCATCCGCATCGAATCAAATCCGAACGCGCCCGGGCGTTCATAATAGTCCCCCCAGACGCCGACTTGGTTATCATCGAGATCGACCGACTGCATACCAGGTTGCCGATTGCGGGCCGCCATGCTGGGGAAGTGAATGACATTGTTGCGGGTCAGCGCCTTATTCATCTCCTGTTCTGCATAATTCTCACGCATCCAGTCGATAATAGGCGCGATATTGCCAGCAGGTATCAGATCGGAACGCGTAGGCATAAGCGTTTTTTGCAATTCTGCCATCGCGGCGAATTGTTCGTCCGCCGGCGCACGCGAGTCGGACAGCAGTTTTCTGGCATTGTCGGTCATGGTGCTAGTATCAAGTCACGACGACCTCATTTTTATGTTGCTTTTATTTGATTGATTGATTAAAATTGATTAATACCTATGGAGGTGTATCGATGAAGCGTAAAAGTAGGGATGCCAAGTTTTCGCACAATGTTCCTGCTGATTTTTCGTTGGCAGTGCAAAGAGTGTGCAAGAGAAAGGTGCGCTATGCGGACAAGGGTCCGGCAATTCGCGGCGCCCGGGCATTCATGCAAAATGCAAAAGGACTGTTATCCATGGGCGCATATCAATGCCGCCATTGCAACGGCTGGCACATCACCCGCAATACCGATGGCGCGCCGCTGGCGGCCGGCAAGAAAAAGTTTGTTTTAGTGCATCTTTCTGAGGAACTATAATGCTATTCGAAATCATCAACCCATCCGACCCCTACACCATCGAGGCGAACAGCCTGGAAATCGCTGCAGTGGCATGCTGCATCCTCGGCGAAGGCAAGTATGCTCTCGCAGAACTCAGCGGTGATAAATCCGGAAATGTTCCAATGTTCATGTTTGGCGGACAAGACGACTGGTTCATGAAGCAGTTTGGTCGGACCTTCGAGCAATCGTGCAACTACGCATCCCAAGAATGCACCGATGAATTGTGCTGCTGCTTGGCGTCGGTCATGATCGGTGGCGCTGATAACCGGCGCGCCGCCGAGGAATTGCTCAAGCGCACCGGCACGCCGCAAACTTACTTGGCGGCGTTGTACGAAATGCACGACGCCAAGCGCACCAGCATGAACGACATCGGTCGCACTGCCTGGGGCATGGCGGATTTCATCAAGGTCACATTCGGCAAGGAAAAGGTGCATTGATGGACAGCGGGAAACTGATCTTCATGGCGTATGGAGCGATCGCATTTTTGGCCGGATATTTTTGCAGCGAGATCATTTGGCGACTGGCTATCAAGCGCGCCAAGTATCTCGACAAAGACGAAATCGACCCGTACGATTTCTCCAGCAAATAGCCATGCTCAACGGCATCTACGACAACCAGCGCACCGGCCACCGTGAGGAATATCTCGAAGGCGTCCTGGTCGGCCGCGCCGGCTGGGTGACACTACGGTGTCGGCCATGGCGATATTACAACGATGTACCGAAAGGAACGATTATGCGTGGTAACCCGAATTGGAGAGCGGAATTGCAAGCCGGCGCCGAGGTGATCTGGCCTGGTGATCAGCGCGCGCACAAGGTGCTGACGGTCGACCAGGATGCCGGAACATGCATGCTGGAAAATGGCGACGACGAACCGATTTCTTGCACCATCGCCGAGTTGGAATAACCGTGCTCGACTTCATCGCTATCGGCCCAGGTCACAAAAAAGGCGGCTATTACGCCGGCTACGTGCGTCCTGGCACGCGAATTTTTGTACCGCTGGTCGACTGCGACACCAAAGCGCAGGCAGAATCGGCGGCCGATGAGTTGCAGCGCGAAGCCGCTATGCGCGAACGTGCGGCCGAGATCGCCACGGCGCGATTCGTGCCTCGCAATGTCGTGCGCGGGTTTTATGATGATGATGTGCAGGTATGATATCAGGCACCATCTGGAGACAGTATGAATCCGCTTTGCTTGAGCATGCAATGCTGATTGAGAAGCAAATAGAAGAATTCTTGATTTCCGGCGCGATGTTGCGTGATATAAGCATTTCTGAAGCTAGACCAACATGGTGCATTAATTTTGAACCAGAACAACCATTTACGATAAGGTTTCCAGATCAATGGATGACATAAACGCCAAACACCCGCCGCCGCACACTGGGCCGCGTGCGCGCAAACTCACGCCAAACACGATGCTGGTGCGCGGTGTCCTGCATCGCAAACGCCCACTCTGCGGTCCCGACGGCAAGGTCATCATGCGGCTTGGGCAACCTCAATGGGAATGGATACCGGCATGAGTACCTGTGACACATGCACCCACCCTGGCGCGTGCTGCAGCGGATTCACAATTGGAGGTAAGCATTTCAATATCGATAACTGGAAAATTGAAGCTGAAAACTTCATGGAATTGTATGGACTGTATTATTTCAAACCAGTCCGCCCACTTGTCGAACAATTGTCTTCATATCCGCCAGAAGGTAAAACTTTAGTGCAATTCGATTGCGAACGGCTTGGCGCCGACGGCCGCTGCACAGATTACGAGAACCGGCCAGAAACTTGTCGAGTGTATGAAGCTAAAAGCGATCCCCTCTGCGCCATGTACGAACACCAACTGAAAGGAATCCCGATCCGGGTACAGCGATGAACACCACAACGCAACAAGCGCTGGAGAAGCGCGCCATCGACGCCGAGGCAATGCTCTCAGTCCAGATGAAGATCAATCACAAGCTGCATGACAATTTGGAGAAGGCGGAAGCGGAGATTGTTGACCTGCGTCTTCAACTCGCCCGTATGCAATTGGACTCTCTGTTACCCCAAGTGCAATCCGCGCAATCAACTGCACACGCCGCCGCCAGTCGTTAGGCGAAGTCGCTTCGAGCGGTTTGTCGAGTTCGGCGATGAGGCGTAATGCTTCGATGGCGTCCATTCATCAAATATAGTGTCACGATTCCAGCACAAAATAATCAATTTAGGTTAATATTGATGGCATGAATACACCGATCAGAACTCAAAGAAAACGGTCAAAAGGCTGGATATTACCGCCGAATACAGTCTGCGTGACACGGCCATCGCAATGGGGAAATCCATTTAGCGTGGCGCCGTTGCAGGCAGTTGGGACAATGGTCGGTCCAAATTATATCGCAGTACCGACCATTGAGGATGCCGTTGAATGCTATCGCTACTGGCTTGAACTGAACGAACGCGGTAAAGAAATTGCGGCCTTGGCAAAAACTGAACTTCGCGGTAAGAATCTTGCATGCTGGTGTAAGGTCGGCGAATTGTGCCATGCCGATGTGCTGTTGGAGGTAGCAAATTCATGAGCAAACGCAAACCCTACAACCCCAACAAAGCCGCCCAGCGCACTGCATCATTCCAGCGTGCGCGCGAGAACGCGGTTCCGTTGGCAGATGATCAGATCGCCGATCTCTCGATCGCATTCCGCATCGCCTTCGACCTCATGATCACCGGCCACGCCGATGAGCAGCAGTGGTCGACGTGTACGGTCGCGCTCAATATCGCGCTGATCCTGGCAGAGCGCGGATTTGGCCAACACTTCGTTGACGACATCAACGCAGCGCTCGAAGGTGCGTTCCGTGCCCGCGTGCGGGCGCAACGCACTGGGGCATGGGGATACGACGGCGCCGCCATGACCGCCATCAAGCGCGCATTCGAGATCCATGAAGCGCAGATTGAGAATGCAACGCGGGCTGACTTGCGTGCGGCCATTGCCGAGATACGCCAGCGCATTGACGATGGCGTGGTTTTTGAACAGAGTGTGAGCGCAATCCCCTAGATTTATCTATGGGGTGAGCGATTGCTCTTGACTATTTTGCTATAACCTGTATATTGTCGGCATGGATAAGTTCAAGTCAAATAACAACATCGTTTTTTCGAGCAAGTATCATGTTGTGTGGTGTCCGAAATATCGGCGCAGCGTGATCGTTGGTGATATTGAGTTGCGGTTAAAGCAGATTGTCCGCGAGGTGTGCGGTGAGCTTGGGGCGGGAATAATCGAAATGGAAACGATGCCGGATCACATTCATTTGCTTGTCGAGGTTGACCCTCAATTCGGGATTCATCGGCTGGTAAAGCGCATCAAAGGGAGGTCGTCAAGGCTTCTTCGCCAAGAGTTCAAAAGCCTTAAATCCAGACTGCCCACGCTGTGGACTAACTCATATTTTGTAGCGACTGTAGGTGGTGCGCCATTGGCGATTATCAAGCAGTACATCGAACAGCAAAAATCAGCATGATTCAGGCACAAGTAAAACTCAGGTTAAGCGCCAATAAAGAAGTGCAGCTTAACGATTGGCTGTGGTCTTTGACTGCGGTTCATAATTTCGCCGTGCGCAAGATCGAACTTGATGCGAAGGATGGGATTTACTATACCGGCATGGTCTTTCAG
>Ga0302189_10001239_pt1 | contig 21749 bp, 17 predicted proteins | sample II_Bog_E2_2_FD_194551 | JGI IMG/M metagenome (GOLD analysis project Ga0302189, IMG submission 194551) | Peat permafrost microbial communities from Stordalen Mire near Abisko, Sweden - II_Bog_E2_2 | ecosystem: Environmental > Terrestrial > Soil > Wetlands > Peat | place: Sweden: Abisko...
GTACGAGACAAGGGCCACCTGCCAACTCTCCTCCCCGGTCCCCAAGTGCGAGGGACCGGGGGCACCCTCAACTTGATAGAATTCCTACGGAGACCGTGGCCACCTGCCGACGATATCTTTCATAGGCTTCTCTATTTCCATTGTGCGCCGGCGGGGCGTAATTTTGCGCATGGGACAGGGAAAGGATTGTAGTTTCCCAGGTCCCAGAAGCGGGACCTGGGGCACCCGGCCGCGGCGGCTGGGGATTGTCTCGTGACTATTTTTCTCTACTCGCTGTCAGGCAGCTTATAGGGCTTCTGCAGCCATTGCCGCGCCTCGTTGACCGCGCCCTGGGTGTTGTCGTTGGTCTGCACGGCAAGCCGGTATTCATTGACCGCGCGGTCGCGCTGGCCGGTAATATCGAATATCTTGCCGATCTGGATGTGGCTCCAGACCTCGGTCCAGCGCGGCTCGCCGTCGCCGCGCAGCGCCTCCCGATAGGAATTTACGCTGGCCTGGTAGTTGCGCTGGGTAAACAGCAGTTCGGCGATGCGGTAGTTGGCCAGGGAACTCGACGAGTTGGCTTCAAGAGCCTTCTGGTATTCGGCCAGGGCGCCGGTCAGGTCTCCCTGGGCGACTAACTGCTGGCCTTTCAGGATGGCGATGCGCACCTGCAAATCGGGCGTGGCCTTGAGCACCCAGTTGTTGGGGTCGATGGCGATGTGGCGGGGGCGGCCAAACGTGTCCGCAATGTATTGCGTGTCGGTGCCCACCACGTCGACCTTCTGGGTTTCGGTTTTGCCGTCAGTCTCAACGCGCAACTCCACCGGCATGCGAAAGAGGTCGAGATCCTGCTGAATTTCGCCGATCGTGCGGAATCCCTTGTTATTTCCCAGCCGGTAAACCGCGTACTTGTTGGTGAACTGGGGCGCGCCGGTGCCGTCGATCCACTGCGCAAAGAAGGCGGTCAACTGCAGGTCGCTCTGCGCCTCGGCTACCTTCACAAAGTCCGAAGACCGCATGGGGGCGTCGGCGTACTGGCTCAGCGCGCCCTTGAGCGTGGCCAGGAAGGCCTTGTCGCCAATCTCCCAGCGCAGCATGTGAAAGACCATGGCGCCCTTTTCCAGGGTTGCCGACTGAAACTCGGGCGAGAACGGGCTGAGCCGCGCATCGCTCGAGAGGGGAATCGTGTCGTAGGCCAGCGCTCCGGCGGCCACGTCTTGCATGGCCGCGTGCATTGCGCCTTTGCCGCTCTCGTCCTCCACATACATCAGTTCGCCGTAGCGGGCCATGCCGTTGGTGATCCAGGCGTCGCTGAGCGTGCGCGGGCTTACCTCGGAACCCCACCACTGGTGGGCAATGGTATTGGCCAGCAGGCGCACGCTGCTCTTGTCGCCCACGCGCGAACCCAGAATTGCCGCCAATTCGGGCGCCCACACCGCGGGCAGCGTATCGTCCGGCAGTTCGACGATGTTGAGGCGGCTGCTCTCTGGCGCGCCAAAGCTGTCGGTAAAGAAGTCGAACTCCCTGGACGCCGTCTGCGCCAGCGTGCTGCCCGACGCCTGGTGGCTGATGCTGAGGTACACCTTAACGTTGCCGGCTCCCACCGTAATCGGGCCCACATAGCGGCCGGCAATCACCGTGCCTGGAAAGCCCGGCTTGGTCCAGTTGAAGTCATATTGGTCGCCCGGCTTGCCGTTGGCCAGGGTCACCGTCTTTGACGCACCCAGGCTGCCGCTGGCAAAAGCCCGCATCCCCTGGGGAACGCGGATGTGCATCTCTGCCGTGAATCGGTCGGTGAGGTAACCGGTCATGGGGAACCAGCGCGCGGGATAGAGCAGATAGGTGATGGGCTCCTGGATCGCGGCCAGCTTCAGGCCTTCGACCGGGCCGTCCTCGTTGCCGGTAATGGTCCCTTCGTAAGCGAAGGTCCAATGCGATACCTGGCCCTTGGTAAAGGCCACGGAGGGGGTTACGCGGATGGAGCCGTCCGCCGTCCGCTCGCCGCTCAGGACTTTGCCGCTTTCATCGGAGATCTTGGTCACCTTCAGCGCTGGGTGAAATCCGAAGCTGACCACCTCGGCGTTCTCCGGCGCGGTAAAGCTCACCACGGCTTTGGCCGCCAAGTGATGCGCGGCCGGGTCCAGCTCGGCGTCGATCGCGTAGCCGGAGATTGAAAGCGCCGGACGCTCAGGCCTCTGAGCAGACAACGGAGCCACAATCAGAAGCGCACAGGCCAAGGCGGCCGCCAAAGGCAACATCCGCAAAATTCGCTCTTTTTGACGCATCGCAGTCATTATCGCATTCACCTATCCTGCTTTCTTTGCCTCAACCGACGGTCGAACCAGGAAACTCCGCATCGGGATTCAGCTTCTCGATCCAAGCACTGTTTCTTCCGTTGGCGCCGGGGAAGCGGCCCCAAACCGATCTCCAGCAACTTCCAGCGTAATGGCCGCCACCCGCTCGATGGCGCCGCCCTCTAAATACTGGAGTCCATGCCGGATGTTGAGCAAGCCGCGAATCCGCGCCAGCTCTTCCATCATGGACTTGCGAGGAGCACCATCGGGTAGCAGCCGTTCAAGCTGTTGGACGATATTTGCCGCTGAGAAGTCATCCTGGATCAGCTCAGGGACAATCCGTTTGCCGGCAATCAGGTTGGCCATGGCCACATGCGACACCTTCACTACCCGTTTGGCAATGGCATAGGTCAGCGGCGAAACGCGGTAGACCACCACAAAAGGATTGCCGATCAGCGCTGCTTCGACTGTGGCCGTGCCGCTGGCCACCACCGAGGCGTGGGCGTGGAGGAGCGCCGCGCGGGCGTCTTCCACCAGGCGAATCTCCAACCCTGCCCCGTAGATTTCAACCAACTGCCGCACCTCATCCCGCTGCTTCGCGCTCAGCGTTGACGCCAGAGGGATGAGGAACTGGAAGCCGGGTGGGGCCAATGCCCCCGCAGCCCTCAGCATCTCCGCCAGATTGTCGCGAATCTCTTTGGGACGGCTGCCTGGCAGCAGCCCGATCCAGGTCCTCGCCGGCTCCAGCCTGTTCTCCACTGCAAACTGTTCGCGGCTGATGGCCGGCAGCGGCAACTCCGCCAACGGATGCCCCACAAACTCCGCCAGCACGCCTCGCTCCCGGTAGAACGGCTCCTCGAAGGGAAAGATGACCAGCATCCGGCTCACATACTTCTTGACCAGCTCGATGCGGTGCTGCTTCCAGGCCCACAACTGTGGGCTGACAAAGAAGATCACCGGAATGCCCAGCCGGTGGAGTTCCGCGGCCAATTTGAAGTGGACTTCGGGAAAGTCGATGAGCACGGCCACGTCCGGCCTGCGCTTGCGGATGGACTGCTTGAGCTTGCGATACTCGCCGTAGATGCGCGGCAGGTGGCGCACCACCTCGGTCAGCCCCATCACCGCCATATCTTCCGAGCGCACCCTGGGCTCCAGGCCGGCCGCGACCATGCGCGCCCCGCCCATGCCGAAGAATTGCGCCGTCTGGCCGGTTGCCGCTAGCTGCGACTTCAGCGCCCCAATCAGCAGCGCGCCATAGTGCTCGCCGCTGGCTTCGCCTGCCGAGATGAATATGGTGGGGGGCATGAATGTGCTTGCGCCGCCTCGTTCTGCGCTGGCACCATCATAGCGGTTTCAGCGATTCGGCTGCGTCTCTAGGATGCATCGGGAACCAGCAGCAAGGATCAGTTCAAATCCCGAGGCTCTCGGCGCACCCGGGTGTGCTCAGCCTTAATGCACGCCGTGCGCATTAAGCCAGACGCCATAGCATAGGTCGTCATTCTGAATGTGGGCGTTCATCCAATAACGAAGGAAGTTGAGCGACGGACCGCTCAGAGTCAAATCCCCTAGATCGAAACGGGCAACCAGCTTTTCTACCTCGGCCAGCAAAAACTCGTGCTTGAGTTTGTGCGCGGCCAGTTCGGGATATTTCGTGGCCTCCAGTATCGCTTCTTCCGATGAAAAGTGGGCCCGCGTGCAGTTGACCACGTTGTGCAGCAGCGGGCCAATCTCGCTCCGCTGCTTGCATTCCAGAACGGCGGCATAAAGATCGTTGATGGCGTCGTACATCCGCATGTGCTCGCCATCCATGGCTTGAACACCGACACTATGCTTGCTGTTCCAGGTCAATAAAGCCACGGTCACGCTCCTGCCGAAAGTTCTTCGACGACGACGGGCATATCAATAACGACAGCTTATCAGTTTATTTGGGATATAGGCGCAGTTCGCCGCGCACGCACGGCGGCGGCGAGTTCAGCAAGCAGCTTATCGGTCTCCGGCCAGTCGATGCAGGCATCTGTGATGCTCTGACCATACACAAGGGGCTGGCCCGCCACGAGCTTCTGCGCGCCGGCCACAAGATTGCTCTCGATCATGACGCCGACGATATTTGAGTTGCCCTCGGCAACCTGACCCGAGACATCGTGGCACACGATCGCCTGCCGCCGGTAATCCTTGCTGCTGTTGGCGTGGCTGAAGTCGATCATGATGCGCGGCTCGACGCCGGCTTTTTTCATCTGCGCGGCCGTCTGGGCCACGCTCTCCGCCCCGAAGTTCACCATCCCCCTGCCGCCGCGCAAAATGATATGGCAGTCCGGATTGCCTGTGGTGACGAAGATGGCGGATTGCCCGTGCTTGGTGTGTCCCAGGAAGGTGTGGGAGTTGGCGGCGGATTGGATGGCGTCGATGGCGACCTGTACGTCACCGGATGTGGCATTTTTGAAGCCCACCGGGCACGAAACCCCGGAGACGAGCTGCCGGTGAACCTGGCTCTCCGTGGTGCGGGCCCCGATGGCTCCCCAGCTCACCAAGCCGGCAATGTACTGGGGCGAGATCATATCGAGAAACTCTGTGCCTGTCGGCACTCCCATCTCAGCCAGGTCGAGCAGCAGGCGGCGCGCCTGGCGCAGCCCATCGTTGATCTTGTACGACTGGTCGAGATGCGGATCGTTGATGAGCCCCTTCCATCCGATGGTGGTGCGGGGCTTCTCGAAATAGACGCGCATCACGATGCGCAGGTCGGCGGAAAACTCTTGAATGGCGGCCTGGAGCAGGGCCGCGTATTCGCGCGCCGCCTTGGTATCGTGAATGGAACAGGGGCCAACCAGGACCAGCAAGCGGCGATCTCGCCCATTGAGAATATCGACGATCTCAGTTCGCGCGTCGAAGATGGTTGCCGAGGCAGCTTCGCTGACCGGGTATTCCTCCTCAAGAAAGACGGGGGGAAGGACGACTTTGGTCCATTGGATGCGAATGTCTTCAGTAGTGTGGAACATGGCTCTCTTTCTTGCTGCGCGCATCCCAATCCGTTGAAAAAACCGAGCGATGAGCCCCGCAGGCACCTGTTCAAAATCTATCAGGGGCGCCCCAAGGCCCGATAGAGACCTCGGGCGACGAATTCATTTTCAATAAAAGCAGACCGCTTGTGGTGGAAGTTTGGTTTTGATAGGGCACGACTTAAAAGTCAGCCTTGAGCGCAGTCGATGGGTGTGGCAAAGCCTCAAGAATGAATGGAGCTTTACCGGTTGCGGGAAAATCCACGCTTTGTAACACGGCATGACTTTAGGCCTGCCTAAAGGGCCGCATAATCACCGCGGGCTTTAAAACTTATCCGCAAATTGCGCATTGGAGTAGCGCCGCTCTCCAGAGCGGCTGTACTGGCGAGGTCGTCGCCGCCAGCATCCCAGCGCGGGCCAGGAGGCCCGCACGACAGCCGACCTGGAGGTCGGAGCTACCTAATTACCGATAAGTTCTTAGCCCATGAGGGATGGTTTCTACTCGATTGCAACTTCTGCACCAGCCGCATTCGAAGTTATTCGCTGGATTGCTTGCCATGCGGCTGGAGGCCGCGCGCGATCAATCCAAGTCCTCCAACCAATAACACGAGCATCACGATGGTGTTGAAAAGGCTAGTCGGCCGGAAGAAGATGTGCAAGTTGGCAAGGATGCCCGCAAAGATAAAAAGGGCGCCCGCAATGGTAAGAACCCATCCGACAATGCTTCGACCGCGCCAGAAGAGCAGGCCTATGCCAAACAGCATCGGCAACAGAGTAATGCCGAAGGCATTCTCACCATAGAAATTCCAATACGATCCCACCACGGTAACCTGATTGACCAGGAGGTATCCTCCAATGCAGGTCATGAGAAAGCCCAATACGAAATGACCGAGCCCGCCGGGTGTGCCGCCCGCGTCGCTGAAAGACCGGTTTTCCATGGCCGGAAGTATAGCAGAGGTGGCTGCCGGCCAGCTTTCTCCGATCCGGGTTTAGATGACTCCGCCATTGCAGAATGCAATGGGAAAGAGGTGCTGGGAACCGCGCGCCCAGGGGATGCGTATCTGCATTGCACGATGCGAGCAGGATGGGATACGATGGCTGCGATTGCGGGAACCAAGGCTGCTAGGCGGCTGGAATGAAAAGCGCCGTTTTGAAGCGATTCCGGGCCGATGGCGCACATGCAGGGGAACCCGGAACGACTCTCGACCAGCGGGAATTGGAACTGCCTGGCAATGGAGCATCGGGCGCGCAAGCGATTGCCTGCAACGACGCGGTCCGCGCAACCGCTTATTCTCTTGCCGCTATCACCCGGCAAGTATATCCTTGTCGCAACGTTTACTAAATTCGAAACGGTTCTCAGTGGTTGAAAGTGTGCAGGGAGGGTTATGACTGGCAAACACGGATTTCTCGACACTCTAAAGTCTGTTGCCTTTGAAGAAGAACCGGCAGCGCCGGATAAGCACACCCCAGCGCCATCGGCGCCCGCGTTCTCCTCGCCCCCCTTTTCAGCCCCGGTGTTTGCTCCAGAGGATGCAAGCGCTGCTGCGCCAGCTCCATACGCGCTGCCGATCGATGCGGGCGTCGTGCCAGACAGCGACTCGGTTTACCAGACTCTGCTGGCCAAGACCGATTTCGAGAGTACGCCTGCCGCCGCAACCATCCACAAGTTTCTCGATCCGCTCAAGGCCATTCCCGACACGGTCATGCCTTCGAACGTGAAGTTCAAGACCGCCGTGATTCAGGCCACGGCGCAGGCCGGTTTGACAGAAGACGGCATCCTGGGAACCTTTGACACGCTGAAGGCGAAGCTACAGCAGGAGCACGACGCCTTTGGCCAAAAGGCCCAGCAGTTTGCGGCGCGCGAGGTTGCAGGCCGGCAGGACCAGATTCAGAAGATCACCGAACAGATCACGGAGCTCCAGCAGGAGCTGGCTCGGCTGTCAAACGAATTGGTCGATGCACAGGGAAAATCCACCCATGCGCAAAGCCAGTTTGAAGCGGCTGTGCAGCGGCGCGGCAGTGAACTCGAACAGCAGAGGGCGCTTTATGCGTCCTTGCTCAAAGGCTAGGGCTGAAAGGATAAGAGATTCTTATGGGCATTTCGCCGGTGACTCCCAACTTTACCCAGAACATTCAGAATTACACTCCCAAGTCGTTTTGGAAGCGGCCCGAAGGCCCCTTCGGCATGGTTGTGCTGGCCGCCTTGGTTTTGGGAGGCGCGTTCGGCTTGTACGTCATTCTGCCTTACCTGATCACGCTGCTCCAAGACACGCTGCACGCCGCTGCGCTGGGCGCGGTTTTGGTGGCAATCCTGTGGCTGGTCTTCAATCCGACCTTCCGCACGGCGGTATCCAATCTCTTTCAAAATGTTGTGCGTTTTTTCGCCTCATGGGTGGTGGAGACTGACCCGATCGGCATTCTTCGCAACAACCTCGACGACATGAAAAAGGCCAAGTACAACCTCGACCAGACGCTGCAGCGCTTTGCCGGCAGCGACGAACGGCTACAGCGCAGCATTGCCGCCAAGTCCGACGAGATCAACGGCCTGGGCCGCAAGGCGACAAAAGCCGAGCAGATGGCCAATGCCGCTACCGACCCCATGGAGAAGGAGCGGCTTTCGCTCGAGCGCCAGACCTTCCTGGAGCAGGCCGGAATGCTGATGCAGGGCGTCAAGCAGCTTCAGGCGCTTGAAGATCAGACGGGCAAGATGCTCAAGACCTTCCAGCATTGGTCGCAGATCTCCGATAGCAAGATTCAGCGGACTGAGAACAAGGTTAACTTCCTGGCCGAGCAGCGCAAGATGATTCTGGATGCCAAAGCCACCTTGGGCATGGGCCAGCAGTTGCTGCGCGGCAATCCGGATCAGTTGAAGATGGTCGATATGGCTCTCGACTATCTTGAAGACGATACATCGCGCACGCTGGGCGAGATTCGCGAGTTCTCCCGCTATACTGACAAGCTGCTGACCGACGACCAGATCGAATCGGGCGCGGCTGCCGACGAAGCAGCCTCAAAGTTTGCCGAGTTCAACCAGAAGCTGCTGACCTCCGGCAACCAGTCCTCGGGAGCCGACATGATTCACATTCCGGGCATGGAGGCGCCAGAGCCTGTGAAGATGCCCACCACTCTTGCCAGCGTAGCCGCGTCCAGTGCAAAGTCCGAGAGCGATTACGACAGCATGTTCAAGTAAGCAGCGTTATTGCGAAACCATTGAAGGGAACTAAGAAATGCCGCGTTTGAAGCCGCAAGCGAAGTTATTCCTGATTGTGATCGTAGGAGCGGGCGCTATTTATGGGCTGCGTTCCGCCATGCAGCATGGCCTGATTCCAACCCCCGGTATCATGAAGTCGATCGTTGCTTCGCGTGTGACCCTTCCGCCTCAGGAAGAGGCGCAGGTGGCCAACGTGCAGGCGCTGCCGTATCCATCGGCTGCCCCGGCCGGCGTTTCGGCAACGCACATCCAGTTCGATGTATGGGAGTGGAACGCCATGTACGCGCTGATCTACGCCAACGGCGGCCCGGATACCACCAAGGGTTCGCTGATGGAGAAGAACAACGTGAATCTGACGTTGCACCGCGAAGACTCGAACTCGCAGATGAAGGCCGACCTGCTGGCCTGCGCCAAGCAGCTCCATGACGGCGAGAAGACCTGCTCTTCGGGCGCCGAAGCGATTGTGGTGATGGGCGACAGCGGCGGCCAGTGGCTTGCTGATCTGAATCCGCAACTGAAGAAGCTTGGGCCGGAGTACCAGGCGGTCATCATCGGCGCGGTGGGCCGCTCCAACGGCGAAGACGCGCTGCTCGGCCCCCCGGAATGGAAATCGAATCCGCAGAGCATGAAGGGCAAGACGATCGTCGGCGTTATTCGCGACGGCGACTGGAACATCGCTCTGAACTATCTGGGATCGAACGGCCTCAAGAACAACCCGGACCTGAAGACTTATGACCCGGATGCGGTGAATTGGATTGCCGCCCCGGACGAGGACTACATCAAAGCCGTGACCGATGTCTTCATCCCCAACCGCTGCGAAGACCGCAAGGTTGTGGTGGACGGACGGGCGACAGGCGAAACCAAGAACATTTGCCCGGACGGAGTTGTCACCTGGACCCCCGGCGACGAACAGGCCGTGCATGGCCGTCCTGGCACCGCCAAGATCGTCTCTTCGCACGAGTACGCTTCGCAGATGCCGGCTGTGATTATGGGCATCAAGAAGTTCTTCAATGACAATCGCGACGAAGTCTCGGGGCTGCTGGCTGCGAGTTTTCAGGCTGCCGATCAGGTGAAGGCATTCGATGCTGTTCGCCGCAGCGCGGGCGCAATCTCAGCCAAGCTCTACAACGACCAGAACGGCGACTACTGGTACAAGTACTACGGCGGCTTCAAAGACGATAAGTCGGGCCAGATGCTGGGTGGCTCAGCGGTCTTCAATCTGGAAGACAACGTCAACTATTTCGGACTGGACGGCAAGCATAACAACAATATGCGCGCCACCTACGAGACCTTTGGCAAGATTGCCACCATGAACTATCCGCTGCTCTTCAAAGACAATCCCATTCCGCCTTACAAGGACGCAGTCGATACTTCGTTCATCTTCAGCGCGCAGGCTTCGCTGAATACCAGCGGAGTGCAAGGCGCAAGCGCGGAGACGGTGGACTATTCCAAGGAAGCCCAGACCGGCACGGTGCTTGGTCACAAGGCCGTCTACATCAACTTTGCGTCGGGCTCCGATCAGCCGCTGCCAGACAGCATTCCTACTTTGAATGAACTGAAAGATTCGCTGGCCATCAACTCGCAATTGGCGCTCCAGATCGACGGCTACACCGACAACGCCGGCAGCGATGCCGTCAATGTGCCGCTGAGCGAAAAGCGCGCGCAAGCCGTCAAGAGCTACTTCCAAAAGGTCGCTCCGTTGAGCTTCCCGGATTCGCGCTTCAAGCTGGTGGCGGGCCACGGCTCGCAAAGCCCCATCGCCTCCAACGCATCAACCGGAGGCAAGGCGCTCAACCGCCGCGTCGAGATCACACAGATCGGCCAGTAGTTTTCTTCAACATGGGGAGGCGAAAGCCTCCCCCAGCTTCCTACCCGTGTGCAAATCATGAATCATGCAATTGCTGTGTTTAAGCCGAATGCGGTTCTGGACAAGAACGCCGTCCGCATCATGGTTGCCGTCCAGGTTGCCATCGTGGCTTTGTTGTGGGTGTTCAGTCCGTTCGTGTTGCTGCCCAAGCCCGGCGAGGTTCTGAACGCCTTTGGAGACTTGTGGGAGCAGGGGCTTGGGGCGGAACTGATCACGAGCTTCTATCTCAACATTCAGGCCATCGCCGTATCCACCGTCGTTTCGCTGCTGCTGGCCTATGCGACGGTGATGCCATTCTTCCGCCCCATCGTAGCACTGCTCAGCAAGCTGCGCTTTCTGTCGCTGGTCGGGTTGACCTTCTTCTTTACGCTGATGGCCCGCAGCGGCCATGAACTGAAGCTGTCACTGCTGGTGTTTTCAGTTTCGGTCTTCTTCGTCACCGGAATGGCCGATGTCATCAACGGCGTTCCCAAAGAGATGTTCGATCTGGCGCGCACGCTGCGCATGGGCGAATGGCGCGTGGTTTGGGAAGTGATCGTCCTTGGCCAGATCGACCAGGTTTTCGACGTTCTCCGCCAAAATGCGGCGATGGGCTGGATGATGCTGACCATGGTGGAAGGCATCGTCCGCTCCGAGGGCGGCGTTGGAACCGTCCTGCTGGATCAGAACCACCACTTCCGGCTTTCCGCGGTCTTTGCCATTCAGTTGACCATCCTGTTGCTGGGCCTGTTCCAGGACTACAGCATCGGCGTCCTCAAGAACATGCTTTGCCCGTATGCGTCCTTGACGCTGGAGCGAAACTAATGGCCGCCCCTAGTTACAGCTTAGGCAAAACTCTGCTGAAGATCGATAACGTGTCACTCAGTTACGATGACAGACCGGTGTTGAGCGGCGTCACGGCTGAGGTTCGCGACATCATCGTGCCGGGCAAGGTGCAAGGCCAGGTGGTGGGGATTCTCGGCCCTTCCGGCTGCGGCAAAACCACGCTCTTCCGCATCATCGCGGGATTGCACGCCCCCACGTCGGGACGGGTTTCGGTCAACGGCTTCGATCGCCCGGTAATCGCCGGCGAAGTCGGCGTAGTGGCGCAGAGTTATCCGCTCTTTGAGCATCGCTCCGTGCTCGGAAATCTGATGCTGGGCGCGCAAAAAAAGGAAAAGGACGCGAAAGTTGCCCGTGACAAGGTGATGGCGTTCTTGACCGAGTTTGGCCTGGAAGACAAGTACAACCTCTATCCCGCTCAGCTATCCGGTGGGCAGCGGCAACGGTGCGCCATTATCCAGCAGATTCTGTGCAGCGAACATTTCCTGCTGATGGATGAGCCGTTTTCCGGTCTCGACCTGATTATGCTTGAAAAGACCTGCGAGTTGATCGCCAAGGTCGCCGACATGGACGACCTGAATACGATTATCGTGGTCACGCACGACGTGACCGCAGCGTGCTCTGTCGCGGACCATCTCTGGCTCATGGGCCACGGCCCCGGCGATGATGGAAAGACGCTGCCCGGTTCCAGAATCGTGAAACAGTATAATCTGATTGACAGAGATCTGTGCTGGCAGCCAAACATCATCACCACGGCTCGATTCACCGATTTTGTGCGCGAAGTCAAAGAAGAATTCAGGAGGCTATAAATGAGCGGCAAAAAGGAAATTGAACTTCTGGTTTGTAAATGCAAGGACTGCACGCATTGGGAGATCGGCAAGGAAGTGCTGATCTGCAAGACCTGCGGCCTGACCTTGCCCGCAAAGATCACCGTAGACGACCATCACATGCTCCATTGGCAGAAGCACGAGCGCTAGGCTCACTGTCAGTTTTCGAGTCGCCGATTCGCAAGCTGAAGTTCGTGCGGGCGTTGCTTCATGGGATAAGTGGACCCAGCGCAGGGCAGCCCGGCCGCGACGGCCCCTGCTGTTTTTTGCCAGGCGTATGGATTCCGGGGAACAATTCGCGCCCCGGCCGCGTAGAGATGATTGGCGCGGCTCTGCATCGAGCGCCCCCGCGCCACCGATTGCAAAGGAGAATCCCATGCGGAATTTCGCAAGCGTTGCCGGCTTGGCTGCGTTGTTGTGTTTCGCCGTCCCCGGTAGTTTTGCCAAGACGCCCCCAACCCCGAAAAGCGGGCAGGGCGCTGTCGTGATCGTATTCAAGGATGGCCACCGGCAGAGCTTCAATCTCTCCGATATTTCCCGGATCGAGTTTCCGTCGGCCGGCGAAGCATCTGTCGCGGAAGTTTCAAACAACTCCACGTTTCCCCGGCATTTCCTTGGAAAATGGGAAGTTGGAGAGGGCGACGGAAACAAGTTCTACATCACGCTTTTGGAGAACGGCGACGCCAAGCGCTCGCTGGGAGACGTGCATGGCAAGTGGGTCTGCGTAGACGGCGAGGCGCGGGTCACGTGGGACGATGGCGCCCAGGACGCCATCCGCAAGATTGGCTCTTCTTACCAGAAGCGCGCTTTTTCAGCTGGCCGGTCCTTTTCCGATACCCCCGATAACGTCGCCGACGCCCACAACACCACGCCGCATCCAATCTAACGAATCTCTGCAATAGCCTGGATTTGCGCCAGTCGCCCACTGGTTTCGCCGGCCCACAGCGAGATGAAACTGGGTACCCACCTCGGCGCGTCTCTGTTTTTGCGCCTAGAGTGTTTTAGTCAATTGTGTAGACCGGAGTTTTGTTGGCATCCCACCCATTGCGAGGAAAAACGCGGAATGGATGGGCCACGAAAGTCTATAGCAAAAGCAAAAATGCTCTAGGGTGGGATACGCAATTTTCAATCGTAACGCACGAAATCACACGGTCAGAGACCTAGGAGCAATCAAGTGTGATGCTCCGCCCGTTTTGTCCAAAACTTCCCAAATTCGCTGTATCCTTTGCGCCACTCAACAGTCGCGATCCCGTTCACTCGTCACTGGTCGTTACCCCTTCCGCATGAACGTCCCCGACAGCCGGTCGTGCCAGCTCAGGCGATCTTCGTCGAAGATCGCCCAGAGCACACCCAGCCCCACTGGCGCCAGGGACAGAGTCAGCGCCCCAAGCCGGTAGCACCGTTGACTGCGATTGGCTATTTCGCCCCTGAACGTGCACAGCGAGATTCGCGCCCACTTCATGCCCGGCGTAGCCGCGGCCAGCGTGAAGAAGATCAGATGATAGGCGATGGTGAGAACCGCAAGCGTCAGAGCCGACCCCAGTTCGATCTCCTTGATTGTGGGCAGGGTCTTCATTTGATCCATTGCCGCCATGGCCAGCGCAAGGAACGTGCCCATAATCAGCGCGCCATCCACCACGACCGCCATGAGACGCAGGCTCAGCGGCGCCAGTTCGAGATCCGGGGCTGCCGGAGCCGCTTCCGCGTCTTCCGCTGCCAGCTCATCCTGGGAGTACACATGCGAGGATTGCTCGTGGATGGATTGCTCATCCAGTTGAATGCTCGACCAATCGGGGCCCGGCCAGGCTGGCGCAGCTTCCTCAGCCACTGGCCCCGCCGCTTCCGGTTCAATCGAGATGCTTCCAGGGTCCACTTCGAAGATGCTCAATTGCCCCATGGCATTGCCCACACGCCCATGCGGCCCTTCGGCCAGGCGCGGACGAATCTTGCGCGTAGCAACAAGTTCGCGAGGAAACTCGATCAAATTGGCATGAATCGGCTTGGCAGGTTCCACCACCTCAATGTCTTCGGTCTCCGCGCCATTGCGCGCCAATCTGGCGCTTCGCCACCAATCCTCCACAGAACTCTCTGCGACGCCGGGTCCGTGCGTCGCACGAACAGCCGCCGGTTCCGCTTGCCGTATCGGCATATCCGCGTCCCATAGGATTCCAAACGACAGCCCTTCAGCTTGGCTTGCGCCAGCCATTGGCTGAGCGGGCTCGACGGCCGTTTCCCATACTGGTTCCAAAGTCCGCTCTGAAGCTCTCCCCTCCAAAACCTCAAGCTTCCGGGGACTCTCCGCGGCGCTCGCAGCTTCAAGGCCAGCCAACAGGGACTCAGCGGCAGCCTGCGCCTCAAGCGCGGCCCAGGAAGCAGCCTCGGCGGCCCGCACGGCGGCCCGCGCCTCATCGGCCAGCATCTCACTATAGGTAGGGGCTTTGGCATACCGAGCGGCGACGCGCGCGGCTGCCTCTGCGGCTCGGCTGCCCGCGCCAGGATGTTGCTCCAGGTGCGAAGCCGACTCCGTCATCGAAGAGCCTTTACGGCTTTGGTGCGCGGCCAGGCGCCGGTTCACTTCTTGCTTCCACGAGATTGAGAGGTCTGCTTGTATTGCGGATGTACTCAAAGCTCCAGTGTCCCTTCTGACGCTGCTCCCAAGCCAGCTTGCACACCTTCCGGCAGGCATAGCTGTGCCGCAGTTCCGGTCCGCAAGCCCATCGTAGCCTGGACATCGCAGACATTGCAGTCAAAAAGAAGAAGGAGGTATCGCGAAGGTACACAGGCATGGCGCAAATCGCAAGAACCGCGAAGGACAGAAAGAAGCAGATTATTGCCGGCTACCTGAGCTGCGGGCAGAGCAAACGCATCCAACTTCGCTCCTGAAGGGAAGAGAAAAGCACCTCCCAAAGTATCCAATTCAAGCGTTTGTAACAAGGGCGCGAATTCAAAGGCCTGCCATGAGCTTGCCGAAGGGGCCGCAAATGGGGGAAGAGAAACTCGGTGGGCTTTAGCCCTTGTTTGCAGCATCGGCCGGCAATCGGCAAAGGGACATGGGAAGGCTGGCACGGGCTAGGCAGGCTGCGGGAAAACTCTGGAAGCAGCCAGCTTTGTGGCGTTGCATTTGGGGCACGACTGAAGTCGTGCCCTGTTACAGGGCGAGGTTTTCCTAATCCGCTGCCAATGCGATTCAAGCGCCTTGTTGATCGACTTCTGTTGATTTCACTGGCACCGGCAACTTCCCACCACACTGATATTGGCGCAATAGCCGTCTCGATGGAGCAGCGGGCCAACGCGAGTCCATCGCAATTGAGGCGGGATGCCGCCGCTTTTCCGCGACTTTTTGACATCCGCCCGGAATCCCTCCAGCCGGTTGATTCATCTGAGAGAATAGTGACAGTGAATCGAGCACAAAATCTGGTTCTCAGGCGTGTGGGTGCGCATGCCTTGGTTGCCACGCTGGCTTTGGTCGGCGCGGGTGTGTTTGCCAATGGGCAGCCAGGCAGTTCAGCGCCCAATCCCACCTCGGCCGTGAACCCCTTTTTCGGCAGCGTCACTGCCCATCCAGCCAGCGACGAGACGCTGAAGCTCTCGTTGGACGAGGCCGTCAGCCTGGGACTCAAAAACAATCTCGGCCTCAAGGAGGCCGAGGCCGGCGAAAAGACGCTGCAAGGCGAAAAGAACGAGGCGCTCCAGAATTTTCTGCCCACCATCACCCTCACCGGCGACACCGGCGTTTACCAGCACAATCTTGCCGCGCTGGGCTTTGGGCCGGGCGCTATCAAGCAATTTGCAAAGCTCTTCCCCGGTGGCCAGACCCCGGCAGGATTTTCGTCAATCACCCGCGACGACCTGACCGAGGGTCAAATCCATTTCAGCCAGATGCTCTTCTCCGGGCCGGTCCTCGCTGCCTTCAAAGGGGCCCGCGCCGGGGAGCAGGCAGCGCATTTTGCCAAGATGACGGCCCGCGGCGAAGTGGTGCAGCAGGTGGCCTCGGCTTACCTGCATGCCATTGCCGCCTCAAGCGAGGTAGACAACGCCAAGGCGCTGGAGGCTGCCGGCCAGGTGCTGCTCAACCAGGCTCACGCCGCCCATGAAGCCGGAGTTGTCGCCAATCTGGATGAGTTGCGCGCACGGGTCCAGCTTCAGGCCCAGCAACAAGCCCTCATCGCCGCTGAAAATGCTGAGGAAAAGAGTCTGATCCTGCTCAAGCGCGAGATCGGCATCGATCCCGGCCAGAAGATTGCGCTCTGCGACCCCGCGCCCTACAGCGATCTGGCCGCGCAAACACCGGAAGAGGTGCGCGCCGTCGCCTACAAGAACCGCCAGGACTACCAGAATCTGCAAAATCAGGTGGTCGCATACAAGGCTATCCACTCCGCCTATCGCAGCCAGCGCCTGCCCAGCCTCGCCTTCGGCGGCTACTACGGCGTCAGCGATGTGAGCGGCGTGGGCACGCACGGAAACTTCGTCGCCCAGGGCGTGCTCAGCGTCCCGCTTTTCCGCGAGGGCAAGCTGCGCGGCGATACCGAGTCTGCTGCGGCTCAGTTGGCCGCCGTCCATGCGCAACTGGACGACTTGAAGGGCCAGATCGACCAGCAGGTGCGCTCGGCGCTGCTCGACGTGGACGCAACCTCGAAGCTGGTGGAGGTTGCCCGGTCCAACGTCGAACTTGCCACCCGCGCCCTCAGCGACGAAACCGACCGCGTCAACGCCGGTGTGGACGACAACCTGCCGCTGGTCACCGCCCAGGCCACGCTGGCCTCGGCGCAGAGCAACCTGGTCGAGAGCCTCTACCAGTACAACCTCTCCAAGCTGGCCCTGGCGCGCGCCACGGGAGTGCTGGAGCAGCAGTATCGGGTCTACCTGGGGCGGTAACGTTCATCACTGGCGGTTAGCTGTGGTAACGACCTGGGAACCCCACTTCTGTGTGCCTTTCAAACGGGCGCCGTACCTCTGCTATGATCCCGCCATGCCACTTTCCTGGAATGAAATCCGCCACCGCTCCATCGCCTTCTCTAAGGAATGGGCGGGTGCAAAGAGCGAAAGCGCAGAGAAACAAACCTTCTGGAATGAATTCTTTGATGTGTTTGGAGTGCGACGCCGCGTTGTTGCGTCCTTTGAAGAACCCGTAAAGAAGATTTCCGGGGATTACGGCTACATCGATTTGTTCTGGCCCGGTACTGTGCTCGTCGAGCACAAGAGCCGCGGCAAAGACTTGGGCAAGGCGGAATCGCAGGCATTCCGATACATCCAGGATCTTATACGGCAGGGGCGGATGGATGAGGTTCCGCGCTATGTTATTGTTTCTGACTTCGCCCGCATCGCCCTGCACGATCTAGAGCCCGAAGAACAGCTCGACTTACCTCTCTTCCACGGCCTGAGCGTGCATACGGTTGAGCTGCCTCTCGCCCAGTTTCACGAATACATCCACGCTTTCGCATTTATCCCTGGATATAAGCAGCATAAGTTCGAAGAGCAAGACCCGATCAATATCGAGGCAGTCAAGATCATGGGCCGACTGCACGATACGCTTGGAGCGGGGGGCTACGCGGGGCACCGGCTGGAACGCTTTCTTGTCCGAATCCTTTTCTGTCTTTTTGCTGAAGACACCGGCATCTTCGAGCGAGAGTCGTTCCACCTCTATCTGGTCAACCGCACAGCCAAAGACGGCTCGGACCTCGGATTGCACCTCGCACGCCTTTTCGACGTACTCAATACGCCGCCTGAAGAGCGCCAAGCCAACCTCGACGAGACCCTCGCGGGATTTCGTTATGTGAATGGAGAGCTATTCGCCGAGAATCTCGGCTTTGCGGACTTCAACGAAGATATGCGGAATGCGCTCTTAGGTTGCGCGCATTTCGACTGGTCGCGCATTTCGCCAGCCATCTTTGGTTCCCTCTTTCAGGAAGTGACGAAACCAAAAGAACGTCGTCAAATTGGCGCCCACTACACCAGCGAGCGCGACATCCTCAAGGTGATTCGCTCGCTGTTCCTCGACGATCTACGCGCCGAGTTCAATCGCGTAAAAGGGAGCAAGGCGGAACTCAAGCGCTTTCACGATAAACTGTCCACGCTCCGTTTTCTCGATCCTGCCTGCGGCTGCGGAAACTTCCTCGTGGTCACCTATCGCGAGTTGAGGCTGCTCGAGGTCGAAGTCCTCAAGATACTGTTTCCCTCCGGCTCTCAGGAACTCGACATCCAGCGTCTCTCACTTGTCGATGTAGATGCCTTCTACGGAATTGAGATTGTTGAATGGCCCGCGCGCATTGCCGAAGTTGCAATGTGGCTGATGGACCACCAGATGAATATCCGCCTTTCCGAGGAGTTTGGCCAATACCTTGTCAGGCTTCCGCTTAGGAAATCGCCCACCATCGTCTGCGATAACGCGCTGCGTATTGACTGGAAAGGCATTCTGCCGCCTGACCGATGCGGTTACATACTCGGCAATCCTCCATTCGTAGGCAAGAAAGCCAGAAACGCCGAACAACAAGCCGATATGGAGATCGTCTTCGGCGCTATCAACGGAACGGGTGTTCTCGATTATGTATGCTGCTGGTATCTTCGCGCCGCGCAGTATATTCGAGGGTCCAAGATTACGGTTGGCTTCGTTTCGACAAACTCCATCACGCAGGGAGAGCAGCCCGGAGTCCTGTGGCCAACCTTATTCAATCTTCTCGGCGTAAAAATACATTTCGCCCATCGAACCTTTGCCTGGGAAAGCGAGGCGCGTGGGAAGGCTCACGTTCACGTGGTCATCATCGGATTCGGCGCCTTCGACGCACCGGACAAACAACTCTACGACTATGAGGGCGGCGACACGAAGAAGGTATCGGTGAGCTACCCCAAGAATATTAGCCCCTACCTAATCGAAGGAAATGACAGAGCGTTGCAGACACGCAGGCGCCCAGTCAGCAACGTTGTTGAAATGCGCTTTGGAAGTATGCCAAATGACGGCGGCCATTTGCTTCTTACCAATGAGGAAAAAGACCAATTACTCCTGGATGCGCCGGAAGCGCGGCCCTTGCTTCGACCGCTTTTGAGCGCTGACGAGTATCTGAATGGAAGGAACCGCTGGTGCCTCTGGCTAGAGGGCGTCTCGCCGCAGACAATTCGAGGAATCCCCGAGGTTTATCGCCGCGTTAAGGAGGTTCGGGCCTATCGCGAATCCAGCAAGAGGGAAACGACCGTCAAGCTCGCCAATTTCCCGGGTCTGTTTGGTGAGAATCGCCAGCCCACCACAAAGTACGTATTAGTGCCGCGCCATAGTTCTGAGACGCGGAAGTATATTCCTATCAGCTATTTCACACCTCGGTATATCGTGAGCGACAGTTGCCTTTGCTTGCCCGATGCAACGCTCTACCATTTTGGTGTTCTGTCTTCTGCCATGCATATGGCCTGGGTTCGCCAAGTTTGTGGGCGGCTCAAATCGGACTATCGGTATTCAGCCATGCTCGTGTACAACAACTATCCGTGGCCTGAGCTGCCAACACCAAAACAACATTCAGCGGTTGAAGCCGCTGCGCAGAGGGTTCTTGACGCTCGAAAGGAGTTCCAAGACTCCACGCTGTCAGACCTTTATGACCCAATGGCAACGCCGGCTGTTTTGTTGAAAGCCCATGCCGCGCTGGACCGGGCGGCTGAGCTTTGCTACCGGCTGAAACCGTTCGAAAGCGACCGCAAGCGCGTCGAGTTTCTCTTCGCGTTATATGAAAAGCTGTCTGCGCCCTTGAATTTTCCTGCAAAAAAGCCGCGTCAAAAAGCCTAGCTTACTTCTCCTGAGACCTCTCGCGTGTACCCTAGGGTTAAAGAGGCACCCATGCGCGCGGGCAAACTATTGAAGATCAAGTACTACGTGGAGCCGGATGCGGCGGCGCTGGCTCGCCGGGCGGCGCAGTATTTTGTCGAGATGGCGGGCGAGGCGATGGATTACGGCAAGCGGGCGCGGATCGCCCTCAGCGGCGGCTCGACGCCCAAAGCCGCGTTTGAGATGCTTGCCGACCCCAATCAGCCCTGGCGCAGCCGCATGCAGTGGGAGAATCTCGACCTCTATTGGGTGGACGAGCGGGCCGTTCCTCCCGACGATGCCGACAGCAACTATCGCATGACCTGCGAGGCCCTGCTGGACCATGTGCCGTTGCGTCCCGAGCAGATTCACCGCATCGAGAGCGAGCTGGAGCCGGAGCAGGCCGCCGCCCATTACGAGTCGGAGTTGCGCGACAACTTCCGCCTGGAGGGCGCCGAAATACCGCGCTTCGACCTCATCGCCCTGGGCATGGGAGCTGACGGTCACACCGCCTCCCTTTTCCCCCGCACTGAGGCGCTCACCGAGATGAGCCGGCTGGTCACCGCCAACCATGTGCCTCAGAAGGACACATGGCGCATCACGCTCACCTGGCCCGTAATCAACCACGCCAATTCGGTCTTCTTCCTGATTGCCGGCGCTGACAAGGCTGAGGTATTGAAAGAAGTTTTGACCGGGCCGCGCGACCTGGAGAGGCTCCCTAGCCAGCTGATTTGGCCCGCAAGCGGTATACTGACATTGATTCTAGACAAGGAAGCAGCTGCACTTTTGCCCGCGACTGACGCGGAAGGCTGCGGTTTTTTGGAGAGGGAACGATGATTTTGGCGGGCGACGTAGGCGGCACCAAGGTTGATCTGGCGCTGTATGACTTTACCAATGGAAAGCTCACAATCTCCCGCGACAAGATCTATCGGGCCAAGGATTACTCTGGCCTGGAAACGATTGTGAAAGAGTTTCTGGGCGCTGAAAAGGTGACCGCGGCCTGTTTTGGCGTGCCGGGTCCGGTACGCGACGGTCGTCTGCGCCTCACAAATCTGCCTTGGACACTGGACAGCCGCGAGTTGTCGGCTGGTCTCGCCATTGAGCACGTCTTCCTTATCAACGATCTCGAGGCCAACGGCTACGGGATTGCCGAACTCGCCGACGGCCAGATCTACACTCTCAATGAGGGTGACCCCAGCCAAACCGGCAATCGCGCCCTGATGGCCGCGGGAACCGGCCTGGGCCAGTCCTTCCTGGTCTGGAACGGCCACAGTCACATTCCGTACCCCTCCGAAGGCGGCCATGCGGACTATGCGCCCCGCAACGAAGACGAGATCGACCTGCTGCGCTTTCTCAAGCAGAAGTTCAACGGGCGCGTCAGCTATGAGCGTGTCATCAGCGGCATGGGACTGACCAATATCTACGAATTCCTGCGCGAGGTGCGCGGCATGGACGAACCGGCCTGGCTGGCCGAACGCATCGCCGCAGTCCACGACCCCAACGCGGTAATCTCCGAGTTGGCGCTGACGGCCAAGAGCGAAATCTGCGAGAAGGCGCTGGATATGTTCGTATCAGCCTATGGCGCAGAGGCCGGCAACCTGGCCCTCAAGATCCTGTCGGCCGGCGGTCTCTATGTGGGCGGCGGCATCGCGCCGCGCATCCTCGAGAAGCTCAAAGACGGTACCTTCATCAAGGCCTTCACCGACAAGGGCCGCCTGAGCCAGTTGCTCATTCATATGCCAGTGCGCATCATCCTTGAGAGCCGCGCCGCCCTGCTGGGCGCCGCCGCCTACGCAGAAGCAAGAGCCGCCGAACTGAGCGGAATCTCGCCACGCGCCGCCTCGGTCAAAATCTAAAGCGCATTTCATAGGAAGAAACTCGAGAGCCAGCCGGATCGGCTGGCCCTTGCCAAGGCAAACGCATCTAAATCCGCTCCTATACGGGAAGAGAAAAACGCTGCGCAAAATATT
>Ga0302189_10001251_pt1 | contig 21611 bp, 16 predicted proteins | sample II_Bog_E2_2_FD_194551 | JGI IMG/M metagenome (GOLD analysis project Ga0302189, IMG submission 194551) | Peat permafrost microbial communities from Stordalen Mire near Abisko, Sweden - II_Bog_E2_2 | ecosystem: Environmental > Terrestrial > Soil > Wetlands > Peat | place: Sweden: Abisko...
TCCAGACGCCGAGCAATCGAACTCGGTCTCTCGCCGCGATCCAGTGCCCACAACACACGCTCACGCAAATCCTGCGAATAGGATTGCATCCTGCCCCCCTCTCTGCCGGCAGAAATATTATCGCACAGTTGTAAATACTTAAATTAGAAACGCTTTGGCTGCAACCAGTCTACTCGGGCTCGAAGGAGCCGGCGCTGTCATGTAATCAACCTCCTGGTCGGCTGTAACGCGGACGTCCTCGTCCGTGTTCGCGCTCAGAGGCAGGGGAAAGGTCATTTTTTGAGGTCGATTTCGGGGCAAAAAACCGCCCCAACCGCCTTCAAAAACCACCCCCCTATATGTTTTTCACCGCATTTAGCTTACCAAACTGAATGTAAGTCGATAAGAATGAGCACTGTGCGATAATACATAGTTAACTGACCAGTAACCGTAACAGGCTGATTTCAGCCCTTTTTCAAGCGATTTCGGCTCCTTTTGGGCCCGAAATGGCTCAAAACCGATGCCAAAGTAACCCTTTTTTTCCCCTCCGGCACGCCGTCGAAAGCGAACCCGTTTCGCTTCGGAGTCGAGCCATCCTGGCTCAGCTCTAGGAAGGGAAAAGGTTGTCGGAGGAGGTAGGCAGCGAAACCAAACGGGAGCGGCGCCGTAGTGGTTGTGGCTGAGGATCGGGCGCGGCCAGCAGGCCGGCAATCTCACGCAGTTCGGCACGGGCGCGGTCAATGGCGCTGGCCAGGTTCTGAGCGTGCGGACCGTCTTCCCCGCCAGGCAGCGGTAAAAGGGTCTGTGCGTCGCTCTGCGCACTGCGCTTGCTGTGGAGTTGCCCCATCACCTGCCGCGCGCCAGAGAGCGTGTAGCCCTCGCCGTGGACCAGTTGCTTGATCTCCAGGGCCAGCTCCACGTCGCGCCGCCGGTAAAGCCGCTGGCCGGTTCCGCTTTTGTTGGGTTTGAGCTGCGGAAACTGCGTCTCCCAAAAACGCAGAACGTACGTCTCGACTTCGCAGATCCGCGCCACGTCTCCTATCTTGAAATAGAGGCGGTCGGGAATCGCGGGCGAATCTGAAGCGCGCTTTTGGGAAAGTGGCATGGCCTTGGCAAAGTCGAGCGGGATTCTACTGTCGCACAAGGAAACCTGCTCTCAACGCAGTATAGGCCAGAGTTTGCACCGTTTGTGAAGCAAAATCTGCCAACTGTACTGACTTTTATCGGTTGATCAAGCAAATACAGGCCGGATTGGCAAAAAACTGCTCCCAGCCCGCGCGTATTTACGGGCGCTCGGGTCGCGTCAAGGGCGTGCGCGCCGGGGAGTGGCGCGGCGCCGCACGCAGATACTGCTCCGGCCAACTAGCCGTTTCGCCAAAGCCGGCCGCCGTGTGCACAGGCCAGTAGGGGTCGCGCAAGAACTCCCGCCCCAGCAGAACCAGGTCGGCTTGGCCCTGTTCCACGATCGCCTCGGCCTGGGCGGCATCGGTGATCAAGCCCACCGCAGAGGTAGGAATCAGTGCTTCCCGCCGGATCTGCGCGGCCAGGTCTACCTGGTATCCAGGACCCACAGGGATCTGCGCGTTAGGCACCATTCCGCCCGCAGAAACGTCGACCAGGTCGGTTCCGTGCTCGCTCAAAGTGCGGCTCAGCAGAATGGATTCCTCGGGCGACCAGCCGCCTTCAGCCCAGTCGGTGGCGGAGATGCGAACAAACAGGGGCAGGTGCGCCGGCCACACGGCGCGGACGGTATCCACGACCTGAAGCAGGAGCCGGCTGCGGTTCTCCAGGCTGCCGCCGTAGGTGTCGGTGCGCTGGTTGGCCAGCGGAGACAGAAACTGGTGAAGCAGGTAGCCGTGTGCGGCGTGAATCTCAACCAGGTCGAAGCCGGCCTTGAGCGCCCTGCCCGCCGCCTCGCGAAACGCCTCGACGACCGCGTCGATGCCAGCCTGATCCAGTGCCGCAGGCACGGCATAAAGAGGCGAGAAAGCCAGCGCGCTGGGAGCCACCGGCTGCCAGCCGCCCTCGTCGGTCGATAGGAGCCGCTCTCCGCCAAAGGGCACAGACATGGAGCCTTTGCGCCCGGCGTGCGCAAGTTGAATGCCTGTGACTGTGCCCTGCGAATGGATAAAACGCGCAATCCGTTCCAGCCCGGGAATGTGTTCGTCCTTCCAGATTCCCAGGTCGCCGGAGGAGATACGTCCCTCGGGAACCACCGCGGAAGCTTCCAGAATCACCAGCCCTGCGCCGCCCTGGGCGCGGCTGCCCAGATGAACCAGATGCCAGTCCGTGGCGAAGCCGTCTTGCGAAGAATACTGGCACATGGGCGAAACGCCGATGCGGTTGGGGAAGGTGACAGAACGGATCTGAAAGGGAGAAAGAAGTGCATGGCTCATACCTGACTGATGCCGGGCAAAGCGAAGGGATTCACAGCAGTCAGGCCGCGTCGGCTGCCTCGCGGTTTGTGGGGCGATTGAGCTAACGCCCCACAAATCGCAAGAATGCCGTGTTATTCGCTGCCCTTTGCCGTGGGAGAAGCCGTCAGAACCAGTTGCTGCTTATCGGTTGCGGCCATCTTCTGGTAGAAATCGCGAAGGTTTTGGTAGTCGTCGGCCTTGAGAAACGTGAAGGCTCGCGACAGCGTGCGCCCCACCGTGACCTGTCCGGGCGCCACCGTGATTTTGGTGCGGAAGCCCGCTCGGCCCGTCCAGGGAATGTTGGCGTCTTCCGGCGCACCTTCCACAGTGAGGCCGGCTGGCAGGTGATAGACCACCTGGTCGGTGACCTGCTCGCCATAGTGCATGTCCACCAGTTCCTCACGCTTCTCCTGGCTCACAAACGGACGGCTTCCGCGCGTCTCAAAGAAGAAGCCGGGCAGCAGGAGCCGCTTGCCGGTGGCCGTGCCCAGCGCTCCCTTGACGTTGATGATGGCCATCAGGTTCGCATCCGGCTGGCTCAGCGCCAGAAAGTGGTCGATGTGCGCCTCCACGCCATCGGGAATGATCGACTCGAGCCATTGATCGAACTGTTTCTTCACTTCGTTTACGTCGTTCTCCAGGGTAGCTTGCCGCCAGCGCAGTGCCTCCTGGCCGCCCATCACCAGCCGAACTCCCCCGCTGACGGCGCCATACTCGTCAATCGTCAAATCGCCAAAGCGCGTTGTGCTGTTTGCGCTGTAGACCTGCAGCGGGGTGTTGATCACCGCGTTGCCGCTGGCGCTCTGGCGCACACCGCCCGCGTCCGAGTGGCTCCAGTGCACCGTTTGGAAGGGGCACATCTTTTCGCCGGGGTCCAGATAAATCTCCTTGCCGCCCGTACTCAGAATCACCAGCGTGTCGTCCAGCTGTCCGATCTCCAGGTAAGAAGGATCGAAGATGCCCTTTCTGCGATCAACCACCTTCGCGGCGTAGGCGCTCAGACCCGCAGAGCGCAACATGGCCAAATACAGCAGGGCGATATCTTCGCTGGAGCCGCTCTTCTGCGTCCATGTATCTTCGGCGCGCCGGGCCGCCTTCAGGTTCAATTGCTCCATTTCGGAAGCGCCTTTTACACGGGAAAAGTCGGTGTTATCCAGAGCCTGCACCGCCGCATACAGCTTTTGGGCCTTGTCCAGCTCACTGTCGTCCGGCGAAACCAGCCCGGCGACGGCCTCGCGCAGCGCCTTGGAAGGCTCAGCGAAATGATCAACCTCCTGCGACCAGCGCTTGCCCTCGCTCAACCAGAAATCCTTGGGATCGAAGGCGCTCTTGTAATAGAAAAGCACTTTGTAAAGAAAACTGAAGACAGGCGGCATGTATGCTTCATCGGGGACCGGCGGAATACCTGTCATCTCCAGGCTGAAATGTCCGCTGGCGTCTGTTTTCACGCTCACTCCCTGGGGCAGATTTGGCCACCAGATGAGCGAATGGATGGCATCTCCGCGCGAGTCGGTCATCGTCATGCCACTCCGAAGGGAACTGCCGGGCATGAAGTCGCCGAAGGGCGTAAAGACGTAGTGCGCCCTGTGCACAAAGTACGGCCGCTGTATCTCCCAGTACGGAGAAGAGTAGTGGTTATCGTCGTAGCGAATCTGGTAGCGGTATTCCAGAATGCTGCCCACTTCCACGCTGGGCAGGGTAAAGACCTTGCGCCCGATCTGCTGGTCTCCGCTCTTGGCCACCAACAAATCTTCCGGCTTGATGGCGAGCGGAATCACGGTTCCATCCGCATGGATGGTGTGGGCCACAATGTTGGTGATCGATGTGTTGCCGCGCATGTAAGGGAGCTGGACTGTGGCTAGCTCCTTGCCCTTCTCCTGGAGCACCTTGATACGCGCGTAAATGCTCTGGTAGTGAAGCGGATCGTTGTCGATCTCCTCAAAATTCAGATAGACGGCTGCGGCTCCCGGTGCCTTGGGGTCGTCCGTCATCTTTAGTTCTTCAGAAGTAGGTTGCTGAAACTGGGCGCGAGCCAGGGGTGCGGCCGCCAGGGCCAGAAGCACCAATATGCTGCGAGCAAATCCGGAACGGGAAACCATCAGTTGCCTTTCGGTTGTGAAGATACGGTGAGCACCAGTTGCTGCTGGTCTGCCGCTGCGGCCTTCTGGTAAAAGTCGCGCAGGTCCTTGTACTCAGCGGCGTCCAAAACGGTGAAAGCGCGGGCCAGGGTGTGGGTCACAGTCACATCGTTTCCGGTTGCCGCCGTCTTGATCTGCAGCACCGCATGGCCAGCCCAGGGAATCGAAGCCGATTGAGGCACCGACTCCACGCTATAACTCGGAGGCAGGTGATAGAGTACGCCGTCCTTGGTCTGCGCCGCATAGTGCATGTCCACCGGCATCAGCCGGTTGGGCTGTTCAATGAACGCCCGGTCGGCGGGACTGACGAAGAACGATGCTGGCAGCATCAGCCTCTTGGCGGTCGCCGCGCCGGGGGCGCCTGAAACCGTGGCGTAGGCGGCCAGGTCCTGCGTTGGATCGTCGAGATTCGCAAAGCGCAGAAGATGCCCCTCAACGCCCGAGGGAAGCTGGCGGGCCATCCATTCCTCGAATTCGTGCTTCACGGCTCCCTCATCGCGTTCCAGCGCGCGCTGCCGCCACTCCAGCGCTTCCTGGCCGGTGATGCCAAATTGAAGCTTGCCCGTCACCGCGCCCCCGGGATTCAACGTCAGATCGGCGCGGCGCGTCACGGTATTGGCGGTGAAAGGCAGCAGCGGCGTCACCCAGGGCGCAATGCCTTTGTCCGTCTGGCGAATGCCGCCCGCGCCGGAGTGCTTCCAATCCACCGTCCCAAACGGACACATCTTCTCCGCCGGGTCCAGAACTATCTCCTTGCCGCCGCTCGCAAGAATAATCACCAGGTCGTTCAACTGGTTGAAGTTGAGATAGTCCTGGTTGAAGAAGCCGCGATTGCGATCAACCACCTTCATGGGATAGGCCGTCAGCCCTGCGCCGCGCAGCAGGGCCAGATAGAGCAGCGCAATGTCTTCGCCGCTGCCGCTCTTCTGGTTCCAGGTGTCTTCGGCGCGCTTAGCCACCCTCAAGCCTTGCTGCTTGAGCTCGGCCTCGCTCTTCGTGCGTGAATAGTTGGTGTTGTCCAGTGTCTGCACCGCGGCGTAGAGCTTCCTGGCCTTGTCCATCTCGCTGTCGCCCGGTGCCACCAGGCCGGCTGCGGCGGTTCGGATGCCCTCGTTGGCCGTGGCGAAACGGTCCACATCCTTCAGCCAGTAGCCGCCCTCGCTGTTCCAGTAGGCGCCGACCGAAGTGCCCGCGGTGTAATAGAACCGCACCTCATAGCGCTGGCTCTCAATGGGCGGCATCCACAGCTCTCTGGGCAACGGGGGAATGTCGACGAGTTCGAGGACGAATCGCTTGGAAGCGTCGGGAGCCAGCGGTTTCGCGCCCGGCAGATGCGCATACCACATAAGGTCATGCAGAGGATTGCCGTGCGCGTCGCCCAAGGCCGGTCCAAGATCCATACCTGGTGTGTTATCCAGCAGCCCCGGGAAGGGAACAAAGAAGTACCGCGCCTTGCGTACCGGGTAGCGTGTCTGGATCTCCCAGTAAGGTTCCGACCATTGATGCTCGCCGTAGCGTTCCTGATAGTAGTACTCCAGGATGCTGCCCACTTCCGCGCTCGGCAGGGTGAAGACAACTTCATGGATCTCCGCCTGCCCTGCCTTCACGCGCATCAGGTCCTCGGGTTTCACGTCCAGCGGAATCACCGTCCCGTCGGCATGGATGGTCCGGCCTGAGATGGCCTCGATTTTCAGGTTGCCCCTGAAGTAGCCCAGATTAACGGTGGCAAGTTCCTTGGCGGATTCCTTCAGAATCTTGATGCGTACATGCTCGCTGGTGTAGTGATGCGTATCGTCCGTCTTGACTTCGCGATAGAGGTAAACTGCTGCGGCGTCCGGATACGCAGAATCGGCAGTCATGCTCAGTTCTTCCGGCGTGGGCGGTTGGAACTGTGCGAAAAGAACGGTCGAAGAAATCAAGGCCGGGAACAGGACCAAAGTACGCAGAGCGATCGTGAACCGCATCAGTTTTTCCTTTGCTTGGAGACGGCTAGAAGTGTATCGCAAACCGCCGGTAACGAGCGCGTACATTCTGTCTCTCCAGGTGTTACCTGGGCAGGGTAAACTGGAGCGGTTGGAATTGCGGCTGGAAAGGAAATGTCAGTGATAAATCGTTTTCGCATTATTGGGATCTGCCTGTTGGCGTGGATGGGAATTTGGGCTGCGCCCGTGGCCTTGGCGCAGTGGAATACGCCCAATCCGGTGGAGAGTTTTGACAAGCGCACCGACGGCCTTGAAGTCCGTCAGAAGGACGGTGTGCTGCGCTTCGAGGTCAATTCGGCCGAAGTGCTCCATGTCACCTACTCGCCGCTGATGGGTGCCGCTCCCGAACGTCCCTCCGACGGGGTGGTAATCAAGAAGGATTGGTCCGGCGCGCCATTTCAGGTCAACTCCGACGACCACGCGGTCACGCTCTCGACCGCGAAGTTGAGGGTCGTCATTGAGCGGGCCGACGGCTCCATTCACTACATCACTACGGAAGGCGCCACCGGCGCCGGTGCCACCGGACCGGGCACCACCGGCGAGGGCATGCGCGGCAAGCTGCTGACCACAGACAGCTACCGCTCCCTCCGGCCCGTCGAAGTGAACGGCGAAAAGACATTTCATGCCGAAGTCTTCCTGGGCATCTATGGCTCGCACGAAGGCTTCTATGGCCTCGGCCAGCATCAGGCCGGCGTCTGGAACTATCGCGGTGAAACCGTGGATCTGTCCCAGGAAAACACCAACATCGCGGTCCCGCTGCTGGTCTCCACCAACGGCTATGGCATCTTCTGGAACAACCCGTCGCGCAGCCGCGTGAACAACCGCTTTGTCCACATGTTTTACCTTAGCGCCGAAGTTGCCGACCGGGTGGATTACTACTTCATCCTCGGTCCGGAGCCGGACCAGATCATTGGCCATTACCGCGAACTCACCGGAGAAGTTCCTCTCTTTGGGCGCTGGGCCTACGGCTTCTGGCAGTGCAAGAACAAGTACCAGTCCCAGCAGGAACTCGAAACGGTCGCAGCCAAATACCGTGCCCAGCACATTCCCGTAGACAACATCGTCCAGGACTGGTTCTGGTGGAACACCATGGGCGAAATGAAGTGGAACGCGCACTACCCCGACCCGCAGGGCCTCATCGATACGCTCCACAAGGAACACTTCCACCTGATGGTTTCCATCTGGCCCTACTTCCGCCCCGGCAGCCCGGTCTACGACCAGTTCGACAAGAACGGCTGGTTCATCGCCAAGACCAAATCGGCCAGCTTCCACCCCCTCGGCCAGGCGCTCTATGACCCCACCAACCCGGACGCGCGCAAGCAGTATTGGGACAACGCCAACACGGCGCTCTTCCAGAAGGGTGTCGATGCCTGGTGGCTGGATACCGATGAGCCGGAGACCGAAGGCCGCGAAGACAATATCCTCACCACTAACCAGCTTCACCTGGGTTCCGGCGCCCGCTACGCAAACATCTATCCGGTCTTCCACTCCGCCGGCGTCTCCGACGGTCAGCGCGCAGCTTCGGATGAGAAGCGCGTCTTCATCCTGTCCCGCTCGGCCTATGCGGGCTCGCAGCGTTACGGCGTAACCGCGTGGTCCGGCGACGTGCTCAGCGACTGGCTCACCTTCCAGCGCCAGATTCCGGCGGGCCTCAACTACTCCATTTCCGGCATGCCCTACTGGACCACCGACATTGGCGGCTTCATCTCCGGCGGCGATCTGAACGATCCCAAGTTCCGTGAGCTCTTCATCCGCTGGTTCCAGTTCGGCACCTTCTCGCCCATCTTCCGCGTCCACGGAACCCGCAATCCCAACGAGAACGAGCTATGGTCCTATGGCCCGGAAGCTGAAAAAATCCTGGTGGACTACGACACGCTGCGCTATCGCCTCATGCCCTACATCTACTCCGAGGCGTGGCAGGTCACCAGTCAGCACGGAACCCTGATGCGCCCTCTGGTGATGGATTGGCGCGAAGACGTCGAAGCGCAGACTACCGGCGACGAGTATCTCTTCGGCCCTGCGATCCTGGTCAGCCCCGTCACTTCGCCAAGCGCAACCACCAAGACGGTCTACCTGCCTAGAGCCACCTGGTACGACTTCTGGACCGGCGACAAGGTCGAAGGCGCAAAACGCATCCAGGCCGACGCGCCCCTGAGCAAACTGCCCTTGTTTGTTCGTGCTGGCTCCATCGTTCCCATGGGCCCGTCAATGGAGTGGACCACCGAAAAACCAGCCGATCCCATCGAGCTTCGGATTTATCCCGGCGCAGACGGCGACTTCACGCTCTACGAAGACGAGAACGACAGCTATCGCTACGAAAAGGGTGTCCACGCCACCATCCCGATGCATTGGGACGATGCGGCCCGGACCCTGACCCTTGCCGCGCGCGATGGCAGCTTCCCCGGAATGCTCGCCAAACGCACTTTCCATGTGGATGTGGTGGGCAAGGGCCACGGCGTCGGCATCGCAGAAGGCGCAGCTGTAACAACCGTGACCTACAAAGGAGAAAAGCTCTCCATCCGTCCCTGAAGCTTCTCTTACTAAACAGAAAGGGCGCGGTCTCAGCCGCGCCCTCTCTGTTCATCTTGTTCGCATAGAGTGACGCTCTACCCTGGCCGATGCGGTAAATCGCCGCAGGAACCAGTAACGCCGACCTCTCGGTCGGCTGTAGCGTGGACCTCCCGGTCCACGCTCTACCCTAACCCAAAGGAGAATTGCTCTGTTTGTCGCGTCTTTCTGCGGCTCTTCTCACCCCAGAATGGTGTTGTCGATCAGCCGCGTAGCCCCAACATACGCCGCCACGGCAAAGAGCGAACCCGGCGCCGCAGTTTCAACCGCTTCGAGCGTCGCCCAATTCACCAGCTCAATGTAGTCCACGCGAATTGCCGGCTCTCCGGCAAAAGTCTCAAGAGCAGCTTCGATCAGCGCGCTGGATCTCCGCTCTCCACCAACCACCAGTGCCTCCACACCGCGCACGGCCCGGCTCAGTGTCAGAGCCTGCGTCCGCTCGGCCGCGCTCAGATAACTGTTGCGCGAGCTCAGTGCCAATCCGTCCTTCTCGCGCACAATGGGGCAAACCACAATCTCCGCCGCCATGCGCAGGTCCGTCACCATCCGCCGCAGCACTGCGACCTGCGCAGCATCCTTCTGGCCAAAGAAGACGCGATCCGGCTCGGCCGCAATCAGCAGCTTTGAAACTACAGTGGAGACGCCGCGAAAGTGCCCTGGACGCGAAGCTCCATCAAGCCTGCTGCTCAGCCCTTCCACGTCAACAACAGTTGCCGCGCCGGTGGGGTAAAGCTCCTCAACCACCGGAGCAAAGACCACGGAAGCTCCATTCGATTCGGCCAGCGCGCAGTCAGCCTCCAGCGTGCGCGGATAAACAGCGTAGTCCTCGTTCGGCCCGAATTGCGTAGGGTTGACGAAGACGCTCACGGCCACAGCGTTGCACGAGGCAGCCGCGGCTTTGATCAGCGAGGCGTGCCCCGCGTGCAACGCGCCCATCGTTGGTACAAGGCCCACAGTGCCGCCCTTGCGGGCTTCGCGGGACCAATGGCGAAGTTCGGAGACAGTGCAAATAATTTTCATTAAACTTTCCGGAGCGCGCCTGGAGTTTGAGGGATGTCGAGGGCTTGGCGCACAGTCTCCGGCAGATGGTAACTCTCCTCGTCGGAGGGGAAGGCGTGCCGTTCCACGTCTTCGCGATAGTGTTCGATTGCGGTGCGGATCAGCCCTGCCGCGTCCGCATAGCGGCGCACAAACTTGGCCGGTGCGGCGAAGGTCAGGTTCACCAGGTCGTGAAAAACCAGGATCTGCCCGTCGCAGTCCGGACCGGCGCCAATTCCAATGGTAGGCACCGGCAGTACAGCAGTAATGGCCGCGGCCACTTCCCGGGGAACGCCTTCCAGAACAATGATTCCCGCCCCGGCCTCGGCCAGGGCCATCGCGTCAGCCTTCAGTTGCAGAACGGTCTCGGCGGTGCGCGCCTGCACGCGGTACCCGCCCATGCGGTGCACGCTTTGCGGAGTCAGCCCCAAATGCCCCACCACGGGAATCTCCGCTTCCGTCAGTGCGCGGACCAGTTCCACGCGCGGCCCTTCAATCTTCACCGCCTCTGCGCCCGCTTCCTTGATGAAGCGCACAGCGTTGCTCAGCCCCTCTGCGATTGACCCGTGGTAGCTCCCGAAGGGCATATCGGCTACCACCAGCGCCCGTCGCACAGCCCGGCGCACGGCCCGCGCGTGGTGCAGCATCTCGTCCACGGTAATCGCCAACGTGTTTTCGTGGCCCAGAACCACCATGGCCAGCGAGTCGCCCACCAGCACCAGGTCGATGCCTGCCTCGTCGGCCAGCCGCGAAGTCGGATAGTCGTAGGCCGTCAGCGCAGAAATGGGCTTGCCCTGGCGCTTCATCTCGGCCAGAGCGGGCATCGTGACTTTTGTGATGGGAACGCCGGCGGACGAGGAACCGTCGTTGGCGGAGGGGTTGGTAAGGCTCATAATGTGTCTCCAGTGCCGCTCCGCTCACTCAGGATGCGACCCGAACAAGGGTGAGTATACGCCCCGCACCAGTGCCGCCCGCAACGCGAACGTCCCAATTCTGCGGAAGAGTGATGCGGTTCCAGCACTGGGTCGTGTCCGGTTCACCCTCCATTCCTCCACAGTCCAGCAACGGTTTGGTCTGACCTTTACGCCATAAACGCGGTACAATTGCCCCGTCCAATTGGAAGATGCCAATTCTGGGGTCTCTTGGAGATTTGCTATGCCGTTCTTCAGTTTCCGGCTCGGAAACAGGCTTGGAAGTGTCCTTTGTTTCACGGGATTCGCCCTCGGCTCACTCTCTCTCACATTGGAAGCGGCAGCACAGCAATCCGCGCCGCCTCCGCCCGATGCCGCCCAGCAGGCATCCACGCTGTCGATCACCACGCGCGAAGTACTGCTCGATGTGGTGGTGACCGATAACTCCGGCCATCCGCTCACCGGCCTCAAGGCTTCCGACTTCACCGTGACGGAGGAAGGCGAACCGCAGCGCCTCACCCACCTTGAAGAGCATCACCCGATGAGCGCCGAGAGCCTCTCCCGGCTCAAGACCGGCCCAGCCCTGCCGCCCAACACCTTCACCAACTACACGCCGGTCCAGAACACCAATTCCTCCACCGTCATTCTGCTCGATGCGCTCAATACCTCGCTTGACGCGCAAATGGAATTGCGCCAGCAGCTGATCGACGCCGTGAAGCACATCCAGCCGGGAACGCCGGTCGCCATCTTCCAGATCGATACGGAAATGCGCCTGATTCAGGGCTTCACCTCCGATCCGCAATCTCTCCTGGAAGCAGCCAAAAGCAAGCGCGACATGATCTCCCTTCAGCGGCCGATTCGCGGATCGCGCGACGAATATCGCCGCGCCCGCTTCGAGATCCTGCGCAGCGGCTTCCAACTGATGGGTCGCTACCTGAGCGGATTCCCCGGTCGCAAAAATCTCATCTGGCTGACCGGCTCCGTTCCCCAGTCGTACATGTCCGACCCTCTGGGTACTTCTTTCGGCCGGTCTTTCAAGGACGATTTCACCATCCTCGCCGACGATCCTGACGACCTGACCGACGCGCTGACCTTGAGCCGCGTCGCCGTCTACCCCATCGACGCGCGCGGCCTCATGACCCCGCCGCAGTTCGCCGCCAGCAACGTCCGGGGGCCGTCGCCGGGCGCCAACCTCCGTTTCGAGGGAAGGCAGGCCTTCCAGCACATGGATCTCGATACCATCGCGGAGGCCACCGGCGGCAGGGCTTACTACAATACCAACGGCTTGAAGGAAGTCATCGTCGGGATCGTCGACAACGGCTCCAACTACTACACCCTCGCCTACACCACCACCAACAAAACCTGGAATGGCCAGCTCCGGCACATCAAGGTCGCGCTCGACCGGTCCGGTGTGCGAATGCAATACCGGCAGGGTTACTACGCCGTGGACCGCGCCAAGCAGGAGCAGCGTTTGCTGGCCGCCCTGCAAAAGAAAAAAGCCCGCGCCGCCAACAACCCCTTTGGTGAAGACGAAGCCGCTCCCCAGGAATCGCCGTCCACGCCCGCTCCGACGCCTGCTTCGCCTCCCGCCCCGGAGAACGCTGGCGCGCTCATCCAGCACCCCAAAGGCGGTTTCGAAGCCTCCATGCAACTAGGAGCCATTCCACCCACCGAAGCGATTTTTACCGCCAGCATTTCCATCGGCGACAAGGTTGAAAAGCTGGACAAGAAGGCGCCCCTGCCCCCGGATAACTACCTGGAGCCAGACTACAAAGGCAAACCATTCCGCACCTACACCGTCCAGATCCACGTCGATGCCCACGCCCTCCGTCTGGCGCGCACCGCGGTCGGCATGCGCCACGGCCAAATCGAATTTGTCACCCTCGTCTACGACCAGGATGGCAATCGCGTGAACTCGCTCTTCACCACGGCAGAGCTGAACCTGAGTGAGGAACACTATCGCAGACTGCTCCGGGATGGCCTGCCCGTGCGGCAGGAGATCGCCGTCCCCGTAAAAGGCAACTACTTCCTGCGCATAGGGGTCCACGATGCCGCCAGCGACCACATTGGCGCGCTGGAGGTTCCAGTCGATCAAATCCGCGCAGGCTTGCCCGCCCAAAGTCTCCTGAGGCCTTGAGCCAGATTTGAGGTAGGGAGTCGCCCACCCGCCGTGAGCCGAATGCGGCTCTTTCGACCCGTGCAAGAGCGAAGGCTGGGCGGCAATCCAGTCGGAATTCCAGAAACTGCCCGCAATTCCGCTCAACGAGTGACTCGACAGCTTAGCAACAGATCACGAATCGGCGAATTCAGTTGGGACAAAATCGCAAAGCTATTTAGAAAGCGATTTTTCCATTCCAGCGATTCACTTTGACCAGGGAGGTACCACGCCTGTCATGCGTGCATATGCGACCAATTGCCCCATGTGTTCGTTGGCATGAATGATGATGCGGAGATACATGCCGTCTACCGTTGCATCCCGGCCGTCTACACGAACTTTGCGGGCAAGGTCTTTCGAGTTCTCTGACAAATGAGCTTGTCTTACAGCCTCCAGGGAGCGCTTGAGCCAGTTGATGACCTCCACCTTGGACGTTACTGTCTTTTCGGCGTTCTCCTTGAGGTCCGGCGGCATTTCGGGGCCGGTAACGCTCAGCAGATAGAAGTTCGCCATCGCGATGTGCATGTAAACCTCGCTGGTGGAGCGCACTCCCGGAGCCGGCCGCCACGCAAACTTGTCCGGAGGTGTGGCTTCAGCCAGTGCGATCAACTGCTGGGATACATGTCTCCACTCGCCGTCGTAGCCCTGCCAGACTCCATCCAGTGGGTCCTGGGCAAATGACACGCGCGCGCACACAAGGAACAAAAACAATGCAACGGCCATACGCGTTTTCAAAGTGTGACTCCTCTCCTTTGCCGCATTGCCAATCCAAGAGTATGCCCGAAGTGCGGATTCGTGCCAAATCGCGCTCGGTGAAAGAGGAAAGCGTAGAAGCTTCCAGATTTTCAAGCCGTGGTCGAGTGACGCTCTTCGTATTTAAATGCGGTGCCCGCTTCCTGCCTCCGCTTGCCCTCACCCCGCGCCGCGCGTCACACTGGAAGGAATGGCCTCCCCGTTGATCCTCGGACTTTCCGCAAGTCTAGGCGCAGCAGCCGGCCTGGGCCTGGCCGCAGGCGGTTACGCCTATGCCGCCCAGTGGCCCGCCTCGCGCATCTTCGGACGTGCCCTGGTTGCCCCCAGACGCCCCGGCGAACTGGCGCTCACCTTCGACGACGGACCCAACCCCACCTGGACGCCGCGCCTGCTCGATGTTCTGGCTCGCCACGCCGTGCATGCCACGTTTTTCATGGTGGGCAGCCATGCCCAGGCCGAGCCGGCTTTGGTGCGGCGGGTTTTGGCGGCCGGCCACCTGGTAGGCAACCACTCCTGGAGCCACCCCAATCTGGCCTATACCCGCGCCAGCCGCGTGCGCGAGGAGTTGGTCCGCAGCAAGGACACCCTGGAGCAGCTTACCGGTCAGCCGCTCGTCTACTTCCGTCCGCCCTTTGGCGCGCGCCGTCCTTTTGTTTTCCGCGCAGCCAGCGAACTCGGGCTGACACCGGTGCTGTGGAACGCCATGACCTCGGACTGGAGCGAGCCCTCGGCCGACAAGATCGTCGCGCGCCTCTCAAGCAGGATCGAGCGCCTGGAGCGCCACGGCTGGGCAGCAAACATCGTCCTCCACGACGGCAACCATCTGGACATGGCCGCCAACCGCGCTCCATCCGTCGCCGCCGCCGATGCTCTGCTTCTGCGCTACAAGCCAACCCACCACTTCGTAACGCTCGATGCGTGGAACAACTAGGTCTCTGACCTCTTGAAGTCGTATGAATGCTGGGTGCCCCAGGTCCTGATTTTGGGACCTGGGAAAGCACGAACTCAGGGCACATCATCTCGCCGTCAGGGGCCTGGCCCCTATCCCGTCACTTTGATCGCACAGCTTTGAACGCCTCGCGCGCCGCCGCAATCGTCGCGGCCACCTCGGCTTCTCCGTGTGCAGTTCCAAGGAAAGCCGCTTCAAACTGCGATGGCGGCAGCCACACGCCCTGGTCCAGCATGGCCCGATGGAAGCGCCCGAAGGCGCTGGTGTCGGACTGTGCGGCCTCCTCGTAATTGGTCACCGGGACATCCGTGAAGAACCATGTCCACATGGAGCCCACGCGGTTGAGTGTGATATCCACGCCGGCCTTCGCCGCCTCGGCCGCAACGCCCTCGGTCACAGCTTTGGCCGTGGCTTCAAGCTGCGCATAGACCTCGGCCGCGTGCCCCTGAAGGTAGCTCACCGTCGCGATCCCTGCGGCCATGGCCAGCGGATTGCCGCTGAGCGTTCCGGCCTGATAGACCGGCCCCAATGGCGCAAGCAAATCCATGAAACGGCGTTTGCCGCCAAAAACGCCCACCGGCAGCCCGCCTCCCACAATCTTTCCCAGCGTCGCCAGGTCGGCGTCGATTCGGTAAAGCTCCAGAGCGCCACCCAAAGCCACGCGGAACCCGGTCATCACCTCATCCACAATCAGCAGTGCGCCCTCGCGCCGCGTCAACGCGCGCAGGCCGGCCAGGTAGCCCGGAGCCGGCGGAATGCAGCCGGCGTTGCCCACCACCGGCTCCAGAATCACGGCGGCAATGGCGTTTGGATGGGCGTCAAACGCGGATTCGACGGCGGCCAGATCGTTGTACGGCAGCGCGTGGGTCAGGCGGGCAATCTCCTCCGGCACGCCGGCCGAGCCGGGAATCCCAAACGTCGCCACGCCCGAGCCGGCTTTCACCAGCAGCCCGTCGGCGTGTCCGTGGTAGCAGCCCTCGAATTTGACGATGATCTTGCGTCCCGTAGCAGCGCGGGCCAGCCGAATCGCCGACATGGTGGCCTCGGTGCCGGAGCTGACGAAGCGCATCTTCTCGATTGCCGGGAAGCAGGCGGTGACCCGCTCAGCCAGGTCGGCCTCTGAGGCTGTGGAGGCGCCAAAGCTAGTGGAATGCTGCGCGGCCCGCTCAATCGCCTCGACCACGGGGGGAAAAGCGTGGCCCAGAATCATCGGTCCCCAGGAACCGAAGTAGTCGATATAACGGTTCCCGTCGGCATCGGTTAGCCATGCGCCCTGGGCGCTCTCGACGAACGGCGGCTCTCCGCCCACCGCGTGGAAAGCCCGCACCGGCGAATTCACGCCGCCGGGGAAAAAGCGTTCTGCGCGCTGCTGAAGGGCCTGGGAACGGGTGTGAATGCGGACTGGGGAATGAGGACTCATCGTGCGTTCAGTATAGTGGGCGGGATTGTCGCTCCTCCGTCGAATTGAATCGCGGACCGGTCGGGCAACATCCGGTTGAGTGTGGACGAATTGCACGACATCGGTGACCGCCTCCTGGTCATCTTCGACGGCCACTGCGGGCTGTGCAACCGCTCGGTGCGCTGGCTCCTGGACCACGACCGGCAGGACCGGTTGCGCTTCGTGGCCTCGGAGTCAACGCAGGTGTCGGAGTGGTTGGCGATCTACGGCCTCGACGAGGCTGGCCCCGCCTCCGGCACCATCCTGGTGGCCCGCCAACTTGGCCGGCCCGGGGAGCGCATCCTGGCCCGCTCCCATGCAATCCTGGCCCTGTTGCGTGAGCTTCCCCGTCCCTGGCCGAAGGTTGCCGAGGTGCTCGGCTGGATTCCACGGCCGTTGCGCGACTTGGCCTATCGCTTGGTTGCCCGCTGGCGCTACCGCATCTGGGGACACCTGGAAACCTGCCCGCTTCCATCGCCTTCTGACCGGCACAGGTTTCTATAACCCGCTGTCGCTGCCTTCAAATCCTGCTAAAATCGTGGTTTCCGGCCTGACGGAGCGCCGGCCATCCCATCCGTAGAAAGCCCGCACCGTGCCCAACGAACCCAAATCCAAATCCGTGACCTACGCCGACGCTGGCGTTGACATCAGCAGTGGCGATCGTGCCAAGGAACGCATCAAATACTTGGCGCAGAAAACCTTCAATCGCAATGTTCTGGGAGGAATCGGCGGCTTCGGTGCGCTCTTCCGCCTGGATTTACAGCGCTGGAAGACCCCCATCCTGGTCAGCTCGGCCGATGGCGTTGGCACCAAGCTGAAGATCGCCTTCGAGTTGGGGATGCACCACACCGTGGGTGCCGACCTGGTGAACCACTGCGTCAACGACATCGCCGTGCAAGGTGCAACGCCCCTGTTTTTCCTCGACTACCTCGCCAGCGGCAAGCTGGACCCCGAGGTCACCGAGGCCGTGATCACCGGCATGGCCGAGGCCTGCAAGGCCAACGCCTGCGCGCTAATCGGCGGCGAAACGGCACAGATGCCGGGTTTCTATACCGATGGCGAGTACGACCTGGCGGGATTCATCGTCGGCGCTGTGGATCGCGAGAAGATGGTCACCGGTGCGGGCATCAAGGTTGGGGACGTGCTCATCGGCCTGCCCTCCACCGGCCTCCACACCAACGGCTATTCGCTGGCCCGCAAACTCTTCTTCGAGGTGGCCGGCTACAAGCCCACCCAGTACGTGACGGCCATCAAGGAGAAAGCCGGCGCGGCGCTGATGAAGACCCATCGCAGCTATCTCCACGTGATTCAAAAGCTGGTGACGGCAGGCGTAACCACGGGCATGGCCCACATCACCGGTGGCGGCATCACGGAAAACCTGCCCCGCATTTTGCCCAAGAACACCGCGGCCCAGATTGAGACCGGCTCCTGGCCGGTGCTGCCCATCTTCGAACACCTGCGCGCATTGGGCCAGGTCTCCGAAGAAGAGATGATGCGCACCTTCAACATGGGCATCGGCCTCATCGCCGCCATTCCGGCAGCCAAATTCGCCCGCACCAAAAACATCCTCGACCGCGCCGAAGAGAAGTTCTACCTCATCGGCCGGGTAGTCAAGGGCGACCGCAAGGTGCAGTACACATGAGCGTCCCTGGTGAAACCCTCCGGCTGGGAGTCCTCCTCTCCGGCCGAGGCTCGAATTTTCTCGCCATTGCCGAGTCCATCCGCGCCGGAAGACTCCAGGGCGTTGAGATCGCCGTGGTGATTTCGAACGTGGCCGATTCCGGCGGTCTCGCCGCTGCGCAACAACTGGGCCTGCCCACAGCAGTGTTCGTTTCCCGGGGCCGCAAGCGCCAGGAGCACGACGCCGATCTGATCGCCAGCCTTCGCGCCCATCGCGTCAATCTGGTCTGCCTGGCTGGCTACATGCGTCTCCTCACACCGGAGTTCATCGCCGCCTTCCCCAACCGCATCCTCAATATTCACCCCGCACTGCTCCCCGCCTTTCCGGGGCTCGATGCGCAGCAGCAGGCCTTCGACTACGGCGTCAAAGTGGCTGGTTGCACCGTCCATTTTGTCGATGAGCACCTGGACCACGGCGCCATCGTTCTGCAGCGGACCGTCCCGGTAGAAGAGACCGACGACGCGCACGCGCTGGCCGACCGCATCCTGGTCGAAGAGCACATCGCCTATTCCGAAGCGATTGCCCGCGTGGCCAGCGGCGAATACGAAATCCGCGGGCGGAAATTCGTGAAGCGCACTCTCTAAAACCCCCGCCAGCCGCGCCGCTTCGCTTTCAAAACCCCAGCTTGAACGCTCCGCGCTTGTTCACCTGCTCGCGCTGTCAAGCGCCTCAAACGCCGAGCGCACTCGTAAGTCTTTCATTATCAGAACTTATCTAACTCTCGCCATTTGCAGAAGATATTCCCCGTATCGCCTAGCCTTGGAGATAGCCAGACAAACGACGGAGACGCCGCGCCCGGCGAATGAGCACGCCCTCCCCCAACAGCGGTTCCACCTCCATTGTGGAACCGCTCGAGCGGATGGCGCCGGGGCGTGGGACCGCGCCTGTCTATCTGTGAGCCGCTCTCGCCTGCAAGCCAGACCGCAACCACGGCAGCATCCAGGCATTGTGAGCGGTTCTAGGCCCAACTCCAGCGGCCGGTCCGGAAGGGACTGACCGCTGGATGGCCTCGCGTGCGGTGCCGGAAGTCGCCATCGCTCCTTTTCTGCCGGCAGCGGGCCCGGCTCCGGGTTCCACCCCGAAAACCCACTAGTGTCCTGTGTCAGAAGTTCGTATCAAAAAGCACGCTGTCATCCGGAGCGGAGCTTGGCGCGTGACCGGGGTCCCCGGCGACAGGTCTTCGTCGCTGGGGTGGTTAACCGGGGTCCCCGGCGACAGGTCTTCGTCGCTGGGGTGGTTAGGCGCCAAGCGCAGTCGAAGAACCTGCGTTTGTTCTGTAACGAACTTCTGACTCGCCACACTAGTCTTACGGCGGGCTCTGCCGCCTTTTCCTCTTTGGAAGGAGATTTCTCAATGAATTACCTCGCAAATAGCTGGAACCATCCCAAGACTTCGGCGGCCGGTCTGCTGATCGCGATCACGACCATTGCCGGCGTCCTTTCGCAGCAGGGGATCACGCTGGGCACGGCCGGCACAGGCACCGTGCTCTCGCTGGTCTGCGCCATTGCAACCGCGCTTCTCGGCCTGCTGGCCAAGGACCCCAGCGGCGCGCCCTCTTCCACAGTAAGCACCGCCAAACTAGGTGCCTGGGCCCTGATCGCCCTCCTTTTGCCCCTGCCTTTCATGGGCGGCTGTTCGGGCACAACCGTGGCCCAGGACGTGGTCAACTGGACGCCAGCGCTTACCAGTGCGGTGGCCACCGTGGATTCGACAGGCGCTCTGCTTGCGCCCGCCGACGCGCCGGCTTTTACTGCGGCAACCATCGGCTTCGATGCGGCGTCGACCCTGCTGGTGTCGCAAGCCAAGGCGTATCTGGCCAATCCCTCCGCCACCGTGCTCACCCAGATGCAGGCGCAGGTCGTTACTCTTCAGCAGCAGGTGAACGCGGCCCTTTTGACCACCGCCAGAATCACCAACCCCGCCAGCCAGCAGCACGCTCTGGCAGCCGTTCAGTCGGTTGCCGTCGTGGTCAGTGCGATTCTGGCCCTGATCCAGTCCGTCTCAAGCAAAGCCCAGGTGGCGCAGATGGCCGCGCATTCCACCATCAAGCTGGCCGCGGTACGGCCATTTTTGGATGAGGGCAAAGCCGGCCGCATGGTGGCAACACATTTTGGCGAGCCGCTCGAACTGGCGCAGTTGCAGGTGGCGCGCGCAGAAGCAGCAGAGATGCAGGCAGGGCTCTAACAAAAAGATGTTGTCTGGCAAGGCTGCCGGGTACGGGGCAGAAACAACGAACAAGTCATGCGGGTCCAGTCCGTACCTGGACCTCCGTTCGATAGAAGCGAGCTTTCCCATGACCCTTCCTTCAACTGTTCCCTACTCACTACTCCCTATTCCCTGCTCCCAACACTTCCCACTTGACGAAAACGCGGGCGCATGCGCATACTCGCCAATTGTGCCCGGTCTGGAGGATTCTTTCCCCTGCCAGCGGGAGTTGGTCTTTTTATGGATCTGATTCTGATTCGTCTTCTGTTCGTTGCCCTTCTGGCTGCTGTCTGCTTTTTTCTACGTCCTTTCGGCTTGTCAGAGTGGGTAAGTGCTGCGGTGGGCGCGGTGGCGGCCTCCGCGGTGATTGTCTTTGAACTGCGGGTGCGCGCTCTCAGCTTGAAGCGGCTGATCGGCGCCGTGGCAGGCAGCGTCCTCGGCATCTTTGGCGCGGCGCTGTTTTGCCTCGTGCTCCGTTCGGCGCCTTTAGGCGGGTCCACCTCGGCCGTCTTACAGATCTTCGTCCTCTTGCTGATGACCTATGTGGGCCTGCTGGTGGGCGCCAGCAAGGGCGACCTGCTCAACCCGGCGGCCCTGGGCAGCATCTTCGCCACCGAGCGGCCCACGCGCCGTAGCGCCAAGGTCCTCGACACCAGCGTCATCATCGATGGCCGCATTGCCGACATCGCCGAGGCTGGCTTTGTCGACGGCATGATGGTGGTGCCGGAGTTCGTGCTGCGCGAGTTGCAGACGGTCGCCGACTCCACTGACAGTTCCAAGCGCCAGCGCGGCCGCCGCGGTCTCGACATGCTGCAACGCATGCAATCCAACGACAACATCCGCGTGCAAATCGTCCCCGACGACTTTCCCGCCATCCGCGAGGTGGACCTCAAGCTGCTCGAACTGGCCAAGAAGTGGGAAGCCAAGGTCGTCACCAATGACTTCAACCTGAACAAGGTGGCCCACCTGCACCACGTCGAGGTGCTGAATATCAACGACCTCGCCAACGCCCTCAAGCCCGTGGTTCTGCCCGGCGAGAAGATGATGGTGCTCATCCTGAAAGAAGGCAAGGAGTACAACCAGGGCGTCGGCTACCTGGACGACGGCACCATGGTGGTGGTGGACCACGCGCGCAAGGTGATTGGCAAATCGGTCGAGATTTCCGTCACCAGCGTTCTGCAAACCGCCAGTGGCAAAATGATCTTCGGCAAGATTGAGGAGACCGGCAAAAACGGCGATTCAGCGCGTTCGGGGCCGGTAGAGGTCACGCGCTAGTGTCCTGTTTCTGAAATAAATATCATAAACACAAACGTCTTGGGCATCGGATAGAGTGGGAGGAAGTCCGATGCCGAAGGGTCGCCCACTCGCGCCGCTTTCCGTCACCGCCGAAGAACACG
>Ga0302189_10001253_pt1 | contig 21582 bp, 17 predicted proteins | sample II_Bog_E2_2_FD_194551 | JGI IMG/M metagenome (GOLD analysis project Ga0302189, IMG submission 194551) | Peat permafrost microbial communities from Stordalen Mire near Abisko, Sweden - II_Bog_E2_2 | ecosystem: Environmental > Terrestrial > Soil > Wetlands > Peat | place: Sweden: Abisko...
GGCGTGCATCCGAGGCGAAAGGTACGCTCGCTGACGCCGAGCTCGAGGACCTGCTGGCGTTCCGCGCGTTCGAAGCTTGAGAAGAGGAAGACGATTTCGGCCTCTTCGCCAAAGCCGGATTGCGCAAGGGGTTCGAGACCCTCGAGGTCGAAGAAGAGGAATTTTTCAGGGAAGGCAAAGTACTCCTGCAGAAGGCGATGGCCATCCATGGAGCGGCGGACAAAAGGGAGGAGGTTGTCTTCGGCGTCGAAGCCTACGACGCGAAGGCTCGCGGGTTCGAGACTGATGAGGCGCTTTTCATCTTTTGGATCGCGGAGCTGAATCTCGATGCACTTATCCGAGAAGAGCTCATAGAGCGAATAGACAACGCTTGCGTCGCCGGCGAGATGGAAGCGCAGGTGCGAAAGAGGCAAGCCGGAGAAGACGACGTCCTTTTGACAACGAAGGCGCAAACGAGCGGCGGCGACGGCCTGCACGCCGACGGTGGCACGGGGCGGACGCTGCATGCGCTCGGGCTGACGCCACTCCGCGGACGCGATTGAAAAAGGCCAGAGATCGACGTCGTACGCGGTTTGAAAACGGCAAGGGAGTCCTTCGACGGTGGCCTTGGTGACGAGCGGGGTTCCCTTGGGGACCTTCATGCCGGCGACCTTCCTGCCCTGAGCCGGATCGGGCAGGCATTCCACGATGGTCATGGACGGGATGGGTCGCAGATAACCAGGATGGATCATCCTGGTGAGCGACTCACTGATTTCGGGGAAGTCGTCATCGATTCTGCGATGGACGCGCGCTGCCAGGAGCGCGAAGCCTTCGAGGAGACGACTGACATGGGGATCGTCGCAGCGATCTGGGTCGAGCAGCAGCCTGCCCGCCACCCTGGGATACTTGCGCGCGAACTCGCCGCCCATCTGGCGCAGCCAGGTGAGTTCTCGCTCGTAGTATTCCAGGAGTTCCTCGCGCATGCCCTACTTTACCTCGTACTCACCGCTGATCAACTCCAGCGTTGTATCGAACTTGATTTCTTCGTTCATGTTTTCGTAAACGATTTGGCCTTCGATGTGGAACCTCAGGCTGCGGCTGAGAATGTCAGTGCGCGTGAGGAAGACATGGGGCTGACTGATGCGGGGCTCAAAGACGCGAATGCATTTTTCGAGCGCGACCGTGAGCGCATTCTGTTCCTTGCCTGCGGAGCCATCGAAGCTGTGAATGTCGGGCAGTCCAAAGTTTAGGACGGATGCCGCTGTGGCTGGATAGCCCTCCAACTCTGGAATGACGGGCTGCCTCGTATTGAGGAGCCATTCCACGTCCCGCTTGAGTGACTCTCGATACATGGTGATGGATGCGGAGCGGGTTTCCGGCCACTGCTCCAGGTCGGTCAGGCGATCGAGCAACGATTGCGTGATGAGAACATCCGACTTGTTTCTAGCCACGATTTCCTCCCGACGAGACCGCGAAATGCGCTACTGAAGAACGGTTGCATCCAGCCATTGTTGCGTCTCGGGATTAGCGGCTCCTGTGTCGTCTTCAAGGGTCCAGTGGCGTAACTCGGGCCGGGAGACAAGCAGGCTCCGAATCGTACCGACAACTGCCTCCGAGATTGCCTCGGCGCCTGTCTCCTGCCCTGCTCGCCACACGTAGCGATGGAGATCGATCCAGGCACGGGCGCATTCGCTGGCGAGAATGGGAAGAGTTGCGCGCATCAAATCCTGCCACGCTCCGCGATTCGCCAGGGCGCGCAGTGACTGACGTACGGAGGGGCTAGGTCCAACTGCGAAGCCGGGCGCCGGAACAGGGCCCTGCATGCGAGTTTCGCCGAGACGCAAGCCAGCGCAGACAAGATAAGGCACGGGGGAAAGAGGGTCGCGTTGGAAGAGAAATTCCGCACTCTCGACGACTAACGCGTAGGCATCCGCCACGTCTGTAACTGGCCCTGCAGAAGCCGTTCTGCGGGCGACGGGTTGGCCGGATGTGGATTCACCGGAGTCTGCTTGCGGCTGAAAGGCTTCGGGGGGGGCGTTGTCCTGTTGCTGCGCGGGAGGCCGCTGTTCCTGGGCTTTTACCGGGTCGGGCTCGGTCTTACGCCGTTCGTTGAGGAGCAACGTGACAACTTGATGCACCTCTGCGAGTGCGCCCTTGAGATTCGTAAGAAGTGGAGCGTTGTCTCCGTAGGCTTCCTGTTGATATTCGTCGAGGCGATCGGCGGCTTGAAGCGATTCCGCCAGTGCCGCCTCGGCTTCCACGTAGAAACCTTTAGATGTGGCGACAAAGGCCTGGTCAAAGTCTTCTGCACTGAGCTTGCCGTGTTCGAGCGCATCGCGACGCGCTTCCTGTTTCGCATCGGATGTAGCGTCTTTCTCGTAGCCAACGAGGCGGGATTCGAGATATGACTCGAGGCTCAGACCGCTGCGCGTGATGGGCACTTTGCGAACCGCGCCGGAAATCAGCCTGCCCGCGATCTCGACAGATAGCATGCGCAGTTCGAGGTCGCCGCCCTCTTCAATGAGGGGATAGAGCGTCTCCCAAAAGGTCTCCTGGAGAGAGCGAATGAGGTCCAAGCCGGGAGCAATGATCGGAAAGCTTTCTGTCTTGAGCTGGGCTTCGATGAGCCACCCGGCCAGGCGGAGATCTTTGGTTCGCGTGGCCAAGGCCTCGCCGGCCAGCTTGATAACGGCGCGATGGTCCGCCTTTTTTACCTGGGAACGCGCCCAATCGCCTGCGGGAAGATCATCCTCTTCTTCCCTACGGGCTTCCTTGATTTGATCGAAGACCTTGTCGTAGTAGAGGTCCTGGCCCGCTGGATTTTCACCTGCTATCGGCGCAAGCAAATCCTCACGCAGAGGCATCTTGAGACTCCTTCTCAGGGGCGGACCAGACGACGCTGCGCAACTCAAGAAGAGGAACTTCGACGCCGTCTATAAGCATCAGCTTGGCGCCGTACGGAAGTTCGCCATGCACATCATCCTGCTCCCAAGCTGACTCGCGGCCAAGATGGACCGATTCGTCGGCATGCTTTGAAGTGAGCGGGCAAAGAACTGGGAGCAAGACTTCGCCGAGCTCCTGGAGACGAAAATCCGCGCTGGTATCGACGCGCGCGCGGGCCCAGACGAGGTCGCGCAGATTAGTGGGCGGCTCGATTTCAAGCCTGCGGAGGTAATGGATGGGAATCCAGGTGTAACTGCCTGCGATGAATACTTCGAGATTGGCACCGATGCGGGGATCGGAATCGCTTATCTCAGTGAATGGTTTCCCATTCCAAGTTCCGCCGTAGACGGGCTCGTCCTTGAAAGGAGGAGTTTCATGGTTGGCAAACATGGTCTGACGGGTGCGCTCTGCGTGCAGCGCACTGCGATAGAGCAGAGTTCCAGCGGCAGCATCCGCATTGGCTCCCGCGAGAAGATCCAACTGTTTTTCGGCGCGGTCGTACTCGCCGGCAAACAGTAGAAGCTCAAACAGGAACGTGCGGCGCTTGGCATCGAGCGGATTGGACCGCAGCTCGTCGCCAAGCGCCTTGATGGCTTCCCGCAGTCGTCCTTCGCGGTAAAGCGCAAGTGGAGTCATTGTTGCCTAGGATCCTGAATTGGTAACGGTATTCCAGCTCGCGCTTCCCGTGGAAGTTACGGTTCCCTTATCATCCTGGGCGAAGTACTCGACCTTGATTTGCTCGTACGATAAGGTAATGCTTTCGATCGGGTGTTCGTCGACCGCTGAAACCATATATGAACTAACAAATACGCTCTTCAGATCGATCTTGAGGTACGGCTTGCGGTTGGCGCCCGCCTTCACAGCAGACAACGTGCCAGTGGCGATGTGGGTTCCGAGGGTAAGAGACTTGAAGAGGGGCACGCTTGACTTGTCAAGGGGTTTGGTGACGGTCAGGGGGTGAAGCGTCACCTTTCCAGCTCCGTGTCCGCCTGTTCCAGTTGCAATGGAACTCGACTGTTCGCCACCATGGCTGAACGAGAGCAGGGGGATCTGCCCTGAAAAATTCGTGTCTTTCGATTCGCCAGTAATGCCGTCCAATTTCAGGAAATAATCAACAGCTGCCATGAGACAATCCTTTCGATTTGGGCCGAACGCGAGGCCCGGTTGGGGAAATTGATTTCAAGAGAGAGAAGCCGCTGCGACTATTTGCCCGCGGGCTGCGGCAGGTCGGCTACGAGTCTCAGAGACACGGTCAGCTCATCGAGCTGGAAGTGAGGACGCAGAAAAGCGACAGCACGAAGCGCCCCGGGTTTTCCCGCCACTTCCATGACCTCAATGCGAGCCTCGCGCAGAGGCTTTTCGGCCTTGGCTGCGGAGGAGGCATTGTCATCCATGATCACGTAATTGGCGATCCACTGATTGAGGTAGGTCTCGGCCTGGGAGCGGCTCATTGCACTTCCCAGCTTGTCGCGCATCATGGCTTTGAGGTAATGGGCGAAGCGAGACATGGCAAGCATGTAAGGGAGCTGTGACGAGAGACGGGCGTTTGCATTGGCCTCCGGCTTGTCATAGACCTTGGGTTTGTTGGCGGTCTGGACACTGAAGAAGGCGGCATAATCCGTTCCTTTGCAGTGCACCAGCGGCACCAGTCCCTGGTCGGCAAGCTCTTTCTCACGTCGGTCGGTGATGCTGACCTCGGTGGGGCACTTCAATGCGAGGTCGCCCTCGTCGGTACGGAAGTTGTGAGTGGCCAGCCCTTCGACGAGGCCGCCTCCCTCAACGCCGCGAATAGCAGCACACCACCCGTACTTAGCGTAGGAGTTGGTGAGCCGTGCAGCCAACGCGTATGCCGCGTTGCCCCAGAGATATTTTGAATGGTCTCTACCGTCGACGCCTTCTTCATAAGCAAACTCGTCGATCTGCCGCGTGTCTTTGCCGTAGGGTTCACGCATGAGGACGTGGGGCAGGGTGAGAGCCACATAACGGGAGTCGTCGGAGGCGCGGAAGCTTTTCCATTTGGCGTATTCCGTGCTGTCGAAGACTTTGGAGATGTCGCGAATACCAGTGAGCTGGTTGTACTCCGAGAGATTGAGCAACTCGGGAGCAGCGGCTGTGAGGAAGGGCGCGTGAGCTGCCGAAGCAACCTGCGAGACTTTCTCCAGAAGTTCCACATCTTCACCGCCGCGACCGAACTCGTAGTCGCCGACCAACGCCGCGAAGGGAGCGCCGCCGAAGACGCCGAACTCTTCTTCGTAGACTTTCTTGAAGAAGGCGCTCTGATCGAACTCGGGTGCGCGCTGAAGGTCGCGCAGAAGATCCTTCTTGTTGACATTGAGCAGCTTGATCTTCAGCCCGTCGTTGGTTTCGCTCTGGTCAAGCAGGTGCTTGATGCCGCGCCAAGTGCCTTCCAGCTTTTGGAAGGAGGGGTGGTGCATGACTTCGTTGAGTTGCAGAGAAATGAGTCTGTCGATTTCAGCGATGCGCATACCAATGCTGGCTTCCGCATCACGGCTGAGAGTCATTTTCCCTTCAAGAACCTGGTTGACGAATTCCTTAACCATGTCCTTGCCGCGTTCCTGGGCAACGGTGTCTTTGCCGAAGCGTCCGTGGGCGACAATCTGGTCGAGGAGCGAAACCTCGGTTGATTGTGTTTCGGCCTGCGCCGCAAGTGGATTCGCTGAGCTACTCATTTTTGTCTCCCTCTGGTTTGCCCAACTCGCCGCGCAGCTTGTTCAGCTCTTCAGTTTTTGAGACGGCGTCGAACAAAGCCTGATCGAGCTGGTCGTTGCCTTGAAGACTTCCGCGCAGGTTCGATAGCCTGGTCCGCAGATCAAGGAGTTCCTTGATGGGACCAACCTGTTCGGCTACCTTGGCGGGGGAAAAATCATCGAAGCTTTCGAAGTGGAGGTCGACTCCAACCTGTCCAGCTTTGGGGTCGGAGCTGAGCTTGTTTTCAACTGAGAACTTGAGGTGGGGTTGCATGCCTTTGAGCACGCTGTCGAAGTTATCGGGGTTAATCTCGACAAACTTGCGATCTTTCAAAGCGGCGAGCGGCTTTTCGGGCTGACCGGTGAGATCACCTAACACGCCCATGACGAAGGGCAATTCCTTCATCTCGATTGCGTTTCCGACTTCGACGTCATAGGTGATCTGCACCCGGGGGGCCCGGACGCGACTGAGTTTCTGCTGGGTACTCTCTCTGGCCATATCACTCCGGTGAAGCAACTAAATTCGGTACCCCCAAAGAAATCACAAAACACGCCTTCTGTCTAGATAAATCTTTGGTTTACCGGTTGTTTTTCAACTCAGGTTCACAAGCCGACGGGGAAGATAGAAAAATTCAATTCGAACCGCAACTTGTGCGAGGATGATGGTGTTTAACTTGCATTTTCACATCATCAAAATCCTCGAACAGTCCAACACTTCTACCTATCGGGATCGGTTTCGAGTTTCCTTTCGAGTTTGTTTTGGACATGGTTCGAACTCAACCGCTAATATGACATACTCAGTCGAGGTTGCTGACTAAAGATGCGCCAACTTCAACCCGTTATCTGGTCGAAAGGCACGTTTCTCTCGCCGCAGCATTTGCAGGCGCAGGAGCGCTTTGTTGAGGACAGCTCGCGCTTCTATCTCGATTCTCTGAATGCGCGTTCGTGGGGATTTCGAGAGATACAGATCGACAGCAAGGCGCTATCTGAAGGGCGGCTGGCAATTGTTCTGGCTTCGGGAATTTTTCCGGATGCGCTTCCGATAGACATCCCAGCTTCGGAGTATCCACCGCCGGCGAGGATCCTGGATGAATGCTTTCAGGACGGGAGGCAGGCGTGTACGTTTTACCTTGCGGTTCCCGAGTATTTAAACGGAGGCATGAACGTCAGCGTGGATCGCGGGCGCGTGAGCACGCGATTCCTGGCGCAATTGCTGATGGTTCGCGACGAGAACACGGGCAGCGGAGAGAAGCCGGTGCAGGTTGCGCGGAAGAACCTGCAAATTCTTGCCGAGGGCGAAAACCGCGAGGGATCGGTTGTTCTGGGCTGCATTCGGATTCTGCGCTTGGAGACTGGAATCTACCAGGTGGATCCGACGTACATTCCACCGCTGATCGACATCCACGCGCATCCGACGCTGAAGCGGATTTTGAGCAACATGGTGGAATTGCTGGTGGCACGCAGCAGCCAGTTGTCCGGCGGCCGGCGGCAGAAGAACCAGTCACTGGCCGACTTCACGGCATCCGACGTGGCGAACTTCTGGCTTCTTTACACCATTAACAGCCATCTTCCGGGGCTGCGTCATTTCTTGGAATCCACGAACGTTCAGCCGGAACTTTTGTTCAATGAATTCTCGAATCTTGCGGGGGCATTAACCGCATTTTCGAGCAAGATTGCACCTAAGGATTTGCCCGCTTACAATCACGATCAACTGGGAGTTTGTTTTGGAGAACTGGACCGGCTGATACGGATCATGCTGGAGACGGTGGTTCCGAGCAACTTTGTTGCGCTGCCGCTGAAGTTGGTGCGGGATACGATTTATGCGACTTCGATCGACAAAGATGCTTATTTCGAAAACTCGCGGTTCTACCTTGCGGTCTCTGCCGATATTCGCGATGCGGACTTGATTGACCGCTCGCAGAAGCTGCTGAAGGTTTGCTCGGCAACGCAGCTTGAGACGCTCATTCGCAATGCGCTGCCTGGGCTGCGGCTGCAACATGTATCGCCTCCACCGCGGTCGATTCCGGTGAAACTGCGGCACCAATACTTCGCGATTGAGCAGGGTGGGCCGGTTTGGGAATCGGTGCTGCGGGCACGGAACTTTGCTGTTTACGCGCCGGCCGATATTCTGAATCCGCAGTTCGAGCTGATTATCCTGCTGGCGCAACCGGCCTAGGTAGTTTCCTTTTTGCGGGCGGGAGATCTACTTGCATTCCGCTTCTGCGGGCTGGCCTATTCCGTGTGCCTGAAAGACACATTTCGTTACTCTTTTATCGATTTTTAGAGTGACGGCCTGCGCGTCGGGTAAACGTGCGTACCTGCAGACAAGGTATGGCGTGCGGCCCATGCCAAAGAGATAGCCGATGTCCCAGGAAGAGTAGAGGTGATCGCCACTGCCTTTCGTGAGGTCTGGCGCGAGGTCGGCTTTTTCGGCGGGAGGGCCGTCGAAAACGGAGATGCTTGCAAGAGCATTCTTTCCTTGCATCGCGGGACACTTAAAGCTTTGCGCAGGCGCGGCCATTGCGATGAGAAGAATCGTGCCGGCAATCCACTGATGATGCCACAAGATGAAACCTCGATGGGGCGGTTACTACGCGCCTGCTAGTGCTTCATGAGGAAGAAGACGGTGATGATCAGGACTAGAAGCAAAACGATGATGACGACCAGAAGGAGAGGGACGAGTTGCTGCAGCTTGCTTGCCGGTGGTTGCGTCGCTTTGACCGGCGGGAGTTGAGGAACCGGTGGCATGGGCGGAGGAGCATACATTCCGGGCTGCGGCATGCCGCCAGGCATGGGCATGGATGGAGGCGGCGCAGCACCGAACTGCATGGGGAAAGCCGGTGGTTGAGGTGGAGGTGGGAACGCGCCGGGTTGCGGCATGGCTCCGAAGCCCTGCATAGACGGCGGAGGAGGAGCGGCCGGCATGGGATAGCTGGGCATTTGCGGCGGAGCGAATTGGGGCGGAGGAGCGAGGTTCTGAGGCGGCTGGGGCGGGAGGCTTTGCGGAGCCGCCCCGCCTTGCATGGATAGCTCACGGATCCGCGACGCATCGAGGATCCGAGTGTATTCGCTGGGCCCGGAGGCCGCAGGGGTCGCAGGCTGCGAAATCGCGGCGGGTGAGGGCGCGAACGATGGATATGCGGGGGTAGCGGGAGGCGCAGGTGGCGCGGTCGCCACGGGATCGCTCGAGATATTGAGTGATGCAAAGGTCTGCGTCCAGACGCCGGGTTCGGCGGCGCGCGGTGGAGGAATCGGCGAAGGGGGACGGCTTGGGGCGGGTTGCTTGGACGGCTCGTCGAGCATCTGAATGAGTCGCGTGATTCCCACGCTCGAACCGGGCTGCGTAGCTTCAGGAGGCGTTGGCAAGGGCGACGAAGCAAAAGGATCGCGGTTGGCATCCGAAGCATTTGGAGGCGGAGCAGGCTGACTGTAATCAAGGCCGCCAGTGGGAGGTTGCACCGGTTCGCGATAGACCGCTTCGACAGGAGCAGATCGCTGCTCTAGCGAGAGCATCTGAGTGAAGGAACCCGGACTTGCGGATGGAGGATTGGGGGCCGGAGGGCTGAATGGAGGTGGTGCGGAAGGAGGAGCCGCAGCGCCGCCCATGGTACCAAACAGCTGGGTAAACGAACCGGGCTGATTTTGCGGCGGTGGCGGATCCGGGCTGGCAGCACCTCCAGAGACTGGCGTTGCACGAAGCAGTTCCGTAAATCCACCGGGCGATGGAGCCGCATACGGAGGAGCCGCTTGAGGTGGAATTGGCACCTTGGCGGTAGGTGTGTCCGCGGGGCCCATTGTCTGCAGCAAGGAAGTGAAACCTGAACTGGCCGACGGCTGCGGAGGCGGTGGTTGCTTCGGTGCGGACGCAGGCGATTCTGTTCCGAGGGTTCGCAATAACTCGGTAAATCCTCCACTGCCTTTGGATGCCGGATCGGGTGCAGCTTGTCTCTCCGCGGTGGTAGCTCGCTCCGCGGACGCGGCGCGCATGCGATCAAGGAGTTCCGGCGAACTGGCTGCCGCTCCACCTTCCAGAACAACCTTGTGGACTACGGGTTCGGCGATTGGTTTTGGGGCAGGCGGTGGCGGTGGCGGAGGGGGTTCCTTCGCCCAGGAGGCAAGGAAATCCGGCTCCGGTTTTGAGGCTGCAGGAGCGGAAGTTGGGTCAGGTAGCGTGACCGCGCCAAAGACGCCGGTCGCCCCGAAGTCCTGATCGGAACCGGAGTTCTCCGGCCATGAAGAACCTGATCCGCCAAATCCGCCAGGTGAGTTCGGTTTGTCCATGCAATCAGGCCTCCGACTACGATGCGGGTAGCATAAATCATTGGTCGCACCCGATTTGCCTATTTATCTGAAAAGATTTTGGGTAGAATGCGGTTGCGTCCCAAAGTCCCTGACGAATAGACTCATCGGGGAATTTTCCTGTATTGTCCGGACAGCCGGCATAAGCGTTTCATGAGGACATGCCGCAGTCACTAAATGCTCGCTTTCCCGCATTGGAGGGCGACCTGATATCTGACTCTCCCATGGTGGACTTCCTCCTATGAAATTTCTGTCGCGGGTTGTCTGGTCGGAAGGGATGCATCTCGGTCCCCATCATTTCCAGACGCAGAGCCGCTATTTCGAAGACACGCTCTGGTTTCTGAGCTCGAATCTGCGGCAGGACCCGTGGGGGTTTCTCCATTACTCGATTGACACAGAAGCGATGCGCAACGGGCTGGCGATTCTGAGCTTCGCTTCCGGCATTCTCCCCGACGGTCTGATATTCGATCTGCCGGACTGCGACCAGGTTCCCGAAGCAGCGCACCTGAACGACCTGTTCTCATCCATAGACAGCGAAATTACTCTCTACCTGGCGATTCCACCGCGGCAGGACCAGGGGCTTGACTGCGACCAGGGCGGCGGATTGAACACCCGGTACAGTGCGGTTCAGCGAACGCTCAGGGACGATTCCGTGGGGCAGGGAGAGTCGACGGTTTCATTTGCTCGCAAGAATCTTGTGCTGTTGAGCCAAGCCCAGCTTTCTGCCGAAACGGTTTCATTTCCGATTGCGCGAGTATTCCGGGACGGGAATGGAGGATTTGCCTCCGACCCTGAATTCATTCCGCCGTGCCTGCGCATCAGCGCCAGCGAGAGCCTGGTGATGCTGTTGCATCGACTTGCTCAGGCAATCGAAGAGAAGATTACATCCACGCGTAACATGAGGGCCGGTTCGGGACGCTTTGAACTGGGGACCTCAGCGCTGGATGTCGCGAACTACTGGTTCCTGCACGCGCTTTGTTCTTCCCTGCCCGCGTTGCGGCATCATTTACAGGACCGGCGGAGTCATCCGGAAGAAGTGTACAGAGACCTGGCGCGGCTGGCTGGGGCTCTGAGTACGTTTGCGCTGGAATCGACACAGGAAGAGATTCCTTCCTACCGGCATCGGGATCTGACGGGAACGTTCAAGGAGATGGATGCGCTGATCCGGCGCTATCTGGAGATCGTGTCGCCATCGAACAGCGTCACACTGCAGTTCCGCAAAGCCGATAATTACATTTTTGCCGCCGACGTGACGGACGAACGCTGTTTACGCCGTTCTAGATGGATATTCGGGATTCGTTCCTCGATCAACGACTCGGTGATCCTTCGTCAGACCCCAAGGCTGGTGAAGGTGTGCTCCGCAGGAGGCGTAACAAAGCTTGTGGAGCGCGCGCTTCCAGGACTTGAGCTGATGCATGTTCCCGTACCGCCCGCGGCTTTGCATGCGCAAGCTGACATGCATTATTTCTCGGTTTCACTGAGTGGTGCGTGCTGGCAACATATTTTGCAGACTAAGCAGGTTGGCGTGTATTTACCTGGCGACCTGGGTGACGCAACCTTTGACCTGACTATCATTCTGGAGACATCCTCATGAGCTCCACCCCCGCTTCAGTTCCCCAAGAAACGAAGACAAGTAACCTGGCGATGGCATTCCAGGAAGTGTTCACCGTGATTCTGCGTACGCGGTTTTTTGTGCAGCGCGTTGAGAATGCGGAAACCTTTCGCGCCACGCTCCGCAAGATGATTTCCGCGGCAGTGAAGGACGCATCGGCAATGGGTTACAGCGACGAAGCGTCAAAGATGGCGATTTACGCGATCATTGGGTTTCTGGATGAGAGCGTTCTTAATTCGAAGGACCCGACGTTTGCAGACTGGGCGCGACGGCCGCTGCAGGAAGAGATGTTCGGAGGCCACTTTGCGGGGGAGTTATTCTTTCGCAACGTAGCGGAGTTACTGAACAGGCCCGAATCGACTGAGGTTGCGGATGTGCTCGAGCTGCATGCGCTTTGCCTGCTGCTGGGATATCGCGGACGTTTCGCATTTGGGGATGCTTCGGAGATTCAGTCGATACTGCAGCGCATTCGGGAGAAGATCACGCGCATTCGGGGCTCCTACGCATTGCTGCGGCCTGCCGAAGCGCCAGCGGCCCCGCCGCCTCCGCGAAGAGACCCTTGGGTGATGCGGCTAGCGATTGCCGCGATTCTCCTGCTATTGCTGACGGCGTTGGCCTACGCGGGATATGTTGTGATTCTTGGACAATCAATGCCTTCCATTTCTGAACTCATTCGCCCAGCGTTGCCTGCGGCGCACATGCTGACAAAGAGCCTTGCGGAGATCGTCCTATGAAGCGCGTCCTGATTGGGATTTTGATCTTTGTTCTGTACATGGCCCTGGTGGTTGGGGGCGCGTTTGCGCTGCACTTCGAAGGTACGAAGCTGATTCTGTTCTGCGTGATCCTGGGGTTGGTTGGCGCGCTGACAATTGTTTTTGTCGTCTGGTACCTGGCTAAGGCGAGTGGAGAATCGTCGGGTGGCGGCGGACTGGACACGCCGGACGGGGTGAATCTGAACACCCTGCTGCGGGATGCGGATTCGAAGGTGCGGCAAGCGGGGAGGGCAGGCGCGAAGTCGCTTGCGAGTCTGCCACTGATTTATGTGATTGGCGACGAGAACTCAGCCAAGACGCAGACAGTGCTGCAGTCCGGACTGGATCCCGAACTGATTGCGGGAAACATTTATCGCGATGGGTTGGTGGCTCCGACGCAACTAGCGAACATCTGGCTGGCCGGCAACTACGTGCTGGTTGAGGCCGGCGGAGCGATGTTGCGACAGGCGCCACTTTGGTTGCGGCTGGTGCGATCGACGATCCCGGCGCGGCTTGGATCGGTGTTCGGCGATAGCCGTCTTCCCGCGAGATCCGTAGTGGTGTGTGTGAGCATTGAGCGTATCCTGGCACCCAATACTTCAGAGCAGATTCGCGCGCTGGCACAAGGGCTGAACGAGCGGCTGCGGCAGCTATCGCAGACGCTGGGGATCTCGCTACCGATTTATGTGCTGTTCACAAAACTGGATAACATCACTCCGTTTGCCGAGTATGTTGGAAGGCTCTCTGATGAAGAAGTAAAGCTTCCGATCGGGACGTTGCTGTCGACGCTTTCGACCGGGTCGGGGCTGTATACCGAGCAGGCCACGGCGATGATCGGAGCGCGATTCGATCAGCTCATCTACGCGTTGGCGGAATTCCGCATGGATGTTCTGTCGCGGGGCGGAGAGCTGCAGAATCTTGCGCGGGCGTATGAATTTCCCAGGGATCTGCGCAAGGTGCGGGGAGGCATTGTTGGCTTCCTCGCGGAGGTTGCGCGGCCAAGCCAAATTGGCGTGAACCCTTTCCTGCGTGGATTCTTCTTCGCCGGGATGCGGGCACACCTTATTGAGGATGTGTTGGAGGTGGGACCGGCCCAGCAACAGGCGGCCGCACCGGTGAATGCTGGAGCGACGCGCATCTTCTCGCTTGCCGCGATGCAGCAGGAACAGGCCGCACCACAACCGAGACGAGGGGGAACGCGCAAGGTTGCGCAGTGGGTCTTCCTGCCGCATCTGTTCACGAAGATACTGCTGGCGGATAAGGCGGCGCTCGAGATCAGCCGGGCAAGCACGCGGACCAGCCTGCTGAAACGCACACTGCTGGCCACGGCGAGTGTGTTGATTCTGATTTTGCTGACGCTGTTTACGATTTCGTTTTTCAAGAACCGTTCACTCGAAGAGCGGGTAGCTAAAGCGGCGGCGGTCCCGGTGTCGCCCGTGGCAGCGGGCAGTTTCGCCGCGCAAGGCGACCTGGAGTCGCTGGAAAAGCTGAGAGTGGTGCTGGCTGAACTGGACGGATATCGCAAGGACGGGTCGCCATTCATGGACCGGTTTGGGCTGTACAAAGGCGATGCGCTTTACCCGGTTGCTTGTCAGGCATATTCGAACAAGTTCCGCACTCTGTTGTTGGCTCCGACACAAGAGAACATGCTGGGCAAGCTTCGCTCCGTGCCCGCGACGCCGACACCGGATTCAAACTACGGCGCTACTTACCAGCCGCTCAAGGCTTACCTGATTACGGCAACGAACCCTGACCCGGATACGGCGCAGGACACGGTTGATTTTCTTCCTGCCGCGCTGCTGACGGAATGGGCGGGAAGCGGCACGCCTGATCCGAATGTCGCGCAGATTGCGCAGGCTCAATTCCAGTTTTATGCCAATCTTCTTCCCGCGAACTCGTCGTGCCTGGCGAATGCGGGCGGAAGCAGGAACGATGTGGTGGTGGCGCACGCTCGCTTTTACCTGAGCGGGTTCCAGGGATTCCAGCATGTGTATCAGAGCATGCTTTCCGCGGCAAACCACAAGGTTCCGGGCTTCGATTTCAATAGCAAATTTCCCGGTTCCTCGCAATACATCTTTGACAACTATCCGGTGCAGGGCGCCTTCACGAAGGCAGGTTTTGCGTTTATGCAGGACGCGATTCTGCACCCGGACCCCTACTTCAGCGGAGAGCAATGGGTTCTTGGTCCTTCGTCTGGTCCACCGATTGACCGGGCCGCGCTCTCGGTCCAATTGAAATCGACTTACACCGCCGACTTCATTCAAACCTGGCGGACGTATCTGACCAAGGCGCAGTTCATTCCGTACAAGAGCTTTGCCGAGGCTGGGACCAAGCTGGGCGCGCTCGACTCGAATACTTCGGCGATGCTGGAGCTGTTCTCGCTGATTTCAATCAACACGGGAGTTGCGTCACCGGAGATTTCATCGGTCTTCCAGGCGCCTCAGTCCGTCGTTCCGCCGTCGATGCCGGATAATCGGCTGATTGGTCAGGCGAACCAGGGATACATACAGTCGCTGCAGGGTCTTGAAGGATCAGTGAAGAACCTCTCTCTGAACCCCACCAGCGCAAACGATCCCGCTGCGGCTGCCCCTGTGGTGCAGGCAGCACTCACTGCAGAACAGGCCGCGGAGACTCTTCGCAACGGTTTTGTTCCCGATCCGGGCGGACTGGATAAGACGAGCTTCACGTTGCTTGAAGCTCCGATTGAGTCGACAAAGAATCTGGCAGCACAGGCACCGGCCAATGCCGCGGGCGGCGGGGCTAAGGCATTCTGCGCGCAGGCAGCGCCGGTATTCGCCAAGTTCCCATTCAACCCACAGTCGACGACAGAGGCTACGACCGAGGAGGTCGCGCAGATCTTTACACCAGGCTCGGGTTCGTTTGCGCAGTTCAGTGGATCGATGAAGGCGCTGGTTGTTCAGCAAGGCACTCAGTATGTGGTGGCGCCTGGCTCGGCGGTGCATATCAACCCGGCCTTCCTTGGATTCCTGTCGAACGCACAGAAGATTTCTTCGACACTTTTCCCAAGCGGAGGAAACCAGCCGTCGCTGGACTTCACGCTGGCTGAGGTGAAGTCGCCGGGAGTACCCGATGCGGTGCTCAACATCGACAACCAGCAAATCACCACTGCGGGGCAAAAGACATCGTTCCACTGGGTGTCAAAGCCCGATGGAAAGTACAGCCTGACGTCGGGGGGAAATGCTTCCGCGTCCTCACCAGGTTCGTGGTCGGTGTTCCACTTTGGCTTCGCAGCAACACATATTCCTCCGGACCGGCTGAAATACAGTTTGCAATTGAACAGTCAAACCAATGGAGTGGTTTTATTCGACGCTTCAGGTCCGGGCGCATTTTTACTGAATCCTCAATTCATGAGGGATTTTCACTGTGTCTCAAACGTTGCTCGCTGACGCGGGTGAGCAAACTCTTGTTTCTTCTCAAGATTCGCATTGAATCATGAGAGGATTGCTGGGAGCGCCCGTCCCCCGCAATTGGCAGCAGGCAAGCAAACTTCCCCGGGAGCCATTCCTCTTCGGGCTTACTGAAGCGAGATCATGAGCGAAGAATTCATAAGCGAGACTTCTAACTTCGACACATCGGCCAACGACGGATCCACCTCGATTCGTGTCTCGGTTTCCGCTCTCAGCGATGTAGGCTGCGTACGCACCAACAACGAGGACGCCTTTGGCTATGACGAAGGGCTGGGCATTTATGTTGTGTGCGACGGCATGGGTGGAATGGCGAGCGGCGAAGTCGCCAGTTCTCATGCGGTGGCTGCGATTATGAAGAGCTTCGCGGAGAGCACTGCGCTGGATGTTCCAATCAGCGCGAAGCTGCTGCTTGCCATTAACGCGGCCAATCAGGACGTTTGGGAAAATGGGCAGGTTCCCGAAAATAAGGGAATGGGAACGACCGCGGTAGCTGCCGCACTCGACGGGAACAAGCTGATACTTGGTAACGTGGGCGACAGCCGTGCCTATATCATCCAGAATGGCCAATGCGTGCAACTGACTGTCGATCACTCGTACATCAACGAACTTATCCGCAACGGGACACTCACAATTGAGAACGCACATACCGCGGACCTGCGGGGCATGGAGTCCATCATCACGCGGGCTGTGGGTGTGGCGGCGGATGTTCAACCTGATTTCTTTTCCGTGGACTTGAAGCCGGGGACTGCGGTGCTGCTGGCAACAGATGGCTTGACGCGCTATGTTCTTGCGGACGAGATCGCATCCATTCTTGGTGCGTCGCCGTTCGAAGCTTCTTGCGCCAATTTGATTGAACTGGCAAAGCAGCGCGGCGGCCAGGACAATATAACCTGCATTCTGCTCGCAGCGCACGCCAGGTAACTTCGCACTTTCTTGGAAATAAAAGGAAACAGGCCGGAACTTTCGTTTGAATGCTGTGTTGGACTAAGCAGAATCCTGAGTGTTTCTGCCAGGTCCAAGTATGCTTGACATCTAATTGACCTTAGTTTACGTTTTTGGGGTCTGTCAAAGCACTTCCCTCAAATCATGAAATGGATGTGTCATATGGGTCGGAATCATACGCTTGGTGTATTCGGATTGGTTGTTGCAGGCACAGTTATCGCACTTAGTGCGCAAGCCCAGGGAGGCGATCCAGGGGCTCAGATTCAGGCGAAGCTTGTTTCGCAGATCAAGCTCACGAAACCTACCGCGGACCACACGGATATTGTTACCGCCGGCGATGTGGTGCTGTTGCAAAAAGACGGATTGATGATGTGCAGTTCCGCTTCTACGTATGCTTTTTCGAATACGTACAGCGGCGGAGTCCTCAGTGCGAATTACAACAATCGCGCAAAGGATGCGGCGAAATCGTTCCTCAAGGGTCGTCTTCCGTTTGGCGGTGGTGGCAGTGTTACCGACGCGGCTAACAACGGATGCCCCTCACGGAAGTTTGTGTCCGGCGAAAAGTTCTGGGTAACGGGTGTAACACCTCAGAAGGACGGCATCGTTGTAGCGACATTCAGCGATCCGTATCAGGACCCTTCGAATCCCGGAGGAGACAAAGTCCATTTCTATGGCGAAATCAAGTTTATGTATCCCAAAGGCGTGGCTCCGGCACCGGATGATTTTGTAAAGACGGTTTCAGAGGTGATGACGGTTGCGCCTTCGGATGATGGCGATAAGGGTGGTGGTGGCGCTCCGGCGCAAGCCGCCGCACCTGCTGCACCGGCGCCCCCTCCAGCGCCGATGGCGGCTATTGCACCGCCGCCCCCCCCGGCCGATGCGCCGCCGCCGACGATCGCAATTGGGCAAACAAAGGCCCAGGTGACGACCGCCTTCGGGGCGCCCACCAAGACGGCAAAGGTGGGAGTCAAGGAAATCTTCTATTACAAAGACATGAAAGTGACATTCACGAACGGCAAGGTTAGCAACGTAGAGTAAACCGGTCGCCCATCCGGGACGGATGCGCGGAGAGAGCAGAGGAGTGAGGTCAAGATGACGATTCAAAGGTTTCAGAAGTCCATAACAAATGGTTCAGCATCGCTGATTCTGGCGGGAATGCTGGGTGTGACCTGGCTTGCCAGCGCAGCCACAGATACGAAAAAGCCAGCGCCCCCAGCCCCGAAGGCTGCTGCTCCCAAAGCTGCTCCCGCCAAGACCGGTGCACCTGCGGCCGGCGCACATACGGGAGCAACCGGCGGAGCGCATACCGGGGCGACAACTACGGGCGCGCATACGACGACGACCACGACGAATCACACCACCACGACGACAGGCACGCATACGACCGTCGGCGGTACCCATCCAGGTGGAGCTGGTGCGCATGCTGGCGCAACCGGTGGCGCCAAAAACACGGCCTTCAAGAGCCCGGCACCGAAAGGTACCAGCGAGCACGTAACCAAGAGCGGCAGCGCGATCCGCACCCGCCCCGGTGGCAAAGTGGCGGATGTGCACGATGCCAAGCGGGGCATGGACGTGCATCATGGACTGGGCGGTGGGCGCAGGGTTTCAATGCAGCGTCATGACGGCAGCCGTGTGGTTGCGGAGCGGGGCCGGCGCGGTTATGTGGAGCGCGGCTATAGCTACCATGGACACGATTTTGCGCGGCGTTCGTACTATTATCATGGGCGCGCCTACGACCGCTTCTATCGCGGGTATGGATATCACGGCTTGATGCTGAACGTATACGCGCCGGGGTTCTACTTCCGTCCCGCATTTTACGGTTGGGCTTATAACCCTTGGGTGGCGCCAATTTCGTTCGGATGGGGATGGGGTGTGGCGACACCGTGGTACGGCTTCTACGGCGGCTACTTCCAGCCTTATCCCGTGTATCCTTCGGCCGCGTTCTGGCTGACGGACTACATCATCTCTCAGGACCTGGCGGCGGCTTACGCGGCGCACCAGGAAGCGGCCGAGCAAGCTTCGGCACCACCGGCGGGAGGGCAGCCGGCGCTGACTCCCGAGGTGAAGCAGATGATTGCGGACGAAGTGAAAGCCCAGTTGGCGCTTGAGAATTCAGAAGCGGGGCAGAACGCGCAGCAGCAGGACGTGGACCCCGGTTCAAGTGGGATTGCCCGGCTGCTTAGCGATGGGCGTCCGCACGTCTTCGTGGCCGGGGGCAATCTGGACGTGACGGATGCGTCCGGGCAAGAATGCGCGGTGAGTGACGGTGATACTCTGCAACTGCGTGAACCGCCTCCGTCTGACGCAACGGCGGCAAACCTTGTGGTTCTCTCGAGCAAGGGGAACCCCGAGTGCCAGATTTCTCTCACTGTTCAAATCCAGTTGACCGACCTGCAGGAGATGCAGAATCACATGCGGGAGACGATCGACCAGGGTCTGCAGGATCTTCAGGCGAAGCAGGGTACCGGCGGATTGCCGGCGGCTCCTCCTTCGGCGACGGGTCCGACAGCTCCGGCAACCTATGCCGCAGCGGCACCCCCACCCGAGGCGAATCCGAGCGCAGACATTCAGCAAGCAGATCAACAGAGTGCGCAGGCTGAGAAGGACGTGACGACGGAAGCTGCGGCGGACACAGGCGCAGGTGGACAGGCAAGCGCTGCTGCGCCGGATGGCTCGGCCCCCGCTTCGCCTGATGCTCCGGCGGCTCCAGCTCAACCGGCATCGGTTGAATTGGGTCAGACGACGGATCAGGTTACTGCGGCTCTCGGTGCGCCAACCAGGATCGCGAACCTGGGACCGAAGGTAATTTACTACTACAGCGGTATGAAAGTGACTTTCAAAGAGGGTAAGGTTAGCGACGTTCAGTAGAACGCAAGGTAATACAGAAATGGGAGGGAATCGAAGATTCCCTCCCATTTCTATTTCTTCCACTTAAGTTGTTCTGTCTTCATCCCTCAAAATTCAAGTGGTCGGGACGTCGGGCGGATTTTCTTGCTACTGAGGCCCACCCATAAGGTGATGCATGGCCGCGTCGTAGCCCCTGCGGAATCCTTCACGGTAATCGTCCCGGGCGCTTGGCGATACGTGGGGGTGACGAAATTCATCCCGATTATTTACGTTCGGTGGACGGTGGTTGTCGAAATCCTTTCGTGCACCCTCAATGCCATCGTGAAAGCCCTGGCGTTGAATCTCGCGGAACTCTCCGGGAGGGGCGTCCCATCCGCCATCGTGATCCTGGATAAAACCAGACGAGCTTGGCGCGGGCTGTGCCGCAGATGCTGTAGCGATGACCAATCCGCTTGTTCCCAGCGAGAGAGCGAGTCCTGAAAGAGCGATCCATGTGAGCTTCATGATTGAAATCCTCCTATGCTCGCATTAGAAGATGAACTGATTGCAAATAGCGTTGCCTCTTCGTTGCCGATCCGATGAATTCGGCGCCCTTTTAAGCGGCGCCTGACGAATCGGCGCGGGCGATTCAGACCGTTGTTCTGAACCAAAAAACCTTCCAAAACTGCCATAAAAATGGCCTTTACTGGCGGTTATTGAGCGAAAAAGGAGTCACTTTTACCAGGTTTTCGCCACTGATTGATTCGGAGCCAATTTGCAAGTTGTTCATTTTGTTGTTATTGCAAGAGGGGCCCCCGCCCGGAGGAGTGATTTTTGAGGGGGAGGGGGTGGGGTATTTGTTTAAATCAGGCAGATTCTTGGCAAATTGAACCCTGAATATCCTCGAAAAGTCGTGCACTGCGGGTCTGGAATTCGTGATCACAATTCCGATTGTGCGTCTTTGGAGTGAATAAATCGGCAAAAGCCCTTGAGGTGACGCTTTCGATCATTAATTCGTCCGGATCAGCTTAGCTGTAGGTGTACCCACCCTGGTTCTGATCGTCAGAAACTGCCTGGCTATAACCCGCCAGAGATGGGCGCAATTCTCTATCTGCTCGTCCTGCAGCACGTCCTCAGGGAATGCCGGCTCCGGATGCAATACGATGGGCGTATGCCGCTGCTCGACATCCGTGACCTGCAGATTCGTTTTGGATCAGCCGAGGCAGTGCGCGGCATCAGCCTACGGGTGGATGAAGGTGAAGTGCTCGGCCTGGTGGGCGAGTCAGGATCAGGCAAAAGCGCGACTGCACTGGCGATCATGGGACTGCTGGGCCCTGCCGCACAGATTGCGGGACAGATTCTTTGGGAGCCCGCGGATGGGGTATCCAGCGGTGTCGATTTGCTGCGCCAGAAGCCCGAAGCTCTACGGCGCCTGAGAGGCCGCGAAATCGCCATGATCTTTCAAGAGCCGATGACGGCGCTGAACCCGGTGATGCAGATTGGGAATCAGGTTGCCGAGTGTGCGACCGCTCATTCGGGGGCATGGACGGGCCGCGAAGCAAAGCGCAGAGCCATCGCCGCTCTTGAGGCAGTGGCAATTCCCGAGGCAAGCCGCCGCTATTCCGACTATCCGCACCAGTTTTCCGGCGGGCAGCGTCAGCGGATCATGATTGCGATGGCCTTGATCAACACGCCAAAATTGCTGATTGCCGACGAGCCGACGACGGCGCTTGACGTGACAGTGCAGGCGCAGGTGCTTGCGTTACTGAAAAAATTGCAGAAGGAGCACGAACTGGCCATGCTGTTTATCTCGCATGACCTGGCTGTAGTGGGCCAGATGGCGAGCCGGGTGGCCGTGATGCGGGGGGGAGTCGTAGTGGAGACAGGCGATTGCGCGCAACTGCTCACGCGACCAGAGCATGCCTATACCAGGAGCCTGCTGGCCGCGGCGCCTACCCTGCATACAAATCGTGACCTGCCACTCGTGACTTTGGAATCTATTTCAATGAAAACAGAGCTATACTCTCCGCATGCGGAGTAAATTTACGGTGGATGTCGCGAGCAAGGTCGCGCGGGCTAGTGCCGCGCCCGCG
>Ga0302189_10001263_pt1 | contig 21523 bp, 20 predicted proteins | sample II_Bog_E2_2_FD_194551 | JGI IMG/M metagenome (GOLD analysis project Ga0302189, IMG submission 194551) | Peat permafrost microbial communities from Stordalen Mire near Abisko, Sweden - II_Bog_E2_2 | ecosystem: Environmental > Terrestrial > Soil > Wetlands > Peat | place: Sweden: Abisko...
TGGTATGGCGCGTCGATCTGCGAGATACCCATCAAGAACGTGAATCGCGAGCGGGGCAGGAGCCACTACGGCATCGGGCGCACCTTTCACGTGTTCTTCGACCTGATGACGATTCGCTTTCTGCTTCGGTACATGGGCAGGCCGTTGCACTTTTTCGGCGGGTTCGGCGCACTGGGTATTCTGTCGGGGAGCGTGATTTCCACGGTGCTGCTGGGAATGAAGATTCTGGACCCGCACCAGAATCTGATGGACGACCATGGACCGATGTTCGTGATTGGCGCGGTGCTGATTGTTGCCGGCATTCAGATGGTGGCCATCGGGTTGCTGGGCGAGTTGCAGGTGCGCCATTATCACAGCGTGCAGAACAGGGCGCCGTACACGATTGATCGAGTGGTGCGCCTGGCATCTCCGGAAGAACAGGGCTTGCTGTCGGAAGAGCGCGAGAGCGAGTTCTAGAAGCAGGGAATAGGGATTAGGGAACAAAAGGGCTTTGCCGGCGGATGAAATCGTGGGGCGTGGCCGCGGGTATTCGAGATCTATGTACTTTGCCCGGCTCGCTGTTGTATCTTCCTCTTTCATTGTGATTTGATAATTTAAATGACTCGCAAAACTTCCCAATGGAGTGGTTTGGTTTTCACCGGTATTGTGCTGGCTCTAATGGTGCTGGTGATTGTTGTGTTTGCGGACAAAGTCGGCTGGTTCAGAGAGCCGCCTCTGAACGTCGAAGTGAGAGGGAGTTCCGCGATTGTTCACCTTGAATCGCCGGACGAAAACGAAACGCCGGTTAGCCGCGTCCGGCTCAAGGATGCTTCCAATGGAGAAGTAATCTATGAAGTGGCAGCGGACGGCAAGGCTCCGAAGGTTTTCAATTTTGAGCTATCGATTGGAGAAAACTCCACTCAGGCGGTGGACCCTTCGAAAACTGATTACCGTGTGATTGCGCCCGAAGGAAGGCGCGCATTCTCTCTGCAACGGGGAGTGAAGTACCGGCTGACGGTTTGGGGCGATTCGTGGACTTCCAGCACCAAGAGTTTTGAGTTCTGAAGTCGCGGATTGAAGCCGGAACCGGTGCGTCTGGTACTGCTCCCCTTGCAGGAGAGCGGCCTTTGGGTTCATCCTGAACCTAGCATGAACGCCATTCAAATTAGCGAGACAGGCGGCCCGGAGGTCTTGGAACTGGCCGATTTGCCCATCCCACAGCCGGGACCGGGGCAGGTGTTGATCCGCGTTGAGGCCACCGGGGTCAACTTCATCGAGATATATTTCCGCAAGGGAGTGTATAAGGCGTCGCTTCCGCTTACGCCGGGCAGCGAGGCCGCGGGCACCGTGGAAGAGCTGGGCCCCGGCGTGACGGGCTTTGCCGCCGGCGACGCAGTAGCCTCCGCGAGCGTGCTGGGCAGCTATGCCGAGTATGCACTGGTTCCGGCGGCGCAACTGGTAAAGGTGCCACCCGGCCTGAGCATGGAACAGGCGGGAGCGGCCCTGCTGCAAGGGATGACGGCGCACTACCTGGCTCACTCGACATTTCCGCTGAAGGCCGGGAACACGGCGCTGGTTCATGCCGGGGCTGGCGGTGTGGGACTGCTGCTGACGCAAATCGCGGTGCGGCTTGGGGCGCGCGTGATCACTACCGTATCCACTGAGGCCAAGGAGGAACTATCGCACGAGGCTGGCGCCACCGACGTGATTCTCTACACACACCAGGACTTTGTGGCGGAGGTGAAGAGGCTCACGGGCGGCAAAGGTGTGGACGTGGTGTACGATTCTGTTGGCAAGACGACGTTTGAAGGCAGCCTGAACTGTTTGCGTCCGCGCGGCCTGCTGGCTCTGTTCGGCGCATCCAGCGGGCCTGTGCCGCCATTCGATCTGATCCAGCTCAGCGGAAAGGGTTCGCTTTTTGTGACCCGGCCTACTTTGTGGCACTACATTGCCACCAGAGCAGAATTGGAGTGGCGCGCCGGCGATGTGCTGGGTTGGGCGGCGAAGGGGGAACTGAAGCTGCGAACCGAGCATGTGTATCCCCTCGCCGAAGCCGCGCAGGCCCAGATCGACCTGGAAGCGCGCAAGACTACGGGGAAGATATTGCTGGAGCCGTGAAAAGGAGGCTGTCAGCTCTCAGCGTGGACTCCAGGTGGCAGCTTCCTTTTTGGGGGAAACCAAAGCCGATACCCGCAGGATCGAGCTGATAGCTGATAGCTGAAAGCTCCGAAAGAAAACATGACCGCAATCTCCATCAGTCCTACCGACCGCGTCTTCGCCCTCACCGGCGCGGGCATCAGCGCTGAGAGTGGGCTGCCTACCTTTCGCGCGTCGGACGGGTTGTGGGCGGGGCATCGCATTGAGGACGTGTGTACGCCGGAGGCCTGGGAACGGAATCCAGGGCTGGTTTGGGAGTTCTATTCCCAGCGCCGGGAGCAGGGCGCGAAGGCTCAACCCAATCCGGCGCATCGTGCGCTGGCTGAGTTGGAGAAGCAGTTCGTTGACCGCTTCTTTCTTTGCACGCAGAACGTGGACGATTTGCATGAGCGGGCCGGGTCGGTGAACCTCGTACACATGCACGGAGAACTGGCCAAGGCTCGGTGCGAAAACGAGTGCGGCCGACCGCCGGTAGAGGATCGGTCCATTTACCGGAGCCTGAACGAGGTGGGCCGATGCGTCTGCGGCGGGCTGCTTCGTCCGCATATAGTCTTCTTCGGCGAGATTCCGCTGGGGATGGATCGCATTCAAAAAGAGATCGCAAGGGCGTCGCTGATGCTGGTGGTGGGGACATCGGGGTCGGTGTATCCCGCGGCGAACTTTGTACACTGGGCGCGGCAGGGCGGGGCGCGGACTGTCTACGTGGGGCCGGAAAAGCCGCTGAACTTAAGTGCGTTTACGCACGTGGTGGAGGGCAAGGCCGGGGAAGTGATGCCGGGATTGTTTCAGGTGATTGAATGAGACTGTCGAAAGGCCTTCTCGCATAAGCGAGCTCATCGGAACAGGGAACTAGCCAGTGCAAACCACATTTACAATCGCAGACCCGAGTGTTAGACTCCTGCTCACGAGGGCTTGCCATGCGGCGAACGGTCTTGTTCAGCTTGTTTGCGCTCCTTGCTATGAGAGCGGCGAACAATGTCTGCGCACAACGCCGCGGCGGAGCCGGGCCTGTCTTCGCCCGGAGTGGCTACGGTTTCAGTCGAACCCGAGCCGTCTCGCCCTACGGGTATGGCTACGCATACCTGCCATACGACTCCGGCAGCGCGTACGGCTACGAGCCCCAGCCGGCTTATTATGTTCAGCAGCCGCCGCTGTTTGTTCAGCCGCCTGCGCCGCCCGTCGTCCAGCCGCCGTCGCATCCCATGGTCACCGAATACAAGTGGCCAGCTATAGCAGCGGCTTCTTTCGCACCCTCCCGCTCGACAACCTCCGAGTCCGAGCCACCGGAACTTGGCATTGTCCTCAAGAGCGGTTCAACCCTCGCCGCCGTATCGGTCTTCGCCTCTGACGACGGGCTGCACTACGTTGACCCCGACGCGAGGCACCTGCGCATTGCAATGAGCGAGGTCGACCGCGCAGCAACTCTCAAGCTAAACCGGGCGAGAAACCTGGATCTTTATCTGCCTGCTGCGCAGTGAACTGCGGTGATGCGACTTACTTTGTGGCGCTGACCAAAGTCATTTCGGGTTCAGATTCCTTGGGAGCGATCGACAATTTCATTCCCAGCGCGGCGAGGACTGAGGACAGGGTCTCGAAGGTCGGGTTTCCGTTTTCGGAAAACGCGCGGTAGAGGGTTTCCCTCTGGATGCCGGCTTCACGGGCGACCTGGGCCATTGGACGGGCCTGGGCTACGTTCTTGAGAGCTTTTAGAAAGGCTTCAGGGGAGTCTTCCAGCGCGGCGTTCAAATAGGCTGAAGCCTCGACTGGGTCACGCAGGGCAGTGAGGAGGGATTGGCGGTAGGAGCTAGTCTTGATCGTCATGTTCCCTCCAAAACTTCTTTGCCTTGCGTATATCTGTGCTCTGGCCTTGCTTTGAACCGCCGAGGAGCAGATGGATTTGAAGTCCGATCTGGCCGAAATAGACGCGGTAGCCGGGACCAAAATCCAGTCTCAACTCCGAAACGCCTTCGCCGACTGGTTCGACATCGCCGAATAGCCCGTCCTCAAGGCGATCAATGCGGACGCGGATTCGGGCTCTGGTTTGAAGGTCGAGGCTGTTGAGCCAATCGGTGAATGGTTCCCGACCGGCCTTGTCCTGACAAATGAGAATCTCTCTCGGCGTGGCTTCCAAATGGATTTACGAGCCACGGTCGAGTGTGATATTTAAATCACAGCTTAGCGTAGCACCTTCCTTCGCGGTTTTCAAGCGAAGGGCAAGGATGCATCAGCAGAGGGTTGGAGCGCGGCGGCGACCGTCACAGCGCTGACCTTCACGCGAGTTCGATGCCCAGTCGGCTTGTCCCAGTCTTTTTAAAATGCGCTTCGAGTATCACGAAGTGGAATTGTCGACGGGATAACTGGAACGCTGTATCCGTTCGCGTCGAGAATTCTCTGAACCTCGTTAGTCTGATCGCATAGGGGGCCCGTTCTGACGCGAGCTATCGGCAATTGTGAAGTTGGTTGGAAAAGATTTGACTCCAAGTAGGGAATGTTTCCCTTGGCTCCTCTAAAGAGGATCTTCTGCGTCAGCGGACGATTCTTCGGGTGCGCCATCGCTAAGCGCCACTCGAGTTCAGCTGAAAATGCGTCGCTCTTGCAATGGCTTGCCACCCGGAGCAGATCAAAGAGAGTTCTCCTCCATGCCTCTAGAAGTTGGTCTTGAAATTGCATTTCTAATTTCCTAACAAGTCCGTCTTTGTCATTAGGAAGGCCATGGATGCGTTGGATAATCTCCCACGTCCGTTTCTGATCCGCCATCCAGCCTTGGCTTCCTGACTCCCTATCGAGTTCGGCAGCTCGCTCAGTGAAATTGCTTAGTGAGGCGCCAATCAATCGTGCCTTATCCGCCTTGGCGTAGACACAAGGTGCAAACGTGACCGCTAATTCCGCATCCTTCGGCGGCCGGATGTTCCGCAAGTCAAATGCAATACTCACTCCCCGGCAATTGTCAGCGTATTCAACCCACTGGCTTTTGAGATCGTCCGCTGCACTGAAAGACGCAACATAGACGTTGTTTTCGTTCGAGGACAATGCTCCTTGGTCAAAGGCTTTATAGAGCATCCTTGAGAGTTCTTCGGCGGGGAACATGAAGTCTGATTCGTTGGTCTTGACCGAGGTTAGATATTCCTCAATGACTTCTCGTGCGTGAATGAACTCTGTCTTATCATTGGTGAATCGCACGTCGGTCGCCCAGACTTTTCCGGAGGACAACATTCCTTCCAATCCGGCAACTGTCGTGTAATGCCATACTTCATCGGGGATTTGAGTGTCGAAGAGCGCTCCTACTGGATTATCGGTCGAGCTCACATGTCCTCCAAGCATTTTCCCAAGTGTTTGGGCGGGTTTCTCCTTTAAGGATAGCCTCTGTTTTCCTCAGACGTACGGGATTTCAACCGGGGATTGGGGCGTGTTACGGGTCGGGTTGAAGGCTAGAATCATAGGTAATCATGACCGAATTTACGCATTTGCATTTGCATACGGAGTACTCGCTGCTGGATGGGGCTTGCGACTTGACCAAGCTGGTGGACCGGGTGGCGAAGCTGGGGCAGAAGTCTGTCGCAATGACGGACCACGGGAATATTTATGGCGCGGTGCACTTCTTTGAGGCGGCAAAGAAGCGCGGCGTCAAGCCGATTCTGGGGTGCGAGCTTTATATCTCGAAGAATGAAGACCATCGTGCGCCGGGCGAGGGGGACGACAACAATCACCTGCTGGTGTTGGCGCAGAACGAAGAGGGCTATCGCAACCTGATCCGCATTACTTCGGAAGCCAGCCTGCATGGGTTCTATCGCAAGCCTCGGGTCAGCAAGCGGTACCTGGCGGAGCACTCCCAGGGGCTGATCGGGCTGTCGGGGTGCCTGAGCGGGGAGCTGTGCGAGGCGCTGCTGGGTGAGTCGAGCTATAAGGGGCTGGGGAGCGAAGAACGCTACGATGCCGCGAAGAAAGTGGCCGCGCAGTACGAGGACATCTTTGGCAAAGGGAATTTTTATCTAGAGATTCAGGACCAGGGGCTGGAGCAGGAGAAGCGAATTCACGAGGCGCTGTTCCGGCTCGAGCGGGAACTCGGAATTCCGATGGTGGCTACCAACGACTCGCATTATTTGTGCGGGGAAGATAGCCATGCGCACGATGTGATGCTCTGCGTGCAGACCGGGTCGAAGGTGCATGACAAGGAGCGGATGCGCTTCGACAGCCAAGAGTTTTTTGTGAAGAGCGCCGATGAGATGGGAGCGGTGTTCAAGGACTCTCCCGAGGTGCTAACTCGAACGATGGAGATAGCGGAGCGCTGCGCCTTCAAGTTACACGCGGTGGATAATCCTTTTCCGGAGTTTGCGGTGCCTGAGGGCGAGACGATTGACAGTTACTTCGAGTTAGTTTGCAGGGAGGGATATAAGAAGCGGCTGGAGACTGCGATTGCGCAATTGAAGGCGCGGGGTATGCAGCGTGCGGCGGCGTATGAGTACGAGGCGCGGCTGGAGTTCGAGATAGGAATCATCAAGCAGATGAAGTACTCCGGGTACTTCCTGATTGTGTGGGACTTTATCAAGTATGCGCGGGATCATGGAATTCCAGTCGGGCCGGGCAGGGGCTCGGCAACGGGGTCGTTGGTGGCGTATGTGATGGAGATAACCAATATCGACCCGCTTCAGAACTCGCTGCTCTTTGAGCGGTTCCTAAATCCGGAGCGGGTATCCATGCCGGATATCGACGTGGATTTCTGCATGAACCGGCGCGGGGAAGTTATTGACTATGTAACTCGCAAGTATGGTCGCGAGCAGGTGGCCCAGATTATTACCTTTAACACCATGGCGGCAAAGGCTGCGATCAAAGATTGCGGACGCGCGCTGGATATGCCGTATGGAGATGTGGACCGGATTGCGAAGCTGATTCCGCCCACGGTTGGGATGACGATTGACCAGGCGCTGGAAGAGGTTGCGGAACTGAAGAAGGTTTATGAGACCGACCAGACGATTCGTGAGCTGATTGACACGGCGAAGAAGCTTGAGGGGCTGGTGCGTGGGAGTGGGGTTCATGCGTCGGCGGTGGTGATTGCTCCGCGGCCGCTTACCGAACTGGTACCGGTGTCGAAGACCAAGAACGACGAAATTGTAACGTCGTACGACATGAAGGCCGTTGAAAAAATGGGCCTGCTGAAGATGGACTTCCTGGGGCTGACGACGCTGACGGTGATTGACGATTGCGTGAAGCTGATCGAGAAGAGCCGGGGAGAAAAGCTGGATATAGAGATGATTCCGCAGGACGACCCCGAGACGTTCAGGAAGGTATTCCATACTGCGCTGACTTCTGGGGTGTTTCAGTTTGAATCGAGCGGGATGCGGGACATTTTGCGGCGGTACAAGCCGGACACCGTGGAGGAGCTGACGGCGTTGAACGCATTGTTCCGCCCTGGGCCGATGGCGATGATCGACGACTTTATCGAGCGCAAGTGGGGCCGGCGCAAGGTGGAGTATATGCTGCCGGAGCTCGAAGGGATATTGAAGGCCACGCTCGGTGTAATTGTTTACCAGGAGCAGGTGATGCAGATATCGCAACTGCTGGCGAGCTTCAGCCTGGGCGAGGCGGATTTGCTGCGGCGGGCGATGGGGAAGAAGAACGCCGAGGCGATGGCCGAGCAGCACGAGCGGTTCATGAGCGGGGCGGCGGCGCTCAAGCATCCGCAGAACGCGGTGGCAGAGATCTTCGAGCAGATGAGGAAGTTCTCAGAATATGGATTCAACAAGTCGCACTCGGCGGCGTATGCGCTGGTGGCTTACCAAACGGCATATTTGAAGACGCATTATCCGGTGGAGTTTATGGCTGCGCTGTTGACGTCGGAGACTTCGAAGCCGGAGAGCGTGGTGAAGTATATCGGCGAATGCAGGGAGATTGGGATTCGCGTGGAGCCGCCGGATGTGCAGATCTCAGGGGCGCAGTTTACGCCGCATGTTACCGCGGAGGGCGAGGCGATTCGGTTTGGGCTGGCGGCGGTAAAGAATGTCGGCGGGAACGCGATTGAATCGATAATGAAGGCGCGCGCGGAGGTTGGCGGGCGGTTCGCCAGCTTCTGGGAGTTTTGCGAGAAGGTGGATTTGCGGGTGATGAACTCGCGGGTGATTCAATCGCTCATCAAGGCTGGGGCGCTGGACTCGCTGGGGAAGCGCGGCCAGTTGATGGCCGCGGTAGACAAGGCGATGGAGCGTGCGCAAAAGGCGCAGAAGGATGCGGCGCAGGGCCAAAGCGGCTTGTTCGGCCTGTTCGATGAAGGACCGAAAGCTGTGCGTGGCGGAGACGATTTGCCGCGCGTAGCGGATTGGGAAGAAGGCGAACGGCTGGCCAATGAAAAAGAGGTGCTGGGGTTCTTTGTGTCGGGGCATCCGCTGGATAAGTACGCGGAAAAGCTGCGGAATTTGACGGGAGTGATTACGACGGCGGAGGCGCTGGAGCGGAAGCCGCCGGAGAAGCGTTGGGGCACGCAGGCTGATCCTGCGGACGAGTTGCAGGTGGCGGGGATGATTCTGGGACTGCGGGTACAGAAGAGCAGGCGGGACCAGAAGCTTTATGCGCAGGCTTCGCTGGAGGATGCGACGGGAAAAATTGAGCTGATTTGTTTTTCTCGGGACTACGAGCGGCTGCAAGGGCAACTGAAAATGGAAGCGGCGGTGCTGGTGCGCGGGGTGCTGATGGGCGATGAGGACGCGGCGCCGAAGATTGCTGTGAGTTCTATCCAATCTCTGGACGAGGTGCAGGTGAAGCTGCCTGTGGGGGTACGCATCCGGATCAACCTGGACCGCGCTACGGAGGAGATGTTTGCCGGCCTGAAGAGCGCCGCGGAGGCCGCGCCGGGACCGGGGAAGGTGATGCTGCATCTGGAGAAAAAAGGCGAGTATGCGGTGATTCTGGAGCCGGAGGGGATGAGCGTAACGGCGGATCGCGGCTGGGTGGAGCGGGTTGAGGAACTGGTGGGTAAGGGAACCGTGCAGCCGGTTGGGTGAATCTGCCTTCTTCGGCGGCTCGATCGAATCGGTGGAAAACATTCCTGCATTTCTTTCTGTCACAAAATCGCAAATCGAACCACTCTCCTGGGGCGCACAGTCTCATATCCCCACGCCAAACGCTCAGGAGCAAAGACCATGTCTCCTACGCAACGAGCCCTTCCCTGGGCCGTCGTACTTTGTGCGGTGATCGTCCTCATCTCCTCCAACCCATTGTTTGCCGAGACTTTACGGTCCGCGGTTGAGGTTCGCAAATCTCCTGTGGACGAATTGGCCGCAAAGCAGCGAGTGGGCGCGGGTGAAGCGCCAGGAGACTACCGCGCCTTTTCCCGCGCCAAGGTCGGCCAATCGTCCGAGCCCGAGGTATTTACCCTTGCCTTCCACGGGTCGGCGAAAGTGACCGGAATCTCGGCCAGCGCGGACTTCCATGTGACCGGCGGGTCGTGCAGCGAGGGCCACACGTATGCGGCGGGGGACGAGTGCTCGGTGGAAGTAGCGTTTGCGCCGCAGGGTCCCGGCCATCGCACAGGGAAGCTGACAGTGGCCCACACTGCCGCGTCGCAGCCAATGGTGGTTTTGATGGGTGGAGATGCGGTTGGTCCGGCTCTCAGCTTCATCCCGGCGCATATCGCAACGATTCCCGCCACCTATCCAGGCAATGTGGGTCTGCTGCTCAATCCACAAAGACTGGCTGTAGACGACGGCGACAATTTGTACATGGTGGATACCGGCAACAACCTGATCCGTTATATGGATTCCAGCGGCGCCATTACAACTCTGATCGGCGGCGGCAAAAATCCCCCCCTCAACTTCTTCAATGGAGCGGCAACGACCGTAAAGCTCAACCATCCCTACGGTGTTGCCGTGGATGCCTTCGACGATGTGATCGTCACCGACACGGGAGACGATTTGGCGCTTGGGATGAATGCAAACGGAAATCTTGGCACCACGATAGGCGGCGGGACGACAGGGAACACCAATTCCTGGACACTCGCCGCTCTGTGCCCCTTTACAACTCCGATCAACAGTCCGTACAGCGTTGTGTACGATGCGACCGGCAATGAGTTTTTGAGTATTTCCGATGGCGAAAGCACTGGGGCCTATGTACTGGAAGGCATCGTCTATGGCGCCTCCCAGGGTCTGTCGGTACTCGGAACCAACGAGCCTGACTTGTCCACCTATCCGATTGCAGTCGACGTCAACGATAGCGTCTATTACACCACTGAATCTCTCGGAAGCACCATTGAAGGCACTGTGTCCGAGTGCCATATTGCCGCTACCAATTATGCCTCCTTCACCGACTCTCCGGGCGGACATACGTGGATGGTTGCAGGATCGCGCAATTGTGGTTTCAGCGGCGACGGCGGACTGGCCCTCGGAGCTCAGATAAGCAGCAGCGTGCAGGGATTCGCCTGGGATGCGGCGGGGAACTTCTACTTCACGGATACCGGAAATCAGCGCGTGCGCCGGATCGACGCCAAGATAGGCATTATTCGCACGATTGGCGGGAACGGCATTGCCGGCAACTCGGGCAATGGCGGCGAGGCCACAGCGGCGGAGATTCACTCACCCACCGGGATTGCTGTGGATTCGCGAGGCAACGTTTATGTCACTGACCTCGTGAGTGCCACCGGCAATGCTGTGGTGGCTGGGATTGGCTACTATGGTGAACTGACCTGGGGGACAGTGGCAATTGGAACCTCCGCTCCGACTGAAACAATTCTGGTGTCGAACACGGGCAACGACACGGCCAACTTTGCGCACTTCGGGCTGACCTCAGGCAACACGGGCGACTTTGCGATAGATCCCAACACCACGACCTGCCTGACCACGGAGCCGTTACCGAGCGGGGATAGCTGCGTGATCGGCATTATCTTCACGCCAGTGGCGATTGGCCAGCGCCTCGCCTACCTCACGCTGGCTGACAATACCGTGTCCGGCAGCAATCAGATCGAACTGTGGGGATCGGCGGCAACGCCGGCGGCCGCGGTGCTGTCTCCAACTTCGCTTACCTTTGCTTCGCAAACGGTGAACACCTCCAGCGCGGCTCAGCCGGTAAAGCTGACAAATACCGGAGGGTTGACGCTGACGATCAATTCGTACGGTTTTACCGGAACCAACCCGACCTACTTCTCGCAGACTCACAACTGCGGCGCGACGCTGGCAGCGGGGGCATTTTGCACCATCGATGTGACGTTCAAGCCCCTGGCGGCGGGATCGCCTTCCGCGACCCTCTCGGTTGCTACATCGGCCGGCGCGGTGACGGCGACGCTCGGCGGTACGAGCCCGGCGGGCGCCGCGATTAAGATCCCACTCAAGCAGAGATCGAACACCATCCGTTAGGTGCGGGCGATCGGAAAGCGCAAGGTCGTTGAACTCATGTGAGACTGCCTTAGGAAATGAGTCACGCTGCAAATTATGCAGGATATTGGCGATAGGACGCGGGGTGGATTGATTCAACGTTAGATTGTGCGTGCTACCGCGGGGACTCGGCGAATGGTTGCTGCCGCGGCCCAGCTTAGCGCCAGCGCGCCGGGGAAGACGATGAGCCACTTCGCTACGCCGGGGATGGCAAGCGGTACGAGCGCATATTGCAACCAGCTTACGATTGCATAGTGAAGCAGATAGATTGCATAGGAATTTGCGGCGAGGCTATCGCAGACCTGGGAGCGCGACTGGGCGAATCGAAGGAACACCGCCAGGAACGCGAAGCAGGATGCCGCGCACGATAAGACGAATCCCGCGTCCATGGCCGTGGACAGCGCGGGCGTTGGAGCGCCGGATGCGTAGGCGGCGAGAGTGATCCCAGCTGAAATCCCGAAGAAGAGCAGCCCTCCAGCCACCCAGAGCAGCCAGCGGCGGGCGAGTTTTCCATCGGGCGCGAGCAGGCCGCGATCGAGGCCAAATGCGCCCACACCCACCCCGGTGAGGAAGTACACCAGGTAATGAACAATCCGGCTGGTCTGGAAGGCAAACGGGCCGAGCGCCGACCACGCGAGTCCGTTGAAATAGTGCGCCATGGGCATGTAAGCAACCGCGGTGATGGCGACAAGCGCGGCGAAGAAGGGGAGCGGCCTGCGAGAGGCGTTGGATGATAGCGTGCCGAGCTTCATGCCCCATTGGGGCGCGAGGAGGAACAGGAGCGCGGCGACGCAGTCGAATGTAAACAGAACCCACAGGAACCAAGCGGGACCGGCCGGCCAATTTCCCAGCGATAGCCACTGGCTCCAGAATCCGGCGATGCCTTCGTGTCCGGATATCTGCAAGTAGGTTGGGTAATAGGCCAGTGGCGCGAGCAGGCCGGCGCCCACGACAAACGGGACACCGAGGCGGAGCAGTCGATCGAGCAGAAATTTTGCGGGGCCCTTGCTGGTCAGTCCATGCCATACAAAGAGGCCGGAGAGAAAGAACATCAGCGACATGAAAAACGTATCGTTGAAGCCGACGAACAGAGTGGAGCCGCTCCATTTTTGCGGGTCAACAACAGGAAACGCACCCCACCAGCGGGGCTCAGGAAGGAGCGAGGCCGGCGGCGGGGGCGCGAATGGGTGGTACGCCAGCGCCGCGTGATGCGCGACGACCAACGCAGCAATGAAGGCGCGAAGATATCCGATGGCATAGTTGTACTTCGCAGTCTGTGGAGTGGCGGCGGGAGCGGCGAGGGTTACGCTTGCGTTGGACATTTCGATCTCCTTTGCACGATCGGCTTGCCTGCGCCAATTGGCGAGGGGTAAGAGAAATAAGTGCGGCCTGCCTCGTCTTCAACCAAAGGGGGACTGAGGGCGCGGAACCGCCGTGCGAACGCCTGTTGAACACCGGCCAAGTGATCCTCGTGCTGCTTGTCCGGTGAGACAGAAGTCCGCTGAGCGCGGTTGCAATTTGTGGAATATTGACTTGCTGAATTAGGCCGTAGACGAACCCCGGGGGTTGATTCGAACGAGGCGATAGACATCTATCGCGGCGATCACGAGCGCGGCAACAACTCCATATGGGAAGACGTATATCATCCAGTGATTCAAGGCATGTGTCATCTCAATGGATTTCTGTGCCGTGATGTTGGGGGCTGTGATTGCGGCTACAACGTTGGCCTTCAGGAGCCAGCACAGCAGGATCCCGCCGAAGATCGAGTTGGGTAGACGCATTGCGGCGCGGGAGCGGGCCGATGCCGGGCGAATGAGGCTGAAGGCGGCGATTGCGGCTGTAAACAAAAGGACAAGCAGGTAGCCCCAGAAGAACCAGAGCCATTGCGGCTTCAGATCGAATCGCACGGATTCGCCCAGGTACACCACCGTCGTATCCATGTAGGAGGCCCACCAGACGATGGCGAGCAAAATGATGGCCAGCTCGAAGGCGGCGTTGGTGCGCGTGCTCTTGTTGTCGTCCCGCACTGGTGGAAGCTTGCGCGGGTTCCAGTTTTCAATCCAGTGAGACTGGGCCTGCACGCGTTCAAGGATGGCAAAGATGAGGGTTATGGTTCCGGCGGCAACAAAGGCCATGGTCCATAGGTGGCCTGAGACCGTTGCAAGCGCCATGAACCATACCGGAACGGATTGGCTGGCCGAAAACGATGGGCGCACGATGAGGATAATGAGCGTTACCACGGTCCACGGGACCAGATAGCCCAGCAGGGCGCACTTCAAGCAAAAGAGATAGATGGGATAGAGAACTGGCCCGATCAGAGACTCCTGCGGACGGAACCTGCTGGCAACCAGGCAGGGCCGCCCGCGCTGCTTCAGAATGTCTTCAATCTCTGTCTCATTCAGCGCGCGGCCAAGAGCGGATTCGCGTTCCTCAATCTGGGATTGGATGTCTGCCGACAACTCCGCGAGGATGTCGTCCTTCTGATGCTTGGGCAACCAGAATTTCACAGCTTGCAGATAGCGTTCAACGAGTTGCATGACTTTGCTCCTTCAGTACTTCGTGGATGGAGAGATCGATGCTGCGCCACTCGGCCAGCAACTGTTCGAGGACTTGCGCGCCGTCGGCTGAGAGAAGATAAAAGCGCTTCTTCCGCTTGTCTTCTTCCCGCCATTGGCTGGCCAGCAGGCCCTGCGACTCCAGGCGGCGGAGCAGTGGGTAGAGCGTGCCTTCGTCAATTTCCAGGCCGTGCTCGGAAAGAGTTTTGCGCAGGGTGTAGCCGTATTGCTCGCTGCGCAGGGCCGCCAGGACGGCCAGGACAAGGCAGCCGCGACGGAGTTCGAGCCGAAGGTTCTCAAAAGGATCTGGGTTCATAGTTGTACCGTGTGCTACATAGTGTGTCATACATACTGTGCAACGCACAGTAATAAATGTCAAGAACTATTTTGCGGAGTTGGCGGGAAAAACGGGTAGACGTGGAGTTAAAACATTTTCTTGAACAGGAGGGCAACGCCAAAGCGGGTTTGCGTGGTACCTATCGAGTTGAAACCACATGCGATGTAGAATTCCTGCGCATGAGGATTCCCGACGACATAAAGGGCGGCGGACCCGTTTCTACGGGCGACCTGAGCGGCGTGCTCGAGGAGCAGACGTCCGATGCCGCGTCGGCGAATCTCCGGCTCGACGAACAGACCATCGAGCTCGGTCTCCCCATCGGCACGGGGCTCGACGGCGGCGAATCCAACAAATGCGCCGTTCAACTCCGCGAGGAATACGCGGCCCCCGGCAAGCTGCTCAGTCGGCACTTCAATCGCGCCGGGGTTGGCGAGGAGTGCGTCTCGATCTCTAGAGTTGGTGAGCGATGCGCGGAGCTGCAGGGCTTCAATCTCCGCCTTCTCAGACGGCACAGCCGCGCGAATCAGGATAGTTTCCATAATTTGAAGTGTACGTTCAAACCCACTCGGAGCAATGCAAGCGCTAAGGTTGCCGCGGCTCTTAAGAAAGCAACTCGACCAAATGGCTGAACTCGGGTCCGGCGAGACTCTCGAAAGCCTTGTCGAATGTGGCGAGTTTGCCGCCGTGGTGCCTGGCGATTCCGAGAAGATAGGCATCGGTAATCTGCTTGGGGCCGTGCATGCGGCGCTCGAAGGGGGCTGTTGCTTCGAAAAAGCTGATAGTAGTCGGCCAAAAAGTGTGACCGGACCGCTTGGTAAAGTCGAGCAATAGCGCGCGCGAATCGCTGAGAGAGTACCTTTCGCCTGTGACGGCAAGAGAACTCGTGATGCGCAGAAATCCGGCTTGCGTAAGCGAGCAAGTTGCAAAGGAGTCCATGGCATTTGCCGTGAACCACCTACGGGCCTTGGATTGCTCGGTATGCAGGGGCCAAAGCAGGGGGATGAGCACATTTGTGTCGAGCAGATAATGGGTCACCCGAGTTCAGCCTGGGCACGCAAAATGTCCTCGGTGGTAATCCACTTGCCGTCCATGGGAATATCTGCGGTTGGGAAGCCGTCCACATATTTTATTCTGGGTGGTCGGGGCTCGGTGCGTTCAATCAGTTCGGAGACAGCTTCGCTCATCGACAGTCCTGTTGCGTCTTTGAAGCGTTCCGCGATCTCGAATGCCTCAGGGGAGAGAGTTATCGTGGTTCTGCGGGGAGCGGGCTTTATTTCGGCAAGGGTCTCAGGTGCGTGGTCAGGAGATGGGGGCCGTTGAGGGGTTGCAGGTGCGACGGTAGTGGCCATAACTTTATTATGATGCACCTTGGCGAGAGAATATGCAACGCAATTGTTCTTGATGCGGAATATTGAAATCCGCACCTTGGATTGGAGAGTTGTGCAATATCGGCGATTAGGGCATGGGCCGCTGGAGGTTTCTCAGTTGAGCTTTGGGACATGGCTGACTGTGGCTGGGGGAATTGGCCGGGGGCAGGCGACGCGGTGCATTCATGCGGCGGTGGATTCTGGGGTTACGCTGTTCGATACAGCGAACCAGTATGGGGCGGGCGAGGCGGAACGGGTGCTGGGCGCGGCTTTGAAGGCCTATCCGCGTGACCGGTACATGATTGCAACGAAGTTGTATTTTCCGGTTGGGGATGAGCCGGATAAGGGGCTCTCGGCGCAGCAGATCGAGAAGCAGTTGGACCGCTCATTGCAGCGGCTGGGCGTGGATTGGATCGATCTTTACCAGTGCCACCGGTTCGACAAGGAAACGCCGCTGGAGGAGACGATGTCCGCGCTGGACCGGGCTGTCAGGGCTGGCAAGGTGAGGGCGATCGGGTTCAGCGAGTGGACTGCGGAGCAAATTGAGGCGGCTGCGGCCGCTTGCGAGTCAGGCGGGCTGACGGCGTTTTCTTCCAGCCAGCCGCAGTATTCCATGCTTTGGCGCAAGCCGGAGCGCGCTGTGTTTGCGGCTTGCGCCCTGCATGGAATCGGGAATCTGGCGTTCTCTCCCCTGGCGCATGGAGTCCTTACGGGCAAGTATGCGGCGGGTCAGGCGCCGCCGCCCGATAGCCGCGCGGCCAGCGAAGAGATGAATGTGTTTATGGAGACGGCGGGGCGGCATTACCGGTCCGAATACTTGCTCAGGGCAGTGGCGGACCTGAAGCCGATTGCCTCGGACCTGGGCCTGACCATGGCGCAGATGGCGTTGGCCTGGGTGTTGCGGCAACCAGAGGTTTCGTCGGCGATCATCGGGGCTTCCCGGCCGGAGCAGATTGTGGATAACGTCCGTGCTGTAGGCGTAAAGCTGCCCCCCGAGGCGCTGGAGCGGATCGACCGGGCCGTGAGCGCGGTTGCGGTTTGGGAGTGATCGGTTGCGCTTTGGTTTCGTAGCCAAGGAGTTTGCACCCCAGCGCAGACCCGTTAACCGTGCAATGCTCTCAGTACCTTGGCAGTGGTGACCACCTGGCCAACATGGCGTTGGGTGTGGTCGGCAACATGGATGAGCGCGCCGCCGATCGAGGTGGGCAACTGCTTCCGGCCTACTCCGCGGAAGGTATCGAAATCGGCGGTGGCCAGTACGCGGATGCGGTCCGCGGCGTTGCTGAACGAGAATTCAACGTCGGCCAGCAGCATGGCCAGCGTCTCGTCTCCCTCCTTTTCATGCTTCAGGGCAAACAACTGCTCTTCGGAGAGTTGCTTGCCTTCGGCATAGCTCAGCAGCCGGTCGGTGGAGCGGGCGATATGGCGCAGATGAAAGGCCACGGAAGTGAGCCCAAGCGGTTGCGCATGGATCTGGGAGTCTTTCAACCCGGCGGTCCATTTGGTCAGGTCGTCAAGGCCCAGATCGAGGGCATGGAGGACGGCGCGGCCCACGGCCGGCACGTCGGAGTGCGTGCCGCGGAGCCAGGGTTCGACATAGGGGATGGTGCTCATAGGGAGAAGCCTCAGTGTTTGTAAGGGTTCAAAGATGCTATTCGATCAGGTCTGGGCTCTATTGATGACTCTTCGAAGCAGAGCGCCCGCGGTGAGCATGAATCCAAAACCACTTCCGATCAAGGATCCAAGCACGAGAACGATTCCAGTCAGATCTGGGCCACACGGGCCCCAGAAAACGACGCGGAGCGCACTGAGCAGCATGAGCAACAAAAAGCAACCCACGCCAATGCCCAGCGCGATCAATCCGACTTTGAGGACGCTGTTCAATTAACTCGCGCTCTTCACCCGCACCACAGTGATCTTCTCAAACCCTTCTTCGAACACTGGCGGCTTCAGCTTCTCAGCCATCTTGCGCATCACGTCCTCGCTTACCGAGCGGTCGCGCTTCGAGTTGCGGTCGAGGCAAACTTCAAGTGGCACATCAAAGAAAACCGCCTGCACCTCGTATCCAAAGCTCTTGGCCATTTTGATCCACTGGCGACGCTCGTGGATGGAGAGATTGGTTGCGTCCACGTAATTCCACGGCATCCGGGCGATCAGCCGCGCCCTCAGCAGCGACCGCAGCGTGGAAAACACCAGCCCCTGATAGCGCTGCTCCTCCACGTCGTCGAACAGAATATTGCGCAGCAGGTCGCTGGACAGGGGAGTCACGCCTCGCCGCCGGAACCAGGTGGTTTTGCCCGAGCCGGGCAGCCCGATGGCCAGGACGACATACCCCCTGGGAGCCTGGGGCGAGCGATCCGCGGCCTGGGCCTCAGGGGGCGGCAGGGATGGGATTTCGGGCTGGGTTTCCAGTTCCAGACGGCCGGAGCCTTCCGGTTCGTTCCATTCCGGTTTTACGGGCACATGCGGCTTGGCGGGGCGAGCGGGCGCGGCGTGACGCTGCGACGGATGTTGAGCCTGGCTTGGCTGCGCTTGAACCGGCTGGACCGGGTTGGGCGAGGCATGTGCCCTGGCCTGCCCTGGCGGCCTGGCCGGCCGCGCGGCGTCAGCATCGTCCGGATAGAAGGGAACCAGCGGTGCCAGTTGATTCGATGGGAGTTCCTGGCCAATTTTGCCTGTGGATTCGGAAGTATTGACGGTGTGTCTGGAGCGTCTTCTCATGCTTGCTTCAACCCTACCCTATCGTTACCCGAATACCACACTTGGCGAGTTCGCTGCAAATGGTGTGCACCGCGTCACATACCGGGACCGGTCTGGGACGGCAAACTTCCGTTGAGGGAATTTCCACTCTGAATACGGGAATCGATGACTTTTCATCCTTTTTTCGTTGACAGGAGTGTTACCATCATGGGTTTGGTGGAATTGCATTTTGGGCGTATTTCAGACTCGGAGTGCAGCAAATCTGAACAAGATGAAACCAAGGTTTCAGACACTATCAAGGAGAAGACACACATGGCAGTTAAGGTTGGAATCAACGGCTTCGGCCGAATTGGCCGCAACGTTTTGCGCGCCGCGCTTGGAAATGCTGAGATTGATTTTGTTGCCGTCAACGACTTGACCAGCCCGGCGATCCTGGCCCACTTGCTCAAGTACGACTCGATTCTTGGCAACTTGAAGAACGAAATCGGGCACGGCGAGGACTTTATCACGGTCGACGGCAAGAAGATTAAGGTGTGGGCCGAGCGCGACCCCGCCAAGCTTCCCTGGGCTGAAGTGGGCGCGCAGGTTGTGGTGGAATCGACAGGTCACTTTACCGACGGCGCCAAGGCCAAGGCTCACCTGGGCGAGACCGTGAAGAAGGTCATCATCTCCGCTCCGGCCACCAACGAAGACATTACCCTGGTGCTGGGCGTGAACCAGGACAAGTACGAAGCATCGAAGCACAACATCATCTCCAACGCCAGTTGCACAACAAACTGCCTGGCGCCGGTGGTGAAGGTCGTTTTGGAGACAACCGGGCTGGTTAGCGGCATCATGACCACCATCCACAGCTACACTAACGACCAGGTCATTCTTGATTTCCCGCACAAGGACCTGCGCCGCGCCCGCGCTGCCGCGCTCAGCATGATTCCCAGTTCGACTGGCGCCGCCAAGGCTTTGAAGTTGGTCATTCCTGAAACCGCGGGCAAGCTGGACGGATTTGCCATTCGCGTGCCCACACCAAACGTCTCCATCGTCGATTTGACCTACATCGCCGAGAAGCCAACCACGGTGGAAGCTTTGAACGCCGCGTTCACGGCTGCCGCGGCGGGCGAGCTCAAGGGGATTATGGGTGTGGACTCGAACCTGCTGGTTAGCTCGGATTACAAGGGCAACCCGCTGTCCTCCATCGTGGATTTGCCCCTTACCAAGATAGTGGGGCAGAGCGTGAAGGTGCTGAGCTGGTACGACAACGAATGGGGCTATTCCAACCGCGTCGTTGACCTGATCGGCTTCCTCGAGAAGAAGGGCCTCTAAGAGCAGTGGTCAGTGGACAGTGAGCAGTGGACAGTTATCCGCTGCCGTCACTGTCCGCTGTTCCGTGTTTCTCTGTTCCCTATTCCCTGTTCCCTGTGCACTGTTCACTGACTCCCATGCGCACAAACATCAGCGGCGGTTCTCCCTACGAGCCCATCATCGGCTTCTCCCGCGCCGTGCGCGTGGGCAGCTCCGTGCATCTGGCCGGGACCGGCCCGGTCGGCGCGGAGAACGAAGATGCAGCCGGACAAACCCGCCGCATTTTCTTAATTGCCGAGAAGGCCCTAGCCGAAGCAGGCGCAACCTTTGACGGTGTTGTCCGCACCCGCATGTTTCTCACTCACGTGGAAGACTGGGAAGCCGTAGGACGTGTACACGGCGAATTCTTTTCCAACATCCGCCCCGCCGCCACCATGGTAGTTGTGGCCGCGCTCCTCAACCCCGCCTGGCGCATCGAAATCGAGATGGACGCCATCCTCGCGGAAACCTCCATCGACACTTAGCTCTTTGCAGATTCACTTTTTCACTTGTTCACTACTTCACTGTTTTCAAGGAAAACCCCATGTCCAAACTCTCCATTCGCGACATCGATCTAGCCAACAAGCGCGTCTTTATCCGCGTCGACTTCAACGTCCCCCTCACCGAAGACGGCAAGGAAATCACCGACGATACCCGCATTGTGGCCACGCTGCCCACCATCGTCTACGCCATCAAGCACAATGCCAAGGTGATTCTCGCCTCGCACCTCGGCCGTCCCAAGGGCAAGCCGAACCCAAAGTACTCGCTCCGTCCCGTCGTCGACCGCCTCCGCGAGTTGCTCGACAAGGAAATCGGCACCTTCGAAAACGTTGCTTTCTCTCCGGATTGCGTAGGCGAAATCGCCACCGAAATGGCCACCAAGCTGGAATGCTGCCAGGTCCTCCTGCTTGAGAACCTCCGCTTCCACGCAGAAGAAGAAGCCAACGATCCGGCATTCTCCAAAGCCCTCGCCTCGCTGGCCGATGTCTACGTCAACGACGCATTCGGCTCCGCCCATCGCGCCCACGCTTCCACGGAAGGCATCACGCATTTCCTCAAGCCCGCCGTCGCCGGCCTCCTCATGGAAAAGGAAATCACCTACCTCGGCAAAGCTCTTGAAGCCCCCGAGAAGCCCTTCGTCGCCATCATCGGCGGCTCCAAGATCTCCGGCAAAATCGACGTCATCGATAACCTCCTCGACAAGGTCGACACGCTCGTCATCGTTGGCGGCATGGCCTACACCTTCCAGCGCGCCCTCGGCGTCACCACCGGCAAGTCCCTCGTCGAAGAAGACAAAATCGACATGGCCAAGGCCGCTCTCGACAAGGCCAAGGCCAAGGGCGTCAATCTCCTCCTGCCCGTCGACAACATCCTCGCCGACGCCTTCTCGCCCGACGCCAACACCCAGCCCTGGGACACTTCCGTCAACTTCCCCGCCGACTGGCAGGGTCTCGACATCGGTCCCAAATCCATCCTGGCCATTGAAGCCGTCGTAGCCACCGCCAAAACCATCGTCTGGAACGGCCCCGCCGGTGTCTTCGAATTTCCCAAATTCGCAGTCGGTACCAACGCCATCGCCCATGCCGTAGCAGCCAACAAGGGCGCCATCAGCATCATCGGCGGCGGCGACTCAGTCTCCGCCATCAACCAGGCCGGCGTAGCTGACCAGATCACCCACATCAGCACCGGCGGCGGCGCCAGCCTCGAATTCCTCGAAGGCAAGAAGCTCCCCGGCGTAGA
>Ga0302189_10001269_pt1 | contig 21485 bp, 18 predicted proteins | sample II_Bog_E2_2_FD_194551 | JGI IMG/M metagenome (GOLD analysis project Ga0302189, IMG submission 194551) | Peat permafrost microbial communities from Stordalen Mire near Abisko, Sweden - II_Bog_E2_2 | ecosystem: Environmental > Terrestrial > Soil > Wetlands > Peat | place: Sweden: Abisko...
AAGGACGCAGAGCAAGCCGCGGCCACGCAGGCGCAGGCCGTGTATGGGATGCCGGAGCTTTATCGCAAGCAGCTTCACGGCGCGCAGTTGATCGCCAACCCTGGCTGCTACGCGACTTCGATCATTCTGCCGCTGAGACCATTGGTAGCGGCGGGACTGATCGACCTCGAGCACGGCATCGTGGCCGACGCCAAGAGCGGCGTGAGCGGCGCCGGCAAAGTTCCGACGGCAAAAACCCACTTTATGTATGCGGCCGACAATCTTTCCGCGTACGGCGTCTTTGCCCATCGCCATACCGGCGAGCTGCTGGAGCAGATCGGCATTGCGAGCGATGAAATTATTTTTACGCCGCACCTGTTGCCGATTCCGCGCGGCATTCTATCCACGATCTATGTGCGCTTTAAGAAAGCGCAGACGCGGGAGAGTGTGGCGCGAGTCTATCGCGAGTTTTTTGCCGGCAGCCCTCTGGTCCGGCTCTACGAAAAAGCGCTGCCGCAGATTCAGTACTCGGTGCACACAAACTACGCCGACATCGGATTCCAACTCGATGCCGGCGGCAAGCGCGCTGTGATTGTGAGTTGCCTCGACAACCTGCTGAAGGGCGCTGCCGGCCAGGCCGTGCAGAACCTGAATGTGATCGAGGGTTGGCCGGAATCGGAAGGTCTCCTATGAAACTGGCCGCGGAGGGTTACGAATGAAGTACGTGGTCAAGTTGGGCGGCGCGGGCCTGGAAACTCCAGCGCTGTTGGAAGGCTGCACCCGGGCCATTGCCGAGCTGGTGCGCGACGGCAACCAGGTGGCAGTCGTGCACGGCGGCGGCGTGCAGTTGACGCGCACCCTGAAGGCGTTGGGCAAGCAAAGCGAGTTCATCGACGGCCTGCGCGTGACCGACGCGGAGACCCGCGATGCGGCGCTGATGGTCTTTGCCGGGCGCGTGAATAAAGGCCTCGTGGCCGCGCTGAGCGCGTTGGGACAGCCGGCGGTCGGCCTTTGTGGCGGCGATGGCATGATGTTTCGCGCGCGCAAGAAGCGCACCGTGCCTGATCTTGGCTACGTGGGCGAGATTGCCGCGAGCGACGTGCGCTGGCTTGACGCCATCTGGCAGTTGAACGGCGTGCCCGTGCTCTGCTCCATGGCGCTGGGCTTTGACGGTGAGTACTACAACATCAATGCCGACGAGATGGCCGCTGCCTGCGCCATTGCCTGCCGCGCCGATGCTCTGGTTTTCCTCACCGATGTTCCCGGCGTGAAGGGCGCGAACGGCGAGGTGTTGCGATGGCTATCCATTGATCAAATAGCGGAGATGGCCAAGAGCGCCGTCATCTCCGGAGGCATGTTGCCCAAGCTGGCCGCCTGCCGCGAAGCGCTGTTGAACGGCGTAAAGCGCGTACGGATTTTGCCCGCGGAAGCGGCCGGTTCTCTGCCCGACCTGTGCAGTTCGCGCGTGGCGCATGGCACAGAAGTGATGGTGGCATAGGAGGATTTCTTGATGACAAAGCTCGATCAGATTCGCGCTGCGGAAGCGCGGCTGCTGCTCACCACATACGATCGGAGTCCGATTCTCTTCATAGACGGCGAAGGCGTTTACATTATCGATGAGAAGGGCGATCGTTATCTCGATTTACTCAGCGGCATCGGCGTCAACGCACTCGGCTACAACCACCCCGCGATTGTGGAGACGATTGCGCGACAGAGCCGCGCTCTGATTCACACCTCGAACCTCTACTATCACGAGGGACAGGCCGAGCTCGCCCTGCGTCTCACGGAGCGCACCGGCCTCGACCGTGCTTTCTTCGCCAACACAGGCACCGAAGCCTGGGAGGGCGCGCTCAAGTTGGCGCGCGCTTACGCGGGCCTCAGGCGCAGCGAGGGCGCGACAATCGGGACGAAATTTCTGGCGCTCGAACAGAGCTTCCACGGCCGCACCTTCGGTTCCATGTCGACCACGTACAAGGCGAAGTACCGCGAGCCGTTCGCGCCCGTGGTTCCCGGCGTCGAGTTTGTACGCTTCAATGACGTGGGCGACCTGCGCGCCAAGTTTTCGAGCGACGTCTGCGCCATCCTCGTCGAAGCCATCCAGGGCGAGGGCGGCATTCGGCCACTGACGCAGGAATTTTTTGCCGAGGCGCGTGCACTTGCCAGTTCCACCGGCGCGTTGTTGATTGTGGATGAAATTCAGGCGGGCATGGGCCGCACCGGCAAGTGGTGCGCGTACCAGCACTACGGTATCCAGCCCGATGTAACTACATTCGCCAAGCCGCTCGCGGGTGGCCTTCCTCTGGGCGCATTGTTGTGCACGGAGGAAGTTGCGCGCGCGATCCATGCGGGCATGCACGGCACCACGTTTGGCGGCGGACCGCTGGCTTGCGCGGTGGGCATTGCTGTCATCGATACGATTGAGAAGGAAGGGCTGCTGGCGCACGCCACAGAAGTGGGCAATTATTTCATGGAAAGCCTGCGGTCGCTCGCCAAGAAGCATGAGACGATTGTCGATGTGCGCGGAAAAGGCCTGATGATCGCCGCCGAGCTCGATTCTGCGGATCTGGCCAAGCTCACTGTGGCAGAGATGCTCAAGCGCCGCATTCTCATCAACTGCACCAGCGATACCGTGCTGCGTTTTCTGCCCCCGTACATACTGGAGCGCAGCCACGTGGACACGGCGATTGCCGCGCTGGACGAAATATTTTTGGAGCACGCCGCGGCGCACAGCGCGCCCGCAGGAGGAGAACATCATGTCTAGCAGAGCCACCATGGAAAGCAAAGAAACCGCGGTTCCCGTTGAGAAAGACCCCGACATTCTGGCAGCGGCGGCGCGCATGTCCGGCGAGGATCTTTGTTCCATCGCCGATCTTTCGAGCGCCGAGGTGCGCGCCATTCTCAAGCTGGGGCACGACGTCAAGTGCAATCCGCGCGAATACCGCCGTGCTCTCGACGCGAAACAAATGGTGCTGATGTTTGAGAAGGCCAGCCTGCGCACGCGTCTTGCCTTCGAAACCGGGATCAATACCATGGGCGGCAACGCCGTTTTCGTCGACCAGACGAGTGCGCCCCTGGGCGAACGCGAAACTATCGCCGACGTGGCGCGCAACCTGGAGCGCTGGGTGGATGTCATCGTGCTGCGCACCTACGCGCACGACACCATTACGGAGATGGCAGTCAACTCGCGCGTCCCGGTCGTCAATGCACTCTCCGACTTCGAGCATCCCTGCCAGGCGCTGGCCGACTTCATGACCCTCGAAGAGCACTTCGGCAAAGCCGCGGGGCTCAATTTTGCTTATGTCGGCGACGGCAACAACGTGTGCCACTCGTTGATGCTCACCGGCGCGCAGTTGGGGGCGAACGTCATCGTAGCGACGCCGCGTGGCTACTCGCCCGATATTGAGATCGTGACCAAGGCGCGGGAGATTGCCGCAGTCAATGGATGCGAAATCCGTTTGCTGCAGGATCCGCAGGCCGCCGTGGAAGGCGCTGACGCGGTATACACCGATGTGTGCGTGAGCATGGGCATGGAGCACGAATCGACGAAACGCGCGCCCATCTTCCGGCCCTTCCAGGTAAACGAGGCGTTGATGAGTAAAGCCGCGGCCCGTGCGGTCTTCATGCATTGCCTGCCGGCGCGGCGCAACGAAGAAGTTACTGACGCGGTGATTGACAGTCCGCAATCCATCGTTTTCGATCAGGCTGAAAACCGCCTGCACGCGCAGAAGGCGCTGCTGCTTCTGCTGCTGGGCGGGTTGGCGAATGTGGAGAAGTTTCAGTAACCAGTGAATAGTGGTAAGTGATTAGTGGTTAGTGGCCAGCGCTAAGGCGATAACTGAATGCGAGCAAGTTAGCGGCGCACTGGCAACAAATCTAATCCCTATCCACTAACCACTAACGACTAAGTGAGGTTTTCTCGAAGCATGTCCGTAATTCTCGAATCGCTGCCCGTCGGCCAGAAGGTCGGTATCGCCTTCTCCGGCGGCCTGGACACTTCCGCCGCCCTGCACTGGATGAAGCAGAAGGGCGCCATCCCTTACGCCTACACGGCCAATCTCGGCCAGCCGGACGAAACCGACTACGACGCCATTCCGCGCGCTGCTCTCGAATACGGCGCGGCGAAGGCCCGGCTCATCGACTGCCGCAGCGCACTTGTACGCGAAGGCATCGCCGCATTACAGGCTGGGGCCTTCCACATCACGACCGCAGGCGTTCCCTATTTCAACACCACGCCGATTGGCCGCGCGGTCACGGGCACCATGCTGGTCGCTGCCATGAAGGAGGACGATGTCGACATCTGGGGTGACGGCTCCACCTTCAAAGGCAACGATATCGAGCGCTTTTATCGCTACGGCCTGCTCGTTAATCCCAATCTCCAGGTCTACAAGCCCTGGCTCGACGCCGCTTTCATCGACGAATTGGGCGGCCGCGCAGAGATGTCTGCCTTTATGCAGCGCAACGGCTTCGCATATAAGATGTCGGCGGAGAAGGCTTACTCCACCGACTCCAACATTCTTGGCGCGACGCATGAAGCCAAGGATCTCGAGCATCTTTCTTCGTCCGTCAAGATTGTTGTTCCCATCATGAGCACGGCATTCTGGCGCGACGATGTCGAGATCAAGCGCGAAGAGGTCGTCATTCGTTTCGAAGAGGGCTCGCCTGTCGCTCTCAACGGCCGGCAATTTGACTCACCCGTCGAGCTTCTGCTTGAAGCCAACCGCATCGGCGGCCGCCATGGGCTGGGCATGTCCGATCAGATTGAGAACCGCATTATTGAAGCGAAATCCCGCGGCATCTACGAGGCTCCGGGGCTGGCGCTCCTCTTTATTGCTTACGAGCGGCTCATTACCGGCATTCACAACGAGGACACCATCGAGCAGTACCGCGATCATGGCCGCAAGCTCGGCCGGCTGCTCTATCAGGGCCGGTGGTTCGACTCGCAGGCAATCATGCTGCGCGAATCCGCCCAGCGCTGGGTCGCGAAGCCCATCACCGGCGAGGTGACGCTCGAGTTGCGGCGCGGCAATGACTACTCCATCCTCAATACCGAGTCGCCCAATCTCACTTTCCATCCAGAGCGCCTCAGCATGGAGAAGACGGAATCAACTTTCTCGCCGCGCGACCGCATCGGGCAACTCACGATGCGTAATCTCGACATCACCGACACGCGGGAGAAGCTGCTCACCTACGCGAAAGCTGGGCTCCTCTCGCTCAGCAAAGGCAGCGAAATGCCGCAGCTCAATAATGGTACGGAAAAAGATTTGGGTACGGAAAAGGAATAGCAAGTAAAGCAATGTCGAACGAACAACAATCCGGGAAGATGTGGTCGGGACGCTTCCGCGAGCCACTGGACGCGGAGTTCGAGGCGTGGCAGCGATCAATCGTGTTTGATTGGCGGCTTCTCGATCAGGAGATTGCTGCCAGCAAGGCGCACGCGTCTGCCATTTGCGCCGCCGGGATTTTGACCAAAGCGGAAACCGTGGAGTTGCGGAAAGCGCTGGACGCAATCGGAGTCGAGTTTGCATCGGAAGCCGGCAAGGCGCGGGTGCGCGACCATTCTTCGGCCGAGGACATTCATCACTTCGTCGAATTGAAGCTGGCAGAGCGGATTGGGCCGCTGGGACTGAAGCTTCACACGGGCCGTAGCCGCAATGAGCAAATCGCCACCGACCTGCGGCTTTACGTACGCGCGCGAATTGAGTTTGTGATTGACGGGCTGGCCGCGTGGGCGCTGGCGCTTGTCGAGCAGGCGCGCAAAGCCGGCGAAGCCGTGATGCCCAGCTATACGCACATGCAGCGGGCCGAACCGGTGCTCGTCGCGCATTGGCTGCTGGCTTACGTGGAAATGGCGTTGCGCGATGCTTCGCGATTGACCGATTGCGCTAAGCGGCTCAACCTTTGCCCGCTCGGATCGGGCGCGGTTGCTGGTGCGACTCTTCCGCTCGATCGCAACCTCGCTGCGCAGGAACTCGGCTTCGATGCGCCCACCAACAATTCCATCGACGCCACGAGCGATCGCGATTTTGTTCTCGAGTATTTGCAGGCTCTCACGTTGGTGGGGTTGCACCTGAGCCGCTTTGCCGAGGAGATCACGCTCTTCGCAACCGCCGAGTTTGGATTTGTAATTCTGCCCGAGGCCTTTTCTACCGGTTCGAGCGCGATGCCGCAAAAGAAGAATCCCGATTTGACGGAGTTGCTACGCGCGAAAGTCGGGCGCTTGAACGGTGCGGCGCAAACCGTCACGCTCGAACTCAAAGGACTGCCTTTGGCCTACAATAAAGACATGCAGGAGACGCAGGAGCCGGCCTTCGCGGCCGACTTCGTTCCCCAGATGCTCAAGCTCGTGGCGCGTTTTACAGCCGCCATCGAATTTCATCGCGAACGCATGAGCGAGGCGGCGCAGTTGGGCTACTTGAATGCCATGGCTGCGGCCACCTATCTGGTGCACAAGGGCGTTCCCTTCCGCCTGGCGCACGAAAAGATCGGGAACTCCGTTCGCTATGCTTTGGAAAAGGGTGTCGAATTGGACAAGCTGACGCTCGCGGAACTGCGCCAATTTGGCGAGGAGTTCGGCGAAGACTTCTACACTGCGATCACCCTCGAGGCCACGCTCGATTGCCACGACGTGATCGGCGGAACCGCACGCGAGCGCGTACATACGGCGCTCGAAAATGCATCGGAGCGTATCGCCGCGGTTTTGAAATCCAATGGTTCGAAATCCAGTGTTGGGGAGATTGCCCATGCTGGTGCGTAAAGCGCTTCTGCACGACGCCTCAAACATTTACGATCTTGTGAACTCGCTTTCGGGTGACGGCACGCTGCTCAAGCGCCCCTTCGCCGAGATCTGCGAAAACATTCGCGACTTCACCGTCGCCGAGTCCGATGGCAACGTGTTCCTGGGCTGCGGCGCATTGCACCTCTATGGTCCTCATCTTTGCGAAGTGCGCTCCATCGTGGTCACACCCGGAGCCAAAAGCAAAGGCGCGGGTGGAGCAATTTTGAAAGCGCTTATCGAAGAAGCCGAGATGCACGGCATCCAGTCCGTGTGCCTCTTCACGCGCATTCCCGATTTCTTTTTCAAGTACGGCTTCCGCACCGTGGAAGACAAGGCAGAGCTGCCCGACAAGATCTTCAAGGATTGCCAGAACTGCCCGCGGCTGCACCGCTGCGACGAAGTCGCCATGGTGCGCGGGCGCATTCCGCGCATGTCCATCCTTGGCCCGAAAGAAGAAGCGCAGGAGCTGGTGCGAATCTCCGGTTGAATTGCAGCGCCGGTCTCCAGGCCGGCGCTACTGCCCCAGCTTCGTGAGCATCGCCGCCGCAACCACCGCCTGTCCATAGCTCAGACCGCCATCGCCAGGACTAACGATGCGGTGTTGGAAAACCTGAAAACCCTCTTCTTCGAGCCCGACGCGCAGCAACCGCGCGAGACGCCGATTGTGCAGGCAGCCGCCTGAGAGAGCTACTACTTCGATTTGAGTTGCCTCGCGGGCCGCTTTCGCAGCGCCGATGAATGTCGCCGCGATCCCGGCATGAAAGCGCGACGCGATGCGCGATTTGCTCGCAACCGTATGTAGATCTTCGAGGAGTTCTCTCCACATAGAAATAGCGGAAATTCTCGCGGGTTTGCGCGTACTCCAATCTCCGTCGAGCCATGCAAATTCGTAACCCGAATTGAGATCATCCGGCTCGTCCACGGCCAATCCTTCCAGTTCAATCGCCGCTTGCGCCTCGTAGTCGACCACGCCGCGGCCCAACACTACGGCGGCGACCGCATCGAAGAGCCGTCCGCAGCTTGAGGTAAGCGGCGTGTTCAGCTCGCGCTCGATCATGCGCTTCAGCACGCGCACTTCCTGCGGCTTTGCGCCGAGCAGCGCCAGCACCTCCGGCGATTCGACATCGAAACCGGCATGATGCAAGCAGCCAAGCGCCATGCGCCACGGCTCGCGAATCGCTGCCTCGCCGCCGGGCATAGGAACGTAATCGAGATGCGCAAAGCGATCGAAATGACCTGGATCGGGGCCATCCAACTGCGCGATGAGCACTTCCCCGCCCCAGATGCGGCCGTCGGTGCCGTAACCTGTGCCGTCAAGGCTTAAGCCGATCACCGGCCCACCGATGCCGTGCTCCGCCATGCAGGCTGCGATGTGCGCGTGGTGATGTTGCACGGCGATGAGTGGTAGATTGCGCTCGGCGGCCCACTCCTTTGCCCAAGAAGTCGATAGATAACCGGGGTGCAGATCGTGCACCACGGCTTCCGGTTCGATCTCGAAGGTCTGCATCAGGTGAGCCAGCGCTTCGCGGAAGAAATCCAGGCCAGTGAGGTTTTCGAGGTCGCCCAAATGTTGACTTTGGTAAACGAAGCGGCCGCGCGCAAGGGCAAAGACGTTCTTCAAATGCCCGCCGACGGCCAGCAACGGCGGCGAATCAAAGGGCAGCGGCACGGCGAGCGGCACAAATCCCCTGGCGCGCCGAATCAACTGCGACGCGCCGTCGACCACGGCCATCACCGAGTCGTCGCAGCGCTGCAAGATCTCGCGATCGTGCATCAGGAATGCGTCGGCGATGTTTTTGAGCCTTTGGATGGCCTCCTCGTTGTCGATAGAGATCGGCTCTTCGCTGAGGTTGGCGCTTGTCATTACGAGTGCGCGGACCCGCGGATCGGCAAAGAGTAAATGCTGCAAAGGCGCGTAAGGCAGGAAAACTCCCAGCCATGGGATTCCCGGCGCTACCGAATCGGCAATGCCGCTCTGCGCGCGCCGCCGCGCCAAGACAATCGGTCGCGGGTTTGTTTGGAGCAGTGCCTCTTCTTCGCCGGTCAGATCGCAGATTGTGCGCGCGGCATCGAGATCGCGAACCATGACCGCGAGCGGCTTGCCATAGCGGTGCTTGCGTTCGCGCAGGCGCATGACTGCGGCCTCGTTCGTCGCGTCCACGGAGAGATGAAATCCGCCGATGCCTTTGATGGCGACGATCTGGCCAGAGAGCAGCAGGTCGATGGCCTGTTCGATTGGCTCGTGCGCGGAAGGGTTTAAAGAGGCTTCGGAAACACTCGTTGGAGCGGGAAATTTTGGTGAATGCGAGAGCGGCAGGGGCTGAAGCCCCGACAATTCTGGTGGAGCTATGTGGCCCGGCTGAAGCCGTGCCGTTGTTACAAAGCCCGTGTTACGGAATTCTTCTGCAGCCCGCAAAGCCCCCATATTTTGAGGGAGGGCCTGTTCGGCACGACTGAAGTCGTGCCCTTTCGCGGCAGCATCTCTGAGGTTTGAGTCGTTCACTTCGAGCCAGACACGCGGTCCGCACACCGGGCAGGCGTTGGGTTGCGCGTGGAAACGGCGGTTGGTGGGATCGTCGTACTCCGCCTGACAGTCCGCGCACATGGTAAAGCGCGCCATCGAGGTCTGCGGACGATCGTAGGGAATGCGGCGTGTAATGGTGTAGCGCGGACCGCAGTTGGTGCAATTCAGAAATGGATAGCGATAGCGCCGGTCGTTGGGATCGAACAGTTCGCGCAGGCAATCTGCGCAGGTCGCCGCGTCGGCGGGAATTCCGGTACTGACGTGTCCGCTGGCCTCGCTGGCAATAATGCGAAAACCGGCTTCGCCCGTGGCCGGCGTCTCGCGCACCGCTACAGAGTCGATGCGCGCGAGCGGTGGAGACTCGGCTTCGAGGCGGCGCCGAAATGCTTCCACTCGCTCAGCCGGTCCCTCAATTTCAATCGTCACTCCGCCGGTATCGTTGCCGATCGATCCTGCAAGTTTCTCCTCCATTGCCAACCGAAAGACAAAGGGGCGGAAGCCCACGCCCTGCACCACGCCGCGCACCACCAGCACTTCGCGCCGAGGCAGCAGCACTTCGTGCCGGATCGGTTTTGGATCGGATTCGTGCATGGGCAATCGCCTGGGCAATCTCCGTCAGCATAAACCGTTCGCGCATCGATTACCTACTCCATCCAGAGAGGTTGGCCGCAGCGGGCAACCAATTGCAGCGGTGCCCGCTTCAAATCACAAGCGGAAGGTGAGGCGCGGCGATCTGCCCTTGCCTGCGTCGTGATTTGAGCATCGTGAACTCGATGCAGCTGCTGAATCGGTGCGGATCGATGGCCGAAAGAAACTACCAAAATTACCAATCAAAAAAGAGGAGGCGACACAATGAAGAAGATTTTTGTTCTGATCGCAATGTTGAGTCTCGGCGCCATGAGTTGGGCCGAGGAGTCTCGAGACGCTGCAATGGACCGGCTGCATCATGCCGCAGGAGTTCTGCACGAGGTGATGGCCACGCCCGATAAGGGCATTCCCCAAGAGGTGATCGAGCACGCCAAATGCATCGCGGTAATTCCGCACCTCATCAAGGGCGGATTCATCATCGGCGCCGAAGGCGGGCGCGGCGTGGCGACGTGCCGCACCGATCATGGCTGGAGCGCGCCGGCGTTCTTCGACGTGGAAGGCGGAAATTGGGGATTGCAGATTGGAGCCGAGGGTATTGACGTGGTGATGGTTGTGCAAAACGACCACGGCATGCAACGGCTGCTGGGAGACAAGTTTGAGCTTGGCGCAGACGCATCGGTTGCCGCGGGTCCGATTGGACGCCACGCATCTGCCGACACCGACTGGAAGATGAACGCCGAGATCCTGACTTATTCGCGGGCAAAGGGTCTCTTTGCCGGGCTCACGCTGAACGGCGCGGCCGTACATCAGGATCATGATGCAATGCGCGCGTTTTACGGACACAACGTGGGCTTCCGCGAAGCGCTGTATGGCCATATACCGCCTCCGCCAGATGCGATGAGCTTCCTCGATGCCGTGCGCGCGGCTCGGGAACAGGCTAAAGCGGCGGGTGAGTAACGGTCTTTATTCGGCAGCGCCTCCCGCGCGGCGCGTGAGAGAATGCAGAGCATGTCGATCCGCGTGCGCGTAGCGGTGGTCTTCACGGCGTTGATTATTGCGGGGTGGTTGCAGTGGGGCATAGCGCCCTGCCAGCAACCTCCCGCGGTGAATGCGCCGGCGCAACAGCCGGATCAGGCCGCAATCATTCGCCAGATCGACGGGGCCGTGGCGGCCCGCGTAGGCAATGTTCTGGGATTCACCGACGTCGAGCACTTTTCCGTCTACCGCAGCGGCGATGAAACGCACCCCGTTGCGGAAATGACGGTGCGCGACACTTACAAGAAAGGTGTCGGCAAAGCATTCACGGTGCTTTCCCAGAGCGGGTCGGGCTTGATTCTGCACTTCGGGTTGAAACCCCTGATCAATAACGATGTGACGATCAACCTGCCAGGAAACGTAGAAAAATCCTGGTTCACCTCGGCAAATTACGACATGAAGTTGAAGCCCGGCGGCATCCAGCGGCTCAACGGTCGCGACTGCTACGTTCTTGCCATTACGCCCAGGGCAGCGGCTCCCAACCTGATTATCGGAACCCTGTGGGCGGACGCGAAGGATGGCTCTCTCGTTCAGATTGAAGGTGTCGCGTCCAAGAGCCCGTCTGCCTTTGCGGGCACCACGCGCATGATGCGCCAGTACACCAACATCAGTGGATTCGCCATGTCCATGCATGCGCGCGCGGAATCGACCAGCATGCTCTTTGGGCAGACCGTGATCATGATCGATTACAGCAACTATCAGCTGCAAATTAAGCAAAACAAATAACCAACGGGGCGGCGTCCAGCCGGTAGCCGGCAGCTACAAGCTCCTGGGAGCTACAGACTCGAAGATCTGGGTGCCGGCACGTTTAAGTGATCCCGCGCACGCGTCTTACGGTACCTTGTATGCATTTGGTGCGCCGCGACACGCACGCTCGCGGGTAAAGGCGCGGCTCGGTCCGCCGCATTTGGGAACAACCGAAATCCAAGTCAACAAATGGGATAGCCCACAGCGTCGTGACTGCTGTCACCGATTGCGGAACCCCTCCGCTCGTAGAACAATGGTAGGCACGATGCGGGACGCGTTCAAAGTCGTTCCGCGGGGTTGCAGCTTTGGAGCTGCAAGGGCCAGGGAGGGAATGTGCCAGTCATCACGCCGCCGCCGCTACCGAGCGAAGACAAACGATGGAAGATTGTGAACGGCACCATGCGCAAGAACGGTTTTGCCCGTCATGCGCTCATTGAGACGCTGCACACTGTGCAGTCATCGTTCGGATTTCTGGACGACGATGCCATCCGCTTTGTCGCGCTTTCATTGCGCGTGCCGCTGAGCCAGGCGTATGGCGTGGCCACGTTTTATCACTACTTCACGCTCAAGCCTCCGGGCAAGCACACCGTAACGGTCTGCGCCGGCACAGCCTGCTATATCAAGGGCGCCGACAAGCTGATTGCCACCGCGGAAAAGCGGCTGGGCATCACGCCGGGCCAGACCACGCCGAACGGGCAGATCAGCCTGATGACCGCGCGCTGCGTGGGCGCATGCAGCCGCGCGCCGGTGGTTCTGTGCGATGGCGAAGTCGCCGGCGAGATCACGGGTGAACAAATGCTCGAGCAACTGGAAAGGTGGGCTGTGGAATGACAATCGAGGAGCTCGAACAGATAGCAAAAAACGTCCAGCAGGAGAACGCCAAGTACGACTTCGAAGTGAACGTCTGCATGGACCTGGCATGCGCAAGCCAGGGCGCGGGCGCGTTGAAGGACGCACTGGAGAAGGCGGCCGAAGCCGCGGGCAAAAAGGTGCTGGTGCGCCGTACTGGCTGCATGGGCCCTTGCTCGCATGGGCCGCTGGTGCGCGTGGATCCCGAGGAGACGCTCTACCACCATGTCAAGGCTGAGAACGCCCCCTCCATCGTCTACGGCCTGGGCGGCTCGCCGGTGCCGGAGTTGCAATGCGACCTGAATGACCACTTCGCAAGCCAAGTGCGCGTGGTGCTGGAAAATGCCGGCTTGATCGATCCCGAAAAAGTGGACGACTACATTGCGCACGACGGCTACAAGGCGCTCTTGACAGTGCTTACCGAGATGACCCCCAACGGCGTGGTTCATCGCATCACGGAAAGCGGGCTGCGCGGGCGCGGCGGCGGCGGATATCCTACCGGGCTGAAGTGGGGCACCGTGGCCAAGGCCAAAGGCGACGTGAAATATGTGGTTTGCAACGGGGACGAAGGCGACCCCGGCGCGTTCATGGATCGCAGCGTGATGGAAGGTGATCCGCATCGCGTGATTGAGGGGATGGCGATTGCCGCCTACGCCGTGGGCGCGAGCAAAGGCTTCATTTACGTGCGCGCCGAATATCCAGTAGCCGTTTCGCGGCTGACCACCGCGCTGCGCGAAGCACGGCGTCACGGACTGCTGGGCAACAACATCTGCAATACACCCTTCAACTTCGATGTGGAGATTCGTCTCGGCGCCGGTGCGTTTGTGTGCGGCGAGGAGACGGCGCTTATCGCCTCGATTGAAGGCAAGCGCGGCACGCCCAAACCGCGGCCGCCCTATCCGGCGTCAAGCGGATTGTGGGGCAAGCCGACGCTGATCAACAACGTGGAGACCTACGCCAACATCGCGCCCATCGTGCGCAACGGCGGCAAGTGGTTTCACGACATGGGCTCGGAACGCAGCAAAGGCACCAAGGTTTTCGCGCTCACCGGCAAAATCGCCAACACCGGCCTGGTAGAAGTACCGATGGGAATCAAGCTGCGCGAGATCATCGAGGTCATCGGCGGCGGCGTGCCGGGGGGCCACAAATTCAAGGCCGTACAGACCGGCGGACCCTCGGGAGGATGCATTCCCGAAGAAATGCTCGATGTGGGCGTGAGTTACGATGCGCTGGTCAAGATGGGCTCCATCATGGGCTCCGGCGGCATGATCGTGATGGACGACACCTCGTGCATGGTCAACGTGGCGCGGTTCTTTATCGAGTTCTGCATGACCGAGTCGTGCGGCAAGTGCATTCCATGCCGCGCGGGCACGGCGCAGATGTACACGCTGCTGACGCGCATCTGCAATGGCACCGGAACCATGGACGACCTGGCGCTGCTCGAAGATCTCTGCGTTACGGTGAAGGAGACAAGCCTTTGCGGACTGGGGCAGACTGCGCCGAATCCCGTGCTGAGCACGCTCAAATATTTCCGCAACGAGTACATCGAGCACATCCTCGACAAGCGCTGTCGGGCCGGCGTCTGCCAGATGGCAGCGGTCGAAACTGAAAAAGAGGTGGTGGCATGAGCCAGGAAACAGACGTCAAAACTCTTGTCATCGACGAGCAGGAAGTGAGCGCGCGCGCCGGCCAAACCATTCTCGAAGTGGCGCGCGAGAACGACATCAATATTCCGACGCTTTGCCATCTCGAGGGCCTGGGCGACGTGGGCGCGTGCCGTCTGTGTTTGGTCGAGATCAAGGGCTCGAACAAGCTGCTGCCGGCCTGCGTGGCCACGGTGCAGGAAGGCATGGAGGTCTCGACCAACACGGAGCGGCTGCAGAAGCACCGCCGCACGATTCTCGAGTTGCTGTTTGCCGAGCGCAATCACGTTTGCTCGGTCTGCGTCTCGAACGGGCATTGCGAGTTGCAATCCCTGGGCCAGGAGCAGGGACTGACGCACGTCCGCCTGCCCTATCGCAATCCCGATCTCTTTGTGGATGCCTCGCACGAGCGCTTCACGCTGGACCACAACCGCTGCATATTGTGCACGCGCTGCGTGCGGGTCTGTTCGGAGATTGAGGGCGCGCACATCTGGGATGTGATGGGCCGCGGAACCACTTCTTTGATCATCTCGGACCTGCACCAGGAGTGGGGAAAATCGGCTTGCACCCGCTGCGGCAAATGCGTGCAGGTGTGTCCCACCGGGGCTCTGTTCGACAAAAGCAAGATCGGCTCCGATCACCCCAAGTATCCCGAGTTTCTGCCCTATCTGAACTTGATGCGGGAGGCGCAATGAGCAAATTGAAGCTTGCCACCGTCTGGCTTGACGGATGTTCCGGCTGCCACATGTCGTTCCTCGACATGGACGAGCGGCTGCTCGAACTGGCGGAAGTGGTCGATGTGGTCTACAGCCCCATCGTCGACACCAAGGAGTTTCCCGACGAGGTCGATATCGCGCTGGTCGAGGGCGCCGTCGCCTCGGTCGACGACGAGAAGAAGATCAAAAAGATTCGCGACCATTCCAAGATGCTGATCGCCATGGGCGACTGCGCGATTACCGGCAACGTCCCGGCGATGCGCAATCCCATTGGGCCCGAGGCGATTCTCGACCGGGCCTACATTCAGAATGCGAGTGCGCAGGCGCAGATTCCCTGTGTCGTGGTGCCGAAACTGTTGAAGGTGGTGCGTCCTATTCACGAGTTTGTTAAGGTGGACGTCTTCCTGCCCGGTTGCCCGCCCTCGGCTGATACATTTCACACCGCGCTTACTGCGCTGGTCAACGGCGGACCGCTGGACATTTCGGCGCTCACCCGCTTTGGAGCTTAACGAGTCGGAGCAAGTTTATGAGCCAGACCATCACCATCGATCCGGTAACGCGCCTTGAAGGCCACGGCAAAATCACCATCCAGCTCAACGGCCAGGGCGAGGTTGAGAACGCGCACTTCCACGTGACGCAGGTGCGCGGCTTCGAGCGCTTCAGCGAAGGCCGTCCGTTCTACGAGATGCCCAGCCTGATGGCGCGCATCTGCGGCATTTGCCCGGTGTCGCATCTCATCGCGTCCGCCAAAGCCTGCGAGGCCATCATGTCGGTGCGCATTCCGCACACCGCGGCGCAGTTGCGGCGGCTGTTGAACCTGGCGCAGATGGTGCAATCGCACGCCCTCAGCTTCTTCTATCTCGCCTCGCCCGACCTGCTGCTGGGCATGGAGTCCGATCCCAAGTTGCGCAACATTTTGGGCGTGGCGGCGGCCAAGCCGGAGCTCGGCCGCGCCGGCATCGCGCTGCGCCGCATTGGGCAGAGCATTATCGAATTGCTCGGCGACAAGCGCGTGCATCCCGGATGGGTAGTGCCCGGGGGCGTCACCGAACCGCTTTCCCCCGAGAAGCGCGACAAGATTCTGGCCATGTTGCCCGAGGCTTACTCAAGCGTCGGCCTGGCTCTGGGCGCATACAAGCAGATCGCCGGTACTTTCCAGCCGGAGATCGAAGTCTTCGCCAACTTCCCGTCGAATTACATGAGTCTGATCAGCGAAGAAGAATCGATCGACTTAACCGACGGCGCGCTGCGGCTGATTGATGCCACGGGAAAGATCATCGAGGACGGCATCACAGCGAGTCGCTACACCGAAGTGATTGGCGAGGCCGTGGAGAATTACAGCTATACCAAATTCGCTTACTACAAACCGCTCGGATACCCCGACGGAAGCTACCGCGTCGGTCCGCTGGCGCGGCTGAACATCGTCAAGTCCATGGGCACGCCAAAAGCCGAGAAGGAACTCACCGAGTTCAAGCAGTTGGCCACCGGACCGGTCTCGAGTTCCTTCCACTATCACCATGCGCGGCTGGTCGAGATGCTCTACGGCATTGAGAAGATCGAAGAGATCCTTGCCGACTCGCGCATTCTCGACAAGCACGTGCGCGCCACAGCCGGCGTCAATCGCCTTGAGGGCGCAGGGCAGGCTGAAGCGCCGCGCGGCGTGCTCCACCACCACTACAAGGTCGACGAAAATGGCAAAATCACCTGGGCGAACCTGGTGATCGCCACCGGCCAGAACAACAATGCCATGAACCGCGGCGTGCTACAGGCTGCACGGCATTATGTGAAGGATGGCAAATTTACCGAGGGCGTTCTCAACCGGGTGGAAGCTGTCGTTCGCACTTTTGACCCGTGCCTGAGCTGCTCCACGCACGCCTTTGGGCAGATGCCGCTGGTGATTTCGCTGCTCTCTGCTGACGGCGAAGTTGTGGATCGGGTGGCGCGGGACTGATTTCCCGCGCGGTCAACAAGAATGGTTCCGGGGCGATTTCCAAGAGACCAAAGAGCGGATTCGATTCGGAGAACGGAAAACATGGCGAACACGGCACGGTGTCTCATCCTTGCCTGCGGTAATACTTTGCGCAGCGACGACGGCGTAGGCCCGAAGCTGGCAGCTTGGGCAGAAGAGCGATTCCGCCAGGAATCCGAGGTACGTGTCATTTCGCGCCAGCAGTTTACCCCGGAACTGGCCGAATTGATTGCCGCCGCTGATTCCGTGCTCTTCGTTGACTCCTCAGCGAGTCCTCCGCCAGGTCGCGTCAGACTCCTGCCGGTTTCTTCGCGTGTGGAGAGCTCAACAGCACCGCCTTCGCATCACCTCAAGCCGTCCGAACTCCTGGGTTTAACCCGCTCACTCTATGGCTCAATAAAATCCCATGCCATGCTGTTGACCGTTGGCATCGGCTCAACCGAATTGGGCGAAACCTTCAGCGCGCCGGTCGAAGCCGCTCTCCCCCGCGCGCGCGGCATCCTGGAAAAGGCCGTGCTGCGTTTTCTCGGCCGCTGATGAGCATCGCTTCTTGCCGCAATCAAACCATGTTACCATTTTGAGGAAATCGGCCGAATTAGCGCTGTATGACAGATCGCACATAGGCCAAGGCGGTGGAATCGAATGAGTGAAATCATCTTCGAAGTGCGCGAGGACGAGACGGATGGCGGCTATACGGCCCATGCGCTCGGCTACGGTATTCACACGCAGGCTGAGACTCTTGAGGAGCTGCGCGCTATGGTGCGGGACGCGGTGGCCTGCTATTTCGATGAATCGATGAAAGCCCCGAAGATCATCCGCCTCCATTTTGTGCGCGAAGAAGTTCTGGCCGCATGAAACTGCCACGCGACCTCGACGGACCGAGACTGGTCAAGACGTTGAGTGTCTTAGGTTACGTGGAAACCCGTCAATCCGGCTCGCACATCAGAATCACTACGCAGCGAGACGGCGAAAACCATGAGGTTATTCCCCGCCACCATGCGATCAAGACCGGAACGCTTTCCAGTATTCTTAAGCGGATCGCCGCTCATCATCGAATATCGCTCGATGAACTCCTAAAACTCCTCAACCTGTAACCTTTGCGCCTGAGCCGGCTCCTGGATTCGCGTGCTCAGCCTTTTTCTTCTCAGCTTCTCGCGCAAAAAAATGGCGACTGCACTTTCCGCAGCCGCCGACTACAAAGAAAGAATAGACAAGCTTAAAAAGCCGCTACCGTTTGACGCAGGCTGTAGGAGCTGAGCGTCTTGATGTAATTGCCGCGGTCGTAGGGCGAGGTGTCGGGGACCGAACGGCGGCTGAGGCAGCCGCGCGTCTCGGCAAGCGAAGCGTATTCGCGCTTCTCCAGCCAATAGCGCATGTCGGCCAGCACGCGGCCGATGTGCTCGATGCCGTGAATGTGCAGCGCCGAGGCCATCTCGGTCACGCTGGCGCCAGCCATGATTGCCTTCAGCACGTCTTCAGCGGAATGCACGCCGCCAGTGATGGCGATGTCGCCGTTCAGATGGCCGAATAGAATGGCTGCCCAGTGCAGCCGCGGCAATAATTCCGACGGTGTTGAAAAGTGCAGCGAGGGCCTGACCTCGAGCGTCTCGATGTCGAAGTCCGGCTGATAAAAGCGGTTGAATAGCACCACGGCACGCGCACCAGCCTCTTCAAACCGCGCGCACAGATTTGGCAAGCTGGTAAACATTTGCGAAAGCTTGACCGCGACGGGAACCTTGACTGCCTTGCACACGCTGCCTACCAGTTCCAGCAGTTGCAACTCGAGATCGGCCGAGGTCTGGCTGCGGTCCGTCGCCAGCGCAAAGGTGTTCAGCTCGATGGCGTGTGCCCCGCCCTGCTCCATCTCTTTGGCAAACCGCACCCAGCCGCCGGGTGTGGCTCCGTTCAGGCTGGCGATGATAGGAATCTCGACTGCCTCCCGCGCGCGCCGCAGATGCTCAAGATATCCCTCGTGCGTCATGCGGTAGTCGCTCAGTTCCGGCAGGAAATCGAGTGACTCGGCAAAAGACTCCGTGCCGCGCGACAAGTCTTCGTCGAGCGTGCGCGACTCCAGCGCCAACTGCTCTTCGAAGAGCGAGGTAAGCACAATAGCCGAAGCGCCTGCATCTTCCATGTGGCGAATGTTGTCGATCGATTCAGAGAGCGGCGTGGCCGCGACCACAATCGGGCCGCTGAGCTTCATGCCGAGATATTGCATGGAAATATCCGTCATTCTTCACCTCCTCTAGCAGCCGCAGCCGCCAGTTTAGCTTCCTGGTTATCTTCCGGTTTCTCTAGCGGTGCAATGTGCGGCGTCTCGCCGCGGCCCGGCATGGCGGCGCGAGCAGAGTAAACGCGCCATTCGCGCTCCACGTCGTCCTGCGCTTCCGTGAGCAGCTTCGCGGCCAGATCGGGATTGCTGCGCGCCAGCATGGTGTAGCGAGCTTCACGATAAGCATAGTCCTTAAGCCGGATCGAAGGCGCCTTGGAATCGAGTTGGAAGGGATTCTTGCCCTCTTCGCGCAATGCAGGGTTGTAGCGCATGAGCGGCCAGTAGCCCGACTGTACAGCCAGTTTCTGCTGCTCCAATCCGTGCACCAGGTCGTAGCCGTGGGCGATGCAACTCGAATACGCGATGATGATCGATGGACCGTCGTGCGCCTCGGCCTCCTGGAAGGCCTTGACTACGTGCGAGTCGTTGCCGCCCATCGCCACCTGCGCCACGTACACCGAACCGTAACTGACGGCTTCCATGGCCAGGTCCTTGCGGCTGTTGGGTTTGCCGCTGGCGGCAAACTTTGCCACCGCGCCGCGCGGAGTGGACTTGGACGCCTGGCCGCCGGTGTTCGAGTAGACGCCGGTATCGAGAACCAGCACGTTCACATTCTTGCCGGAGCCGAGCACGTGATCGAGCCCGCCGAATCCGATGTCGTAGGCCCAGCCGTCGCCGCCCAGAATCCACACGCTCTTGCGAATGAGCACGTCGGCGATGGCCAGCAGATTTTTCGCGTCAGACGACGCGTTGCCGGCGAGCTTCTCGCGCAGCGTTTTTACGCGCTCACGCTGTTGATTGATTTCGGGTTCGGTCTTCTGTGTTGCGCCCACGAGGTCCGCGGCCAATTCCGCGCCAATGGCCGGCGCCATCCGCGAAACGAGATTTTCCGCAAAGGCCTTCTGTTGATCGAGCGCAATCCTCATACCGAAACCGAACTCGGCGTTGTCCTCAAAGAGCGAGTTCGACCACGTTGGTCCGCGGCCCTCGGCGTTCGAGGTATAAGGAGTGGTTGGCAGGTTGCCGCCGTAGATCGACGAGCAGCCCGTGGCGTTGCCGATGTAGAGCCGGTCGCCAAACAACTGCGTGAGCAGTTTGATGTACGGCGTTTCGCCGCAACCCGAGCAGGCGCCGGAGAACTCAAACAACGGTTGCAGAAGCTGCAGGTCCTTGACTTGCGAATGCGAGAGTTTCGAGCGGTCCACCTCGGGCAGCGAGAGGAAATAGTCCCAATTCTCGCGCTCCGGCTCGCGCAGCGGCGTTTGTGGCGCCATGTTGATCGCTTTTTTGCCGGCGTCGCTCTTGTTCTTCACGGGGCACACTTCCACGCACAACGCGCAGCCAGTGCAATCCTCGGGCGCCACCTGCAACGTGTAGCGCTCCTGCTCCATGCCCTTCCACTTGGGCTTGGCCCACTTGAACGTAACGGGCGCCTTGTCGCCGAGATCGGCGCCGTAAATCTTGGCGCGGATCACAGCATGCGGGCATACCATCACGCATTTGCCGCACTGGATGCACAGATTCTCGTCCCACACGGGAATGAACTGCGCGATATTGCGCTTCTCCCACTGCGCCGTTCCCGAGGGATACGCGCCGCCGGCGGGAATTGCGCTCACCGGGATCTGGTCGCCCTTGCCCTCGGCAATCATGCCCAGCACGTCGTGCACGAACTTGGGCGCCTTCGAGGAGAACGCGCCAGTGAGATCGAACGTTGAGGATGCCGCCGATGGCAGCTCGACTTTCTCGAGATGCGCCAGCGCGTGATCCACGGCAGCAAAGTTCTTCTGCACGACCGATTCGCCACGCTTGCCATACGTCTTCTTGATCGCCTTCTTGATCTGCGCGATGGCATCTTCGCGCGGCAGCACGCCGCTGATGGCGAAGAAGCAGGTCTGCATGATGGTGTTGATGCGCGAGCCCATGCCGGCTTCGCGCGCCACCTTGTATCCGTCGATCACGTAGAACTCAATCTTCTTGCGCAGCATTTGTTCCTGCGTGCTGCGCGGCAGCTTGTCCCACACCTCGGCCGCGGAGTACTCCGAGTTGAGGAGGAAGACCGCGCCCGGCATGGCCGCTTCCAGCACGTTCATCTTCTCGAGGAAGCTGAAGTTGTGGCAGGCCACGAAACTCGCCTTGGTGATGAGGTACGTCGACCGGATCGGATTTGGTCCGAAGCGCAGGTGCGATGTGGTCATCGAGCCTGACTTCTTCGAGTCGTAAACGAAGTAACCCTGCGCGTAGTTCGGCGTCTCTGTGCCGATGATCTTGATGGAATTCTTGTTGGCGCCCACGGTGCCGTCTGAGCCAAGGCCGTAGAAAAGAGCACGCACAGTCTTCGGATCCTCGGTGGAAAACTCCGGATCGTAATCGAGACTCGAGTGGCTCACG
>Ga0302189_10001306_pt1 | contig 21178 bp, 17 predicted proteins | sample II_Bog_E2_2_FD_194551 | JGI IMG/M metagenome (GOLD analysis project Ga0302189, IMG submission 194551) | Peat permafrost microbial communities from Stordalen Mire near Abisko, Sweden - II_Bog_E2_2 | ecosystem: Environmental > Terrestrial > Soil > Wetlands > Peat | place: Sweden: Abisko...
GAGCAGATTGGCTGGCCCCGCCCGACCCGCCCGGGCGACCGGCTGCGCATCGAAAGCGAGGTGATGGAGGTGCGCCGCTCGCGCTCCCGTCCCGACATGGGCACCGCCCGCCTTCGTACCGAGACCTTGAACCAGGACGACCAAGTGGTCCAGACCATGATCGCGGCCCTGATCGTGCCGGCGCGGGCGGCGTAAGCGTCCTGCCCCTGGCTCCGGGGTGGTGTCGTGCCCGGGTGTCCGCCTGCCGGCAACCGCACTTGCCGTCATCGCTCGGCTGCCGTGGCGGGCATCGCCCCGTTGTCCGCCGAAATCCGTCGGGATCTCCCAATCGTCCGGCGTTGCGCCCGTGTTGGGCCTTGCCTTTGCGTCCACCGGTCTTTATTGTCCCGCCGGGTGTCATCGGGCGCTGCCTTAGCTCAGCCGGTAGAGCAGCTGATTCGTAATCAGCAGGTCCGCGGTTCGAATCCGCGAGGCAGCACCATTTCCCAAAATTATTCCTCGTAAAAACAACAGGTTAGCAGGTTCACCCCAGAACCAGCGAGCCCTGTTGCTGTTTGGGCAAAATCTGCTAACCCCTTGTTTTCATTGAATATACGGTTGTTGACACATTTTGTGCACGGGCATAGATTCGAGCGATCCTACACGGAAAATACACGTGAGGAATCGGAGATGGGCTCCCACACGGACGAAGAGCGACGAATCTGCGACGGAAAAGTCGTGATTTATCAACGCACCGATGTCGCCACGCCTCACTGGCAGGCCCGAATCAAACTGCCCGATCAGCCCTATGTCCGCGCCAGCCTCAAGACCGCGAACGAGAAAGAGGCGGTCAAACTGGCGACCAAGATGTACGAGGATCTGCGCTACCGGCACGAACGCGGCCTCCCGCTGAAGCGTGTCCGATTCGACGCCGTGCTCGATCGCTATCTGGAGCACCTTGCGGAAGAGGTGCGCTGCGGCAATCAGAAGAACGATAAATTCATCGATCAACGGAATATGAGCCGGTATTGTCGGGAGTATTTCGACGCCAAATATATCGACACCATAACGACCGGAGATATTCTAAAATACCACGAATGGCGTCGCAAATATTGGATCTCTGGCCCCGGCAGCAAACTTGAAACCCATCAATATGAGCGGAATGGTAAAGTCGTAAATTCCAAAGTTCGTGCGGGTAAGGAACCGGCAATCAGCACGGTGAATTTGGAAAATGTCCTGCTTCGAGCGATCTTTACATATGCCTCGATGAATGACTGGATAACGAAGGCACAAATCCCAACGATCGCAATGCGAATTCCAACCGTTCGCCGGTCGAGAGATTCTAAACGCAGACCTGGATTAACCCCTGAACAAATTAAGCACCTACTGGAGGTCAGCGAGAAACGGCTTGATGGTATCGACGAACGGATTTATCATCAACGGTTCATGCTCCACACTTTCATTGGGATTATGGCCTATACGGGAGTATCTGCTCAACCCACCTGGAGGACCGACTGTCCGCGTAGGGTGTTGAGGATGGCTGCGTAGGCGTCGATGCCGGTGCGAGCGGCGGTTCCGATGACGGATTTGACGGCGGCGAAGAGGTCGGCTCCCCAGTCGGAGCGGAAGCCGCCCGTGACCTTTCGATAGGTGGCGGTGGGGCGGAGTTCGCGTTCGGAGCCATTATTGTCGGGTGCTGCTGGCCACCCTGATCGCCCACGGCACCAACCTCGGCCTGACCGCCATGATCTGGCTTCCCAATGCCGTTGGGGCCTGGACTACACTGTGCCCGGGCACCATCCTGACCATCGAGCCTCGCGGGGGAAACCGACGGCCGTGGACGGTAGCGGTCAACGGGCACAAGGTCAGTGAAGGTGCGGCTCCGACTCTCGAAGATGCCCAGACCGATGCCGCGGATGTCGCTGTGGAGATCGCGAGCGGAGGCAGACTCGACCACGACCCCTGACGCGGGCATGGTCCAGGGCAATCGGGTGAAGGAAATCAGGTTGTCACGCTCCAGGGACAGACCCGGTATGGGCGATTTTTGGCCAAAATTAGTTTTTCGAATCAACGCCTTCTATACTTTGTTTGACTCTAAACCACCTCGTAGGACCGATAGGGTGTCGTAGAGGGCGGAATGAACTATCATCTTATGCGTGTCAAAATCTCCATGCCTCACAACCAACACCCCGTTCACCCGATTGCCCTGGGGCATGGTCCGAATCGGCTTTCCAGATTGGGGCCTTATGCGATATCTTCCCCCCCCCCACAACGCCAATTTTCAAAACCTTCGGTCTTCCGCTAAAATGTTAGGGCGTTTCCGACAATCGGCAGGGAGCAGATTGGAGCCATTCTTCAGCGCAGAATCAGGTATTTTGATTCGAAGATTTCAGCCGGTATCGGCCTGCTGAAAAAGAATCCCTGCATTTCATCACAGGCAAGCAATCGCAGCAGGCGAAATTGCTCCTCAGTTTCGACACCCTCCGCGACCACCTTGAGCTTCAACCCGCGCGCCAGGCTGATGATGGTGGATACCAGCGCCAAGCCTTCCGGACTCTGTGTCATCTCGATGATGAACGAGCGGTCGATCTTAAGGATGTCCACCGGCAGTTTGGCCAGGTAGCTGAGCGACGAAAACCCGGTGCCGAAATCATCGATGGCGACGGTCAGTCCCATGGCGCGGATCGCTCGCAAACTGGTGATATTGTAGCTGATATCATCCATGATCACGCCTTCCGTGATCTCCAGCTCCAATCCGGCCGCGGCATGCGCGTCTATACTGATTGTTTGTTCGAGTTCGGCGATGAAATCGGGATCGCGCAGTTGTATCGGGGACACGTTCACCGCGATGCGCCCTACGGCAAGACCTGAGGCGCGCCACCGCACATAGTCTTTCATAGCGGTGCCGAGCGCCCAGCGCCCGACTTCATAGATTAATCCGGTTTCTTCGAGGCTGGGGATAAACCGACCCGGTGGCACCAGCCCCGTTCGGGGATCATTCCATCGGATCAGAGCTTCGGCACCGGTGACCTTGCCGCTTGCGAGGCTTATTTTTGGCTGGTAATAAAGCACGAACTGTTCTTTTTCGATAGCCTCGCGCAGCTGGGTTTCCAGACTAAGCTTGCCTTCCACCGCATTGGTCATGGTGGCGGTGTAGAATAAGTATCGATTGCCCCTCGCCTTGGCCTTCTTGAGCGCAAACTCGGCATTCCTGCATAAGGTTTCCGCGTCGGCGCCATCATTCGGAAACAGTGCGACGCCGACCGTGGCAGACACTCGAAGCGTGGACTCATGCAGGCAGAACGGGTGCGCCATGAGCGCCTTTTGCATTTCTTCGAGCAGCCGTGCCAGGTTGCGGCCCGACGCTACGTCCGGCAGCACCACGCCAAAATGGTCCGCGCCCAATCGCGCGACCAGATTGGCGTCCCCCCTGTTTTGCGCCAGCCACTCCGCCACCTGCTTCAGAAGCGCGTCGCCGGCTAGCCGGCCGAGGCTGTGGTTGATATTCTTGAATCGGTCCAGATCGATGAACAATACGGCGATCTTGTGTCGGCCGCCGGCCTCGCCTCGCAAGTATTGTCCGACACGCTCGAGAAACAGGCTGCGGTTCGCCAAGCCGGTCAGTTCATCGTAATAGGCGAGGCGGTTGAGTTGATCCTCCTTGCCGATATGATCGATCGCGAACGCGATGTCGCTGACCAGCTCCGTCAACAGCACCATCTCTTCTTCGTCGAAGAAATTGGCGTCCTCGGCGTACAGCGAGAACACACCCTCGACTTCATCGGACACAATCACCGGAAATACCGCCAGAGAGCGGACACCCAATTCGGCATATTTCTTGCCGAAAACGACCCTGGGGTCGTTCAGCATATCGTCTGCCACGATGGCCGTCTTCTCCCGGACCGCACGCGCGCACATGGTCCTTTGCGCGTCGTCTGGCGATGACAATGCGCCTTCAACCAGAGCGACGAGCGCCTCATCCTTCCCCTCCGAGGCGACCGGGGAAATCTTCGTCCCGCTTCGATCGACAAGGCACATCATGCTCATGCGGAACCCACCTGACTCGACGGCAATCCGGCACGCCCCGTTGAACAGCTCCTCGCGGTCATTCACACGGACGATCAGCGTATTGATGCCGCTCAGCACCGCATACACACGGTTCAGGCGTCGAATTTTGATTTCGGCCGTCTTCAGGTCGTGAATATCCGTGCATGTACCGAACCATTTGATGATGCTTCCGGAGTCATTCTGGAGCGGCACGCCCCGGACGAGCCACCAACGGTAAGTTCCGTCCGCGCGACGCAAGCGATTTTCCTGCGAATAGATGCCGACCGCTGCCGTCGCACTTTCCCAGGCATCCCATATCAGTTGCCGTTCATCAGGATGGAACGGCTTGATCCACCCATCACCGCGACTTTCCTCGAGGGTAAGACCGGTATAGTCCACCCATTGTTGATTGAAGAAGATATTCCTGCCGTCCGCATCGGTCACCCAAACGATCTGCGGAACAGCTTCGGCCAAAGTGTGGAACTCGCTTTCGCTTGCTCGAAGCGCATCCTCCGCCCGCTTGCGATGTGCTTCCCCCATGAATCCGTCGAGCGCGAAACTTATGTCCATCGCCAATTCACACAACAGACCGCGTGCCGCTTCGTCGAAAAACAGCGACTTGGCAGCATAGACACAGAAAGCGCCGATGACATGACCGCCCCTGCATAAGGGAAGCGCTGTAGACGTGGCCCAGCCGGAGGGCGCCAAGCGCTCTCGCCAGGGAGCCATGGCGGGGTCGTGCATTAAACCCTCGAACCAGATCGGCCGGTTTTCGCGGATTGCCTGACCGATCGGACCGCGACCGAATGGAGTGTCATCCCTGAAGGAGATATCAATGTCCTTCAGGTAGCCAGTGGCGTCGCCGTAACTGGCGACCGGCCGCACGGCGCCGGAGTCCGCATCGGCAATTCCTACCCATGCCATCTGCGCGCCGCCGAATTGCACCGCGATGCGGCAAATTTCTGGGAACAACTCTTCTTCAGTCGTGCAATGCACGATCGTATGGTTACATTGGCTAAGAGCAGCATAGAGCGCCGCGTGCCGTCGGGCCTGTGCCTCTGCTACTGTACGATCGGTAATATCGCGAATATTGCACTGTATGACTTTGATGCCTTCGCACTCGTACGCATTGGCGACGACTTCGACGTTGATCCGCGCTCCGGCTTTTGTTCTCAGGGGAAGATTTTCGTAGCGGACATATCCCTTCTGCTGCAGGTCCGCGAAGGTTTCTTTGCTATCCGAAATATCGGCAAACGACCCCACTTCCCACAATTTTCGCCCGAGGAACTCCCGATGCGAATATCCAAGCATCTCGCTCAAATAGGGGTTGACATGGTGAGTAGGCCGGGGGAATTTCACCCCCAGCCTCTCTCAGAACGGTGCGGGAGCCTCTCAACTCACACCGCTCCCATCAAGCAAACGCGCCCACGGTTCCTTTCTGCCAGTGTACGAACAGATGCGGTTGCTTCTCCGCCACAGTTTCGAGGAAGAGACTGGCCCGTATCTTGTGCCCCTTGAGCCGCCGGTACTTCGCCATCGCCCAGGCCACCAACGTTTTGTTGAAGTGTCTGAAGACCGGATACAGGGCCGAGGGATAGAACCTCCCGTAATAGGCTATCCAACCCCGCAGTATGGGATTGTGCAGCCGGGAGATATCCCGCAGGCTCAGCTCCGTGCGATTTCGATAGTTCAGCTTCCGCGTGGTTTCCCGCATGGACTTCAGAGCTTTCGTGCTGACCGCCGGAGTGAAGCTCACAAACAGACTGTTCCGCTTGCGGTTCTTCACCAGCCGGGGCCGGAAAGTATAGCCGAGGAAGTCGAACTTCGTCCTCGGGTGCTTTTCCTTGCGACTTCCGTCTTTGCAGTAGACAATCTGTGTCTTGTCCGGATGCATTTGCAGACCGCACTCGGCAAGCCTCGCGCTCAGCGCCGCCATGATGGCCTGCGCCTCCTGCTCCGTCTTGCAATGTACCAGCCCGTCATCTGCATAGCGGCACCAGGGTACGCCTGGAAACGTCCGAGTCATCCAGACATCGAACGTGTAGTGCAGAAAGAGATTGGCGAGGACTGGGCTGACAACGCCACCCTGAGGAGTCCCCTTGGCGCGTTCCACCAAAGTTCCATCCGACAGTTGAAGAGGAGCCGTCAGCCAACGTCCAATATAGAGCCGCACCCATTCACACTCCGTGTGCTTCTCGACAGCCCGCAGGAGCCGGGTGTGGTCGATGTTGTCGAACAGGCCCTTGATGTCAAACTCCAGAACCCAATTGTACTCCCAGCACCGCGTGCGCGTCACTGCCACGGCATCGAGCGCCGATTTGCCGGGCCGATAGCCGTAGGAGTCCGGGAGGAAAATAGGTTCCACAGCCGGTTCAAAGACCAATTTAACCACCATCTGCGCCACACGATCCGCCACGGTCGGAACGCCGAGAATGCGTTCCCCGCCATTCTTCTTCGGAATTGCCACCGCTTTGACCGGCGGCGGGAAATAGCTTCCCGACGACATCCGGTTCCAGAGTCGATACAGATTGTTCTTCAAGTCCGATTCGAAGTCCTCGATCGTCTCCTTGTCCACGCCGGCAGACCCAGCATTGGCCTTGACGGCTTTGAAGGCATCCCACACCAACATCTTGGGGATGGTGAACGGCTTTGTCGCATTCATCCGTTTCCTCCTGTTGCCAGTTGAACGCCAAACGCGACGGCTTGACCCGACCCCTTTGCTCCAGCCGCATTACCAGCCTTCATCGCTCATACTGGTCGGTCCGTCCCAGTGCTCCGCTTCGGTACGCTCGCCTCGCGGTTGATGCCGCTTGTGCTTCTCCCTTGGCATCGGAACGACTGGTTCCCGCAGTTCCGCACGAGAGCCCAGATCAGCTTCACGCCCCCTATACGCCGGTCGCCGTCTGTCCAGTAATCAGGTGCCCGACAGACTCGTCCCAGAAGATAGAAACGCCCCTGGTTTTGACGACAATTCTCTGGATTACGACGCGTCATCGAGGGTTCACTTACGTTCGTCTCTCTGATCCATACCTGCTCGGGGTACAATCCCCGACGCTTTGACCCCAATGCTCACCACCACGACTCTTGACCGCAGCAGCTTGGGGTGGTTTGAAGTCCGCTCCTGAAAGCCGACTCCGGAGGGCCTGCCTCCATCTCACATGCAGCTTTGACACAATCCGTCAGTTCGTTCCGAACCTCCTTCTTGTGTGCGCCTGCGGCGCACCTTCGATCTGTCCAGTGTGTGCATTGAGCAGCAGGATGCCGTCTTGCGCCGTTTCAAAGAGCCGGCGATAGCGAGCCTCCGATACGCGCAACGCGCGATCATGTGCTGCGGTGGGAGAAGGGGGCATTAGCGGGGAAGGGGGCGCATAAGGGGGCGACAGTCACTTTTCAAGGGACTCATCCGCGCAGTACTGGGCGATGGGCGAGCCCGATGGATCGGGGTCATTTAACAACGCTGCATTCTATCCCAGGTGCGCATAAAAGGCGCGACTCGGAAACTACCCATTTTCGCGAAGTGCAATGGGGTGTGGCTAAGAGGCTTGTCGCCAGGGCGTCTCTCCGGGCATGGACGCCGAGTTCACGCCGCACGCCGATGCACAACTCAAGACTCTTGTTCAAAGAGGGTCTTCGGTAGAGATACATGGGCATCTATACAGCCAATGCGAGTCCGCCAAATGATGCCAACTGCATGAGTTCCCGAATCGTGCCGTTCACTCTGAAGCGTGCAAACAGCGCCATTGCAACATCTACCATCCAAACTGCTTTGGAGACAACGATGCTTCTACGACGAAATCGAGCAAACCAATGCCTCTGGCGGCAGTTATTCCTCTCTATACCATGTGTGAGGTCTTTGCCTTGATACAGCTTTCCAATCGGAATTAGGTTGGTGTATACCACATAATCATCAGAAACATAAAGCTTAACGCCTGTTTGCTTGAGCCGCTCAATGAGCGGCGCCGCGGTCTTCGCTGCGATCCCCGCACTCCCAGTCAATCAGCTCCCCGGTGGCGTGGTTGATGGCCTTCCATATCCACAGCTTCTCGTCCTTCGAATTCAGGAAATGCCACATTTCATCAAGCTCAATCACTACGACCGTTCCTACGGGGACCGGCTTTGACGGGTGTTCCTTTGCTACCCACTCCAGCCATGCCTGGACCGTTGAAGGCGCAACGCCAAGAACGAATGCTGTGCATGGAATAGAAGCCCCGCAAAGATACCTAATTGCCGCCTCATATCTCAAGTAAATTGGATAGCCATGTCCCGGTGTATCAGTAAATCGGCTCCCACAATCCCGACAGAGATACCTTTGATAACTATGAGAAAAGGCTCATCCTGGATTCCGGGGTGTTGTCAATCGTCGCCCCGCTGCGGCAATAGGACTCAGGCGCGTTAGGGGGATGGCCATTGCGTCTGCGCTCTTTGGTTGATTCGGTAGGGGCGTCATCCATCGCCGGGTCCCACCACCATGCCTGCTCTCGACCTGATCAATTTGGCGTCTTTGATCGATGATGCGAAGTGCTTTGAGCTGATCCGTCAGCATCGCTGGCCAGATGGTGTGCGTTGCGCCAAATGCAGTGGTGACTCAGTTGTCCGCCACGGCCCCGATGATACTCAACATCATCGACAGCGCTACCGGTGCAAAGCCTGCGATGCTCGCTTTGATGATCTGACGGGCACCGTTCTTGCGGGACACCATCAGCCTCTGCGGGTTTGGGTTCTGTGCTTATACTTCATGGGCCTGAACCTATCCAACTGTCAGATCGCCAAAGAGTTGGGCCTGAACGAGGATGACGCCCACGCCATGGCGACACATCTGCGCGAGGGACTGGTCGCCAAGGTTCCGGACGTTGTGCTTGATGGTGAGGTCGGGGCCGACGAGGTCTACGTTATCGCCGGGCACAAGGGTAACCCCGAAGCGGTCAAAAAAAAGGCCGCGAGGGACGCTGCCGCCGGCTCAAGGGTGCACCGGGACGAGGTACTTTGGAGAAAGAAAAACCGCCGATCCTCGGTTTGATCCAGAGAGGCAGCAATTCTCATTGGCCGGTTTGGCCAATTTTTTCAGGGTGGGCGAGCGTTGAGGTCGGCGATGGCTGCCAGAAGGTCGTCCCATGTGGGGAAGACGATATAGGCAGTGATGGTGCGCAGGTGCTCGAAGAATCTGTAAGAGGCACCGCGTGCGGCGACGGCGTTTCTCCAAGCCAGTGCGGAGAAATGGGCGACGGCATGGAAGGAGAAGGCCAGCAGGTTAAGGACAACGAGAAGGTTCGCCAGGGTCTTTTTACCATGCCCGAAATTATGTTCGAGATTGTATCCGCCGGTCTTGAGAACGTTGAAGGTCTCGTTCTTGATTTTCCATCTGGCCCGGCCGCAGGCGGCCAGGTCGGCAACGGTTTCAGCGGTCACCGGCAGGTCGGTTACGAAGGAATTGTGATAGGTCCGGCGCCCCTTGGCATTCAGAATTTCGACGGAAAACCCGTTGACGATCAGGGCGTCTTTGGTGTCCCGCAACGGAACTTGAGTCAGCCGGCGGTAGATGAAGGTGCTTTTCTTTCCGGACCGGTGGACGACTTGACGGTGCTCGGTCAGTTCGGCGCCCTCAAGATATTCGGTGACCGTCTTGTGCGAGCTTGGCTTGCAGGTCAGGATGAAGGCGCCGCCGCTGGCCCGAATCGCCTCGGCGATCGGCTGACAGGCATAAAGGTCGTCGCCGAGATAGACCGGCCGGAACGGCGCCAGGGTAGCACCAACGCGGGTCAGCCAACGCTTGGCCGCGGCACGCTCGCAGTCCTGTCCTGCTTTTCCGCTCCGTCCTGGGGCGTGGTGAACTCCGGCGGCAGCGGCAGGACCCGGGCATGGCCCGGAGCCACCAGGGTTGCACCGAGGAAGGAATGGAAAAAATCGACCTTGCCGTCCGAGTGTTGTTGTCGAGAGCAGCACGGGCAGTGGATTTTGCTCGACCGGAAGTGCTCGGTCCCGTCGAGTGCTACCAGCACCCGGCCATCCAAACGCCGGAATGCCGCCAGCCCATCCGCAGCCTCGGGTGCGGTGCCGTCCAACATTTGCCGGATATGGTTATCGCTCGGTATCTTCTCCATGCCGAACAAGGTCTGGCAGTTCGAGCGTCCCCGGCCCGCCGCCAACATCTCCTGATGCGCAAGAAACGACGGGCTTTGCATGAAAAACACCGAGAACGCCGCCATCCCGATGTCCGCCATCGTGTAGGTGCAGTCCGTAGCTGCGGCGACGATCCGTCAGGCTGGCGCAGACCCCTTTCAGTTCCGTCAGCAGGTTTTCCAGTATTTTCATGCCACCGTCGAACCACAAGCCGATTCCCAGACGCAAGTCCTGTCTCAGCCCCGAGTCAACGGGTCGCACCCCAGTAACCGCAAATGCGACTCAGCCGCATTGAGAACCGCTGTCTCCGCCCGATCTCCATTGACAGCCGCGGCCCGGCTGTGCGAAGGGCTGCTGGCCCCGGCAACGCCGCCGCCGTCATCTTTAACCACCGCCCTGGTCTGCTTTTTAGCTGCGCCTGCCACCCGGCCCTGGGGAGGCCCGGCCTCGCGTCCCGGCCGCAGAGATGGAGTGACCCCCTTGGAAAGCGTTTCCTGGCAGTCGGCTCATTATCAGGAGCCCTACAACACCCAGCGCAAAGAAAAGTATCCGGGTAAGATGGAGCGGTTGGGACTGAAGGACGAAGATCGCTCGGCCCAGGTGCTTGACACCTGCTGCGGCCAGGGGATCGCCCTTTCGGTCCTGCATGGCTGGGGCTTCACCTCTCTGACCGGTCTTGACGCCACGCCGCATCCCGACTGGTCCAAGGACGGCCCGGCGGTGATCCATGAGGGCGACGTCATGGCCATGCCGTTTCCCGATCAGAGCTTTGACATCGTCACCAACCTCCATTCCCTGCACCATCTCGGCGGGGCGGACGGCGTGCGTCGCTTCGTGGCCGAGGTGCATCGGGTTCTGCGACCGGGTGGGCGCTTTTACATCATCGATTTTCCCGGCAGCCCGCAAATCTGGCTGTTGTTCCGCATGTTCCGCGCCGGCCTCTATCCGCCCACCGGCAGCCTGCGCAACTTCGCCGCCATCGTCGATGAGGAATGGAGCTACAAGGCGCCCTATCTGCGCCAATGGCCGGCGGTGGCCCGGGAGTTGCACCACGGTCCGTTGCGGGTGGCGCGCCTCCAGCAACGGTTCTTCCTCTATTACCTCAAGCTCGTGAAGGATTGATGGCCGCCGGCCATGACGGACGCTCCCCAACCAGGGCAGGAGAAGCTGCCGCCGCTGTCGATCGTGATTCCCACCTACAAGGAAGCAAGGCGTCTGCCGCTGACCTTGCGGGAAATCACCGGCTATCTTGACCGGCGGTTCGCCGCCTATGAAATCCTGATCGTCGACGACGACAGCCCCGACGGTACCGCCGCCGCCGCGCTGGCCGAGGACGGCGGTCGCGGGGTCGTCCGCATCCTGACCCAGCCCGGCCGGTTGGGCAAAGGGGCGGCGGTGCGGCGCGGCTGTCTTGCCGCCCGCCATGAGCGGGTTCTGTTCATGGACGCCGACCACGCCACCCCGATCGAGGAAGTCGAGGCCATGCTGGCCCAGCTTCCCGAAGGTGGCGTGACCGTCGGGGTGCGGACCTATCAGGAAAATGAGCAAAAGTGGCGGCGTATCGTTGGCCTGTGCGCCCAGTTGCTGGCGCATCTGGTGGTGTTCCAGAAGCCGGTGATCGACAGTCAATGCGGGTTTAAGCTGTTCACGGCTGCCGCGGTCCAACGGGTCTTTCCCTATTGCCGGGTCAACGGCGGCATGATCGATGTCGAATTGTTCTTTCTGTTTCACAAAATGTCGGTGCCCTGCCGCTATCAGCCGGTCCACTGGAACAACAAGGACGGCTCCAAGGTCAGCGTCATGCGCTCGGTGATCTTCGACACCCTTGACATGTTCAAGATCAGGGGGCGCGACCTGCTCGGCCTTTATGCCCGTCCGCTGACCGGGACCGGGCAGCCTTGGGAACAACGGCGCGGCGCACCGTCATGACCGCATCCGACCACGACACCGGCCTCTCGGAGGAATCACGTCCCATGCGGCAGCCTGGCAATCTCCTGGTGACCGGGATTCCCGGCTGGTTGGGTGCCGCCGTGCTGCGGTCGCTGGCCGACCGGCCGCCGGCCGGGCTGGTCCGGGTCCGCTGTCTGGTGGCGCCGGCCATGGCCTGCGACGAGGCGGCGCTGCGCCGTGACCATGGCGGTCTTGACCTGGAACTGGTGCGCGCCGATCTGCGCGACGGTGCCGCCCTGACCCGGGCGGTGGCCGGCATGGACAGTGTCCTGCACGGCGCCGCCATCCTGCATGTCCGCCGTCCCCGGGAATGGTACGACATCAACACCACCGGAACCCGCCTGCTGGCGGAGGCGGCGGCGGCGGCCGGCGTGACCCGGTTCGTCCATATCAGCAGCAACGCCGCCGGCGGACGGTCGCACGCCCGGGATCATCTGCTGACCGAGGACCAGCCGGCCCGGCCGATGAGCCACTACGGCCGAAGCAAGCATCAGGCCGAACTGGCGGTCAACGCCCTGTCGGGTCGGATGGAAACGGTCAACCTGCGGCCCTGCATGTTCTACGGTCCGCCGGTTCCCGCCCGCCACATCGACGTCTACCGCCGGATCATGGCCGGACGGATGCCCCTGGTCGGCGGCGGCGATTTTGCCCGGAGCGTCGTGCATATCGACAATCTGATCCAGTGCTGCCGGCTGGCGCTGGGCCATCCTGCGGCGGCGGGCCAGACCTATTACGTGGCCGACCGGCAGGTCCACACCACCCGCAGCGTGGTCGAGGCCATGGCCCGGGCGCTGGGGGTTCCGCCGCGTTTCCTGCCGCTGCCGCGGCTGGTGGCGCCGGTGGCGTATCTGGGCGACATGGCCCTGGCGGCCTGCGGCCTCTACTGGCAAACCCTGCATCTGGTCGGTGAAGCCGACTGGCATGTGGGGGTTTCGATCGCCAAGGCGGAACGTGAACTGGGCTATGCCCCGGCCGTCGCCCTGGACGAAGGTCTCGCCCAGGCCATCGCCTGGTGTCGCGATCACGGCCACCTGCCCCGTCTCTGATCCCGTTTCCCCGGCTCCCGGCTCCCGTTTCCCATGACCCAAAGCCCCTCCCCTTTTTTCCCGTCGATGCCGGCCCGCTCTTCTTTGCCGCTGTTTCAGAGCGGCTGGCTGGAGAGCCTGGTCTTCGTCGGCGCCGGTGCCGGGTTGCTGCTGGCGGTCACCTGGTCGGCGTTCGGCGGCCAGTTTTTCGGTGAGGATTTCATCACCCGGTCGCTGTACCTGTCGGCCGGAGGTGACGTCCTGAAGGCTATCTTCACGCCGTTCGGCCCCTTTTTCCGGCCGGCGGCGGTGGCCTGGAGCATGGGGACGCAACTGGTCCTGCCCTTTGATCCGTTCGTCCACCATCTCCGCAATTTCCTGTTCCTGCTGGTCATCGCGCTGCTGCTGCACCGTATCCTGCTGCGCCTGACGGCGTCGCCGCTGGCCCGGGGGCTCGGGCTGGCGCTGTTTCTGGTCTCCGGGGTGCAACTAACCATTGTCGGTTACATCAACTGCATCGACAATATCGGCGCACTGACCTACGGTCTGGCCGCTTTGCTGTTCATTGTGCGCTACCATCAGGGCCGCCAGTGGTGGAATTACGCCGGGGCCTTGGTGTTCTTCCTGTTCAGCACGTTTTCGCGCGACATCAATGTCATGTTTTTGTGCGCGCTGGCGGTGCTGATCGCCTTTCAGGCACGGGAAGACGGGGTGCGCTGGCTGCGCCCGGCGCTGGTCCGGCTGGCGCCGTTTGTCGGGATCGTCCTGCTCTACTTCGCCGTGCGTGGCGGCGTGGTCGGCCTGCCACCGCTGGGGGGCGGCGCCGGTTATTCGGCCTATACGCCCCATTTCGATCCGGTGCGCATCCTGCACCTTTCTCTGGTCTTCATCGGAACCCTGCTGAATCTTTCCTTCGGCGAGTTGATGGGCACCGGACAGGGGGACCTCTCCTCCCTGCTCGGCCTGTCCGGGCCCATGCAGGCGGCCTTCAGAACCGGTTTCGTGACGCTGGGTGGCCTTTTGGTGCTGGCGACGGTGGTCCTCGGCCTGAGGGCGCGGCCCTGGGGACTGTTCGCCCTGGCCTGGGCCGGGGCCATGCTGCTGCCGACCTTTCTGATCCAGAACCAGCAGATCTATTATGACTTCGAGCCGCTGGCGGCCTGTGCCCTGCTGCTCGCCATTTCCGTGGATCGGGCGGTGCCATGCCGGCGCTGGCTGGTCCGCGCCTGGCTCCCGGTTCTTGGGGTGGTGCTGGTGAATGGCATCGCCCATGCCGGCAACGTCAGCATTCTGGCCTGGCGCTTTGCCGCCAACCAGGACCAGGCGATCATCGATCAGGTCATGATTCCCCATCGCGGCGAGAAGATCGCGGCCCTGACCCTGATTGCCCCGGATCGGGCCAAGGCCGATTTCCTGAGCTATCTGGTCGATCCGCCGCTGTCGCCTTCGGGCGATTATCAGGCCCAGTTGAAGGCGCTGATGTCTCCCGAGATCCGGTATTTCCGGGCGGTGGCCGAGGCCGATTACCAGCCGGACCCCAACGCGCCCCAACCCCACCTGATCTATCGCCAGGAGCCGGACGGCAGGACCCTGACCCGGATCGACGCCGGCGTGCCGCGCGCCGCCGCTCCCCTGCCCGCCCGGACGACGGCGTTGGCGCCGGTGATCGAGGCGTTCGGCCCGACGGTGATCGCCGCCGGTTCGTCCCCGACCCTGTGGATGAAGGCCTCGGTCGTCCGCCCGGGCATGGTGATCCTGTGGAACGGCCATCCCCTCGCCTCGGCCGTCGATACCGGTCAGAGGCTCGTCACCGCCGAGATTTCGCAGTCCCTGCTGGCCGAACCAGGCACGGTGAGCCTGAGTCTGCGTGACCCCGCGACCAACCGGGACTCGGCGGCGGTTACGCTCGAAAGAGCGCCCTGATGGAGCCGGGGGGCTTTGCGTCCCAGGCGCCGGGTTACGGTGAGTCGTGGAAATGAAGGGGTTTTGTGGGCTCTGCCCACACCCGCAAAGGGCCGCGCGGCCCTTTGAACCCATGACGTGAATGAGGTCAAGGAGGCGAGCCTTCTTGCGGGTGCAGGGCAGAACCCTGCGAAGTCAAGATAAGTGCACTATCCTGGCGCCTATGGGGCAAGGCCCCCTTATCGAGCAAGAAAGCGGGACGCCGATGGTAAAGACGCTTCTTTGGGTCGGGAAACTGGCCGTCTCGATCGGGCTGATCGCGTGGCTGGTCCAGCGCGTCGACCTGACCGCCGTGGCCAGCCACCTTCAGCAGGCTTCGATTCCGACGCTGGCGGTGGCCCCGGCCCTGTTGCTGGTCCAGGCCCTGATTTCCGCCGAACGCTGGCGTCAGGTAATGAACAGCATCGGGGTGGCACTGCCGCTCGGCTGGCTGATCCGAACCAACTGGATCGGAGCTTTCATCAATCTTCTGGTTCCGGGCGCGATTGGCGGCGACGCCTTCCGGGCCTGGCAGACTCACAAGCGAGGGGTGGCGCTGACCAGCGCGGTCAACGGGGTGATGCTGGAACGAATCATTACCGTGCTGTCCCTGACCCTGATGGTCTCGGTGATGTTGCCTTTGCTGGTTCCCGATCTTCCCGGACAATGGGGATTCCGGCTGCTGGCGGTTGCCGGCATCGCCGGCATCGCCGTGCTGATGGTCCTGGACCGGGCGCCGGAAGCCCTGCTGCGCTGGCGGATCATCCGCGGCTTCGCCGTCCTGGCCGAAGACACCCGGCGCCTGTTCCTGAGCCCTCGCCGCCTGCTGCCGCCCCTGGCCTGGGCCTTTATCGGCAACGCCAATCTGGCCATGGCGGCGCTGGCGCTGGCCCGCGGGCTGGGGGCGGAGATCAGCGTCTTTGACGCCCTGGTGCTGGTGCCTCCGGTTATTCTGATCACCGCCCTGCCGATCTCGATTTCCGGTTGGGGCACCCGGGAGCTGGCCATGGTCACCGCGCTTGGCCTTGTTGGCGTCCCGGGAGACATCGCCCTCACCACCTCGATCCTGTTCGGCCTGACCTGCCTGCTCACCGGTCTGCCCGGCGGTCTGTTCTGGCTGCTGAGTGACGAGCCGACGCCGGCCGACGGTCCTCCGGCGTCCTGATCGCCGCGCCTTATGAATGAGCCATGGGGGCTTTGCCCCATGTGCGCCAGGTTACGATGAATCGTTGAAATGGAAGGGTTTTGTGGGCTCTGCCCACACCCGCAAAGGGCCGGTCGGCCCTTTGAACCCATGACATGAATGAGGTCAAGGAGGCGAGCCTCCTTGCGGGTGCAGGGCAGAGCCCTGCAAAATCAACACAATAGTGATATCCTGGCGCCTATGGGGCAAAGCCCCCTTGTGCCATTATTCCGCCAGCAGCGCGTCGATATCCTGCCGGAGGTTGCGCAGATCTTCGGCCTGCTGCGGGGTGAGCGGAACGCCCTTGCCGTTCAGGTCCCGGATGACCAGGACCTGCTTTCGGATGCTCTTGACCGCGCGGTCATGGGAGGGATGGCTACGTTCCCGGGGGCGTCCGGCGGCCGGTGCCGCGGGCGCCCCGGTGTCGTCGTCGGTGGCTTCGGCCTGGGCTTTCTCCTCCTGCCGGACCTGTCTCAACTCCCGGACCGTGAGGCCGTTCTTGGCCTGCTGCCACAGCGTCCGTTGCAGGTCCGGGTCGCCAAGCCCGGCGATTTCCAGAAGCAGGGAGGTGCTGACCTCACGATGCCCGCTCATCTCTTCGAGGAGGTCCGGCGGTAGTTTCAGAAGCCCGAGCAGGCGGGCGACATGGGTCTGAGACTTGCCGATCAGGGTTCCGGCCTGTTCCTGGGTCAGCCCCTTGTCGTCGATCAGTTCGCGCAAGGAAGCGGCGATCTCGAGGGCGTGGAGGTCGACGCGCTGAACATTTTCGACCAGCGCCAGCGCCTTGGGATCGTCCGAGGTCATCACGATGGCGGGGATCACCTCCCTGCCCCGCAGGTCAAAGGCCCGGTAGCGCCGTTCGCCGGCCAGAATCTCGTAACGATCGGCACCGACCTCGTGAACCACGATTGGCTGAAGCAGGCCGTGGCGGTCGATGGACGCGGCCAGCGCCTCCAGTTCGACCGGATCGAAATGCTTGCGCGGCTGGTTGGCGTTGACCTGAATCTGCGACAACGTCAGTTCCCGGTAGGTCCGGTCCTCATCGACGGCGAACAGGCTGCTGGCCCGGGCGGTGGCCTTGTTCAGAAGAGCGGTGTTGCTGAGATTAAGCTTACGCGGCGCCACGGACGGTCTCCTTTCTGGCGCGGGCCAGTTCCAGCAATGCCTCGGCCACTTCCTCGTAGGCTTCGGCCCCGGCGAGGTTCGGGTTCAATTCCAGCGCCGGCCGGCCGGCGGTCACGCCCTTGGCGATGTCGGCCACATCCTTGACTGGAGAAAACAGCCGGGTCTTGTTGGCCGCCGCCAGCTTGCGCAGTTCTTCCACCATGGCCTGGTCCTGGACCCGCCGGGCCTTGAACAGGGTCGGCAGGATGCCAAGCAGGCCGATCCGCGGATTGACCCGCCGGCGGACCTTGGCCACATTCTCCAGCAGCTTGGGGATGCCCATCAGGCTGAGCATTTCGGTCTGGCTGGGGATCAGCAACTGGTCGGCGGCGTTGAGGGCCGAGACGGTCAGGACGCCGAGATTGGGCGGGCAATCCACCAGGATGAAGTCGTAGTCGTTGCGCACCTCGTCCAGCTTCTCGCGCAGGACCAGGGTGCCGTTGGGTTCCCGGGCCAGATTGGCGTCGGCGTCGGCCAGGTCGATGCTGCATGGCAACAGGTCGAACTGGTCGTCGCAGACCGGCACGATGGCCTCCCGGGTGACGCGGTCATTGAACAGAACCCGGGACAGCGAGCACCCGGCCAGTTCGCATTCGTGGGGGTCAACGCCCAGGTGAATGCTGATGCTGGCCTGGGGATCGGCATCCACGATCAGCACCCGCCGGCCGGCCCGGGCCAACAGGAATCCGATATTGGCCACCGAAACGGTCTTGCCCACCCCGCCCTTCTGGTTCGAGACCACCAGGGTCATGGCCGGGCCGACCTGAACCGCGGGAATGCCGCTCGAACTGGGCGGCGCGGCGGTGCGCAGGGCGGTCACCACCAGTTGGGGAATCCGCTCGGCGCCGTTTTCCCACCGGCTGATCCGGTTGCGATCATACCGGCGGCCAAGTTTTTCGTTGAGGAACTCGGCCAGCTCCTGTTGGTTGAGGCCGCGGTTTTCACGGAGACCGCGCAACTCTTCTCCGGTCATGGCGTCGGCTGACATGGGGTCCTCCAGCGAGAGTCCGCGGACACCATCCGTCGCGGTGACGGTTTCGTCAAGGGGGGTGACGCCCGACCCCGGCGGGATGGCACCGGTTCCCGGTGCCGGCGTGGCAAATCGGACCCGCATGACTTAAGTCCAGGGGTCCAGGGGCCGCCGGCCCTTGGTGGGTCCAGGGCAAAGCCCTGGTCCGGGGTTTTGGGGGTGAAACCCCCATGGATCATTCACAACGCTCGCCGGTATCACAACAGATCGCGGAGCATGGCCACCAGCGGCCGGTCGGCGGCGGGCATCGGGTAGCCGGCCAGTCGTTCGGGGCCGACCCAGGCCAGCGCCTGATGCTCGCGGGCGGTGACGATGCCGCGCCAGATGCGGCAGAGATAGAGCGGCATCAACAGGTGGAAGGTGCCGTAGGAATGGGAGGCGAAGGCAAAGGGAGCAAGGCAGCTATGGCCGGTCTCGATCCCGAGTTCCTCATGGAGTTCGCGAACCAGCGCCGCCTCGGGAGTCTCTCCGGCCTGGAGTTTGCCGCCGGGGAACTCCCACAGGCCCGCCATGTCCTTGCCCGGCGGTCGTTGGGCCAGCAGAATCCGGCCGTCGGTATCGATCAGCGCCGCCGCGGCCACCAGCAGCAGCGGCAGTCCGGCGGGCGGTGGCGCGGGGAGATCGAAGCAGCTCATGGCCCCTCCGGGGTCTGGCGGGTGGCAGGAGGCGGGCAGGGTGGGCCGGTGGTTCCGGGGAGTCAAGGCATCGATTATGCGACGTCGAATACTCCCGACCGGGAAGCCCGGGCCGGGCGTCGATTATGCGACGTCGAATACGCATGGCGCCAGGTTACAAGGGATGTCCTTGAGGTCAAGTCAGTCCGTGGGCTCTGCCCACACCCGCCAAAGGCCGGGGGCCTTTGGAAACCATGGCGTCTTGATCCCATCGCGTCATGGGGTCCGGGGCCTGAAGGTCCCGGTGGGTGCAGGGGCGTCAGCCCCTGGACCCGAACACCAGATTGCTCAACAGGTTTCCCCACAACAGGGTCACGATGCCGCCGGCCAGCAGGAACGGGCCGAAGGGCAGGGGCTGAGAACGGTCCTGTCGTTGAACCAGAACCAGGGCGATTCCGACACCGCTGCCAAGCAGGCTGGCGATCAGCATCGCCTGGGGCAGATGGCTCCAGCCGATCCAGGCCCCCAGTGCCGCGAACAGCTTGAGGTCGCCCTCGCCCATCACCGGGTGGCCGCTCAACCGGGTGCCAACCTGACTGATCGCGAGAAAGGTCAGGTATCCCGCCGCGGCCCCCAGGATGGCGGCGTCCGGGGGAACCAGGATGCTGCGGGTCGAGATCAGCAGGCCGAGCCACAACAGCGGCAGTGACAGCAGGTCCGGGATCAGCAGGTGGCGGAGGTCGATGGCGGTGATGGCGATGGCGAACCAGACGAACACCGTCACCGCCAGCCCCGGTTCGGTCAGGCCGAAATGCAAGGTCAGCAGCGGTCCGGCGGCGGCGGCCAACCCCTCGACCACCGGATAGCGCCAGCCGATCGGGGCGGCACAGGCCGAGCACCGGCCACGGAGCAGCAGATAGCTCAGAAGCGGCAGGTTCTCCCACGGGCGCAGCCGGTGGCCGCAGCTCGGGCAGGCCGAGGGCGGCAAGGCCAGATCGTACCGCGCGCCATCGTCGGGAACACCGGCAATCATCACCGGCAAACGATGGATGACCACATTGAGAAAGCTGCCGATCACCGCGCCGATCAGTCCCAGGCCGACCAGCGACAGGGCGTGGGGGAGCGCCGCGATCACGGCGCGCTTCCTCCCAGCAGCAGCTTCGACGGCGCCGCCACCGAGGCATCGTAGGGGTGCCGGCTTGACGGGTAGCGGCTGAGAATCCGGCGGACATAGCTTTGGGTTTCGGCGAACGGCGGCACGCCGCCATGGGCCTCCACCGCGCCCTCTCCGGCATTGTAGCCGGCCAGGGCCAGGCGGACATCCCCCTCGAAATGCGCCAGCAGCCAGCGCAGGTAACTCATGCCGCCGCGCAGATTGTCTTCGGTGTCGAAAATATTGACCACCCCGAAACGCGCCGCGGTTTCCGGGATCAGTTGCATCAGCCCGCAGGCGCCCCGATGCGACACCGAATCGGCCCGGAAGCCCGATTCCGCCTCGATCACCGCCAGCACCAGCGCCGGATCGAGATTGTAGCGCGGCGCCATGATGCGGACCAGGGATGCGATGCGCTCCGGCGGCGGCGCCGCAAGGTCGGGTGGCAGCCGGGGCAGCCCGGCCGGGCCCGGGGAAGCCGGCATCACCGACCAGGATTGCGCCTGCCGCGGTGTGCAGGACGGCCGGTCACCGCTGAACTGGGGCCCCAGGGCCCGGGTCATGGCCTGAGCAAAGGAATGCCCGTGCCGGGCCGCGAATCGGACCCAGGCCTGGCTGTTGCGGATATCGACCGGAACCCCCCAGCCGATCAGGAAAATCTGGCCGAGATGCCACGCCGCTTCGGCGTGGCCATGGTTCGCGGCCTTGCAGTACCATTCCCGCGCCTTGCGCAGATCCGGCGGCACATCTTCGCCCAGGTCATAGATGCGGGCCAGCTCGAACTGGGCGGAGACATTGTCCCGTGCGGCCTCGGCCTGGAGCGCCACCACCTCCGGCGGCAACGCCGCCGCCCGCACCGGTCCGCAGAGGACCATGGTCCCCAGCACCGCCGCCGCTCCCAGGCGGCCGGGCCATTCCCCTGATCGTCGCAACAAACGCGCCCCCCGACCGTGACGGCCCTGTGTCCCCATGACG
>Ga0302189_10001325_pt1 | contig 21023 bp, 14 predicted proteins | sample II_Bog_E2_2_FD_194551 | JGI IMG/M metagenome (GOLD analysis project Ga0302189, IMG submission 194551) | Peat permafrost microbial communities from Stordalen Mire near Abisko, Sweden - II_Bog_E2_2 | ecosystem: Environmental > Terrestrial > Soil > Wetlands > Peat | place: Sweden: Abisko...
GCTAACTCGCAATCCCGCGAAGCGGGGCTAACCTGCTAAATTGTTTACCCGTCCTTTTGCCTTCTTGCCGAATAAAGAAGATCCTCCGCCACGAGTATCCTGTTCATCAGGAGCGACCCTGAGCGCAGCGAAGGGGAGTCGAAGGACCTGCTTCTCGGCCGCTCGACCATCGCTGCTGCGCAAATAGATATGCAGTTCCATTCGCAAATAGGTGCGTAGCTCCCTGAACTCGCCGAAGGGCGCCGCAGACGCCAAGCCGGAGGGAGGCGGCGCTTTCACCCGCCGCATAGAGCCTCAGGCGCAGCCCGGCCTCCTGGCCAAATCCGCCAAAACCCTTGGGGCGATAGGTCAATAGACGCCAGCCGGCATGCCGTTACCAACCGAATTGCGCGCATCTGCAAGAAACAAATCGACGAACGCGGATCGTGTGTTACCCTTCAGAAACTCCGAGGTGTATATGCGCCATCCTGCACTTTCGCTCTCTGGGCCGGTTGCCTCCCGTTTGCGTTTCGCGGTGATTACCGCGTTGCTTGCTTTCATGACCCTTCCGCTCCTGGCGCAGGAGCAGCCCATCCCGGCCGAGCTCAGCTTCCTTAATAAGCTAGGCAAGCCGTACCGCATCACCTACGAGCCCTGGACCGAAATGCAGATGCCGACGGGAAATTATGGAAACGGCGGAGCTGGCAAGATGGTGCGCGGAAAGCATTGGCAGTTCCCCGTCATAGTTCCCGGCGCCATGACAGAGAATGCCGTTTGGGCCATCATCAAGCCGGCCTTCCTTGCCAACGGCTGGACTGCGGTGCATGAGTGGTCTGCGGGAGGAATCATGATGTTTCTTCACTATCAGAAAAACGGGGTCGAGGCATGGGCTCAAACCGACCCCCTCGGCGCGGAACGCGCCGCAGTGGACATGATTGAGATTGCGCCGACACCCTTCAAGTTCACGCTCACGCCGCCCTCCGCAACGCCCGAAACCGTCAATGCGTCCGCGGGCGATTTCCCCTGGCTCGCCCCACTGCCCGGCTCGAAGTTTCGCGGCAGCGCGCCGGACCCTGCACCCTTCTATGTCCCCATCAAGGGCGCCAGCGAGCCGGAACTGGTTGCTTCCGGCTCGATCATCAAGACTTACTACGCGCCGCCCGATGGCCTTTCGAATTCGCTCTTCCGCATCGCATATCACGACGCGCTCACCGCGGCCGGCTGGACAATCGTCAATGAAAGCATGGGCGCCGATGTGGCCATCTCGGCGCATTTCACCAAAAACGGCCGTAACCTGTGGGCATCCCTCCACAAGAACGACACCTACGACATTCGCGTTGCCGACGCCGGCGCCGTCAACAAAGACATGGGCAGCAGCCTCAAGACCAACTGCCACGTAGCTGTCTACGGCGTGCTCTTCGACTTCAACAAGTCCACCCTTCAACCTGCCAGCGATCCGGTCTTGCAGCAGATTCTGGATCTGTTGAAGAAAACTCCCGCGCTCAAGATCGAGGTCCAGGGACACACGGACAACGTGGGCGGCGATGCCTACAATCAAACCCTCTCTGAAGCGCGCGCCAGGGCTATCGTCACTTGGCTCACGCAGCATGGGATCGCCGCCGCCCGGCTTACCGCCAAAGGCTTTGGCAAAACCAGGCCGATTGCGGATAACGCAACCGACGCGGGCCGAGCGAAGAATCGCCGCGTCGAAATTGCCGACCCAGATTGTGCCGCACATCCCAGGTAGGCTAGGAAAGATGGCCGCGCCGGTCACTTTTCAGGGCACCTCGCTCGCCTTGCGCGTCCATGCCCAATTCCGGCTTTCGACTCCGCATTCAAGCCAGGACGCGTGCTGATCTCCAGCCCGGCAAGCAGGACCGGGCCCTAAAGACGCCCTGGGCACAACTCTTCGAGCCATATGATTCAGATCACACTTACCAACTTCCGAGGACCTATCCGCCGTTAACGAGTGACTCGGGGATTTTGCATCATTCCAGAAGCCATCCTGGCGACAACCGCGTTAGCCGGTACTTATTGCCGTTAACGCCCCAGGGTGCAACAGGAAGAGTGGCCACGACCATTTATACGACTTTTGGTTGCTAGAATTTTGCGGAGTTTGTTCTAGGGCTAGAAATTCTTATGGGTGACGCCGGTTCTTCGGACGCCTCACATCTTTTCGCTTTGTATTCTTCAATAAAAGCTCTTTCCCATGACAGCTCTTGAATCGTTTTCCTGAGCCACAAAAGCATTGCGAATTGCGAGATGGCTGATTGTCACCTCGTAGCTGGCCATTGTGATCGGCCGGGTATTCCCACTCCCGGCCGCGCACCATCTTTGTGCGCTTTAGGATGCCTAGCCGCGCTTGGGCTTCTTTTGCTTCGGCCTGCGCAGCTTCGTCCCAGTCAACGGCTCTCAAATAGATCAAGTCTTCGGATCTTCTAGCTTCATTGCCCGATTCAGTCGCAATGCCGATGACATCCCTAACATCCGGCCACTTAAGTTTCGTTACGTGACAGTAATCCGAAAGGAGTTGAATCCGCTTCTGACGATACTCCTCGTCTGAGACGTTTTGGGGCCGACGCACGCAGAGAATCACGTAATATGGCTCCCCCTGCCTCGTGCTCTTCAGAACACGGGCATCCCAAGCACTACCTGATCTCAGGCTGCGTTCCAGCACATCCCGCAAGCTTAGTGCACGTATGCGTCTCATTGTTCGTGGCTCACTTGCCATCCAGCGATACATCTCTTCTTGTTCGCTCAGCGGCTGGCCACTGCTTAGGTACTGAGTTCCCGTCATCGCGTGGAACAAGAACTTTTCGATCAACCCATCCCACGCGTAACTGATTCTGTCGTGCTCAACCTGAGTTCTACGCTCAGGACTATTAGCGAAATGCGTCCAAGAACCTTCAGCGAGGTGCACTAAATCATAATCACCCTTGATAACAAAATCGTGTTCTCCCGCTTGGTTCAGGTGGCCGAGATAAAGCGCAAGCAATTCTTCTTCGCCATCAGCAAGTATTGTTCTCTTGCCTGTAAGGAATTGTTCTTTCTTGGTTATATATGCTGTAAAATCCGTGATCGTATCCAAAGTACTCATAACGATGTTCAATGTCGTGTCATCGAACACGTGTACGAAACCCCTCACGGGGTCGATGTTTCCTATGATGAACGGGTGAGTTAGGTGAGCATCGCCTATAAGTGTGCTCCTCATCATCAGGCTCCCACTCCCGCCGAAGAGGTTCCTACACTGTCGCGCTCCGTCGTGCGCGACGACGATGCGGTGGAAAATCGCCTCGGCAGGCGCTGGCAATGTGATTGGAAGTGGCTGGCTACACTGTCGGTCAAGAAATAAATTGGTTGGAAACTTCCTCATCCACCGTTCGGCACCGAATACCTGCTCGGCAGACTTTAAAACTGCTTTTTTGTACCAGCGAGCCCAATCTACCTCTAACCGCCCCGTGTCTTTAAAGGCGCAATCCTTATCGCTGAAGATGAATATGTGATTCTCAAAGACAACGAGCAGATCGCAGATTTCTTTTCCGTCCCCCTTGCCATCAGTTCGCCCCTGATCGCGAAAAACCGATGGGTAGCTCCAAAGAGAGAGGAATGAGTGCTTGCAAAGCTTGGCCAATTGACGCTCAGCTGCGGTTACTCCTTCCCCTGGTGTGACGGTCTTCGGAGGCTTTGCGCTGTCGCTCACTTTCGTCGCTTTCCTTTACAAAAGGGCTATTTGAATCTCGATCAGAAATGGAAGGGAATCTGAGGTTCGAACGCACTACTGCCAGATTACTACCGAAAAATCACCCAGCGTTCGCCGATCTGACTAGGTATGATCCAGGGTTGACGCCAACAGCCCGTTGCGCTCAGGAAAACCCACGGAACTTCAGGTCGCAACCGACATCAACACCCTCATTTCCGCAACCATGAAGGGGCACCTGCCGCCAACGATCACGCCATGGGGCGCTATTCCAATGTATGAGTGCGACCTTTAGCGGGTTGAACCGCAAGACCTGGCTTTCCCCGTTCTCCTTATCCATGAGCCGGTCGAGTTGCCGGTGCTCCATGCCAGGTGCGATCTCGACAACAAAGACGACAACGGCTACTACATCCTTGATCAACCATCCAATCCCATCTTTCTCTATACACGGCTTGGCAAATACGGAGACAGCAGCCAGACCATCAAGATCACCTTCGAGTCCGCCAAAAAGCAGAGCATCATGGAGCAGAAGCTGGCGAACAAGCAGCCTGTTGATATCTACGGAATCTACTTCGACTTCAACAGCGCGCACATCAAGCCGGAATCTGAAGCGGTGTTCAAGCAAATATCAGACGCGATGCACAAGAACCCAACCTGGAAGCTCAGTGTTTCCGGCCATACGGACAACATTGGCGGAGACGACTTCAATCTGAAGCTCTCGCAGGCTCGCGCTGAAGCAGTGAAAACCGCGCTGGTGAACGAGTACAAGATTGCTCCAGACCGGTTGACGACAGGCGGGTACAGCGCGTCGCGGCCCGTTGCGGACAACACCAAGGTTGAAGGCCGCGCGCGTAACCGGCGGGTCGAGTTGCAGCGCCTGTAACAACAATCTTCAACGCACAACCGCTTGATAGCGGAGAGGAAAAGTCGATGAGCCATTTTTGCAAGCGCATCATCATCAGAATGCTCGGAGCCGGATGCCTGGCCGTCATCCTGTCCGGCGCGACCAGTTGCAAAAAGAAATCGCCACCGTCCCCCGCACCGGCGGCTGCCGATGCCGGTACCGCCGCGCAGTTCTTCGGATTGACTAACGGCGCAAGTTCGTCCGTCAACTTATATACCATGACCTATGCTCGCTGGGATCCAGACACGCCATTCTGCAAAGGGGTTTGAGGTGCATTTTTCCATGGCTTGCAAGACTGGCGGCGACCCGACAGGTTGCCGTGATTCTCAGCAAACACAAGGCCGTTGTCTCGTTTCTAACTGCTTACAATCCTACAAGGCCCTGAATCGTTCATTCACGGGTTCCTCCAGGTTCTGTTTGCACCCCAGATATCACCCCGTCGTCAAAACAGAGGCATGTCCGAGGAGGAACTGTATTTGCTCAAGTTCTCCCCCTGATGTGGCAAAGCTTGGCGCATGATCGTCGCAGACTACCTGCGTGCCCGAAGGATCAAGACCAGAGCCACGATCAGCACCAACCCGCAGATCCACATCCAGCCACTATTCCAACCTTGCATCCCCATGCCGTATCCGTGCACCAAACCTCCTCAGGAGTCATCCAGGGAAAACGGAACCCTGTCCGGCGTTCCTCTCCGATCATTCTCTATCCATCACTCTGCTTAGCCGCAGCAGCCATGGCCGGTCTTCGGCGCCGCGCCAGATTTGCCCAGGTACTGCGCGGGATTATGATCGAACTTCTCTTTGCATTTGGAGCCGCAGAAGTAATACGTTTGTCCAGCGTGCTCGGTGTGTCCAGCGGCGGTGGAAATGTCTACGTCCATGCCGCAAACGGGGTCCTTCACAACGGTGCTACTGCTCATATGGATCTCCTTCGGTTCGTGACTTCGGTTTGATTGCGTCTCAATGCAGTCCGGCGGCATCGATCGCTATTTGTGCATTTCCATCCCGGACATTTCTTTCTGTATCTCCATCATTCGATCCTGCATTCTCTTCATCTTGTTTGCAGAGACCTTGCCGCTAGCCATCGCCATGGACATATCCTGCATCTGATGCGACATATCGTTCATGACATCGGACATCATCTTCATCTGGCCTGCCGGCATCTCTTTCATCATGCCTGACATCTGGCTCATCATCGCGGACATCTGATTCGACATGCCCATCATGCCGCTCATCATCTGGCCGTGCTCCATCATTTGTTCATGATGCATGCTTTTGTTCTGGCCTTCCATCATGCCGCCGCCCATCTGGGCAAGAACGAACGAACCGCTGAGCAGCAAGACGAGAAGGCCGACCCCGGTTATTGTCTTCTTCATGACGTAGGATCTCCCTTTTGCGAATTTGGGTCGATTGCGGCCCAGCGAATGTTCGATGGCCTCCAGAGGCAAATTCGTCTTCGGCCCTGAAAGCTTCGTCGCGTTCGCCAACGGCTCCAAAATTGACCTTTGCACTCCGGAGACGAAGCAGTCCGGTCGTTATTGCTCAGAACAGCGGATTTCACAGTTTCCACACTTACGGGAGGAAGATTACCTTCCACCAGCGATTCAGAGTTTCGTCGTCCGCAGTCTCAGGGCATTGCCTATTACCGAGACGGAACTGAAGCTCATGGCGGCAGCCGCGATCATCGGGTTGAGAAGCAAGCCGAATGCAGGGAAGAGCACACCCGCGGCAAGCGGCACCCCAACGACGTTGTAGACGAACGCGAAGAACAGGTTCTCGCGGATGTTGCGCATGGTCGACTTGCTGAGATGCCGGGCGCGAAGAATGCCGCGCAGATCGCCTTTCAGCAGCGTGATGCCGCCAGCTTCCATCGCCACGTCGGTGCCCGTTCCCATGGCAATGCCAACGTCAGCCTGAGCAAGCGCGGGCGCATCGTTCACTCCGTCTCCAGCCATCGCGACTACGGAGCCCGTTTGTTGACGTTCCTTGACTACCTCCGCCTTCTTTTGCGGCAGTACGTCGGCTTCAAACTCGATGCCGAGTTTATCTGCTACCGCCTTGGCAGTCGTTGCGTTATCTCCGGTAACCATGATGACTTTCAGGCCAGCCGCCTTTAGCTCACGAATCGCATCCGGCGTGGATTCCTTGATTGGATCGGCGACTCCCACGAGGCCCGCAGCTTTGCCGTCCACGGCGACGAGCATGACCGTCTGGCCCTCCTTGCGCAGAGCTTCAGCCCGATCAAGCAACGGGGCAGGATCGACGGATAGGTCGCGGAACAGCTCTGCGTTGCCAACCGCGATCTGCTTGCCTGAGACGGTCCCTTGCACGCCTTTGCCGGTTGTCGAGTTGAATCCGACCACATCGGCGAGGGTGAGCTTTTTCCCTTCCGCTCCCTTCACGATGGCTGCCGCCAACGGATGTTCGCTGGAGCGCTCAAGGCTGGCGACGAGTTGCAGCAGCCCGGATTCATCGAAGCCCGGCTGTGGGATAACGGAACTCAAGGTTGGTTTGCCTTCGGTCAGGGTTCCCGTCTTGTCGATGATAAGCGTATCTACCTTGCCAAATACTTCCAGCGCCTCCGCATTGCGGATGAGGATGCCTGCGCGCGCTCCGCGGCCGGTGCCCACCATGATGGCCATGGGAGTGGCTAACCCGAGAGCGCATGGACAGGCGACGATCAGCACAGCCACAGCATTCACGAGCGCATGAGCAAAGCGCGGCTGCGGCCCAACAAAGTACCAGACTACGAAGGTGATCATGGCTGAAACGATGACAGCCGGAACGAAATACGCGGCGACGCGATCCGCCAGCCGCTGAATCGGCGCCCGAGACCGCTGCGCCTCGCTGACCATCTTTACGATTTGCGCCAGCAGCGTGTCGGCGCCAATGCGTTCCGCGCGCATGACGAATCCGCCGGTTCCATTCACCGTTCCCGCCACTACTTTCGCGCCCTTATCTTTCTCGACCGGTATGGGCTCTCCGCTGATCATCGATTCATCGACGGAGCTGTGGCCTTCAACGACAGTTCCATCGACAGGCACCTTCTCGCCGGGCCGCACGCGGAGCCTGTCGCCGACTTGCACCTGATCGAGCAGCACGTCGGCTTCGCCGCCCTGGTCGTCAAGCCGCTTCGCTGTCTTCGGCGCCAGGCCAAGCAACGCGCGAATCGCGCCGCTGGTCTGGCTGCGGGCGCGCAACTCCAGCACCTGACCTAGAAGAACCAGAGCGACGATGATCGCCGCCGGCTCGAAATATACATCGATCTGTCCGCCGGCTCCACGATGCAAAGCCGGAAAGATTTGGGGAACGACAGTAGCGAAGACGCTGTAAAGATAGGCCGTGCCCGTACCAAGGGCGATCAGCGTAAACATGTTCAGGCTGCGATGCACCAGGGATTGCCAGCCCCTCACAAAGAATGGCAAGCCGCACCACAGGACCACCGGGGTCGCAAGCGCGAATTCAATCCACGCCCAAGCTCTCGCCGAGAACAGATGCTGCATCGGCATGGAAGGAAGGAATGCGGAAACCATTAGCGCGAGCATCGGCGCCGCGAGCGCGACACTGATCCATAACCGCCTCGTCATGTCGGCCAACTCTGGATTGGCTTCCTCGGCGGTGACCTCCCGAGGTTCGAGCGCCATCCCACAGATTGGGCAAGCACCCGGCGCATCGCGCACAATTTGCGGATGCATCGGACACGTATATTCGGTGTGCTTGGCTGGTGCGGAAACTGTCGCAGGTTCAAGCGCCATGCCGCACTTGGGGCAGCTACCTGGACCTGCTTGTTTGATCTCCGGATGCATGGGACAGGTGTATTCGCCTTGCGGCCCAGTCTTTGCCAGGGGGTGCGAGGCAGCAGCGTCCTGCTTGGCCTGCAAATACTTCTCCGGCGAGGCGCGGAACTTGGCGGCGCAGCTCTGGCTGCAAAAGTAGACGGTGATGCCGTGATGGTCAAGGCTAGCCGCCTTGGTGCGATCAACCTTCATCCCACATACGGGATCGTGCACCTCAGGTTTCTGCATGGTTTGATTGTGGGATTGTTCGCGCAGTTTGATCTGTGCGTTTCTGCTCTATCAGCACAAATCACAGATGGCTGACGACAGCTCAAGACGCTCATCGACTTAGGGTTGAGCAGCGTTTCGAGGATCGGTCCCCGAAAACGTTCAAACGCCGGGGCATCCGCCGACCGGCCGATCTCCCGCCCCGGGCCAATCCCGAGAAGCCCTGGCCCGGGTGCCCCATATTCGGCGCAGCCTCATCGCGCCAAATGTGGGAATCCACGAACCCCAACCGGAACTCCGTGCATCACGGGCGGAGCCAGAAAGCCTGCTTTGCTCACCCCCGCCCGGCACAGGGCGTGTGATGCATCTCTTGACCGGACTGTGGACCTTGCACCCGCCATCCCAGCCAAACGAGTGTGATGTGGGTCACAGCCGACCGTCCTTTTGGCTGAGTACCTTCACTCCATCCAACGGCGGACCAACGGCGGCCACTGAAGAACATTCTTGGCCATCTGAGGTTTCCCCCGGTTCCTGCACGTTGAGCGAGGTAGGCATGGGTCAATCAATTTGGAGTTCGATGCAGCAGAAGGGCTACAGCCGCAGAGATTTTCTTCAGTTCTGCACCGCAGCCGCAACCGTAGCCGGGTTTAGCCAATCCGGCGTTGCCCAGGTCGTCTCGGCCTTTGAGAAGAAAGATAAACCGGCTGTCGTCTGGATGCACTTCCAGGAGTGCACCTGCTGCAGCGAGTCCTTCATCCGCGCTTCGCACCCCGTGGTGCTGGACGTGCTGATGGACGTACTCAACCTGAACTACACCGAAACCCTGATGGCCGCCTCAGGCTTCCAGGCCGAGAAGAGCCTCAACGACACCATCCAGAACAATAAAGGCAAGTACATCGTCCTGGTGGAAGGCGCGGTTCCCACCAAAGAGGAAGGCGTCTACTGCATGATCGGCGGCAAGACGGCCGAATCGATCCTCCAGACCGTCGCAAAGGATGCCGCGGCAGTGGTGGCGTGGGGCAGTTGCGCCTCCAACGGCTGCGTCCAGGCGGCCAGGCCCAACCCAACCGGTGCAACTCCCATCTACAAACTGGTGGACAAGACGGTGATCAACGTCCCCGGCTGCCCGCCCATCGCCGACGTGATGATGGGCGTCGTCACCCACCTTCTCGTCCTCGGCCAGATCCCGGCGCTCGACAGTCAGGGCCGGCCCAAGGAATTTTATGGCCGCCGCGTCCACGACACCTGCTATCGCCGACCCAACTACGATGCCGGCCTCTTCGTCGAGTCCTTTGACGACGATGGCGCCCGCAAAGGCTATTGCCTCTATAAGATGGGCTGCAAGGGGCCCGTCACATACAATGCCTGCTCGGTTACCAAATGGAACGACGGAACCAGCTATCCCATCCAATCCGGCCACGGCTGCATCGGTTGCAGCGAGGCGGGTTTCTGGGACAACGGCCCCTTCTATCAGCACCTGGCCAGCTTCCCCGGCTTCGGCGTCGAGAGCACGGCCGACACCATCGGAACGGTGGTGGGAGTCGCCACCCTGGCCGGAGTTGCCGCCCACGCCGTCGTCACCAACATTCGCAAACGCAAAGTGATCGCGGAAGTTCACGCTGAAGACCAAAAGGAGTAGTGACGCCCCAATGACACGCGTAATCGTCGATCCCATAACTCGTATTGAAGGCCACCTGCGCATCGAGGCAGTGGTGGAAAACGGCAAGATCACCGACGCATTCAGCTCAGGCACCATGGTGCGCGGCCTGGAGAAGATCCTGATTGGCCGCGATCCACGCGATGCCTGGGCCATTACCGAGCGCGTCTGCGGCGTATGCACCACCGTGCATGCCCTCGCCAGCGTGCGCGCCGTCGAAGACGCGCTGGGGATCACCATCCCCCCCACCGCTGAGTTGATTCGCGACATCATGATGACCACGCAGTACGTGCAGGATCACGTGATTCACTTCTATCAGCTGCACGCGCTCGACTGGGTGGACATTGTCAACGCGCTCAAGGCCGACCCGAAGAAAGCCGCGGAGATCGCTCAATCCTTCTCCAAATGGGACAAGAACACACCCGCCTATTTCTCCGACGTGCAGGACAAGATCAAGGCCTTCGCCGCCAGCGGCCTGGGCATCTTCGCCAACGGCTATTGGGGCCATCCGGCCTACAAGCTGCCGCCGGAGGTGAACCTGATTGCAGTGGCGCACTACCTGGACGCGCTGGCGTGGCAGAAGGAAATCTGCAAGATTCACACCGTCTTCGGCGGCAAGAATCCGCACCCGAATTATCTGGTAGGCGGCGTCCCCTGCTCCATCAACATGAATGAAGTGGCCGCGATCAACTCCGAGCGGCTCAACCTGGTCAAAAGGCTGATCGACCAGGCCGATGAATTCATCAACCAGGTCTACATCCCCGACCTGCTGGCGGTTGCCTCCTTCTACAAGGACTGGGCCAGCTACGGCGGCGGCCTGACCAACTATCTCAGCTATGGCGAGTTCCCCACCAAGGGCTACGGCCAGCCGGAGTCCTTCAGGTATGCGCGGGGCGTGGTGCTCAATCGCGACCTCAGCCAGGTGCATCCGGTCAACGCGCGCGGTGCGCAGGAGATCAAGGAATACATCGCGCACTCCTGGTACACCTACAGTGGCGGAGACAACGAAGGCCTCCAGCCGTGGGCAGGCGAAACCAACATCAAATACACCGGGCCCAAGCCGCCCTTCGAGACGCTTGAGGGCTTCGAGAAGTATTCGTTCCTGAAGACGCCGCGCTGGAACGAGCAGGCGATGGAAGTTGGCCCGCTGGCGCGGCTGGTGGTCTCCTATGCGGCCGGACGCACGGACGTGCAGGAGCTGGTAAAGGAGACTCTGGGCAAGCTCAATGTGCCCGTGGCCGCCCTCTTCTCCACGCTGGGCCGCACCGCGGCGCGCGGCCTGGATGCTGCGCTGGCCATGATCTGGCTCAAGGAATACTACGGCCTGTTGATGGATCGCGTGAAGATCAACGAGGTCTCCACCTTCAGCGGCGATTTATGGGAGCCGAAGACCTGGCCCAAGGATGCCGAAGGGGTTGGCCTGGTAGAGGCTCCTCGCGGTTCCTTGGCACACTACATCAAGATTCATGACGGCGCCATCGCCAACTATCAGCTCGTGGTGCCGACCACCTGGAACGGTTCGCCTCGCGATGCCAAGCAGCAGCGCTCGTCCTTTGAGCAGGCGCTGATCGGCACGCCGGTGGCGAAGATCGACGAGCCGGTCGAGATTCTGCGCACCATCCATTCCTTTGACCCGTGCCTGGCCTGCGCCGTGCATTTGTACGATCCGCAGGGACGGCACCTTCACCAGGTTTCCTTCGAGTGAGGGCTATGAGTACCCATGGCATCGGCGTAAGAGACGCGTTTCGACAGAATGGCGGTGCGCCAGTGGAGTACCGGCGCGTGTACGTGTGGGAGCTGCCGGTACGCGCCTATCACTGGATCAACGCAATCGCCCTCGTGGCCCTGTGCGTCACAGGCTACCTGATCGGCGCGCCCATCCGCGCGTTTTATGCGGCTGAGGCCTATCAGCAGTACTGGTTCGGCTGGGTCCGCTTCATTCACTTCCTGGCCGCGTTCGTCTACGTCTTCAACTTCCTGGCTCGGCTCTATTGGGGCTTCGTCGGCAATAAGTATTCCCATTGGAACGCATTCTTCCCGCTGAAGAAGTCGCAGAGGCAAGAGATCGTCGACGTCGTCAAAGCCGATGTGTTCGAAGTCAAGATGCACGGGCCCATCTCCACCGGCCACAACGCGCTGGCTGGTTTCATCTACTTCGGCACGTTCCTGGCGTTTGCCTTCCAGACCATCACCGGCTTCGCGCTCTACTCCAGCATGAGCAACTCCTGGCTGCCGCGGATGTTTACCTGGGTCGTGCCGTTGATGGGTGGCGAATTCGGCGTGCGCTTTTGGCACCATACGTTCCTGTGGTTCTTTGTCACCTTTGTCATCGTTCACGTCTATCTTGCCTTCTATCACGACTACATCGAGGGGCGCGGCACTGTATCCTCGATCATAGGCGGATGGAAGTTCGACCGGGCGGAGAAGAGTGACAAATAGCGAGTCTAAAAAGACGCTGGTGCTCGGGCTGGGCAATCTCCTGATGAGCGACGAGGGCGTCGGCGTTCACGTCGTGCGAGCGCTGGAAAAGCAACCGCTCCCCGGCAATGTTGAGTGCCTCGACGGCGGTACGGGCGGATTCGTTCTGCTCGAGCCGCTGCAAGAGGCCGGCCGCGTCATCCTCATCGACGCAGCCGCCGACGGCAACCCTCCCGGCACCGTCACCCGCACCACTCCCCGCTTCTCGCGCGATTACCCGCCCACGCTGACAGCCCACGACATCGGCGTCAAAGACCTGCTGGATGTCTTCTACATCCAGGGCGGAGGCCCCGAAGTGGTCCTCTACGCCATCGCCATCGATCCGCAACAGCCCATCTCGTTGGAACTCTCCGAAACCATCGCCCAGGCCGCCCAGGTAGCCGTCGCCGAGATTCTGGCGGAGCTGCGGCAGTCTGCGGCTTGACGAACAAACCCGATTGAGGTTTGTGGTATCCAACCCTTGCGCCGCTCGCCAATCGCAGATCATTTTGGATGATCGGATCAGGACTCATTAACCTACCCATCGCCGATCAGCAGCAGCGGGCATTGAATTAGTCGTTACCTGATTCGCTACCCGGTCCATTGCTGCCTTCACTCAGCCGCGCGCGCCAGCACGAGTGGCTGTGTATCGCTGACGGCCACCTTTTGATAAAAGTCATGCAGATCGGGGTAAACTTTTGCGTCCAGAAGGGTAAAGCTGTAGACGAGGGCACGGGAGACATTTACGGTTCCCCCTTCCGTACTGGCGGCCGTCTTATAGATGGCGTGATTCGGCCATGATATGTTCCCGCCCTGCGGCAAGCTTTGCGCCGTCATTCCGCCCGGCAGGTGATAGGTCGCGTCGTCGTGCACTTCTGCAGGATAATGCACGTCAATGGCCGTCTCGCGCTTGGCCGCGCTCCGGAATGGTTCTTGTGTGCGTGCCGCAAAGAACTGTCCCGGAAGAACGACCCGCTTACTCGCCTTCGATCCCAATTGGCCAGAAACGGACGCCGTTGCAGTCAGGGTCTTCGTCGGCGTATCCAGCCCGTTCAGCGCCGTCAGTTCTACCGTGATTCCCTCCGGAGTCAGCCCCCGCAACATCTCAGCGAATCTTTTTTTGGTTTGGTCCTCGCCGTTCAGCAATGCCGCCTGACGCCACTCCAGCGCATCCGGCCCGGTGATCTCTAGTCGGATTCCCCCGCTGACACTGGCATCGGCGGACAGAGTCAGATCGCCCAGCCTCCTGGTCATCGCATTGGCATAGACCGGAGCCGGCGTCGAAGCCAACACTGCCCCCTTGTCTGTTAAGCGGAAGCCTGAGGCCATAGAATGCTTCCAGTGCAGTTGGCCGAAGGGGCACATCGCTTGGCCCGGGTCGACGTACACATCCTGGCCGCCCACCTCCACGATCGCGATGTAATCATCCATCTGACGCGTAGATGCATAGTAATAGTTAAAGAGCGCGCGGTCGCGGTTCACTACCTTCATTGGCCACGCCGTCAGGCCGGCCGCCCGCGCCAGCGCCACATAGAGCAGCGCCAGTTCGTCGCCTTTGCCGCTCTTCTGCTTCCACACATCTTCGGCGCCGCGAATTGCTCGGAGATTCCGCTGTCTGCGCTCATCTTCAGGGAGCGCCCGGCTGAAGTCAGTGTTATCCAGCTTCATCACCGCGTCATAGATTTGGCGCGCCTTTTCTTCGTCACTCGCGGCACTCATCGTAAGGCTGGCCGCCGCGTCGCGCATGGTTTTGTTCGGATGAATGAATTGGCTCATTTCCCCCGCCCAGTACTTCGTCTCGGAGTCCCAGAACTCCTTTCCGGAACTGGCGTAGGTCTGGTAGAACTCCACCCGCATATTCACGGTGTTCTGCGGCGGCATCCAGTCTTCCTGCGGCGCCGCGGGAATATCCGTCAGATCGAGCACAAAATCCCGCGCCTTGCGATCAATTGAATCCATTTGATAACGCGCGTTCATGATCTGCTTGATTGAGTCGGCCGGAACACCCACTGCCGAATACAGAAGCGAAGGATTCAACGTCGTCCGTTGTTTGCCGCCGACAAATAAGCTCTGGTAAATAATGGAAGCCCCAATTCCATTGAGATTCCATGGAGTGAACTCGTAGTGCGCGCGGTGAACAAAGTACGGCTGCTGGATCTGCCAGGCCGGCACCACATCGTTGTAGTAGTGCTCGTCATTGCGGATCACGTAACGGTACTCCAGGATACTGCCCACTTCTACGCTGGGCAGCGTGAATACAACGTCATCCACTTTCTCGTTATTGATCCGGAGAACAATTGACGCGTCCGCGGATACTGTCTTTTGAAGCGCCTGCTTATCCTCGGCAGGGTGTAGCTCCTTGGTCTTCGCATCCAGTTCCACCACAGTTCCATCCGGATGGATTGTCCGCCCCTTGATGTCGGTGACCTTGAAAACATCCTTCTCTCGAAAGCCTATGGCATTGTTGTAGTGAATGGTTTCCTGGTATACATGCACCGTGGCCAGTTCCCTGCCTCTTTCGGTCAGGACCTTGATCCGCACATAGTAGCTGCGTGAGTGATTATGCCCTTCGTCAATCTCTTCGCGGTAGAGATACACCGCGTCGGCCCCCGGCGCCTTGGGGTCTGAGGTCATCTTCAACTCTTCCTGGCTAGGCTGCTGAAACTGCGCCCGCAGGGCACGCGGAGCAAGCAATGAGAGAAGGATCAGAAAAAATAGGACAGATTGCTTCTGGATGGGCATCGGTAATCCCCTTTCGTGCATCAAGACCCGGGAGTCCCCAGATCCCGATGTGAATCTGAAGTAACGGTAGGACTCCCCAGTGTGCACATAACGTGCTCTGAGCGTGTTGCTGTAGATGGTCAAGATTCTACCATGATCGGCGCGGCTGCCTGGCGGCTTGTAGTTGAGGCTGCGAAGTGGTCTTTCGAAGTTGCGGTAGCTGGTCCGCGGTAGTAGCTGGATCTTTCTTTGCCGGTAAAACAGTACGGAAGGCTCGATACCTCTGCGTTTGCACAAATCGCCGAACGCATCATAGCCTCGCACCTCAAATCATGGAAGCAACTCCAGATCCGAAGATCCGGTCCTGGGGCAACCGTCGGCCTGTTTATTTGGGATGTGCGTTGAGCTTCCCGATTACCTGCTTCAACTCCTCCAGCTTCTGACCGGCCTCGCCCAGTTTGCCGGCCGCCGTCAGCCGCTGGTAATCGTCGAAATCTTTGCTTGCTTGGCTTATCAGCGCATTCAAATCCTGCGCCGGGGCTGGCGACCCAGCCGTTGCCGCTGGCGCAGCCGTAGCGCTTGTCCCCTCAGCCGCGCTGAGCGACGAGACCCCTCCGCCGAACAAAGACGAAAGCGCCGCCTCGAAGGTTGGCCCATACGCCAGCCTATCTTGGAGCGCCAGCACCACCAGCCGCAACTCCGGCATCGGACTGGTGTTCGCTTGCAGATAAATCGGTTCGGCATACAGCAGAGCCTTGCCGGAGGGGATCACCAGCAGTGTGCCGCGGCGCACACGCGAACCTTGCTGATTCCACAACGTCAACTGGCCGGAAATCTGTGCGTTTTGATCAATGCGCGCCTCGATCTGCAACGGCCCGTCCACCTGCTTGGTCTTGGGAAAATCGTAGACGATCGATGTGCCATAGTGTTCGCCGTCGCTGCGCCCCGCGATCCAGCCGATAAGATTGTTCCGATTGGCTGGAGTGAAGGGCAAAATCTCCACAAACTCCTCGCCGCTCTCCCCCGGCAGCTTCATCAGCACAAAATTCGGCTGCATCGCCTGAGTCTGCCCCTCCCCGCTCTCGCCCATCCCGACCTCAGTCGCCACTGTCCATAAGTCTTCGCGGTTATAAAAGACTTCTGGATTGGTCATGTGATAGAGGCCGTAGACCTGGGCCTGTAACTGGAGCAGTAACTCAGGGTAGCGCACATGCTTGCGCAGCCCGGCCGGCATCTCCGCCGCGTCTTTGAAAAGGCCCGGAAAAATGCCTCGATAGGCCGCCAGGATTGGGTCCTGATTGTCGAAGACGTAAAACGTGGTCGTCCCGTTGTAGGCGTCCACGACCACCTTGACGCTATTGCGCATGTAATTGATGGACTGCCCATCGGCTGAGTAATGCGTCGAGTAGGGATAGGTATCCGACTGCGTGAAAGCATCGAGAATCCATGAAAGCCGGCCATCGTCGCCCAGCACAATATATGGATCCTGATCGAAGGTAAGAAACGGCGCCAGTGCAGCCGCGCGTTCGCGCACATTGCGCCGCATCAGCAAACGGCTCTGCGCGTTCACATCGTCGCTGAAGGGCAGCTTGGCCAGATCGCCGCGGTCGAAGGCAATCAGCGCCCGGCGCAGGAATCCGCCCAGCTCGATGCCGCCATCGCCCTCATAGAAGGTGCGGTTGTCGTTGTCGCCTTGCGGATAGTTGAACTCCTGCTGCCGCGTCTTTACGTACACATCGGTCGAAGTCATTTCGCCGAAGTAAATCTCGGGCCGCGTTACGTTCAATCCGGCGACCGTGCTTTGCACTGGCATATTGCTTAACAGCAGCGTGGGACGGCCTTCGGGCGTGAATCCATTCACCGTATTCATGGTGATGCCGTAGCCGTGTGTGTAGATCAGTTTGTCATTGATCCAGTTGCGGCTGCTCTCCGGAAGTTTGTCCACGCTCAACTCGCGCGCGGCCAGCATGACTTCGCGCATCGAGCCATTGATCTGATAGCGATCGATGTCGATGTCGGGAAAATCGTAGTAAGTGCGAATCTCCTGGATCTGGCGCAGCGTATCCTGTAGCGCGTGCCAGTCCCACAGGCGGATGTTGTTGAGCGTGGCTTGATTGTTGGCCGGGTCAGTTGCATCCACGGTCGTCTCGGCGGGAAACTCGCGCTGCACGAATCGATCCAGGCCGTAGGCCTGCCGCGTCATTTCGATGTTATGAGCGATGTAAGGCTGCTCGCGGACCAACTCGTTCGGCTTGACCACAAAGCTCGTGACATACCATCCCACGGCTGTTACCGCCGCGTAACATACGACGCCTGGAACGAAGGCCGCGACAAGCCAGCGGCCGCCCGGCGCAAAGACGCCGCCCCCGGCGGCGATCAGGGCGCCCAACACCAGCGCCGCGCAAACCACAAGCAGGCCGGTGAGCGTAACGTGCGCGTCTGTGTAAGTGACGCCGTCGAAGATGGTATGGTGCTCAAACAGCAGCTCGAAGCGGCTCAGATACACCCGCATCGCGACGATAAGCAAGAGAAACGCGGCCGTGATCGACAGCCCGCGCCACGGCAGTTCCGCAAGACTTCCACCCCTCCCGCTAAGCGCGCGCGAACTGCCTGAAACAAGAAGAAACACCACGGCAATCACGCAGGCGATCACGCTCAGTGTCAGCAGCCAGCCAATGATAAGTTGCCAGGCCGGCAGGGTAAACAGATAGAAGTCGAGAGGCCTGCCGAAGATTGGGTCCGCTGTTCCGCTCGCCGCTCGAGGCGCGTACCACCACAGCGCCAGCGTTTGCCACGCCGAAGCCATTGCGCCGCCTGTGAGCAATGCAATAGCCAGCGAACCGCCAATAGACACCAGCCGCAGCACGGGCTTGAGCGAGAGATTCACCTCCTGCCCGCCGATGTAGATGGTGTGGTCCGTGGGCAGGTCATCAAGATGCGCATGCTTGAGCGCGGAAAATGTCCCGAACAGGATCAGAAATGTGAGCACGAAAAAGCCCGCGAAGATGCCCCACTCCAGGCCGCGCGCCTTCCAGAAGACCTCCCCGTACCCGAGCGACTTGAACCACAGCAGGTCAACCCAAAAGGAGATCGCGGTCCTGCTACCGAAGATAAGGACGGCAACAATCGCAATCAGAAAAATCAATCCGCGGCGGCCCCGTCGCGGCGGCGGCTGTTTCAACTTGGGCCAATCAATCGTTTCCGGCATTCAGATTCCACTCTTTCTGCTCCTGCGCCTGCCAGACTCATAAGCTTGCTGGTCGCTCAAGCTCCACTCTAGTCCTCTTCACTTCCCTTTTGCTGACCGCTTCTTCATACACAGCCGCATACTCCCGCGCCGGCTTCTCCCAGCTATAATCCTGCGCCATGCCGTTGAGCATCAGCCGTTTCCAGCCTTCCTTGTCTTGAAAAGCAGCCAGAGCACGGTGAATGGCCGCCAGCAGATCCTCGGCCTTCATGCCTTCGAATTTGAAGCCGGTTCCGGTCCCCTGCTCCGGGTTCCACTCCTCGATGGTGTCGTCAAGGCCGCCAGTAGCCCGCACCACCGGCACTGTGCCGTACTTGAGCGAATAGATCTGGTTCAGCCCGCATGGCTCATAACGAGAGGGCATAAGAAAGATATCGGCCCCGGCTTCAATCTTGTGGGCCAACCGTTCGTCGTAGCCGACACGCACAGCCACGTTCGCCTTGTTCCAGAATGCCCAATCTCGGAAGAACTTCTCATGGACCGGCTCGCCTGTGCCAAGCGCTACAACGGCCACATCCAGTTCAGACAGCTTGCCGGCAATCTGTTCCACCAGGTCGAAGCCCTTTTGCGTTGCAAACCGCGAGACGACGCCGATAAGCGGCGTTGATACCGTCACCTTCTCCAACCCGAAGGCATGAAGAAGGTCCGTGCGGCACTGCTGCCTGCCGGCCAGATCCTCCGGAGAGTAATTCGCGGCAAGGTTCGTGTCGGTGGCCGGATTCCAATGCGCATAGTTCACGCCGTTCAGAATGCCGCGCAGATCTGCCGCCCGCAACCGCAGTACGCCATCGAGTTTTTCACCAAACTCCGGTGTTTGAATCTCCTCGGCGTATTTGCGGCTCACCGTCGTCAGCATCTCCGAGTACACCAGGCCGCCCTTCAGAAAATTGAAGGTATTGAACTGTTCCACCTTGTCCATGGTGAAGATCTCCCAGGGAAAGAGCAACCGCTCAGTCGTGACCGGCGGGAATGCTCCCTGGTAGGCTGCATTGTGAATCGTCAGCACCACCGCGGCGCGCTCCAGCGCCGTGTCCGCGCTGTACACGGTCCGCAGGTACACGGGAATCAGCGCCGCCTGCCAGTCATGCACATGGAAGACCTCCGGCACGCCCAACTGCTTCGTCGCCTCCAGAACCGCCCGGCAATAAAGAGCAAAGCGCTCGGCGTTATCCGGGTAGTCGACGCCCCGGCTCCCATACAGCTCCGCCCGGTCAAACATCTCCGGGCAATCCACAAAGTAGTATTGCACCCCCCCGCGCTTCCCGCCGTCCACAATCCCCGCAAAGCGGTTGTCGTGCTGAAATGGGATCGTGATCGACCTCACCGCGTACGTCAACTCGCCGGGGAGCTGTCGCCGCACCCGCTCGTAGAGCGGCAGGTAGACCGTAACCCGATGCCCCAGCTTCGCCAGCTCCGGCCCCAGCGCCCCCACCACGTCGGCCAACCCCCCGGTCTTGGCAAACGGTACGCACTCCGAAGCGGCAAAAACAATATGCATGATGGCTTTCTCCCTGGCCTCTCTAATATATTGTCATCCCGACCCAACGAAAAAAGCTTGTCATCCTGAGCAGAGCGCAGCGCAGTCGAAGGACCTGCTTTTGCGTCTCCTCGTCACAGCCACATCGCTCCGGAACAACAAAACGCACGGCCAAAGGGTCAGTCTACTACGCTCCCACGCAAAGAGGGCGGCCGAGCCAAGGCTTTGCAGGGCAATCCCATGACCGCGGATTGCTGACAAAACCGGCTCTATTTCTTGCCCTCCACCGTTCCACCGCCGCACCCCCTCCCGGAGGGAGGGAAGGATAATAGCCCAGGATGGAATCCTGGGAATACGTTTCAACGAATCCACCAGCTCCGTAGGGGCGCAATGAACCCAGAATCTCTTCATGCGATTGCCCGGAGAGCTTTGGCCCCCGCTTGGCTTCCTACTCGTCAGCCGACAAACCAACCAGAACCCTCAAACGAAAACAGAAGGAATTCTTCATTAAGCGCTTTGGGCTGTTCTCGTAAACCAAGAAACCTGCGGAAGCTGATTAGCGGAGCCCTGCCGACTTTTAGGGACTGATCTTGGTCATTTGCGGATTGGCTTGCGTCGCGTGTGAAGTTGGTAATCGCGTCTACTTCGTGCAGGGCCAATGGTGCCGAGATGCGGTCTTGACCGGAGCGATCTTGCGCACTAGACTCAGTCATCGCGAGGATTCCATGAGAATAGCCAGGACTTCCACTTGGATTGGCGGGTGGCCACGGTCCCAAGACTCTTCCAAATCAAACTGAGGGTGCCACCGGTCCCTCGCATTTGGGGACCGGTGCTGAACGCAATTCAAAACCTCAGTTTACGCAAAATCGCCAAAGCACTCG
>Ga0302189_10001330_pt1 | contig 20969 bp, 18 predicted proteins | sample II_Bog_E2_2_FD_194551 | JGI IMG/M metagenome (GOLD analysis project Ga0302189, IMG submission 194551) | Peat permafrost microbial communities from Stordalen Mire near Abisko, Sweden - II_Bog_E2_2 | ecosystem: Environmental > Terrestrial > Soil > Wetlands > Peat | place: Sweden: Abisko...
GCCGCCGGCGTTCCATTGGTGGCCGTGCTGGTGCCGGAGCGCGCGCAAGCCGCCATGATCTCCATGGGCGATTGGCCGGTCGGCTACAATCCTTTCAGGCTCGGCGATGAGGTTCGTTCCATCGTCGCCAGCCATGGGGGAATCTACATAGACATCTTGCCGGGCTATCGCGATATACCCAATCCTGAACGGGGATACTTTCCGGCGGATGGGCATCCCAATGCGGAAGGGCACCGGATCATCTCCGGGCTTTTGGCCAAGGCGCTTACAAGCGGCGCAGTGCCCGCACTTCAAGATGGCGCGGCGCCGGAAGGTGCGCGGACTAAAGCCAGATAACCATGGAGAAACCATGATTCTGGGGCCAAGGGGAAAGTACTTGCATGATTCAAACCAGTGAAGGCGATCGAGAGGACATGAAAGAAGCCAAGTTGCCGGGTCGTGACTGGATACTGCTGCCGGCGATCAGCTTGATGACGATATGCGGCATATTGGCTTCCGCGGAGTGCATTGCGCGGCGAATGTTTACCGAGTCGAAGACAGGAGTGGAGCGGTGCATGGTGTTCAACGATCCTTCAACCGGCGCACGGGGGCTTCCGGATAGCGTGTGCTGGGAGAAGAAATACGAGAATGAGCCGGTGGAATATCGATTCAACGGAAGTGGCTTCAGAGCCGACGTAGAGTTCGGACCAAAGCCACCAAACACCTATAGGATCGTCATGGTTGGCTCATCCGTTGCGATGGGAGCGGAGGTGCAGCGAGAAGAAACTTTTTCCGCGCTGTTGCCTGCCGAACTCTCAGGGCAGACCGGGCGAAGAGTCGAGATATACAACGAATCCATGGAGGCATGGGGGGGAACCCCGCATAATATTGCACTGCGTTTCAATCAAGTCTTGCTGGCCGAGCCTGACATGGTTCTCTGGATATTGACCCCGGGCGATATTGGAAGGGTGGCGGAGGTGTTGCCATCGGCCGAATTTCATCCTATGAGATCGATCAGCCTACCGGAAAGGGCCTGGCAATTCACGAAAGCCGCTTTCGCCACGAAACCGCCAATGGTTGCGATGGCCGACTTGTTCGGCCGCACCCGAACAGCAACACTGTTGCTCCACTTCTTGTATCGGAGCCAGAGTCTATACGTGAAGTCTTCCTTGATGGGGGATGACCGCGACGCGATGCGCCCAGGCGCCGAATCGAGCCGAGAACAGCAACACCACCTCGACGAATTCAACAACTATGCAGCTGACATTCAGGCACGAGCCAATGTGGCGGGCGTGCCGTTGGTCGCCGTGTTCCTGCCAGATGGTCAGTTGGCGGCCTTGATCTCGAAGGGCGGGTGGCCGGCCGGCTACGACCCCTATAAGCTGGACAATGAACTGCGCAGCATCATCGTGAACCATGGCGGCATCTATCTCGACATTTTGCCGGATTATCGCAACATACCCAACCCGGAGCATGGTTACTTTCCGGTGGACGGCCATCCCAATGCCGACGGGCACGCAACGATCGCGGAAATGTTGGCCAAGGCGCTTACCAACGGCGCAGTGCCAGCACTCAAGGCAGTTGTGCAGCCGCAAGCTGCAAAGGAGCAAGGAAGATAACCATGGACTCAGCTTCATTTCAGTTTGTGTTGTTCGGATTGGCCGCCGCGTTGATCTCAAACTTCAGCCGCTCGCGCGTTTGGCGCTCAGTTGTGCTTCTGGTGGTCAGCATCGTTTTTCTTGGATTGCTGGCGCATAACCCGATCGTCTTTCTTCCATTGATCGGTTTTCTACTGCTGGGCTACGCCGGGCTTCTGTTAATCGAGCGCGGCTGGTCCAGATCGATTGTCTGGAGCATTCTGGCGGTTATCTTTGTCTATATATGGCTGAAAAAATACACGTTCCTGCCTGAGAGCATCTTCCTGCACTCCCCTTACTTCACGCTGGGACTTTCCTACATTCTTTTCCGCGTGCTGCATCTGCTCATCGAAACAGGAGATGGAGACGAGAAACAGCACATAGGCCTTGGCGCTTACCTGCTTTACACGCTGAACTTCACAACGCTCGTTTCCGGCCCCATTCAGCGCTACGACGACTTTGCCCGCGACCAGTTTGCCAGCCAACCCATTGTGCTGGGACCGCGAACGATAGGCCTGCAGTTGGAGCGCATCGTTCGCGGCTTCTTCAAGGTAAACGTGCTGGCGCTGCTGCTGCACGCGGTGCAGGAAGACGCGCTGGCGCAAATGTCGCAACCGCTGCCTTTGACGCACAAGATGTTCTCCGCCTTCCGGATGGCTGTCGTTTACCCATTCTTTCTCTACGCGAATTTCTCCGGCTACATCGACATTGTGATTGCTCTGGCGCGGCTGATGCGCGTGCGGCTGCCGGAGAACTTCGATAGGCCGTTTTCGGCCTCCTCGTTCCTCGACTTCTGGAGCCGCTGGCACATTACGCTCTCAACCTGGCTCAAGACCTACGTGTACAACCCTCTCTTGATGGCGCTGATGCGGCGCATTTCGTCGATCCGGCTGGAGCCTTTCCTGGGTGTTTTCTGCTTCTTTGTGACGTTCTTTCTGGTCGGCATCTGGCACGGCCGCACCTCGGAGTTTGTCCTCTTCGGCGCGCTGCAAGGCGGAGGAATTTCCATCAACAAGCTCTGGCAGTTGGGACTGGCTCAAGCCCTTGGCCGCAAAGGCTACAAGGCGCTGGCAAAGAACCCAATCTATGTTGCTTTTGGCCGCGGCCTGACCTTCAGTTGGTTTGCGTTTTCGCTCTTCTGGTTCTGGGCCAACTGGAAGCAGATCGACAAGGTCTTCGCCGCTCTGGGAATCGCCGACTGGCTACTCGTGTGGCTGGCAATCTGGCTTTGCGCGACGGTGGTTCTGGCGTTCTGGGAGGTTCTGCGCGCTGCATTGCTGTCGATCAAGACAGCCGAGGGGCCGGTGCTACTCAGCCGCTATGCGCGCGTCGTGTATGCGTCGGCGCTGGGCCTGGCTGCCGTTGTCATGACCGTCCTGTTGAACCAGCCCGCTCCCGATATCGTGTACAAGGCGTTTTAGGGCATTTCTCCTCCCGATGTAGAGGGAGCTTGCATCCCACCTTAGCCGCAAAAGCAAGAACGCGGCGAGGGTGGGGCACCCAGGCCGCTTCAAGCCGAGCCCGTTTCGCATCCATCCGCACCGCAACGCGCTACCATTAGCCGGTGAGCAACTCGTCCTTTTCCATTCTCACGAACCAGACTCGGCTCGACCACGAGCGCTTTGCCGCGCACCGTGAGCTCGAGGCCCTTCTCAAGGCGACTCTGCGCGGCGACGTCTGCTTCGATTTGGGCTCGCGCGCCCTTTACGCTACCGACTCCTCGAACTATCGTCAGCTTCCGGTCGGAGTGGTTCTGCCCAGGGACGCGGCCGATGTGGAGGCCGCTTTGGCCGCCTGCCGGGCGACAGGAGCCGCTGTGCTGCCCCGCGGCGCGGGCACCAGCCTGGCCGGCCAGTGCGCCAATGTGGCCGTGGTCTTCGATTACTCCCGGTACATGAACGGGCTGAATTCCATCGATCCTGTTGCCAAACTGGCCCGCGTCGAGCCGGGGATCGTTCTTGACCGGTTGCGCGATGCAGCCGAATTGCACCATCTGACCTACGCCCCCGACCCCGCCACGCACAGCCGCTGCACCCTGGGCGGCATGATTGGCAACAACAGTTGCGGCGTCCACGGCCTGCTCGGCGGCAAAGTGGCCGACAACGTGGAAACGCTTGACATTGTGCTCTACGACGGCGCCCGCATGACCGTCGGCCTCACCAGCCCCGAGCAGCTCGAATCCTTGATCCGCACGAGCGGCCGTGTTGGCCAGATTTATGCCGGCCTGGCCAGCCTCCGGGACCGCTTTGCAAGCCTTATCCGGGAAAAATTCCCGCGCATTCCTCGCCGCGTCTCGGGCTACAACCTTGACGAACTCCTCCCCGAGAACGGCTTTCACGTGGCCCGCGCGCTTGTCGGCAGTGAGGGTACCTGCGCCAACATCGTCTCCGCCACACTGAACCTGACCGCCAGTCCGCCCTATCGCGTGCTCACCGCCCTGGCCTTCGACGACGCATTTCTTGCCGCCGACGCGGTGCCGCGAGCGCTTGAGCATGTGCCCATCGGCCTCGAAGGATTCGACGGCATGCTCGTCGATTTCATGCGCCGCAAGCGTCTTGCTGTCGATGACGTTGCGCTGCTGCCGCCCGGCGGCGGCTTTCTGCTGGTCGAAATGGGCGCTTGGGACGCAGCCGAGGCGCAAGCCAAGGCCGAATCCCTGGTAGCCGCCGCAAAAGGCTGGCCAAATGCCCCGGCGGCCCGCATTTACTCGCCCGCCGAAGCCGCGCGGGTCTGGCATGTTCGGGAGTCCGCTCTTGGCGCCATGGTCTTTGTCCCCGGCGAGCCCGATCACTTTGAAGGCTGGGAAGACGCTGCCGTCCCGCCCGCTCAACTCGGCGCTTATCTCCGCGGCATCTTTGCACTCATGGCGGAATACCGCTACCGCAGCCCGCTCTACGGTCACTATGGGCAGGGCTGCGTCCACATGCGTGTCAATTTCGACTTCCACAGCCATGCCGGCCTGCGCAATTACCGCGAGTTCATCGAGCGCGCAGCCGACCTTGTGATCGGCTTTGGCGGGTCGCTCAGCGGCGAACACGGCGACGGCCAATCGCGCGCCGCCCTGCTGCCCAAGATGTTTGGGCCGGAGCTGATGGGAGCCTTCCGCGAGTTCAAGGCCCTCTGGGACCCTGACAACCGCATGAATCCCGGCAAGCTGGTAGATGCAGTGCGCGTCTACGACCCGGTCGAGAATCTTCGCCACGGGCTCCCAACTGCGCACGACTCTCATCCAGAGCTCCAGAAAACGGAGTTTGCGTTTGCCGCCGATGGCGGCTCACTGGAACGCGCTACCGAGCGCTGCGTGGGCGTGGGCGCATGCCGGAATACCGAGGGCGGCGTCATGTGCCCCAGCTATCGCGCCACGGGCCAGGAGCAGCACTCCACCCGTGGCCGCGCGCATCTGTTGTGGGAAATGCTGGCCGGCGCGCTTCAAGATGAAGGCTTTCAGAGCCAGGCCGTCCATGAGGCCCTCGACCTTTGCCTCAGTTGCAAGGCATGCAAGTCCGAGTGCCCGGTGAATGTGGATATGGCGGCGTACAAGTCGGAGTTTCTGGCGCAGCGCTACAAAGGCCGGCTTCACCCCCTGCACCACTACCTATTCGGATTCGCCGACCGGTTGGCGCGCTGGGGTTCGCTTGCGCCGGCTCTGACCAACGCTCTGCTCACCGGCCCCCTTACCAGCCCGCTCATCAAGCGGATGGCCGGAGTGGCGCAGCAACGCCAGCTACCGCGCCTCGCCCCGCACAGCTACCAGCGCGGATTGGTAGGCCGGGGCTTTAGCCCCGGCGTTACCGATGCTCGATTCAATGGGGCTTTAGCCCCTGAGGGAAAGCAGGTGGTTCTCTGGCCGGATACCTGGAACAACTATTACCACCCGAAGACTCTGACCGCCGCTGAGTCAGTACTTACGCAGGCGGGCTTCCAGGTCGAAACCCCGCGCGGACATATTTGCTGCGGCCGCCCGCTCTACGACTTCGGCCTGCTCGATGCCGCTCGCGCCTATCTGGCCAAAGTGCTTGATCGCATGGCGCCGCAGATCGACGCCGGCTTGCCCTTTATCTTTCTGGAGCCAAGCTGCGCCAGCGTCTTCAAGGATGAGCTGCTGGAGCTGTTTCCGGGCGACCCACACGCGCAACGCCTGAGCCGGCAGGTTTGGCTTCTGGCTGACTGGCTGGCCGCCAAAGCTCCGGATTGGGCCACGGGCCGCCTTCAGGGAGCGCACGTTCTGCTTCATGGCCATTGCCACCACAAGGCGGTCTTTGGCGGTCCGGCCAGCGAGATCGAGCTGCTCCGCCAGGCCGGCGCTATTGTGGAACCCATCCAGGCAGGCTGTTGCGGCATGGCCGGGCCCTTCGGCTTCGAGGCCAGCAAGTTTGAAGTCTCCAAGGCCATCGCCAACGACGGGCTTCTGCCAGCCATCGAGAAGGCCGGCCCCCTCACGCTGATCGTCGCCGACGGCTTCAGTTGCCGCGAACAGATCTCGCACCTATCCCACCGTACGGCTATGCATTTTGCCGAGGTTCTGGCCCACAGTTGCGGTTGTTCCAAATGAGGAAGTTGAAGGTCAACCCGCAACCGACAAACGGGCACATTTCCGCAATGTGAATTGTCACCAGCTGAGGATGAAAACAATCGGCATAGCTCCTGGGTTTCCTGTATTGTGTTGAGGAAGGGCAGGTTAGCTGCTTTTGCCACAAGCCTTTGCAACTTCGAGCGCAGAAACTGCGTCCAAGCAGTGAGGGCGCTGCGGGATTTCACTTCGTCCGCGGGTGTGCGCCAGGCCTCGAATCGCGCGCTGAAATGGCGTTGTGATTTGCGGCATCGATTTGCTGTATAGCGGAGAATTTTGATAGGCTCAAGCATTCTTCAAGCTGAGCAGAGGGAGATTAGTCATCATGGCAGAAGACAGCAAGGCACAACAATTGGGTTGGTTTTTGGCAGGGTTGGGCGTAGGCGCCCTGGTGGGTATTCTGTATGCCCCAAAGAGCGGTCGAGAGACCCGCGAATCCCTTGCGAACGGAGCCCGCGAGGGAACCGAGTACCTGCGCACCCGCACGCAGCAAGCCGCTGAAAAGGTAAGCGATCTGGTAGATAAGGGCAAGGAACATGCGGGAGTATATGTGGATCGCGGACGGGCGCAGTGGGAAGAGTTTGTGGAGCGAGGCAAGAACCTCGTGACCGACCAGAAGACCAGGGTGGTCGCAGCCGTCGATGCAGGGCGCGAAGCCTATAAGACGACCGTTGCCCCCGCCGATCCGGAAAGTCTCTGACCTACCGCTTTTTCCGAATCTTTCCGGTTGCGGCGGTTTTCTGTTTGATCGTCAGCCCCGGAGCTGACCGCGCAAGTGGCTGAAATGCTGTGTGCGCAGGCTCCGGGCAAGTGCCCCCGGTATGCATTGAGTCCGCGTTGAACCAGTTGTTGGAAATCCGCAGCAGACAGGCGCAAGATCGTTCCCATGCCAAAATTTGACAATCAGACCATCGAGTTAGCCTTTACAGCCGTCACCGCGCTGGCCGTGTTGCTACAGGCCATTGTGCTGCTGGCAATCTATCTGGCTCTGCGCAAGGGAATCGCTTCTCTTCGCGCAGAAGTCGAGGATCTGCGTTCTTCGCTGACTCCCATGGTCGACAATGCCAAGGAACTCATTGAAAACTCGCGGGTGCTCGTTGACAAAACGCAGGCGCTCCTGGCTCGAGTGGGCCCAAAGGCGGAATCGACTGTCAATGACATGGCCAGGGTGGCGCGGGGGGTCCGTGACCAAACCGCTCAGGCTGAATTTACCGCAAAGGATATCATTGAACGAACGCGCCGCCAGACGGAACGCCTGGACGCGATGGCCACGAACGCTCTCGATACCGTGGATCGGGCGGGCAGCTATGTAGTCGAAACCGTAGGCAGGCCGGCGCGCCAACTTGCGGGCATTATAGCGGCGGCCAAAGCGATCGTTGAATCGCTGCGCGGCTCCAGCTCCAGTCGAGAGCCACAGCCTGCGCGATTTTTCGATGACGAAGACAGGTTCGTTTAGCTTCCCAAGCCTTTGGACTGCCTGCAACTCAAGCGGGCGATCAGTGTTTTCGCGGCTCGCCGGCAAATCCATCGCCGGAAAGCAGTTCACGAGCGATTTTGAGAGTTTCGTGAAAGGCCATCCCCGCGGAAACGGGCGCTTGACGATAGCAGCAGGAAAGAGGCGGCGCCTTGTCCACCGCTCCAGCCGCTTCGCCTTCCCGCTCAAATTCACACAACGTTTGCAATCCTTTTGCCTGGCTGCATTACTCTGTTAATGGTTCCGTGCGGCCTCCGCATCCAATCGTCAACGGCCGCAGGGCGAGGGCAGACCGTTTGAGCCAAACTGTATTTGTTCTGGAAGACGACACCGATATCGCACGCCTTGTGCAGCATCATCTTGAAGCCGCGGGTTTTGCGGCGCGCCTCTTTGTCACCCCAACCAATCTGATTCCCGATGCCGAACGTCAGCCGCCGGCGCTGTTCCTGCTGGACATCATGGTCCCCGGCGGAGACGGCCTCGATGTTTGCCGCCGCTTGCGCTTGAACCCTGCGCTTTCCACCGTCCCCATCATCTTTTTGACCGCACGGGCCAGCGAGAACGACCGCGTCCTGGGCCTGGAGCTGGGCGCCGACGACTACATTACCAAGCCCTTTGCCACACGCGAACTGGTGGCGCGCGTCAAGGCCGTGCTGCGCCGCTTCGAGAGGCCCACGCTACCTTCCGTCATCAGCTTTGAAGAGGTCGTCATCGATGCCAACGCCATGCAGTTGCGAGTGCGCGGCGAGCTCACAACTACCACGGCCACCGAGTTCCGCCTGCTGGATTACCTGGCAAGGCATCCGGGCCGCGTCTTCAGCCGCGACCGTCTGCTCGATGCAGTGTGGGGCGACGCGCGCTTTGTTACCCCCCGCTCGGTCGATGTCTACGTGCGCCGCATTCGTGAGAAGATCGAGGTCGATCCGGAGAACCCGCGCTATTTGAAAACTGTTCGCGGCGCGGGCTATCGTTTCGAGCTTCCCAAGGGTGAGTAAGCGCAATTGACTCCTAAAGTCTTTACCAAGCTGCTCGGGCTCTTTGTCCTGCTCCTGGTCTTCCAGGCAATTGTGATGGAGTTCGTCCTGCGCCGCCTTGTCTTTGCAAACATGGCGGATTTCGCGGCAGGGCCTGCATTCAATCTCGCTGCGCAGCAGGCGCTCTGGTCAGGCCTGATCGCACTTCTGGCCGCCATCCTCCTCGCTGCCTGGGTTGCCGGCCGCGTATCCGCGCGCCTCGATCGTGTCGTATCTTTTGCAAGGCGAGTCGCTGAGGGCGACCTGAGCGCTCGTGTAGCCGAGGCCGGAGACGATGAGTTCACCGCCGTGGAAGCGGCGCTAAACCGGACCGCCGAGCGCCTGGGCCAGAGCTTCGCCGAGGTCGAGAGCCGCCGTCAGGAGCTGGCAACCATGCTCGATTCGATGCAGGAGGCGGTCGTTGCGATCACGCCTGAAGGCCTTGTCCGCTGGTCCAACGCCGTGATGATGCGCATTGCCGGAACCCCCATCCAGCCCGGCCGCCCCCTGGTACATTCCGTCCGCGATCCCGAGGTCCTGGCATGCGTTCGTGCCGCTCTTGAGCACAAGGAAGTGAGCTTTGGACGAGCCAGCTCGCTGGCGCCGGGCCGCATCTTCGAGATCAATGCAGCCCCTTTGCCCAGTGGCGGAGCGCTCGTCGTATTTCACGACGTAACGGCCATTGGAGCCGCGGAAAAATCCCGCCGCGACTTCATCGCCAACGTGAGCCATGAGCTGCGCACGCCACTCACCTCAATTCAGGGCTACGTTGAGACGCTGATCGAGGACCCGCATACCCGTCCGGAGACTACCCGCGAATTCCTCGGCGTCATCCTCAAAAACGCCAGCCGCATGAACCGCCTCACCGAGGATCTGCTTGCTCTGGCCAGCGTCGAGAGCCCCGATTACAAGCTCGCGCTCCAGCCGGCCCGCGCCTCTGCCCTTCTCAAAGACGCCATCGACTCCTTCAGCGGCCTCACCGCCGACTCCAAGGTCGATCTGGAATCGACGGGCGCGCCGGACGTTCCCGTGATGGCCGACCCAGACGCCATGAACCAGGTCTTCGGCAACCTGATCGAAAACTCTATCAAGTACGCCAAGTCCGGCAAGCGCATCCGCGTGGGTGCGCAACTCCTTAAAGCCGAAGTTGAGTTTACTGTCAGGGACTTCGGTCCTGGCATTGCCTTTGAGCACCTTGATCGCATCTTCGAACGTTTCTATCGCGTAGACAAAGCCCGCTCCCGCGAATCCGGCGGCACCGGCCTCGGCCTGGCCATCGTCAAGCACATTGTTCTGGCCCATGGCGGACGCCTCTGGGCCGAAAGCGAACTCGGCGCAGGCGCCGCTTTCCACTTCACCCTGCCGCTCGCGCCAGAACCGCCCGCAGCCAATGGGCCGAGCGCGTAAATCGCCAAGGACGCCTACTATTCAAACGCCAGTAACATTCCGCGCAGACAATGGTAAGCGGCATTTCATTTGCAAGGGAGCTATCCGTGAAAAAGTCGTTGGTTGCCGCAATGTTGTTCGTTTTGGCCATGAGCGCTGCTCAGGCCCAGAAGTTGACCGGGGCGGGCGCCACCTTCCCCTACCCGATCTATTCCAAATGGTTCAGCGAATACAGCGCCGCTCATCCCGGCGTTGAGATCAACTACCAGTCCATCGGTTCCGGCGGCGGAATCCGTCAGGTCACTGCCGGCCTCGTGGACTTTGGCGCAACCGACGGTCCGGCCACCGACGAGCAGCTTGCCGCCTCCAAGACCAAGCTGATTCACATTCCCACCGTCCTCGGGGCGGTTGTCCCCATCTTCAACGTCCCTGGCGTCAACGATGTCAAGTTTAGCTCCGACGTGCTGGCCGACATCTTCCTTGGCAAGATCTCGAACTGGAACGACGCTCGCATCGCCAAGGATAATCCAGGAGTCAAGCTCCCCGACCAAAAGATCATTGTCGTCCATCGCTCCGACGGAAGCGGCACCACCTATATCTTTACCGACTACCTCAGCAAAGTCAGCTCAGAGTGGGCTAACGGACCCGGCAAGGGCGCTTCGCCCAGTTGGCCGGTAGGCGTTGGCGGCAAAGGCAACGAGGGCGTGGCCGGCCTGGTACGCCAGTTGCCCGGTTCTCTTGGCTACGTCGAACTGATCTATGCTTTGCAAAACAAGATCAGCTACGGCGAAGTCAAGAATGCGGCCGGCAATTGGGAGAAGGCCTCCATCGAGGGCGTCACCGAAGCCGCGGCCAGCATTAAGGTTCTTCCCGCGGACTATCGCGTTTCGATCACCAACGCGCCTGGGGCCGACGCTTATCCCATTTCCAGCTTCACATGGCTGCTGGTTCCGCTCAAGTCCCCCGATCCTGCCAAGGGCAAGGTCATCAAGGACCTCCTTAGCTGGATCGTCAACTCCGGCGAGAGCGAAGTTTCGGCATTCTCCTACGCTCCACTTCCCAAGTCTGTGGCGGAAAAAGTCCTCAAGACCGTCTATTCCTTGCAGTAGAAAGTTATGGCCAAAGTGGTGTTCCACCCTGGCCGGAGCCTTGCTCTTGTGGACAGGGTGGGAGACCGCGAGCTAGTGCGCCAAATGCTCTGGGGCGGTGGACCGTTGCGAGACGAGTCTGCCAAACCAAAACCAGTGATACTGAAGACCGATTCACGTCGTAGCAGGTCGCCGCTCTCTGGTGGGCGCGTCGACTTGAGTGAACTGGTTCCGGGACTACGTCTTCCCTGGTTTTGCTGTAGCATGACCGGCGGCATTTCTTCCCCAAAGCCGGCTCCTTCGAGGCATACATTCTTTTGGCCTTGCAATTTGCATTATGAGCGGTATGATTTTAGCGAACCAGTGCCGAAAATAGAACCCTCGCTGAGCGCTCTGCTCCCCGGTTGGGAACAGTCGGATGTCGTTGTGGATGAAGACGATCCGAAGAAGAAGCGCATTCCATCCCGCAGTACTGACAAGCCCGAAAGGAGTGGCTTAATGCGATCGTCAAGATGCTTTGGTACTTTTGCAACGGCTCTTCTAACATTTTCTGCCTTAACTCTTCATGCGGCTTCATCGCCCACCAAGATCGAGTTTTCCTCGCTCGACAAGAGCCAGCCCTACGCCTTGTCTGGAACTCTCTACCTGCCCGACAACGCTTCCGGCCCCGTCCCCGCGATCGTCATGGTTCACGGAACATCGGGCATCAATCAGGTTGGCAGGCTCTATCGGGAACCTGTGCTCAATGCCGGCATCGCTATCTTCGAAGTGGATTTCAAGACCGGAATCTTTACCTCGCCCATGGATCGCCCTACAATCGAAACTTTTGTTCCCATGGCCTTTGCCGCACTGAAGGAACTTCGCAAGAATCCTGCCATCGACCCCACGCGCATCGGCATCATGGGCTTCTCGATGGGAGGCGGCATTACGATGAGGACCGCCATCGAAGAAAATCGCAGGGAGTGGCTCGGAAAAGAAGACGGATTTATAGCTCACCTGGCCTTCTATCCGGTTTCTAAACCGCTCGTCTCCAAGTTTGAACATGGCGGCATCACCGGAGCTCCGATTCTTGTTTTGTATGGGACCGAGGATTCCTACGGTGAAGGCAAAGGGGTTCCCGAACTCAAGCAGATGATGATGAAAAAGTTCAATTTCGACCTCAAGACAGTCGAATACCCCGGCGCCACGCATGACTTCAATCGCAGCGGTCCTTCGTTCAGCTACACCGATCCCGCCGCGGAAGGCCGCCGAGCCTTTATAAAGTTCGATCCGGATGCGGCAAATGATTCCGTCACGAAAGTCGTCGCATTTCTCCGTCAAAACGTATCGGGCAAATAGAGGTCAGTCTCGACTTATTTTGCAATGCAGCCGCCTGCCAACTTACTGGCGCCGTTTGCTTGAGCCTAAAGAGGCAGCCTCACCCTTCCAGGTGCTGCTGAATCAGCCGATCCACCAGAGCCATCAGGGGCTCGCCCGTGCGCGGCAGCACGAAGGCAGAGGCAGCACTGTCCCAGTCGAGTTTGAAGCTGGTCGAGAGCGCTGAAATCCATATCTGCCGCACTGGAGCATTCGGCGTAATCACGAACTTGCCGGGCGGTTGCTCGAACAGCACGTGCAGCACACCGCCCTGTCCCTCAACCTCGAAACCGGCTTCGGAGTCTTCCTCGCGCAAGATCAAATGCTGCATGAGCGTGTCGAGAGCGTTCTCGGCAAGGTTGCGGAACTCCAGTTCTTCCATCATGGTCCCAGTCTAACAACTCCTGCGCGCCCCGGCGCAAAGGAACGAGGAACGGCTGCGCCCAGGCAATTTGTCCAGATTCCGGGCAGTTTCGTCAAAGAAAACTAAAGTTCGCCTTCGTCAAGCCGATATGCGGACCATGGCAAGTCCTTTAATCAGCCCTGATCCAGGATTTGATCCAGGAGCGACCGAAGATGGGAATCACTCCAATTACCAACCTCATGCCACTGCCGCTCACCCGCTCCATCGAGCCCGACCTGGAACTGCTGCCCATGGAAAGGGTCGAAAACACGGCGAGAACCCGTGACGAGACCTATTCGCCGAGCCGTCAACCATCGGAACGCGGTGCTGAGGAGGACGGCCCCGAGGACGACGGGCGGCAAGACGAGTTCGAAGGCTCGGAGGACGAAGATCGGCGAGTCTTGCCCAGGCAGCCAGCAGCCAGCAGCCCTGCCGGCGAGATCAGTTTCTTTGCCTGAGAAACTGGATTTCAGAAGCCAGATCGATTCCTAAGCACACAATCATAGTGCGATCCCAATCGCATTCATTTCATTGATCTTGAGCTCATTTCACAAGATTCTTACCAGACATCCTTGCAAATTGTCCGCCCTTGAGATATTTTACTAACTAGTTAGTTAAACATGACTTCGACCCTTCCATCCCGCTCTCAGACCGAACGCGCCGACCACACCCGCGCCCGAATCCTCGATGCCGCCATCCGCCAATTCAGCCAAAACGGGCTCGCTGGCGCACGCACTGAGCAGATCGCCGAGGAAGCCGGTGTCAACAAGGCGCTCCTTTACTACTACTTCAAGAGCAAAGAAGACCTCTATGCCGCGGCGTTGGAGTCCGTATTCGAGAGCGTGCGGGCCGACAGCATCAGCGTTCTTCAAGCGGATGCGTCTGCTGGGGAGCGGTTCATGCAGATCGTACTGGGCAACTTCGACCGCTCCTACTCCCACCCGGCGATGCGATCTCTTATGCAACAGGAGATGGTCCGGCTGCACCGGGGCGAAGAGAACCGATTGGCGCCGATGGCGGAGAAGTTCTTTCGGCCACTGTGGGTGATGGTGGACAAGCTGCTTGAAGAGGGGATTGCCTCAGGGGAACTGGTTCGGGTCGACCCCTCGCAGATGCGCTACGCCGCACTGGGCGCCAATATCCTCTATTTTCTCTCTGCACCGCTTACCCGGCTCGCATTCGGCGTTGACCCGTTGGAGAGAAGTGAACTCGCGCACCGGCGCGAGGTTGCTATCGAGTACCTCGGCCAGACCATCTTTGCCGATCGCGAACACGGCGCGCGAGTGGCAGTCCGGGTGCTGGCCGCTGCGCCCATGCCAAACCATATTGAGCCGCCAGCCGATCATTCCCGCAATGCAAGTTTCAAAGACTGCAATATCGAAGCTGCCCAAACGTCTGCAACTGAAGTGAGGCGCCAATGAACGCACGCAATCGTGTCTTTTTGATCCTGGGTTTGCTCACCATAGGGTCTCTTATCTGGTACTTTGTTACCGTCCGGCCGACCGGTGACCTGCAGTTGATCGGCACGGTCGACGCCAACGAGGTCGTGGTCAGCGCCAAGATCCCCGGCCGCATTCAGACCCTCACCGTCGACGAAGGCCAGGACGTGAAGGCCGGCCAGTTGATCGCCATCATCGAGAGCGACGACCTGCAGGCCGCGCGCAACGCCGCCGAGGCGACAGCGTCGAGTCAAAGCTTCAAGCTTGGCGAGACGGTCGAAACCGAGCGCCAGACGGTTGGCGAGGTCGGCAGCGCCGCCGTCAACGCCGAAGCTCTGGTCAAGGCCGCACAAGCTTCACTCGCTCAGGCCCAGGCCAACTTCGAGCACCAGCAGGCCGACACCAGCCGCACGGTCGCGCTGGCCCAGCAGGGGATTATGAGCGCTCAGGCGCGGGACGACGCCGCTACCATGCTGCAGGCTGCCAAGGCAGCCGTCGATACGGCAAGGGAAAACGTCTCTGCAGCAGAGGCCTCGCTGCGCCAGGCCCGCGCCCATGAATTGCTCGCCACCGTCGCCGCCCGCACCGTGGACGAGACCCGCGATCAGGTTGCAAATGCCCGTGCCCTTGCCAACCAGGCAAAAGTCGAGGTCGGTTACTCCCAGGTATTTGCCCCGGTCAGCGGCAAGGTCAACGTCCGCGCCACTCGCCAGGGCGAAGTGGTCGCCGCGGGCGCGCCCATCGTCACCATCATGGACCTGACCGAGACCTGGATTTATGCGCCGCTGCCTGAAACCCAGGCTGACACCGTCCAGCTCGGAGACTCGCTCCGCGTGGTTATGCCCGCGGGAGACACGATTCAAGGCAAAATCATCGTCAAGTCCGCTGAAGCCGACTTCGCCACTCAGCGCGACGTCAGCAGCCGCAAGCGCGACATCAAGACCATCCAGTTGAAGCTGCTCATTGACAATCCCGGCGAACGCTTCGTCCCCGGAATGACCGCCGAGGTCTACATCCCCAAGAGCAAGCTGGTGAAACAGTGACCGTGCCAGCCCAACCCGATTTCGTCCAGCCCAGCCCGGCGATAAACAGCAACGGCTCGATTCCGCATCCCGCCATTGCTGTAGAGAACATCGTCAAGCGCTATGGCACGTTTGAAGCCGTCAAGGGAGTCAATTTCTCAGTTGCCGACGGTGAAATCTTCGGTCTGCTCGGCCCCAACGGCGCAGGCAAAAGCACCCTCATCCGCATGATGACCACGCTGGTCCCCATAACCAGCGGTCATGCAACAGTTGCCGGATTCGATGTGGCCAAAGACCCTGACGCCGTTCGCCGCATGATCGGCGTTATTCCCCAGGCGCTCACCAGCGATCCCGACCTCACCGTCGAGGAAAACCTCAGCATCTACGCCAAGCTCTACAGTGTTCCCAAAGCCGAACGCCTGAAGAACATTAACGATGTTCTTGAAGCAGTTGACCTCGTGAAATGGCGCGGCGCGCAGGTCAAGACACTTTCTGGAGGAATGCGCCGCCGGGTTGAAATTGCCCGCGGCCTCGTTCACAACCCGCACATCTTCTTTCTCGACGAGCCTACAACGGGTCTCGATCCTGTCTCCCGCATCGCCGTGTGGGAGATGCTTAATCACCTCAGGGAAACCCGCCACCTCACCATGCTTCTCACCACCCACTACATGGAAGAAGCCGACAAGCTTTGCGACCGCATCGCGATCGTCGACCACGGCACTCTCGTAGCCCTCGGCACGCCTCTCGAACTCAAGCGCAGCGTCCCCGGCGCAAATGTCGTTGAAGTCCATTTCGATCGCGAAACCCCCGAGTGGCAGGCGCGTCTCGAAAGCCTCGAAGGCGTCACCAGTGTGCAGGCCGAGTCCGCGGGCTTCTATCGCGTGATAACTTCTTCAGGCTCCAAAACCACAATGCAGCTGGTTGAGTTAGCCGCATCCCTCGGCGAAACTCTGACTTCCCTCAGCGTTCAGAACACCACCCTCGACGATGTCTTCGTCCACTACACCGGCCGCCAACTCCGCGATGAGCAGGTCAAGCCTCCTGTCTTCACATTACCGCCCCGTCCGGGAGCCCAGCCATGACCAGAATGTTCGCCATCATTGAGCGCGAGATGCGCAAGTTCTTCCGGTCGCCCACCCTCATGATCATGTCGCTCATGATGCCGCTGTTGCAACTCGTCATCATGGGCAACGCCTTTGGCGGCAAGATCACCGGCGCGCACGTCGCCGTCGTCGACCACGATCACGGCCCGCAAGCGGTAAAACTCCGCGAGTCTTTCGACTCCATCGCCGCCAACATCAAGACCTTCACCACCGTCGATTACACCGACGAGAACAAGGCCCGCGAAGACGTCCGCACCGGCAAGATCGACGCTGCCGTCATCATTCCCACACAATACTCGCGCCGCGTCTACGCTCAGGACGCGCCTGTCATTGGCTTTGTCGTGGACGACACCGACCAATTCACGTCGGGCTCGCTCGAGGCAGAGATGCAGCTGGTGGTTACAGCGCTGACCACGCCGGCAATCCAGCCACGCCTGGCCACGGCCGTTGCCCTGAACATCGTCGAGCTATATCCCTATGTCAATTACATGAAGTTTCTTCTCCCTCTCACAATAGCTTTGGCCATGTATATTTCGGTGATGATCGGCGGTGGGATGTTATACATCGACGACAAGGCGCGGGGCGTGCACGAAGGCTATCTTGTAACTCCAATCACCAGGCTTGAGTTAGTCTTTGGCATGAACATCGCCGGGTCCATGAAGGCCGTGCTGGCCGGCATCTCCCTCACTGTCATCGGGTCGCTCATGGCAGGCCTCGGAGTGATCTTTCATCCCGAAGCATTGGCGGAGCTTATCTGCCTGATCGTCGTTACCTCCATCGCATTCAACGGCATGATGTTTCTCATGATGGTCAGGGTCGACGATCCCCTGGTTCCTCGCGCCATGTTCGGGGTTCTTAACACCCTTCTTCTTTATCCATCTGGAGGCATGTATCCCATCAGGGCATTTCCGCGCTGGCTTCAAGCCATCTCCATCGTCGACCCCTTCACCTACTGCGTCCACGGCTTCAAAGCCATCCTGTTAAAAGACGGCGGCTTTGTGGCCATTCAGTACGACCTGCTTTTTCTCTTCGTGTTCGGCATTGGCACCTTACTCTGCGCCACGCCGCTGTTCAAGCGCACCTTATAGGACCGGCATCCTGTTCGGATCGCAGAGCCACCGAAGATCCTGCGTCTCCGGGTCCAGACGGAGCAAAATATTTCCGGCGTGCATCACAAGAAACTCCGGAATGCAAAGAGGCGGCCCATTCCTTGTGGGAGGATGGACCGCCCTTGCGCATTAAACATAAGAGTGGAAGCCGCAACAATCCCGCGGCATCGCTTCAAGAGAGCGCACCTCATCTTTCGGGGCCTTAACCCTTTTCAGCGATCAACCCAATGATTCGTTTGCGATGCTGCAGGCTTACGACGCCTTTTTGCGCAGTTCCTGCTCGGCTCTGAGCCAATCCTGCTCGGCGTATCCATCCTGGCCGCCGCGCGCTGCCCAGTACTCCTTCGCGAGCTGCTCAATCTGTTCGCGAGCCGGTGCTATCGCGCTTGCCGCTTTAGCGACTGGGACGGTCGTTTTCTTGGTTGGGGTCTTGCCTGGCTTCGCGGTTGCCTTCGTCTTTTTCGCTGACTCTGCCATGAAAGTCTCCTTTATCGAATTTGCCGCCAAGAAGCGGGCTGTAACTCTAGGATACAGAATATTCGGCTTTTACGCGACCCCAAGCCGTCCGACCGTACCATTTCGCTGGATTTGCGGGACCCAGCTGGGATGTGGGGAGGCAGAGTTTGGAGCGATCCTGGGTCTCAATTGGAGGAGGACAGACGCCCTTCCAGCGCCAGGTCGATGTCGACCACTTTGGCAACTTTGAGGATAAATATGCTGGGGTCTTTCAGTCCCCACTGAACGTAAGGAACCGTGAAGTGAGTCTTGGCAGTGAGAGTCGTGCCGCTAATGTGAATCTGCATGGGCATTGTCAGGTCGTGCGGAGTTCCGTGAAGAGTGAATACGCCAGTAACCGCAATGGTGGAATCGCCCGCTGCGGCGACTGTTCCCGTGTAGCTTTTTGGCACGAACGACACATCGGCGAAGTGCGCCACGTCGAGAACGTCGGAGTTCATCTTCTTGTCGCGGCCCTGGTCGCCGCTGTTGCCGCTGCCCGCAGCCACAACGACGGATCCCGAGATGGTGTTTGCGCTGCGATCGAAGTCAATCGTTCCGCTTTGCACATGAAAGGTTCCATCCACGTGGTGGGTGTTTCCGCCCAGAGAAAAGGCGACCTTGCTTGAATCCGGATTGACGGTGAACGTCTGATGCTGGGCGAGCGCAAGGGGGGCGGTGGCCAGCGCGAGCGCGAGGAAGAGCGACTTGGCGATGAATTTCATTTGTTCTTCTCCTGTAGGTACGATGTTGATGATCGGTTCTGACTCTGCTGCCCGTCGAGTTGTGCAACCCAGGCGGCAATCGAGGCTATTTCTTCATCGGACAAGTATTCATGCCCGGGCATATCGGTTCCTGGAACGCCAAACTTGGCAATCTGCGCAAGGCGATCGATGCGCACGGCGGCCGGACCGGAAGGCGGCAGATAGAAGAATGGACCAACCGCAAGATCGGGCGGCAACCTCTTGAAACTCGTTTGCCAGAGGATGCGCGTGCTCCCGCTGGCGCTGTGGCATGTCGCGCAGTGGTGTGCAAAGAGCCGTTCGCCATCGTCTGCATTGACTCGATCGACGGCGGCTGAAGAGGGAAGCCAAAGCCTCTCCGCGCTCTGATGCTCTTCAGCACCCGCGGTCTTGAGGCTTGACAGGTAGGCCACCAGATCGTCGCCTCGCCGGTCGCGAAAAAGAAATTCATACGAGGGCATGATGGATGCACCGCTGACCTCATGCGGATCGTAGAAGTGCATCTTGAGCCAAAGGGCCGAACGGCGTCCGCCGACCTCGGCCAGGTCCGGGCCTTGGCGTCGATTTCCGATCAGCGGTGGGTGCTGCTGATGGAGTTCCTGCGTGGTTTCGACAGGTCCCCACATCGCAACGTCGGGCGAATTGGGGCGCACGTATTGCGAGTGGCAGTTGATGCAACCCTCTGAGATGTAAACCTGGCGGCCGCGCTCGACCTGGGTGAGTGAAGGAGTCACGCGTGTGCCGGAAACCGCGGCATCGATAAGCAATGCTGCCAGCAGAGTCGCTGCAGTCACCGCCGCCTCCCGTTTCCTTCGCAAAAGGAATCTGAGCAGCCAGGGAAGCACAATCACGACTCCCGCTGCCAGCACAAAGATGGGCGGAACATAGCCGAGGTTCTGGCCCATGCCGATTCCCAATGCGGAGCCTGACCAGCCGGCAATGGCGTAGATCCATCCAGCCCGGCGTCCGCGCTCTGCGGCGGAAGAGGCCGGGGCAAGCAACGATGGATAGGCGACCAGCGCCACGGAGTAAAGCGAGACGCCCATTGGATAAAGAACGGAGGCCAGCGCGACGCTATGCTGGTCGAGCAGCAGCAGGCAAGCCGTGCCCAGCGCGAAGTATGCGGCCGAAAGAACAAACGAGAGACCTCGCTTGCGTAGGAACCAGACACAGGCAAGCGCTGCAGCAAGATGGAGGAAGCCGTTTGTCCAAAGGTGCGCCTGGCCTTCCCATGTTCCGGCCTTCAGTTGCGGAGTGTTTTGAATGATGAAGAATGCGGCGGAATCAAGCCAGACCAACGCTGTAAAGCAAGCCAGCACGTAGCGAAATGGGATAGGGGACCCAGGCCAGGCGATCACGCCTTCCTGCACAACGGAAGCGGGAAAAAGAGTAACGAGAATTCCGGCCAAGCATAACAAACCTGCCGTCGCCGATTGCGCCTCGGCCGAGGCAGTGAAGAATCCGGGGACGTTGCATGCCAGATAACCGGCGCCAGTGCCCAGTCCGGCAAGCAGGAGCGGATTGCGATTGCCCGTCCATTGACGCAGATGCGTTGCCAGCGTAACAGTGAAGAGCCCAAGCCCCGCGCCGATCAGGAAAGAAACAGTCATGCTCGCGGCGAGTCCAAGCGGGAGAAGCGACAGAAGCGCCGCTGCACCCGAAGCAGCGAGTCCCGCGCGGAGCCTCTGGTTTGGTAAGGGCCATAGGTTCAGTCGCGGCGCAATCAGGCTGAGCAGAATCCCGCCAATGGCCATCGCGGCCATAACGGCCGTCAAATGCGCGCCAGCAATTCCAAGGCTTGCCAAGCGGCGCAGAAAAGCAAACTGCGCAAAGATCAGGAAATAGACATAGGTGATCGCGACAAGGCTAGCGCCTTGCCATCCCGATGCACTCCATTTACCGCGCGACATTGGCCAGCCAGCCTTTGCGAAGACCGATCGCTTGAATCAGAACGCACGCGCCGTCTGTGATGGCAACCGTGAGCCAGCCCACTTCGAGAGTCTGCGCGAGTATCTGTGTCCCCACGAAGATGGCCACGCTGGCGCGGGTAATCGCCGTGAGCAGCCAGATGACTTCCAGCTTGCAAGGGTTTCCTCTACGAGCCATTACCAACGCTCCATAGAGGCATGCCAGGCCGACGGAAAAAACAAAC
>Ga0302189_10001344_pt1 | contig 20886 bp, 13 predicted proteins | sample II_Bog_E2_2_FD_194551 | JGI IMG/M metagenome (GOLD analysis project Ga0302189, IMG submission 194551) | Peat permafrost microbial communities from Stordalen Mire near Abisko, Sweden - II_Bog_E2_2 | ecosystem: Environmental > Terrestrial > Soil > Wetlands > Peat | place: Sweden: Abisko...
AAAGCCGCTGTGTGATTTCTGCGTGGACGTCGTGCCATCGTTGCTCCTCTTTTCTGCCATCTTAATGGCTGGCTGAGGAACAATCCTTCCACTCATCCCGCTGTCCGAATTCCCGAAACCGGCTTAAATCCTCCATCGACAACCAGAGTCTGACCGGTCACGAAAGAAGCACCGTCGGAGGCGAGAAAGATTGCCGCCCCGACCAACTCCTCGGTCTTGCCGAAGCGGCCCATTGGCGTTCGCATCAGCAGCTCCTGGCCACGGGGAGTACTGTCGAGCAGGTTCGCATTCAGGTCAGTGCGGAAAACGCCGGGCGCTATGGCGTTGACGGTTACGCCCTTCTTTGACCACTCCACGGCGAGCGAGCGCGTCAGCGAAACGACGCCTGCTTTGCTGGCAGCGTACGCGGCCACATCACTGAGCGCAACAAAACTATTCAAGGACGAAATGTTGACGATGCGCCCAAATCCGCGTTCCAGCATCGGCCTTCCGAAGACCTGGCTGGCGCGCAGCGTTCCTGTCAGGTTGGTGTTGAGAATGTCGGTCCACTCTTCTTCCGGCACTGTGAGGGTGGGTGTGCGCTTGATTTTTCCGGCACAATTGATGAGGATGTCAACTTTACCGAAGCCGTTCAGCGTGGCCGCCAGCAACGCTTCCAATGAGGCCCGATCACATACGTCCGATTCCAGGCGCAGCGTTTTGCGTCCATGAGCTTCGATTTCGTCTGCGGCTTCATCGACCTGTTTCTGACGGCGCGATGTGGCGACGACGTCTGCTCCGGCGTCGGCAAGTCCGAGGCTGAGAGATCGCCCGATGCCTGAAGTCCCTCCGGTTACGATTGCTGTTTTACCCTCAAGACTGAGAAGCTGAATTGTCAAGACTGTCTCCATTTCTCGAAACACGAGCCGGCACGGCGCTGCAATCCATCAGGATTCAATTCGCATGACAGTCGCCGCGTTCGCGTTTCAGGCCGATATCATGCGTTTCGCCCAAGAAAGACGGGGGCGATGTGGCGGGAGAACAGATTTTCCGTGACGTTTTTGGCAATCACCGTTTCATTGGATTCAAGCAGAGAGATATAGCGGCTCCCCATCTTGGCCGCGACCTTGAAGCCGACATGCAGCAACTGGCGCAAGCTGCTGTTGTAGGCTGCCGCGCCGCGCACATGGCGCAGGGCTGAAGTGTACTGTTCGGTAGACCAGCCGAGAACCTGGGCCGGCGAGGGAAGCTTGGCCGGATCGATATCGATGACTGTTGCGTATGGAGCGCATAGCTCTTCGCGGTGAGCAAAGGCTTCAGCATAGATATCTTTGGCCAGCATCAGGCCGTCGCCTCCGGCTTCCGCCAGTCCGATCAGTTCCTCGAGCCACGTGGTGCCGGCGGTTTTCAGGTGCACGCCCGCGTTGAGCTTCTTCATGGTGGCGTGAATCGCAGGATAAATCGAGAACTTGTCGCTTCCCGAATGAACACTGAGCTTGAGGTTATCGGGCAGCCCATAGTGGCCGACCGCGTAAGCTATGGCCGCGACGTCGAGCGCAAACTCGCTCTCAAACTGCGCCGAGTCGCCGATGTAATCGACGCCCTTGTTGAAGCGGCCGCTGAATTTGGGAGCGATCGTCTGGACGGGGATGCCTTCATCGGCAATCATCGCCAGGATGAGAAGCAGCTCTACTGGGCTTTGTGCGATCTCTGTCTCGTCCATCGAGACCTCGGGAATAAAGTTCCCAATTCCCTTGGCCGCGACGATGGTGCGGTAGACCTCGCCAGCCTTCTTCACGGCCGTCAAATACTTCTGGGCCGTCTGGCGCAGGTTTTCGGCCGTGATCTCGAAGCCGTCGTCTGCACCTTCAAGCTGGATGCGCCCCAACAATGCCAGATGTCTCTTGACAAAGTTGTCGATGTCGGCCTGAGCAGCGGGTTGGCCAATGAAGTCGGCAACATCGATGGTGAAGAAATCGCAGGCGTTGAAAAAACGGTCAACGGTCTGGAGCGTGATGTGGTCGGCGTCGCAGAAGTAGGGAAGATTCCAACCAAGCGCCTTGACAGCGGTGTCGGCTGCCTTCCGAGTTGAAGAGGGTTCGGAACCAATGATGGTGTGCTCACGATTCGATTTATTCCATACTGGAACGATCTCGACGCCGCTTTCGAGAGCCTGTACGCAAGCCTGCAACTGCGCTTTGGCCTGATGCGAGAACCGGTCCCCGGTTCCGATGGAATACTTAGTCAGCTTCACACTCCGATTTGCCATGATAACTCCCAAGTCACAGCCTGCTGCGGTGCGCCCATAGCCCCAACCCGGGATTGGCAATGAAAAAGACCTCTTCGCCTTTCACCTGATTGTAGCCGTGGCTAAGTTTCTCTGGATCGTAGCGGGCTGTCATCGTCTTCAAATCGTCATAACTGAAGCCAACGCCCTCTATCTCTTCCTTGCTTAGTTGTCCGGGACACCATGTTATCTTGAAGCGGCCTTCCGGCGAGCCATGGATAAGATGCGCGGCCCCGCTTAGATCGCTGGCAAGATCCGCATTGGCCGCAACTGCTTCCAGGGTTGCGGGCGTTCCGTGGTAACCATACTTGCGGATTAACCTGTCGATCTCCTTGTCCTCGCCGAATTGTTTTACGCCAGGTCCCAGGATAATGAGCTCGGCGCCATCCGCCAGCGCCATGCGGGTGCGATAGATGGCCTTGTTGCCCAGCCATGTCGAGTGAAACTCCCGAGGATCGAGATAGACGACGGCCTTCTTGATCGGCTCGTCGAGCATTTCAAAGTTGACCTTGATACTTAGCTCGGCTGCCCGGTTGAAGCACTCGATGTCATCGCCAATAAACAGGCCGCGCACCGCGAGCCCGCCGTCCGCACGGCTGCCAACCACGGTCAATACATAGACGATGGGCAGGTGCCGCAGAAAATGATCAGATGCGTAGTTGAGCACGTTGCGTACCGGATTCTGCGCCCGGCCCATGATCCGCTCCATGCCGTAGACCGCGCCCAGGTAGTGGCTGCGATTGATCCCTTCGCGGCCGCCGGTGCCAACCAGAATGTTCTTGTTGAAATTGGCCATGCCGATTACTTCGTGGGGCACGACCTGGCCGATGGAGAGGATCAGGTCGAAGCCGCCCTGCGCGATAAGCTTGTTCACCTGCGCCGGCCACGCATAACTCAGTTTGCCTTCCGACTGGTCGCGAATGAACTCCGCCGGAACCTCGCCGAGCGTCTCGATATCGCTTCTCCAGTTATGAACGCGAAACAGTTCCAGCGGCACATCGGGGAACATCCGCGCGATCTGATCCGGCCGCATTGCGGTATGCGTGCCGAGGGCGGGAAGCACAGCCTTGAGCCGATCGCCATAGTAACTCCACGCATAACTGGTCAGCTTGCCTGCACGTGAATGTTCGCGACTCTGATCGGGAGGAACGGCAAGAACACGGCTCCGCTCTCCTAACTGTGCGAGGCTTTCCGTAAGCAGCTCCCGTAACTGCTCCGGAGACAAATCGGCCTCAACGTTTCCGATGGAGCAGTAAAGACTCATGCGGCGAGTTCCACCCTTTTCAGTCCCGGGGCAAGCAGGACATTGATAAGCAACGATGTGAGATAAACACTGGCCGCAATGATAAAGAGGATCGAATAGTCGCCATGCGTCAGTTGCAAAATGTGGCCGATATATTTGGCAAACAGGAAGCCGGCGACCGCTCCGGCCATGGTGCCGATACCGGTAACCGAGCCCACGGCGCTGCGCGGAAACATATCCGACGCCGTGGTGAAGAGGTTGCACGACCAGCCTTGGTGCGCGGCTGCGGCCAGGCTGAGCAGCCCGATAGCGGCCCATTTCCCAAAACTGTCAGCGCTCAGGTAATTGATCAGAAACACGGGAACAACGAGAGTTGCACAGAGAAGCATGGCAGCCAGCCTCGCTCGCTCCGCCGAAAGCCCCATGCGGAGGAAGGTTGCGGGCAGGTAGCCGCCGTAGATGCTGCCGATGGCTGAGGCGTTGTATACGATGATGATCGGCAATCCCAAACCAACAAGGCTCAGATGAAATCGATCGCTGAAGTAACCTGGCAGCCAATAAAGATAGAACCACCAGATAGGATCGGTCAGGAACTTCGGAATCGCATACGCCCAGGTCTGAGGGATACCAAACAACTTGATCCATGGCGCGGATGGACCAGGTTTTTCCGGGGGATCCTGGTTGATGTAAGCAAGCTCAGTGGCGGAGAGTTTCGGATGTTCGGCAGGCTTGTGATAGTTGAAGAACCACACAAGGATCCACGATGCCGAGAAAAATCCAGTGATTAGAAATGCGGAATGCCAGCCAAACAGGTAGGTTGCAATCGGTACGAGGATCGTGGCCAGGATTACGCCGATATTTGCGCCACAATTGAAGATGCCGAATGAGAACGAGCGTTCTTTCTGCGGGAACCACTCGGCATTGGTCTTATTGGCGGCGGGGAAGTTGCCGGATTCGCCTATTCCGAGACAAGAGCGGGCGATGCCAAGCTGCAGCACCGAGTTGACTAGCGCATGGCCCATCGCTGAGACACTCCAGAGGGCCATGATGACCATGTAGCCAATGCGCGTTCCGACCTTGTCGACGAAGCGCCCCGCGCCGAGCTGCCCGAGCGCATAAAACAGGGTAAAGAATGCCACGACGGTCCCGTAGCTCTCTTCGGTCAGACCTATGCCATGATTGGCAACGCTCTTCATGAGGGTGGGCTTCAGAAGTGCCAGAACTTGCCGATCCATGTAATTGATCGTCGTAGCAGCGAAGAGCATGGCGCAGATCGTCCAGCGCACGCGCCCAGGGTGTGATCCTGCCGAAGATCCTTCTTCTATCTCAACACCCGGCGACGCATTTCCAGCCATAGCTTCTCCTTACAGCCGATACGCCTTCTTTACTAACCCATAGGTAAGATCGTATGCCACTTCGAAAGCCTCGTCTTCTTCCATCCGATGCTCGCTAACCAGCTTCGCAAGAAATGCGCAGTCAACGCGCCGCGCCACATCGTGCCGCGCGGGAATCGACAAAAAGGCCCGTGTATCATCGTTAAAACCCACCGTGTTATAAAAGCCGGCTGTTTCAGTTGTCAACTCGCGAAAGCGCATCATCCCCTCGGGGCTGTCATGGAACCACCATGGAGGGCCGAGCCGCAAACACGGAAAGTGCCCAGCCAGCGGCGCTAACTCGCGGCTATAAGTCGACTCGTCCAGCGTGAAAAGAATAATCGTCAGGCCCCTCTCGTTGCCAAACCGGTCAAGCAAGGGACGAAGCGCATCCACATAATTCGTCGGCCGGGGAATATCGGCGCCTATGTCGCGCCCGTAGCGCTCATAGAGCTTGCGGTTATGGTTGCGTGTAGAGCCCGGATGGATCTGCATCACCAAGCCGTCCTCCATACTCATAGCGGCCATCTCGGTCAACATCTGCGCCCGGAAAAGCTCTTGCTGCTGGGCGTCTGTGCTACCTGCAAGCACCCGGTGGAAAAGCCTTTCTATCTCGGCCGCGGATAAGTCGGCGGTTTGTGCGGTAGGATGTCCGTGGTCGGTCGAGGTGCAGCCAAGCGAGCGGAAGCGTGCACGCGCGTTGCGTAGTGCCGACAGGTAGCCGGCCCAGGTCGAGGTATCTTCTCCGGTCTGCTCTCCCAGCTTTGCGATATTCTCTCTGAATCCGACAAACTCAGGATCGACCACCGCGTCGGGCCGGAAGGTTGGCAGAATTCTCGCCTTCCACTTTGAATCTCGTATGGCCTCATGTTCGGCGAGCGAATCGAGCGGCGAGTCAGTTGTCGCCAGAACCTCAATGTTGAAACGCTCGTAGAGAGCGCGTGGAAGAAACTCCGGTCTCTCAAGCTGCTCCGAAATCGTGTCGAAGTACTTATCCGCGGTGCTTGCCGAGAGGCGCTCCTCAAGTCCAAATAGCTCTTCAAAGACAAAGTCCAGCCACACGCGTGTCGGCGTTCCGCGAAACAGATAGTAATGGTTTGCAAAGATGCGCCAGACTTTGCGTGCGTCTTTGACCGCCGGCTGTCCAATCTCAAGATCCTCAAAGGACACCCCTTGGCTATAAAGCATCCGATAGATATAGTGATCGGGCTGAACCAGCAGCGTTGCAGGGTCAAGAAAGGGTTCATTCTTTTGAAACCACGCCGCTTGCGTATGGCCGTGAGGGCTGATGATGGGCAGCGTCCGCACCTGCGAATACAACCGCTTGGCGATCCTTCGCTGACCGGGATCGGATGGAAACAAACGATCTTCGTGGATTAGCATAAAATCAGTATCACCCTTTCGCCAAGAAGCGCTGAGGTCCGACCATGTGAGAGGTCCGACCACAGTATACACATCTCGCCGGGAAGCGCGCATACAGGCCGCGAAAAATTTCCGGTTGCGATTGGGACCTTCGTGTTAATCTCGATCTGACCAGCATTTCAGGCAATGCAAGAGGGTCAGCCCTACATGCCGCGGATAAAACAGGAAATTCCCGATACCCATCGGGCCATGCAAGTGGTCAACCACCTTCGGTCCCTCATTGAGAACGGTGCGCTGAAACCAGGCGACAAGATCCCCCCTGAGAGGGAGTTCGCGCGCTCGCTGAATGTGAGCCGGGCGAGCCTTCGTACTGGCATCGGCCACCTTGCTGCGATGGGTGTCATGAAAGTGCGCCACGGAGTGGGAACTTTCGTTGCCGATGGCCCGCCGGAATTCACAAAGGCATCCTTCAGCTTAATGGGGGCGCTGCATGGCTTTCAGTCCTGGCAGATGTTTGAGACGCGGTTGATTCTTGAAAGCAACCTTGCAGCCCTGGCTGCGGAGCGCGGCAAGGAAGAGCACCACACCGCGTTGGCCGAAGAGGTGGCGGAGATCTTTGCTTCGGTGAGCAATCCCGCTGATTTTCTTATCCACGACGTGCTTTTTCACCGTATTCTTTCGCAAGCTTCCGGCAATCCAATTCTGGCGGCTCTGATGGAAACCATCACGTCGGCCTTGTATGAAAAACGGCGGAAAACAGTAGAACACTCCATCGATTTGCGCGAATCCGCTGAGATGCATCGTAAAATCTATCGCGCCGTTCGCGCGCGAGACTCCGTCGAAGCGCGGAAACTCATGGAGCAGCACCTGCGTCTGGCTCAAATCGCGCAAGGCATGGAAACCCCCACGACCTCAAAAACAACCAAACGCGCTGTCCGATCGAAGAACTCCAGGACAATTATCGGATTTGCCATTTCTTGACATGGATAGGCGGCTCAATTGGATGCGCTGATGCAGTTGCTGGATCACGCTCTGGGTCATCTATGGGCCGTGTGTGTACGTCAGGGTCTGGGGCCGCGCTTCATTAACGTTCCTCTCGGCAAGCGTATGCGCGGCCTGCGGCCCGAGGCGCTACGTAGGAAACTCTGTTGACCAGGAGTGTCCTGGACGGGCCGATAAGCAAACGGTTCCATGGAAAGAGCAGGCCTTGGTCTGTCGAGGTCTGACCATGCGAGTTAAGACGCTTTCTTGCAATGCCGGTTAACTTACTCATTTTAATGAATAATAAGGAAAGTGTTGCGTTTCTGAATTTCTCTCTTGACATGCCTCATTCCTTTGAACGACACTATATTTCGTTTTGTGAGAGGTCTGACCTCTGATGGCTAATCTGCCAAGGAGAACCAATCGAGCGGCCAGACGGCAAAGCATTTATCAATTCTGCGGAGGGTTGAATGAACGGGATGACCTTAGAAGTACCGTTGGACATGAGTGGGAGATCGAGGAGCCTGAGGTATAGGTTCGTGAACAGTTCTGTATGCGTATGGTTGGCGCTTCTGGTCATCGCCATCGCAATGCCGCTTGTCGGAATGGCCCAGCTTTCCGGAAAAGGCGCCATAACGGGCACGGTGACGGAAAAGACCGGGGCTGTGATTCCAGGCGCGGTCGTCACCGCCACCAATAGTGCCACCGGCATTACGACCACGACTACGACAACTGGAGCGGGTGATTTTAATTTTTCCGATCTAGATCCGGGCGTCTATACCGTCACCACAACCGCGAACGGCTTTGAAAAGCTGGCTCAGGAGAACATCCATGTGAATGCGATGGAGTCGCAGACATATGACCCGGTTCTGACGGTGGGTGGTGCTGACATCGTGATTACCGTGACCGCGGCGACGCCGCAACTGGAAACCAGCAACGCAACGCTGGGCTCCACCATGGAAAACGAGACGTACGCCGAGCTGCCGATCGAAATGGGCGCTTATGGCAATGCCGACCAGCGTCGCGCCACCGACTTTGTGTACCTGATGCCTGGCGTGCAGGGCAATGAGACCAATGGCAACGCAACCACCAATACCGGCGTAGTCAATGGCTCCGGCAGTCGCGGCGCAGCCTCCGCTGTTTACGTAGACGGCGTGGTGTTTGTGCGCGCCGGCGGCAATGGCGACCCGCGCTATGTGTGGACCGCTGTTTCTGTGGATGCCATCGACCAGTTCCAGGTGCAGACAACCGGCTACTCGGCCATCTATGAGGGCCAGGGCGTGATGAACTACACCGTCAAGCAAGGCGGCGCCCAGCAGCACGGTTCCGCATATGAGTTCTTCCGCAATACGGCTCTGGATACCTGGGGCTTCTGGGGCAAGGCTCCGGTTACTGTGAACGGCCAGCAGGTAATTCAAAAGCCGATCGAGCACAGCAACGAGTACGGCATCAATCTCGGGGGCCCGCTCATCCCATTCGGCGGATGGAAGAACAAGGTCTTCTACTACGCCAACTACAACGGCTTCCGCTATTCCGCCTCGACCCCGACGGCGATCAGCTTTCCGACAACAGCCCAGCAGAACGGCGACTTCAGCGGGTTTGTGGACTCCAACAATAAACTGATCCCCATATATGACCCGTATTCACAGGCTACGTGTACTGCAAATAGCGTCGGTTTCTGCAGGTATCAGTACGGCTACGGCCCGCCGCCCGCAAACACAGCAAAAGTTGCTGGAGGATCTCCGACGCTAATTGGCCCGAAAAATGTCATGCCTACCGGAGCCAGCGGCGCCGGCGTCCGCTATGACGGAACAAAAACCAGTGAAATCTCCCCCATTGCAGCTCGTTTGCAAGCATTGCTGCCAACAACGGGCATTGGCCCGGCTCTGCAAAACAACTACATGTCCCCTAACAACACGGGGCTCACCAATTGGTCTACAACAGACCGCATTGACTACATCGTCAATTCGAGGGATTCGCTCTCGTTTGTCGCGGCCATTGGCCGCCAGGCCAGCTCCAATCCCGTCGCCCAGAACACCACTGGCCGCAACGTAGGACCGGTACCGTTCAACTATGGCCAGACTTACGCGCCCAAGACGGCGGTCGGCATCGTGGAAGAGACGCACATCTTCACGCCGCACCTGATCAACCAGGCCAAGTGGGGGTATGCCCGCTACAACGGTCCTACCTTCAACCCCGACGCGAATACGGCGGATGCCGCTACCGCCATGGGCATGAGCAATCTGCCGGCCGGCCAGGCGGAGCAGACCTTCCCAGTAGTGCCCTTTGCAGGCACGAATGCCCCAACAGGCTGGGGCGGCACGATTGCCAATGTAACCATCGCGGAAAACTACACAGCGATGGATAACCTGCAGTGGACCGTTGGCAAGCACTCGTTCACCTTCGGTGGGCAGTCTGCATGGATGCTGTACAACACCTACAGCGCCACGGGCGCAGGCGCAACATCTCCCTTCGTGCTCGCCTCCGCTGTCACGGAGACTGCTGGCTTCTCCAAACCCGGCTCCTACACCGTCGCGTCCGGCACCGGTTCGGCTTACGCCAGCTTCCTGCTGGGTGAAATCGACTCGACCTCGGGCAAAAATGCTGCCGGTTCGTCCTTCACCTTTACGGATTATTCTGCGCATCCGGGGTACGGTGCGCGCTTCCGCGCCATTTCGCCCTATGTCCAGGACAACTGGAAGATCACCCCGAAGCTGACTCTCGACCTAGGCCTGCGCTGGGATTACTATCCGAGCGTCAGGGAAGTGAAGGACGACGCCAGCTTCTTCGATCCCAATCTTCCCAACCCGATAACCGGCCTGAATGGAGCACTGAACTTCGTGGGCCATGGCACCGGCACCTGCAACTGCGATTCGCCGGTCAGCAACTTCAAGAAGAACATTGGGCCGCGCCTTGGCGCCGCCTATCAGATTGATTCCAAGACCGTGATCCGCGCCAGTTACGGACTCATGTTTACCCATGGAGATGCTGTGGGTGGCCTTGCGTCAACTCTGGGAACGCTGGGCTTCTCGGCTGCGCCTCCTATGTCGTCGGCCAACGATGTAACCGCCATGACGGGGCTGCTGAATTCAAGCGCTGTCGATGCAAGCGGCCTAAGCGGCAATCCAATAGTAGGCGCAGGCAGTGGCGCCGTCCCCTCCTATACGGGACCAGGAGGAGTGGCATCGGGTCCGGGATACGGCACCGGCTATACCAAGACGGCCGGATATACGGGCGGCCCTTCTACCTTCACCTATGACGACCCGTACCTCGGCGGACGCGCGCCGGAGTACATCAACTGGAGCCTGGGCATCCAGCGTCAAGTAACCAATGCGCTGGCGGTCACTGCCAGCTATGTGGGTTCTGAAGGCCACTTCCTGCAACTCGATAGCAATACTGCCCGCGGGCCCAAATCCAACCAGCTCGACCCCAAGTATCTGGTTCTGGGTTCGCATCTGGGCGACTCGGGCACCTCTACAACGACACTCACTACGGATTGCGCCGCCGGCGGCGCGGTAGCGGCCGACGGCTTTACTTGCCCGAGTATGTACGCGACTAACTACGCCACGAATCAGCCGTTGAGCACTCTCTTGAAGCCCTATCCGTTCCAGTCGCCCAGCGACTCCTTCGGGTACGTCGGCAACGCCAACTATCACAGTCTGCAGGCCATGATGAATTTGCGCGCCTCGCACGGCTGGACGGTCAACGTCAACTATTCCTGGTCGCGCGCCATTGACGATGGCGGCACCTTCCGCACCGGCTACGCTATTCCTGCCGGAACTCTTGCCAATCATCCAACTGTGTCCTACAAGGCGGATGCCATCGAACGCACCGTGTCCACCTCCAATCAGCCGCAGCACTTTGTCCTGACCACGGTTTGGGACTGGCCGTTCGGCAAGACCGTTCTCGCAGACAAGAATCTCGAGCGGGCGATCCTTGGCGGCTTCAAGTTCTCCGGCATCTATCAGGCCTATTCCGGCTCACCGCTGGCGCTTACTGAATCCACATCTCAGACCAATCAGGCGCAGAGCTCCACCGCTCCTCCGATCATGAATCCCAACTTCAATGGTAAAGTGCGTCAGAATGGGAAAAAATGGGGGCAAGGGGCAACCACATCCAATTACACAACCATCAGCTACATCACTCCCAGCACCGGAACGACAACTGCCAATGCGGTGGGGCCTTTTATCAATCCAGTGTCGACCATGCTGAGTTCGTATAACTATCAGTTCAGCGATGCGCCGCGCACCGCTCCCTACGGCCTGACCGGCCCCGGCAACTACCAACTTGACCTCGCCATGGTGCGCACCTTCCCGCTGCACATCACGGAAGCCTCCAAGTTGAACTTCCGGGCCGAGTGGTACAACGTCACCAACCACACCCAGTTCGCAGTTGCCAGCACCTCAGTGGGTAACGCCGCCTTCGGGCAGGTCGCCCCCAATGGAACCGCTAACCGCAAGGCTGCACAGTTCTCCGCACGTATCGAGTTCTGAGCTGACCTATTACTAAGACAGAGAAGGCTGCCAATATGTAACGGCAGCCTTTTCTGCGTGCGGCTTCCCGACAAGCAGTGAAGAAGCGCCCGCACAGGCTCTTCTCTGCTTCTAACCCAAGTGGGCCGAATCTTCACAGCAAAACCGGAGTGCTTTCGGAGTCCAGATGAACAATGTTCTTTGCGCTGCTGGCTTGATCCTGCTCTCGGGAATGGCTGGAAGAGCGTCTCTTGTCGCGCATGCCGAAGAGCGGCCCTGGTCAGAGCGCGCGGCCAATGCGGCGATCGAACGCTGGCCGGATGGGCGTCTTGTGCCGGCCGGCCAGCGCTGGGCCTGGAACTACGAGTTGGGCACGCTGCTTGAAGGCATGGACGCGGTGTGGCTGAATACTGCCGATCCGCGCTACTACAACTACATCAAGTCATCGGTCGATCAGTTTGTCGCCCCCGATGGCTCTATCCCAACCTGGAAGGTAGAAGAATACCAACTCGATAACATCCTGCTGGGGCGTCAGTTGCTTTTGCTGTACGGCGTGACCCAGGACCCGCGCTACGCGAAGGCCGCCACGCTGCTCTACCAGCAATTGGTTCATCAGCCGCGCAACCCCTCTGGCGGATTCTGGCACAAGCAGAGATATCCGAATCAAATGTGGCTCGACGGACTGTACATGGCGGAGCCATTCTATGCCGAATATGCTTCCACCTTCCATCATCCTGAAGCATTCAATGACATCACTCGCCAGTTTGCGCTGCTGGACGGCCACGCCCGCGATGCGAAGACCGGCTTGCTCTACCACGGATGGGATGAATCGAAACAAGAGCGCTGGGCAAGCAAGGAAACCGGCCTGTCATCGCAGTTCTGGGCCAGAGGCATGGGCTGGCAGATGATGGCGCTGGTCGACACGCTTTCCTATGTTCCCAAGGAAGATGCGGGCCGAAAGCGGTTGATCGCCGAGTTGGAGCGGGATGCCGCCGCAGTGGCGCACTACCAGGACGCCTCGACAGGTCTCTGGTATCAGGTGCTAGACCAAGCCGGAGCCAAGGGAAACTATCTGGAGTCTTCCGCCTCCTGCATGTTCGTCTACGCCCTGGCCAAGGGAGTGCGCCAAGGCTATCTTCCGCCGAGCTATTTGGTGAATGCGGAGCGCGGTTTTCAAGGCATCCTTAGTCATTTCATTAATACCGGCCCTGGGGATGCAGTGTTGCTCACCGGAACTGTGAAGAGCGCGGGCCTGGGCGGCGATCCTTACAGAGACGGCAGTTACGCCTACTACATCGGCGAGAAGACGGCCACGAACGATCCCAAGGGAGTGGGAGCGTTCCTGCTCGCCAGTGCGGAGATCGAGAACTCGCAGAATGCAGAACTGGGCCGCGGCGCGACCGTTCTGCTGGACTCGTGGTTCAACAGCCAGCAGCGGCCTGACGCATTTGGCCAGCAGGTCTACTTTCACTACAAATGGAGCGATCTGAGCAACAGCGGCTACTCATTATTCGGTCACACCTTTCGCAACTTTGGCGCTGAAACCACAACTCTCTATGCAGCGCCCACGTTCGCGGCGCTCCGCCAGGCGCAGGTGTACATCATCGTCTCGCCAGATATTCCTGCCAAGAATCCAAGCCCGCATTATATGCAGCCGGAGGACGCGACGCAGATCGAGGAATGGGTCAAAGCCGGCGGCGTTCTGGTCATCATGGAGAACGATCCTGTGAATGCCGACCTTGACCATCTGAACCTGTTGTCTGAGCGCTTCGGAATCCACTACAACAACGTGCTGCGCAATCAAGTGGTCGCGAATCACTTCGAGATGGGCAAGATTGCCATCGATCCCGGCGGACCCATCTTTTACTCACCACACACCATCTACATGAAAGAGATCTGCACCATCGCTGCGAAGTCTCAAGCGGTCCCGGTGCTTCGCGATCACGGAGACATCCTCATGGCCACGGCGAAGTATGGCAAAGGAGTCGTCTTTGCTACCGTCGATCCCTGGCTCTACAACGAATACACCGACGGCCGAAAACTGCCCGCCGAGTATGACAACTACGCTGCCGGCAAGGAATTTGTCCGGTGGATTCTCGGGCAGGTTCCTAGCCGGCTTTCATATCAGAAGCCCGCTTCATCGAACAGCGGGAGCAGTATCGTCCCAAAATCCTAAGACGGCTTGCTGCCGTATCGATCGGAGACTCATGCGTTCACTTTCTATTTCCGTGTTTTCTGCCCCGCTGCTCATGTGTTTCGGAATCTCATTGCCAGCTCAGGACACTCGCAACGTCACCGAGCCTAATATTCCAGCCGCCTGCGTCATACTGGAAGCCGATATTACTGCCACTCACGGGACGATTGCAGACAAGGATGAGCGCCGGCTCGATACCGAGCGCATTCAGCACGCCATCGACAACTGCGCCGCGGGCAAGGCTCTGGTGTTGCGCGCCCACGGCAAAAAGAATGTTTTCCTGACCGGGCCGCTTGCTTTGCGCAGCGGCGTAACCCTGGTGGTGGATGCAAATACCGCGCTGGTGGCTTCGCGCGATCCGCGCATCTACGATCTGACGCCCGGCAGTTGCGGTATTCTGAGCGAACGGGGTCATGGATGCAAACCGTTGATCAAGGGAGATGGCGCGCAGGATAGCGGAATCATGGGAGAAGGTTCCATCGACGGCCGGGGAGGAGCAAAGCTGCTGGGGCAGGATGTATCCTGGTGGGATCTGGCGCACGAAGCGAAGGTCACCGACAGGCAGCAGAGCGTTCCAGTGCTCATCAGTCTGCGCCATGCTGATCGCTTCACGATGTACAAGATCACGTTGCGCAACTCTCCCAACTTCCATGTTGGGGTGAACGAGACAGACGGCTTTACCGCATGGGGCGTCAAGATCATGACTCCGAAGACCGCCCGCAATACGGACGGCATCGATCCAGGATCCTCGCGCAATGTGACGATCGCCCATTGCTCGATTCACACCGGAGACGACGATGTTGCCGTGAAATCTAGCAAAGCGGGACCGTCCTCGAATATCTCCATTCTGCACAACCATTTCTATACCGGTCACGGCATGTCGATCGGCAGCGGGACCAGTGGCGGGGTGGATCACATGCTGGTGGACGATCTGACGATCGATGGTGCGGACAACGGCATCCGCATCAAGTCCGACCGCAGCCGGGGCGGTCTCGTGCATGACCTCCTCTACCGCAACGTCTGCATTCGCGACGTCAAAAACCCGCTCGTTTTCACGCCGCTCTACACCACATTCACCGGAGACCAGCTCCCCGTTTACCGCGACATCACCTTGCAGGACGTTCACGTGCTGACGGCGGGAAACTATACTTTTCTCGGACTTGACTCCGCGCATAAGCTGGGCCTTAAACTCGACAACGTCTTTGCCGATGACCAGCAGCACTCCGGGATGTTAGTCAAGGATGCGGAGATCCTCATCGGAAGCAAGCGCGGCAATCTGGAACCGAGCGGAGACAACGCCGCTGTGCAGCAGACACCCGGTTCCGAGCCCGGTGCGCCTCTGGCCTGCGATGCGCGCTTCGTTCCTTTTCCTGCGCTGCCCACGGCTCCTGAGATGGCGGGTGCAGTTCCGGCAGAGGACGAAACGCTGTATGTTGCGGCCGATGGAACGGGAGATTTTTACTCCATCCAACGAGCACTCGATGTAGCGCCCAAGGACGGGGCCCTGGTGCTGGTAGCTCCCGGAACCTATCGCGAAGTGCTGTCCGTCGACAAGCCTAACATCCGCCTGCGCAGCGCCAATAGCGATGCCTCCAAGACGGTGGTGGTGAACGATCGAAGTGCGGGAGCCAATGGCGGCACGCTCCATTCAGCTACGGTCAATGTGACTGCCGATAACTTCTTCGCTGAAAATATTACCTTCGAGAACGACTACAATCGGACCCATGAACAAGTTTTCGCCGGGTCTCAGGCCTTGGCGTTACGGGTTATCGGCGACCGTGCGGTCTTCCACAATGTGCGCCTGCTGGGCAACCAGGACACAGTGTACGCAGGCAGCCGCAACTGCGCTCCGGACGGGCAAGGCTGCATTCCTGCGCGGCAGTATTTTTCCGACTGCTATATTGCCGGAAACGTCGATTTCATCTTCGGCGATGGCAAGGCAATATTCGATCACTGCGAGATTCATAGCACGGCCCATGACGGCGGATTCATCACCGCGCAGTCCAAGCACTATCCCGAAGAGGACTCCGGCTTTGTCCTCAATCACTGCAAACTCGTCGCTGACGCCGGTTTGATCGGCAAGGTTTATCTTGGCCGTCCCTGGCGGCCTTATGCATCGGTGGCCTTCCTCAATACCGAGATGGGAGGCCACATCGATCCGGCAGGCTGGAGAGAATGGCATCCCGGCGAGACCCATTCGATCGAAACCGTGTCTTATGCCGAATACAATTCCACGGGGCCCGGCGCACAGCACGATCAGCGCGATCCGCACACGCATTTTCTCACGCAGGAACAGGCAAGCCAGTTAGCGCCGTCTGTCTTTCTAAAGGGCGCCGACAACTGGGATCCTCTGCAGACCATCAAACAGTAGAATGAACCTACGCTAGTGGTGTGTCTTACGCAGATGATCGTTTAAGCATTCCGGAGGTTACTGGCTTCTACGGCAGCGATAAACCGGCTTTGTAACAGGGCACGACTTCAGTCGTGCCGCAGAAGCAGAAAAATGAAGACGGGCTTTAGCCCCTGAGGTTCTACCGGATAAACCACTTGATCGCTGCGAGGTCCGGACAATGGACGTTACCATTGAGACATTACTCTGGCTGAGATAACGGCACGAAATGGGCGATGCGCACGAAGCCGAATCCGCGATGCAGTAGAGGAACGGGAGGAATCATGAAGATGGTTTTGATGGCCGACCCTGTGCGGTACCCGCGCATGACAACGAAGGAACTGCGCGAGAGCTTCCTGCTCAACACGCTCTACGAGCCGGGAGAGCTGAATGTTAATTATGTTGACCTTGACCGGGCGGTAATCGGCATGGCTGCGCCCGTGGAGCGAGCTCTTGTGCTTCCTTCCTTTCCTGAATTGCGAGCTGCTTACTTTACCGAGCGCCGTGAGCTCGGCGTCTTGAACATCGGCGGCGGCGGGATGGTTCGCGTCGAAGGAAAAAGCTATGGGATGGAGAATCTCGACGTTCTCTATATTGGGCGTGGCAATGCCGAGGTGAGTTTTGAGTCCACGGGTAAGTCCTCCCCCTCGGTCTTCTACCTGTTGAGTTATCCGGCGCATGCTACTTATCCGGTTACTCTCGTACGCAAAGAAGACGCCAATCCAACGACGGTGGGAAGCGCAGAGAATTGCAACCTGCGGACCATTTGTAAATACATTCATTTGGGCGGAGCGCGCAGTTGCCAACTGGTGATGGGCGTGACCCACCTGCACTCGGCGAGCGCATGGAACACATTGCCCCCGCATACGCACAATCGCCGCTCAGAGGTTTACATGTACTTTAATGTTGCCGAGGACGCTCGTGTCTTTCACCTGATGGGGGCGCCAGAGGAGACGAGGCACATTGTGATTGCGAACCGGGAGGTAGCTGTCTCCCCTGGATGGTCGATTCATGCCGGCGTTGGCACTCGCGCTTATAGCTTCTGTTGGGGCATGGGAGGCGAAAACCAGGACTACGCCGATATGGACCCAGCCTCAGTCGAGAGCCTGCGCTGACAGGAGAGAGTTACGATGAAAATAGCGATGGTGATAGCGGCGACCCTGTCGCTGGCTGTTTCGGCAGCGACAATGACCGGCGACAAGGCGGAAGTGATCCCCGCAGGCGAGGTTCAGGCGCAACTCGCGCAATTGGTGCCGCAGGCCAAAGTTACAGGCAGCAGCGGATCGACGCTGGCGAGTTATGGAAATCTCGCCTTGAAGCTATCCGTGCGTACCGCCAGCGGCGGCGCTGAGATTCATGCGCACTACGACGACCTGATGATCGTTGAGCAGGGAAGCGCGACGCTAATCTCCGGCGGGAAGGCTGTCGATGCGAAAACAGACAGCGACGGGGAGACCAAGGGAAGCAGCGTCCAGGGCGGAAAGGCGCAGATAATTGCGCCAGGTGATGTGGTCATCGTTCCAGCCGGCGTGCCGCACCAGTTACTGATTCCGCCCGGTACTTTGTATAGCGCTCTGGTGGCGAAGATCAAGGAGTAACCGCGCGGGTTGCTCCCGGAGGCAGTGCTTAACGGGCCATCCAGCCGCCGTCCACAACCAGGATCTCTCCGTTCACATAATCGCTGGCCGGTGAGGCGAGAAACACGGCCGCACCCGCCAGATCTCCGGGATCTCCCCAGCGCCCCGCGGGAATGCGGTCGAGGATCTGCCGGTTGCGCGTCTCATCCTGACGCAGGGCAGAGGTGTTTTCAGTTCTGAAATAACCAGGCGCGATGGCGTTTACCTGCACATTACGGCCTGCCCATTCGTTAGCCAGAGCCTTGGTCAACTGTGCCACACCGCCCTTTGACGCCGCATAGGCTGGAACCCGGATGCCGCCCTGAAACGAGAGCAGAGAAGCGATGTTGACGATTTTTCCCTGCGAGCGTTTCAGCATCTCCTTCCCAGCCAATTGGCAAAGTCGAAAGACGCTGTTCAGGTTGACCTGAATCACCTGCATCCATGCCTCGGAGCTGAAATCCTCAGCGGCTTCCCTTTGGATGGTCCCCGCATTGTTCACGAGAATGTGCGGAGCGCCCATCGCCGCAGCCACGGCGTCGAATAGCTGAGTCGCGCCGTCGGGAGCGCTGAGGTCCGCGGAAAAGCTCTGTGCCTCCCGGCCCAGGGCGCGTATCTGCGAACTGGTCTGCTCGGCTGGCCGGCGGTTTCCGTGGCATGCGACGTTCGCGCCGGCCTCTGCCAGAGCGATCGCGATGGCCGCACCCAACCCGCTCGCTGCTCCCGTTACCAGCGCGGTTTTTCCATCAAGGCGGAATTGGTCGAGAATGCTCATGGTGCTCGGTTCCTGAAATACGAAAACAGACTATAGGACAATCAACTCGTGCGGGGAGAGTCCACTAAGTATGGCCTCCTTCGCTAGCGTTGAATGCGCGCCGATCCACCCTTCGCGAATGCCCGCACCTGGTCCACTGTGGCCATGGTGGTGTCGCCGGGAAACGTGGTCAAGAGTGCGCCGTGCGCCCATCCCAGCTTCATTGCTTCCTCGGGTGGTTCGCCCGACAACAAGCCATAAATGAAACCTGCTGCGAAGCCGTCGCCGCCTCCAACGCGATCCACCACCTCCAGTTCGGCCGTGGGCGCTGCGTAAGTCTTGCCGCCAATCCAGGCAACCGCGCTCCAGCTATGGCGATTGGTGGAGTGCACTTCGCGCAGTGTTGTCGCGACCACCTTCACCTTGGGATGCTTCCTGACAACGTTGTCGATCATGCCCAGGAACACACTGGGATCGAGCTTCGATTTGGCAGCTACTTCCGGTCCTGGAATCCCCAGCCCTTTTTGCAAGTCCTCTTCGTTGCCCACCAGCACATCCACATTCTCGACGATGCGGCCAATGGTTTCGACGGCGCGCTCATCGCCGCCGGAAATCTTCCACAGTTTTTCGCGGAAGTTGAGATCGAAGGATGTGACAGCCCCCGCGGCCTTGGCGGCCTTCATCATCTCCGCGGCCAGCTCGGCGGTGGTAGGCGAAAGGGCCGCAAAGATCCCGCCGCAATGTACCCAGCGGACGCCCTTGGCAAAGATCGCCTCCCAATCGAAATCGCCCGGCTTCAATAGCGCCGCCGCCTCGTTGGCCCGGTTATAAAACACCACGGGTGCGCGCAGGCCAAACCCGCGGTCGCTGTACACGGTCGCCATGTTGGGGCCGGTCACGCCGTCGTGTTTGAAATGCTTGTAGAACGGCTTCACCCCCATGGCGCGGACCCGCTCGGCGATCAGGTCGCCGATCGGATAATCGGACATGGCGCTGGCAACTGCCGTTTTCATGCCAAAGCAGTCCGACAGATTCGCAGCCACATTGAACTCGCCGCCGCTGACGTAAATCTTGCATTCCGTCGCTTTGCGGAAGGGAATCAACCCTGGATCGAGCCGGTGCACCAGCGCACCCAGCGAAAGAAAGTCCAATTCGGCGTCCTTGCGAATATTCAGCACATCACTCATCAATCTTTCACTCCTTGTTTCAAAATAATCCGCATTTTGTGGAATCAGAAAAAGAGAACCATGACAAAACACGGAACCCTGACTGGAAGGCAATCGACCTTCCGCCGTGGTAGAGTTGCGCCGCGGGCCTCGATGACGCACACCAGGCTTTCACCAAGAGGTCTGACCACTAGGATACACAATTTGTACGATCTTGCCAATCGAAGACGATGGAAACTCAAGCCAAGCAGTCGGTTCTATTCGAATGGGAACTCCCCCGGCTCTGCCGGAGGATACTTACTCATCTTAAAGAGAAGGGCCAAATTTGCCGATATGCAAGTAAATGAAGCTTCGCGGCGTTACCTGGATCTGGAGAACTGCCCTTTCAGGCTTACTGGTGGTGGCAACACTCATGTTAGCCGTGATGTGGCATTTCTCGCTGTTCTCCAAACGCAACACGATCCAGGAAATACAAGAACTACCGGTTGACTCGAACGTACGTCTTGTTGGAGTCGTGACCTTCGTCGATGACCCAGGTGGCAGATTTTGGATGGAGGACGAGAGTGGGGCCTTATCGATCCCTGTGAGTCCGCGCGCCGCCGGAATCCATGTCAATCAGACCGTGGAAGTCAGGGCGATCAAAACGACTCCTTACGATCGAAGCCGGGGAGCCAACAGCATTGTCTTGAGAAACGTCCAGGTTAAAGCCAGCGCGGCCCAGGTAAAGTTGCCCCAACCCGTCCCCATCGAACTTCCAAACCTACCTCCAGCGGAAAAGAGCGGGATCCGAATTCAGATCTCGACTGTCGTGCGGTCGGTGCGCAAGGATGCCGATAACCGGACGGTCCTTTCAATTGCGGATACCCCAATCGAATATTCAGTCGTGATCGGGGAACCTGGCGGTGATTATTCAAAGCTGGTCAACGCACGGGTTCGAATCGTTGCTCTTTCCGAACAGATTCTCAGCCCCCAGGGTTGGCCGATCTCAATTCAATTTTGGGTGAGTTCAGGGCGCGATCTTCTAATCGAACAGCCCGCGCCCGATGCAATCCGGCTGTATTCCATTCGCA
>Ga0302189_10001364_pt1 | contig 20694 bp, 13 predicted proteins | sample II_Bog_E2_2_FD_194551 | JGI IMG/M metagenome (GOLD analysis project Ga0302189, IMG submission 194551) | Peat permafrost microbial communities from Stordalen Mire near Abisko, Sweden - II_Bog_E2_2 | ecosystem: Environmental > Terrestrial > Soil > Wetlands > Peat | place: Sweden: Abisko...
ACCAAGCTGACCTATCACTACAGCGGTCGCGATTACCGGTTGACCGACCTTTACGGAAACGTCGTTCACGACCTCATTGCCTAACGTCGATCCCTTCGCCGTGCCGCTCTCATCCCCTTGCGAGCGGCACAGCGCAAACCTTCAGCCTTCGCACTTCAGCAGCTCCCCACTAATCTTCGAAACGAAAGGCCAGCATGAAGCGTTCACTGCTCCTGTTGCTTGTCTCCATTCTTGTTCCAGCGGCGGTTGTTCCGGCCGCACACGGCCAGTTTGCCAATCCCGACGGCGGCGACCTGGAGCGCGGCACGCTTCCCGCAAAGTGGACCACCGGCGGACCGAAGTGCATGGAAATTCCCGAGTGGCAGGTGCATGAGTACAATCCCAACTTCTTCATCCTGCGCCAGTCCGGCTGCACCGATGCGGAGATGCCGTTCCTCTATCTGATCTTCGGCACAGAGCGTGGACTGCTCTGGGATACCGGCTCGCGCAACGGCAACCTGTCGCCCCAACTGCAGCATGTGGTGCATGACTGGCTCGAGCGCAATCATCGCCAGAGCATCCCCATTATCGTTACCCACTCGCATTCGCATGAGGACCACACCTTCGGCGACGCAGCTATCCAGGCGCTGCACGATCCTGCCATGCCCATCCAGTTCGTTGCGCCCTCCGTGGATGCTGCCAGCAGCTTCTTCGCCATCAACACATGGCCCACCGACTTAGGAAAAGTAGACCTCGGTGGCCGTATGCTTGACATCGTTCCCATCCCCGGACACGACAAGTACGCCATCGCCCTCTACGACCGCAAGACAGGCATCGTGCTTACCGGCGACAACCTCTATCCCGGCCGCCTTTACATTCCCGACTTCCCTACCTACCAGGCAAGCACCGAGCGGCTCATCGCCTTTCTTGAAGGCAAGCCCGTCGCACATGTTCTGGGCAACCACATCGAGCAGTCCAGTACCCCGTTCCTCGACTTCCCCATCGGCTCCATCTATCACCCACACGAGCATTGCCTGGAACTAACCTTTGGCACGTTGCTTGAACTTGAGGACGGCCTCAAGTCCATGCATGGCGTCCCCCACCGCCTCGCAACCCGCGACTTCACCATCTGGCCGACCAATCCAAAAGACCACGGCCTCGGCGACGCCATGGAAGAAATCTACAAAAAGACGCAGGCAGACCAACTGGCGCATAAGTGGGGTCAGCCACCGAGCGAGTGAGGCAAGACTCGGCCGAGAGAGACTCTTATACCGAACCTGATTACTCGCACACGCGTAACCAGACCCAGCACGATGCTGTGAGTAAACTGCCGACCAGAGGACCAAAGTCGTCTGCTTTACTTTGAATCACTTAGCATTGGGGGAAACTCCAAAAATCCCCGCACGATCGCCAGTCTTTCATGCGAATACACCTAGTCATACTCATAGGCGATTCTGTCAACCGTCGTTAAATCCCGTGTCTCATTGCACAAAAACACGGAACCAGTGAAATAGATTCCGGGTTTGGTGATCGTCTTCGCCACTTCATACGCGTGCTTCAATACTTCCACCGGCATATGCATCGGCGCTTCGTCAGGCTGATAGGTAATGCCGTAGGGATAATCCTGACCCGTGCGGCTGATCTCCACATGACATCCGACCACGTGCGTCACCGGATGATCCTCCAGGAAAGCCATCAGACGTTTCATGCTTGCGAACCACTTATCCCAGAAACTGATATAACATCTGCCGCGATAGAACATATCTCCTGTATGTAGGATCTGTGTGTAAGTGTCATAGTAAGCAAACTCGGAGAATACATGCCCCGGGCTTCCCCATATCAGAATGTCGCGACCGCCGAGGTCCAGGGTTACTCGCTCCTCAGGATAGTTCGTCATGCCCCAGAACCCGATCATCTCTTCATGTGTCTGGCCCATGTACCGAGTATTTGGCCGGTTGTAGAACTGGTTGATTCCCACGTAGTGGTCATCGTGCAGGTGTGTGAATGAAGCGAGCAGTTCCATGTCCTCGACCTTGCGCCCATGCTTCGCGCACCACTCGGCAATGCAGCTATCCACAACATCGCGCAATGGCCAATCGGTTTCCAACTGTGTGTATCCCTGGTCGATCAGCAGAATCCGCTCATTCCCAAAGTAGAGGTGCATGAACGGCGCCTCAAAGCTGTACGCCTTATTTTGCCGCATGAACACGGTATGTTCGTTGTACCAGTTCACCTGGATTGGAGGATCGTGATTGTCCATGCAGGACGATGACCCGCAGATCCATCTATCTGGAAACCTTCCCGGCGCAGGCACGTTGGCCTTGAAGTCGATTGGCACGCTGCCGACAGCGGGCGTGGGAAACCGACCCATTGCCTCTGCTTCGGGGGAAGCCATAGCAGCGGCTACGGCGGGAAGCACCACCGACACGACCGGCAGTGAAAGAAATGTTCTGCGATTCAAGCTATTCAGGTCCACGGGCACACATCCTCTTTCTTACTGCAAACTTCTCCAGTACGGAACCGGGACCCGCGGCAGATCGGGCGCACTTTGATAAACCTTCTCGTCCGGGCTCACGCGATTGAGGAGAATGAAATCGGTGCGAAACACCACGGCCGGTTTGCCCACCACTGCTCTCCCATGTTCCACTGCTTCATCAATCGCCTCCGGTTCCAGTTGCAGCACATGCTCGAACGGCCTGTTGGTTGAGAATCGTGGATACGCTCTGCCGGGAACAAACATCATCTCTACGTGGCCGCCCAACACCCACTTAAGCGGATGGTCCTGCTTCCATTGCTGCAGGCGTTCGAGCGATGCAACATAGTCCCGGTCGTTCGCAATCTGCACCCGGCCCGCATAGAGCAAATCACCCGTGAAGAGAAGGCAGGTATACGTGTCGTAGAAACTCAACCCATCCTTGTGCGTTCCCGGTGTGGGGATCACCTCCACGAGACGACCCCCAAGATCGATTCGCCCCAATCCATCTTTCCAGGCGCTGCCTAGCCCGTGAAACTCCATCCGCGCGCCAAGCTCCAACGGTGTCAGCCTGGTCAGTGCGCGGTCGCCAAACTGCCCGATTCCCTGATTCTGCGCAACGTCTTCACCAGACGTCAGCACAACCGTAAGCGGCACGCTCTTCTTCCTGCGAATCCCACACCAGCGAGCTACAATCTCGTCCACAGTAACCCGCAACGGATAGTAATCTGCCTCAGGCGTGGCCCCACTGTCGATCAGCAGCGCTCCATGATTGCCGAAGAGAAGATAGGTAAACGGCGCCTCCCAATTCACACACGGATTCTCGCGCAGGACATACGTATCCTCGTTATAGGCCACCACCTGAATTCGTGGATCGGTGTTCTTTGCCGCGCACACCGACCCATGGATCCATCGAAACGCAAGATCGCCTGGAGCAGGCCCCTTAGTTGTGTAGTCATGCACCACTTCGCCCGTGGGTTTCAGTGCCAGGCAAGAGTCCGTATTGCGCGCTCCCGGAGGGTTATAAGGAGCATCGGGATTGCCATCGCTTCCGTCATATTCTTTCGGCGCGGGCCAAGAGCTGGTGCAAGGGGCCGCAGGGTCAGGGGAAGCGGCCATGGCCTGCGAACTTTCCGCGGAGCTTACATCATAAAGCGGAATCGGAGCCATCGAATTCCTCATGGGACCGCAAGAATATATGGAGCATCAGGACCGCGCCAAGAGACAGAAAAGCCCGGAACACTGACACGGGCAAAATGACCAGCCATGGCAGGATTCTATGCAGCATGGTGCAGATCGCGAAGACGCATAGGAAATTCCTATCCCTCCAATAAGCAAACTTCGAGGACCGTCGCGAAAGCGAACCGGGCGAAACGAGAAGACGGATGGCCAAATCCGTCGGGCCCACAATCCGGATCGAAACTAACTCAGTTGCGGAGATGGAACGATGACGTGGAGGCTCGCTCTCACGTTCTCAGGAGTTGACATTAAGGGTTCAACGCACAGATTTGGGGACCAAAGGGAACTGCCAAGGTGTTCGTAAATCGGGAGCAACACGAAAGTGTCGAGCTTGTACGAAGCTCAATGAGCGCTTTGCCGATTTATCGTTGAATAGCGATTGCGAATCCGCAACAGTTATCTTCTTAATTCCAAGCGGATATCGAGCAGAGAGAAGCCTCCTATCGCCCTGTGAAGAATGTGTGCGCCGTCCTAAGTTGCTCACAGAAAGCTTTTCCCTCGCTGAAATTGCCCGCGGAGATCTGTTCGAGTATCTCGGATAGAATGGGGGTAGATCCTGGCGTCAGGCCTCCAGCTTCGCGGGCGATAGCGCTATAGCCGCGGGCGAGAAGCTCCTGCGCTGGCGCGCCTGCGTCAGCATAAAGGCGTTCAGCACGAGAGAACGAGGTCAAGGAATCCTGGATTTGGCCCAATGCCAGTTCGAACGCACCCACAAGCCACGCCGCCGTTCCTTCCTGACGGTTTCCCAAGTTTAGGGCTTCAACCAGATCCGCCGACTGGCGCGCCAGATCGAATGCTTCGACTAACTCCTTCCGGCTCATTCGATTTTCATCCACGGTCCAGCCCGGCCAGGCATCCGCGGCTGCGTTGTATAACATCCGCTTCACCGCAAGCAGTGCCGCCCGTTCCTCATCGGATAGGTCTTGGGATGAGCCGGGAACGCGCGCACGAATGGCTTCTGCCGCATCTTTGGCGCACGCAATCAGTTGTGCGCTCGGCCCCGCCTTCCTCGCCCGGTTTAAGTTGTCTTCCTGTCTCGCGACTAAAGCAGGAAGAGACTCAGTTTTTGCGGCTTGCGGATCAGACCACGGATGCTTGATCATAACGTTTGGTCTAAGAGTAGTTTTGCAATCAGTGCCGATGCAAGGCCCTGGAGCGTCAGCTTCCGTTCATTGGCGATGTCTTCTATGTTGAGTTTTGTAACAAACTCTTTCCCCTCCCCAATGATCCCGATGCTTGTGACGTGAGCAGCGTCTCTAGGGACTCAACTGAAATCTTCAGGCCATGTCGAACTCACTAGCTCGCAGAAACGTGGCTGGGGTTCTTCCGTCACCGCCTGGTGCACCATCATCTTCTGAAATCCTGCGCCGTCACCCACCCCTTATGTCCGCCAGTGTCCGGGCTCTCAGCTGCCAGATTGGTCCATGGTTCTGCGACCACGTCGGCGTTTATCATTGCGGAGACTGTGAACGCATGTTTGGGGGCATCGATTTCGCTGTTAAGCCGCTGATGGTAGATGTGGATGGCGTTCTCGTTGACGGCCGCCCTGAAGACGGGCTCCCCTGGCAAACGTCAGTCGAGCAAGACTTCGCGTTCACTTCCGACCAACTCGATGAACTCTTCTTCGCCCCTCACTGGGAGGATATCGTTGTCGGTCGTGCTGGTTTGATGGAGCGGTTGCCGGTTGCTCTTGAGCAGATCGCTCCGCACGTAAGCCCGGCTGAGTTTCTGTCCTATTGGTTCGAAAAAGACTCCCGTCTTTCCGCCTCGCTGCTGGAGGAACTTGCCGTAATTCGGTCCACAGGCATCCCGGTGTATTTGGCAACCAACCAAGAGCATTTAAGAGCTGCCTATGTGATGGGACGACTGGGTTTGGCTGAGTGTGTCGATGGCATCTTCTATTCTGCGATGCTTGGAGCAAAGAAGCCTGATGCGGACTTCTTCGCCAAAGTTCAAGCATCTGTCGGGCTCCGTGGAGAAGAAATCTTGCTGATCGACGATAGCCAACGGAACATCGTGGCCGCGCAGAAGGCCGGATGGCAGGGGCTCCATTGGACGAGGGACATTTCTCCCACCATCTTGCGCGGCCTATGTACACCACCCACTTAAATCATCGGTCCCCGGAAGGTCTTGGTCTCTGATGGCGGCCTGTGCCTCGCGGTCCGTCGACGTGTGGTCTTTGGTTGGCGAGAGCAGGCCAATGCCCTCATCGAACGGCATGGTGTTCGCGTTCTGGAAAGGCTTGCTGACAAATCGGATGTTGCAACAGCGATGAGCCCGCTCCAAGCAATAGGTTTCTCAGCAGCCTCAATCAGCCCTGCCAAAACCAACGCCGCACCTGTGCATATCTTCGCCTTATATTCGCCTATAATAGACCTGTGTTCAACCTCCCCACCCCCGGGCTCTGCGACTTCACCATCCGCTGCAAATCCTGCTGCGAGAACATCCCCGCCCCCGTCCTCACCCTGCCCGATTCCTGGATCATCGCTCAGTGCCCGCTCTGCGGCACAAAACGCCGCTACCTCCCGCCGGAAATCTTTCGCGGCGCTCTCTCCCACAAATTGAGGTCTCAACATGTTCGATCCTGACGCGGCAATGCCCCGACTCAACCGCACCCTGGTCTACCTCGGTGCATGCATCATCGCCGGCCTGCGCCTGGCGCGTGAGAAGCAGGTCAATGTGCGCGTCATCCCCACCGGCGTCGCAATCGATGAATCCGTGGACCTCGCCCACGAAATCTTCAACCGCGTCTTTCGCAAAGTCCCCACCGCCCTTGAGACAAAGTAAACACGCAGACCATCGCGACGAAGCTCTCGTCGAATCGAGTCCGATTCCCCGTTAATGCTGGCTTGCCCCACCAGTTTGCTCTAAGCTCTCTCTATGGCAGATCGCACACCGTATAAAGCAACCACACGAGGAATAGAAGTGAGCGTCTTGCCCACTTATCTTGAGGCGAGATCATCGCCTGACAACTCCCAGTATTTCTGGGCGTATCGAGTGACGATCGAAAATCATGGGCAGGAAACGGTCCAGCTACTGAACCGGCACTGGATGATTTCGAATGCGCGTGGCGAATTGACTGAGGTCAAGGGCGCGGGTGTTGTTGGCGAGCAACCAGTCATCAAGCCAGGCGCGAGTTATGAATACACAAGTGGAGCGCCTCTCAACACAACATCGGGCATGATGGGCGGGGCTTACCAGATGAAGAGCGAGAGCGGTGAGGAGTTCGATATTGAGATTCCAACATTTTCGCTGGATCGCCCCAATCAGGGTGTACTGCTGAATTGAGAATTAGTGAGCGGACTGCCCAAATCCTTGCATCTAAACTCGCATAGAATGACCATCCGTGCACTCAAAAAAGCCAACATCGCAAACGACATCCATGTCGCCCGCGACGGCAGCGAAGCCGTCGAAGCGCTCTTCGGCGCCGAACCCCTCCACCCGCAGGTCATCCTGCTCGATCTAAAACTTCCCAAGATCGACGGCCTCGAAGTCCTTCGCCGCATCCGCGAAAGCGACACCACCCGCATGCTGCCCGTCGTTGTCCTCACCTCTTCCGATGAAGAGCGCGACGTCATTCGCTGAGCCAGCACAACGAGTCGAAGCACCTGCTTCCCTGCGGCCCTTCCTATCTACAGCCATTTACAAATAAAGCCCTTTACAAACACCCGTCATCCTTGTCACAATCGCCCGGGCCGCACCACATATACCCGCCAGACGTTTGCTTCGGGATTTAGGCGCAAAGGCGAATCCAGTATTTCGGCGGATTTACCAGTTGCCGCCTATCCCCAAAGCCAAGTAAGAAGTGCAACTTCAAAGTCATGAAATTCAACCCCGACAGGAGTCAGACATGAACAAGGCTTTTCTCCCACGCAGCTACCGCATCTTTACTGCAGTTCTCGTTGCCGCAATTTGCACCGGGTTCAGCCTTGCCGCAGCGGGGCAATCGTCAGCTCCTGCCGGCACACCTATCGGTCCGGGTGGGGTCCATGCTGCCTCTGGCAATAATGCCGCACCAAGTCTCGCGCCGGCCGCACCCAAAGCAATCGCAGCCAGCGAGGAAGCCGCGCAAAAACCCGCACCCGGCATCAACCAGGGCGTGAAAATGCATGGCCACTGGATCATCGACATCAAGAACCCCGACGGAACGCTTGCCCAGCACCACGAATTCGAGAACTCCATCCAGTACGACGGCCAGAACTATCTCGTGGGGCTGCTTTCAGGCTATGCGTCGCCGGGGGCCATGGGGATCTACTTCACCGCTCCAACCAACGGCACTGCCCCTTGCGCCGCCACGTATAACTTCTGCGCCATTGTCACATCGCTAACCACTGCGCCTGCCGTGAACTTGTGCGGCAACTACTACTGTGCGACCGGCCTTACCATCACGCCCACGTTCGGCGTCGGACCCACTCTCAAGCTCGCTGGATCCATTACCGCCAATGAAGCCGGTACCATCGGAACCGTCGGCACCACCATGAATGGCTGCGGGCAAACAGGCGTGGCTTTCGGTGCCTATCCAACCGCAATGTCCACGGTCAGTCCGGCCACCTGCTTTACGTCCACAGTCTCCGGCGCCGGCGGCGGAAACGACTTCGGCGGCACCATGACGTCAACCAGCATATCGCCGATCTCCGTAGCCAATGGCCAGATCATTCAGGTCACCGTGACCCTCTCCTTCTCCTAAGCATCGTAGACCCGGCTCTGGCGATTGCGGGCCGCTAATCCCCGCAGTCGCGTGTGAATTGCAGCGACTAAGACATGAAATTTAACACCGACAGGAGTCAGACATGATCCAGGTTTCTCTTCCGCACAGCTACCGCGTCTTCTCTGCTGCTCTCGTTGCCGCACTCGGCATCGGGTTCAGCTTCACCGCAGCGGGTCAGGCTTCGGCTCTTGCGGGCTCACTCGTTGGTGGGCCGGGCGGCGTCCATGTCGCTGCAGGCAACAGTTCCGCACCGAACCACCCGGCAGGCGCACTCACCGGGATCGCTGCCAACAAGGAGGAAGGCGCCCAGAAGAATGCATCCGGCATGAACCAGAACATGAAGATGCACGGTCACTGGACCATCGATATCAAGAACCCCGACGGAACGCTTGCGCAGCACCACGAGTTTGAGAACTCGATTCAGTACGACGGACAGAACTATCTTGTCGGCCTGATGTCCGGCTACGGCGCTGCCGGCCCTTGGGAGATCTACTTCACCAGCGCGGGCGCCGTCGCCAGCACTTCTCCCTGCAATACGGCTCAATTTCCCTACTGCGCAATTGTTTACTCCACCACATCGCAGCCTGGATTGTTTGGCTGCAATGGCCTCTACACCTGTGCAACCGGACTCACCATCACTCCCACGTTTGGTGTGGGACCCACGCTGACACTGGCGGGATCCATCGCAGCCACCCAGGCGGGATCCATTGGATATGTTGGGACAGGAATGAACGCTTGCGGTGGTACAGCCGGCTCAAATGGCTACCCGACGGCCATTTCAACAATCACACCGTCCGCTTGCTACACATCCACCACCGCCAGCTTCGGCGGCACGGCGACAGGGACCAACCTGGCCTCCCCCATCTCGGTGGCCCAGGGGCAGATCATCCAGGTCAAGGTGGTGCTTTCGTTCTCGTAGAGCCCGCAAGGTTGTCCGGGTAACGGCCACCTTGTTCCAAAGGCGAGTCGACGCCGATCGCAGGTTGAAGTTCCAGCTGAGAGAAGGGGTAAGCGATGAGATTTCCGCGGAGAATGAGTAGAGGCTTTGGCCGTTTCGTGCTTGTGCTGTTTCTTTTGGGACATGCCCTTGCGCATGTCTCAGGCCAGGTCGCGCCCGCCAATCATAGCCTCCCCAACACCTCTCCAAAGACAGATAATGACATCGCTATCCCGCTTGGCTTCGCCCAAAAGTCCTTTCCGGATGCCATGACCGACGTGCTCTACAAATCCTCCGTACAGGCCATCGGCGGCTCAGGACTTTACGAGTTGAGCGTCACTGGCGATGTGCCACCGGGACTCTCAATCGAGATGGGAAGCGGTACCATTGCTTTCGCAGGCATTCCCAGCACTACGGGTATGTATGAGTTTCAAGCCGTCATCCGCGACGCGGACGGAACCAGCTTTACAGGCGATTTCTCAATTCATGTGTATCCCCGCGTCGTGGGCGCAGCAGCTTTGCGGCCGGCTGTCGTGACAGATGCCGAAACCATAACCACTACCGATGCCCCATCCGTCTTTTTTCCCGTCGTTGTGGTTGACAACGAAATCATTACGACTACCGACGCGGTGAGCGGTTTGGATTCTGTCGAGGTCATCGACAACGAGGTCATTACCACTACCGATTCAGTGACCGGACTGGACGCCGCCGAGACCGCAGTCAACGAGAACATCACTACAACGGACACGATAACGATTGCGGTCCTTACAGTTCCCAGAATCTACTGGACCACCCCGGCGCCCATCACCTACGGCACCCCTCTAGGCGGAACTCAGCTCGATGCCACGGGCAGCGTGGACGGAAAATTCACCTATACCCCTCCCGCCGGAACAGTTCTCCCCGCCGGACAGCAGACCCTTTCGGTCACTTTGACACCAAACAATACCACCCAATACGCCTCTGCAACAGACACCGTAACGATCACAGTGAACCCAGCTCCCCAATCCATTACCTTCACGCCGCCCGCCTCACCGGTGAACTACGGCGTATCGCCCATCACCCTGAGCGCCACAGGTGGAGGATCAGGCAATCCCGTCACCTTCAGCATCCTCTCCGGTCCCGGAACCGTAAGCGGTATCAATGGCGGCACACTCACCATCAGCGGCATAGGCACAGTGGTCGTCGCCGCCAATCAGGCCGGCAACACCAACTACACCGCCGCCTCCCAGGTCACGCAAAGCATCGTGGTCAACCCGCCGGCAGTCGCAATTCTCCTCTCGCCCACACCAGGACTCGGCACCACGCTGGGCGCCAACAACGTCGTGTTCACCTGGACCACCGCAGCCGCAGCCACCGACTACCAACTCAACCTCAGCGCCGTCGGACCAGGCCAGAGCGACCTGTTCTTATACAAGGGCACGGCCACGACCGCAACCGCGTCATCCCTCCCCACAAACGGCGCAGAGGTCTACGCAACGCTCTATTCAAAGTCCAACGGAGTCTGGCAGTCCAACAGCTACGTGTATTACGAAAGCGGTCCGCGCCTGGCGCAACTCACTTCACCCACGCCGGGCCTTGGCACCATACTAGGCGCCACCAATGTCACCTTCCAGTGGACTACGGGTGCAGAGGTCACCGACTATCAACTCAACCTCAGCGCCATCGGACAGGGTCAAAGCGAACTGTTCTCGTACAAAGGCACGGCTACATCCGCCGTCGTTCCCGCCCTGCCCGCAAACGGCGCAACTGTGTACGCAACACTCTACTCAAAAATCAACGGTGTCTGGCAGTTGAACGCCTACCAATATACCGAGAGCGGCACACCCACTCCTGCAATCCTCACATCGCCAACGCCAGGATTGACCACCATTCTCGGCACCAGTAGTGTGCTCTTCCAGTGGACTGCGGGTGGCGGAGCCTCTGAATTTCAGCTCAATCTCAGCGCCATTACGCCCGGTGCAAGCGACCTGTTCCTTTACAAGGGCACGGCCAGTTCCGCTACCGTGCCCATGCTGCCTGCACACGGCGTAACCGTCTACGCGACGCTCTACTCAAAAATCCAGGGAACGTGGCAGTCCAACAGCTACGTCTATACCGAAAGCGGCTCACCCACTCCGGCCGCGCTCACCTCTCCCACACCGGGCCTCGGCACCATCCTCGGCACAACCAACGTCCTCTTTCAATGGAGCGCAGGAACATCGGCCTCCGACTACCAGCTCAACCTCAGCACGGTCGCACCGGGCAACAGCGAACTCTACTCATACAAAGGCACAGCTCTTTCCGCCACCGCTCCAAGCCTGCCCGCAAACGGAGTCAAGGTCTACGCCAGGCTCTACTCAAAGATCGACGGCAATTGGCTTCACAACGACTACGTCTACACCGAGCAATAGCCCCACCAAGCGTAGGAAGTATGTAGTTCGCACCCACTGTTCTCCCCAGTCACCCGGACCTCAAGGGTGCCCCATTCATCGCGCAATCTCTTCGCGCGATGAGTGGGAAGCATGAATCGCACGGGCCCATCTCTGGACCTTCCAAAATTGGTTTCCACGTAACTCCCAAAACCGAAGATCCTCGCAAAGGCGTCCCGTTAGGCCGCCTCGAAATCCCCACATTCCCGCGCGCAATTGCACTGCAAACAAAATCCAAATAAATCGTGCACTATCAATCGATTACGCCGATAGCCCATGCAAAATCAGCGCGTTTTCAAAAGAAACGGCTAACTCTCTGCAACCCCCTACCTCGTTCAATAAAACTCTCCGCAACCGAAACATCTCGAAAAGGCTGCCCGCAAGGTACAGGTCTCCGCGAATCGCAACCACAGGTTCAACCCTTTCGCATGATTCGTAACCACTTCAGCCACCATTTCAGCTAGGTGGCACAACCCTATATGCGGCCATTTCGCCCCTCCGAAACTGTCCGCTGGCGTATCCGTCACAATCCCGTTGAAAGCGCCACAAACCATTGTCAAACCGACCGATAAATGACGTAAGATGATCCCACGGGTAACCCCACAAATGTCTCCCACGAATAAGAAACAGTTCGTCAAAGGCGAGGTCCTCGTCCGCGAAGGCGAGCGCGGCGAGTGCGCCTATATCGTCGACAGCGGCAACGTCGAAATCCTCGTTCTCCGCGATGGCCAACTCATCCAAATCGGCACACGCGGCCCTGGTTCCCTCATCGGCGAAATGGCCATGATAGACGACAAACCCCGCACTGCGACTGTGCGCGCGCTCGATGAATGTACCGTCCTCGAGATCACGCGCGATGACTTTGCGCATCGCGTTGAGACCGCCGATCCAGTCATCAAGATGGTGATCCGCGTCATCACTTCCCGCTATCGAGACATGATCGCCCGCACCGATGCCGTCCACATTATCCCCTCCACTCCCGCCGCCGAAGCATCCGAAAACAGCGACGCAAGCCATGAGACCGCCCTCTCCACCATCCGCCTCAACAGCGAACTCAAACGCGCCCTCGAACGCAACGAACTCCTGCTCTTCTACCAGCCCATAATTGACGTCCAAAAAATGAAAATCGCAGGCTTCGAGGCTCTAATGCGCTGGGCCCACCCCCTCAACGGCATGATCTCCCCCGGTATCTTTATTCCAGTTGCGGAGGAGAGCGGCCTCATCAACGAGATGTCCCGGCTGGCCCTCGACCTGGCAACGGATACAGCGCTCAAGCTTCAGGAAGCAGCATCTCCTGACCTGATTGGAGACGGCCCGATATTTGTCGGCGTGAACTTTTCAGTGAAGGACTTTGCGGAAGCAAATCTCTTCAACAATCTGAAAGCTACGATTGATGCGAAGAAGATTGACCCAAGGCAAATCCATCTCGAGATTACGGAAACACTGCTGATGGAAGCGCCCGAGGTAGCCCGTGCCGAACTGGAAAAGTGCCGCGGAATCGGGGTGAACGTTTCAATCGACGACTTTGGTTCCGGCTATTCCTCGCTGAGTTACCTGCATTACTTTCCCATCGATACGCTGAAGATCGACCAGAGCTTCATTCGCTCGCTTTCGACGCATCCGGGAAGCATTGTTCTGGTCAAATCCATCATCGGTCTCGCCCAGAATCTTGGCATGACGGTAATTGCGGAAGGCGTGGAATCTGCTCACGACGCGCGGCTGTTGCGTGAGCTTGGGTGTGAGTATATTCAGGGCTACTTCTTTTCAAGGCCGCTGCCCTTTGATGGTGCCATGAAGTTCGTGCAGTCGTGGCAGCCGCCCAACCTCGAAGCCACAGCTTAGGTCAGGCAGCGCAAGTGACGGCTCTGTTGCCGCGACTTTGAAAACGTCAAATCCGCGGCAACAGAGCGCCATCAGCGGCTTTCCGCTGTCAGAATCGAATTCGAATTCCCGGGCGGGCCGCCGGTGCGCCGACCGTACCACCGCCAGTGGTAATCTTCGTGGAGCTGCTATTGTTGAGTTCAGCAAACACGATGATCAGCACTACGCCAATGGCAACGCCGCCTACGACAGTCGCCGCTTTGGACAATGGCCATTTGAACGGTGGCTTTTGAGGAGACGGGTTGTCCGGCTGATTCTGCAGCGCCTTGAAGATATTGGATTGGTGGATGGTGGTGGTTGCCGTGAGGTTGCCATTCGTAGCGGTGACCTGAATCTGCCACGGTCCCTGAATCTGATTCGGCACAAGCCCAATTCCCTTCGCCACGCCGTTGGCATCCGTGATTACAGAGAGCGAGCTGGCTCCTCCGGCAAACGACCCTCCGGCACCGCCCGTTGCTGCGTGCAGTGCAAACAGAACGGATGCCCCGGCTACCGGCTTGTGATTCTCGTCCGTCACCTGAACAATTGGTTCGCGAGCAGTACGTTCCTGGACATTATTGAGCGCGCCTTCCCCCTCGAGAATGAGAATCTGGAGGCTGTGCGGCGGCGCTGCGGAAGAACCTTCCTGTGCGAAGACAGGAACGGCGGGTTCCAGCAGCAAGAGCGAAGCCAGCAACAGCGCAACCAGGCGCCAGCCAGTTCTCGAGTTAGTAGTATTGGCCATAGGGCTTTTCATCCTAATTTGCGGTTTCCACATTGGATGCGCCGACGGAATTGGTGAGTGTCACACTCACGCCTCCAATCGTAGATGCGTCACCACTGAGGTCAAATGCCTGCGTGTAGGTGAAGGCACTTCCATATTGAATCGAGGTTTGCTGCGAGTACCACGTCGAGAAATCCTGGGCGACATCAACTGTCAGCTGCGGATCTTGCAACGTGTCGCCGGTAGCCGGGGTGAAATTGAAGAGTGCAGTGCTCATATCCCGCGTACTGGAATAGCCCTGTACGGTCACAGTGAGAGTACCGCCATTGCGTGCAAGGCTTACGCTGGTAATCACCGGCGCAGTGGCCGGCACAATGATGATGACCGGCTGCAATCCGGCTGGGGTAACATCCACACCACCCGCTTGCAGCGTGAGTATGACGGTAATTGTGCCTGCAAGCGTGCCTGTCTGAAGTTGAATGGTCGGTGCATTGATCGTGTTCGCGGGCAGAATAAAGCTGTAAGCGGTTCCCCCCGTAGCGAACTGCACGGCTGGATCAACAGCGCCGCCTGGGGTTGCCGGTTGCACCGAAAGATTCAGATTCACCGTGAGCGGGACAGGGTAGCCATCCAGGAATTGCAGGTTGAGGCTGGGCTGCTCGGCTTCCGATTCCGAACCTGGACCTGAGAAGACGATCTTGATGTTGGGCAGAGTCACAGTTATGGGGATAGGAGCCGACGTTTGACCCGTACCAGGATCGGTAACAGTAATCGCCCCCGCCTGCGTCTGCTGGAAGAACACTGCGGGAATCGTCGCAGCTATCTCGTCCGAGTTGGTGTACGAAGTGGAGAGAGTTGTCGGTCCAGAAGCCCACGCGAGTTTGACGATAGAGCTCGGGCTAAACCCGGTGCCGGTGAGCGTAACCGTGACGGGCGTACCCAGCGTGCTCGGACTTTGATAAGCCCCGCTAGCTGGCGAAACCGATGTGAATGTAAGTCCCGCATTTACCTGAATGGTCACCGAGGCTGAAGCAGTTGTGTAGTCAATAATGTCCGCCGGAGTGTAAACGACGCTCAGGGTCTGCGTGCCCTCGGGAAGAACAGCTCCCAAGGAAGGTGTGTAGGTAAATGTGCCGCCGGAAGGCGAAGCAGATGCGTTCAGTTGTTTTGCGCTGAGCTGAACACCATATCCAATGGCAGCTGGAGTGGGCCAGGTAATCAATGGGGTAGCCTGGTTGACTTGGATTGGAACCGAGGCAGTTGCGGCGTTGTAATCCGTAGTGTCAGTCGGCGTAAAGCTCACGTTCAGCGTTTGCGGGCCGGCGCCAAGTACGGCGCCTACAGGGGGATTGTAGGTGAGAGTGCCGGCAGTTGAAGGTGTTGCATCCAGCTGCGACACGCCCAGAGCTGTCCCATAGGTGATTGCAGCGGGCGCAGTCCAGATTATCGACGGGTTGGCACGGTTGACAGTAATCGAAACCGTTGAAGTGCTTGAAGCGTAATCTACGCTGTCAGTCGGAGTGAAAACAGCTGTTAGCGTATGCGTGCCCGCAGTAAGAACCGTTCCGAGGGTCGGCGTGTAGACGAAGGCTCCAGGCACCGAGGCAGTGGCGTCGAACTGCGTTGCACTCAGCGGAGTGCCGTATGCGATGGACGCAGGAGCGGACCAGGTGATGGTGGTCGAGGCCTTGCTGACAGTGATCGAAGCGGTCGCAGTCGATCCCAGGTAGTCGACCGTATCGCTTGGAACGAAACTCACACTTAGTTGATGCGTGCCTGCAGTCAGAACAGTTCCGAGCGCCGGAGAATAAGTGAAGGTTCCGGGTACAGAGGCGGTGGCATCGAGTTGTGTGCTGGTGAGGGCAGTGCCATAAGTGATTCCAGCAGGGTTGGACCATGCAACTGTGGATCCGGCCTGAGTAACAGTAATCGAAACTGAAGAAGAAGCGCCAATGTAGTCGACACTGTCAGTGGGCACGAAGGCGACATCAAGTTGGTGTGTTCCAGCGGTAAGAACCGTACCAATTCCAGGTGTGTAGGTGAATGCTCCAGGAACCGAGGATGTGGCATCGAGCTGAGTAGCGCTCAGCGCCGAGCCGTAGGTGATCGAGGCAGGGCTCGGCCATGAAATGGTCGTCCCTGCCGAATTAACCACCTCGCTCAATGTCGTGGAAGTAGCGCCGCCAAATAAGCCGGAAGTGCTGGGCGTGAATACTGCCGTCAGCGGCTCCGTACCCGCCGGCAATACGATGTTGGTGACAACGATTTGTGCCGCACTGTCAATGAATTCGGCAACGCCATTCAATCCGACTGCGAGGTCTGGATTGCCGTCGTTATTGAAATCTGCACTGGTAATCGACTGACCATTTACGCCGGCCAATAATGCCTCACCGGTCATTGCACCTGTCGATGAGCCCAGCAGGATCGTTGTGCCTCCGCCCTGACCCGTGCCTGCGATCGCAATGTCCGTGTGGCCATCTTTGTTGAAGTCATTCATCGCGATCGCCACAGGCTGTGACCCTACGCCATAGGTGGTGCCCGCGGGGAATGTGCCGCTGCCGCTACTTCCGTTATTGATCAGCACGTCGACGGTGGAACCGACGGTGCTGGCGACAACAAGGTCCGGATAACTATCGCCGTTAATGTCGCCGGAAGCGATTGCATCGGCCGATCCAGCAACGGGATAGGTTTGGGGGCTAGAGAACCCGCCGCCATCGGCGCTGTAAATGAAGACCGCGGCGTCGGGGCCCGCGTTGTCGCTGACTGCAATGTCTGCGTAGCCATCCTGGTTGAAGTCGGCGACAGTGATCCCGGTGAAGCTACTGGAGCTGAATGTTTCGCTATATGATGCTTCGGATGGGAAGTTGCTGGGCGTGCTTCCGGTCCCGTAGAACGCGGTAATCGTGTTCGAACTAATCACCGCAAAGTCCTGGTTACCGTCCTTGTTGAAGTCCCCCGTGGCTACTGCGAGCGCTCCAGGTACCTGGAGTTGCTGACTGATCCCGAGGTCGCCTGCCGCGTTGCCCGTAGCCATAAGTACCACAACATTACCGTCAGACGCTGCGACTACCAGATCGGTGTAACCGTCGCCATTGAAGTCTGCTGCGGCCATGGCAACCGAAGTTGGATCGATGCCAGAGTCCGAGGTGTAGGTCACCGGTGCCTGGAAGGTGCCGTCGCCGTTCCCGAGCGAAATGAGTAACGTTGCGACACCGGAGCCGGATTCAAGTGCCGCAATGTCTTTGTTGCCGTCCTTGTTGAAGTCGCCGGTTACGACAGCGATAACAGTCTTCCCTGTGACGGCGTCAAGGGTACCGACGCTTGCGAGGCCACTGGAACCATTGGCGGTGCCGAGAGTTCCACTGCCTATCTGAATGCCATTGTTCTGGAAGCTGACGCTTCCGGTTGGCACGCCGAAGCCATTGCTTGTTGCGTTAGCTGTAAGGCTGATTGGCGTCGGATAGGTAACCGGGTTGGCGCTTGAAGCGAGAGCGACCTTGACCGCCGCGGGAGCAACAGCGAGCGAAACCGTGTTGGATGTGGAAGCTCCGAAGGAAGCGCTGCCTGCAAAAGACGCCTGAACGGTATATGTTCCCGGCGGGAAGAGACCATAGCTGTAACTGGCGAAGCCGTCGCCGTTCAGTGTCAGGTTAACGGTTGCAGCTGTAGGTAGACCCGTGAGGGTGATCGTTTGGCCGGCCGGCAACTCGGTTCCGTTAGCCTGCACCTGGAATGTCACAACTGCCCCAGCGGTCGTGGAACTGGTGGAACTGACCAGGTCCAATGTAGTGGACGCCGAGGACACCTGTATGGTGACCGAGCTCGTCGCCACAGCGTAGTTGACGGTATCCAGCGGAGTGTAAGTGACGCGCAGTGTTTGAGTGCCAACAGGCAAGACGCTGCCCGCGGGAGGCGAATACGTGAACGTCCCTCCTGACGGAGTCGCGGTTGCGTTCAACTGGGTTGCGCTGAGTGCCGTGCCATAGGTGATGGCTGCTGGGTTGGACCAGCTGATGACAGGCGTGGCCTGATTGACCTGGAGCGGGACAGACGCTGTTGCGGTGGAATAGTCCACCGTGTCGGTTGGTGTGAAGCTCACGTTTAGAGTCTGCAGACCGGCGCCCAGAACGGTTCCTGCTGCGGGATTGTAGGTCAGGGTGCCGGGGACCGATGTCGCGGCATCGAGTTGCGACGCACTCAGCGCTGTGCCATAGGTGATGGCCGGGGGCGCTGTCCATGTAATAAGCGAGTTTGCTTGGTTGACGGTGATTGAAACACTGCCCGAAGCCGGCGAGTAGTCCGTGGTGTCAGTCGGCGTGAAATTGACGGTCAGTGTGTGCGGACCCACGGCGAGTATAGTCCCGGCAGCGGGAGTGTAAATCAATGTCCCAGGCACAGACGCAGTCGCATTCAATTGGCTCGCGCCCAATGGCGTGCCGTATGTGATGGCAGAGGGATTTGACCAGGTGATAAGCGACGTCGCCTTGTTGACAGTAAGCTGCACGCTCGACGTTACCGTGGCGTAATCCGTTGTATCGGTTGGGATCAAAGTAACAGCGAGCGTATGCGTGCCTGCAGTCAAAACCGTGCCGGCTACCGGGTTATAGACAAATGAACCAGCAACTGGCGAGCTCGCGGAGAGCTGTGTCGCACTCAGCGCCGTACCGTAAGTGATCGCCGCAGGCGTGGTCCAAGTGATTGCAGGCGTCGCCTGATTTACCGTCAACGACACGCTCGACGTTGCTGTGGTGTAGTCCGTCGCATCCGTCGGTGTAAAGGTGACAGAAAGCGTGTGCGGGCCCGCGGTCAGAACCGTGCCTGCTGGTGGGTTGTACGCAAACGTTCCTGCGACTGGCGAGTGTGCGGCGAGCTGTGTAGCACTTAGCGCCGTACCGTAGGTGATCGCCGCTGGAGCGGTCCACGTAATTGCAGGCGTCGCCTGATTCACAGTCAACTGCACACTCGATGTTGCCGTCGTGTAGTCGGTCGCATCCGTGGGCGTGAAGGTGACGGAAAGCGTGTGCGCGCCTGCCGTCAGAACCGTGCCGGCTACTGGGTTGTATGCAAACGTGCCCGCGACCGTCGAGCTTGCCGAGAGTTGTGTCGCGCTCAACGCTGTGCCATACGTAATCGCAGCAGGCGAGGTCCACGTGATGGAAGGCGTCGCCTGATTCACCGTCAACTGCACACTCGATGTTGCCGTCGTGTAGTCCGTCGCATCCGTTGGCGTTAACGTGACAGACAATGTGTGCGTTCCTGCGGTCAGAATCGTCCCGGCTACCGGATTGTAGGCAAAGGTGCCCGCAACAGGAGAGCTTGCGGCGAGTTGTGTTGCGCTCAGTGCTGTGCCGTAGGTGATCGCCCCAGGTGTGGCCCAAGAGATGGAAGGCGTGGCCTTGTTGACGGTAAGCTGAACACTCGATGTTGCGGTCGTGTAGTCCGTTGTATCCGTCGGCGTAAAGGTGACAGACAATGTGTGCGCGCCCGCCGTTAGAACCGTACCGGCTGCGGGGTTGTAAGCAAACGTGCCGGGGATCGGTGAGCTTGCGGAGAGCTGTGTCGCGCTCAGCGCCGTGCCGTAAGTGATCGCCGAAGGCGTGGCCCACGTGATGGAAGGCGTGGCCTGATTCACAGTCAACTGCACACTCGATGTCGCCGTCGTGTAGTCTGTCGCATCAGTCGGCGTAAAGGTGACGGAAAGCGTGTGCGTGCCCGCCGTCAGAACCGTGCCGGCCCCGGGGTTGTATGCAAACGTGCCCGCGACAGGAGAGCTCGCCGAGAGCTGTGTCGCACTCAGCGCCGTGCCATAAGTAATTGCCGCAGGAGATGCCCACGTGATGGAGGGCGTCGCCTGATTCACCGTCAACTGCACGCTCGATGTTGCAGTCGTGTAGTCAGTTGCATCGGTGGGCGTGAAGGTGACAGACAAAGTATGTGCGCCTGCCGCCAAAACCGTACCGGCAGTCGGGTTATAGGCAAACGTGCCCGCGACAGGAGAGCTCGCCGAGAGCTGTGTCGCACTCAGCGCCGTGCCATAAGTAATTGCCGCAGGAGATGCCCACGTGATGGAAGGCGTCGCCTGATTCACCGTCAACTGCACGGTCGATGTCGCCGTCGTGTAGTCAGTCGCATCGGTCGGCGTCAAGGTGACAGACAGAGTATGTGCGCCCGCCATCAGAACCGTACCCGCAACCGGATTGTAGGCAAACGTGCCAGCAACCGGAGAGCTAGCCGAGAGCTGCGTCGCACTCAGCGCAGTGCCGTAAGTAATTGCCCCAGGCGTGGCCCACGTGATGGAGGGCGTAGCCCGATTCACAGTAAGCTGCACGCTCGATGTCGCCGTGCTGTAGTCTGCTGCATCCGTCG